>Ga0315295_10005986_pt1 | contig 10396 bp, 9 predicted proteins | sample YL17G14_0_MG_FD_204453 | JGI IMG/M metagenome (GOLD analysis project Ga0315295, IMG submission 204453) | Sediment microbial communities from Yellowstone Lake, YNP, Wyoming, USA - YL17G14_0 | ecosystem: Environmental > Aquatic > Freshwater > Lake > Sediment | place: USA: Wyoming | collected... | reverse complement strand
ACCGCATCCCCGAGACTGGGGACCGTCTGTTCCTGCGTCTATCCATAGCATGGAGGCCTGCCAAAGTCAACTCGGGCGCTGGCGGAAACCGGGCATGCCGCCCTGGCCGCGCCCGGCCCGGCCGGCGCGGATTGCTTGACACGCCGCCGGCTGCTGATACCATCGTCACGGCCGGCCGCGGAAAGCGCCCGCTTTCGCCCGGCGACGAACCGGATTCGTGGACCGTCTCAGAGGAGGTTGACCATGCAGCGTCGTACGATGCTTGCGGCTGTGGCTCTGACACTTGCCTTCGCGGCCGGCGTCCTGTCGGCCGGGGCTTGCCGTGCGGCAGATGGCGCCCCGCCGGCCCTCGCCAAGGGCGACCGCATCGTCTTCCTTGGCGACTCCATTACGCAAGGCGGCGGGGGGGCCAAGGGTTACATTACCCTCGTGAAGAACACCCTGGACGAGAAGTGCAGGGACCTCGGCATCGAGGTCTTCAACGCCGGCATCAGCGGCAACAAGGTGCCCGACCTCCAGAGACGGCTCCAGAAGGACGTCCTCGACAGGAAGCCCACCATCGTCTTCATCTACATCGGCATCAACGACGTCTGGCACTGGAACAAGAATCCGCAGGGCGAGATGGTCGGCGGCACGACCAAGGACAAGTACGAGGCGGGCCTGAAGGAGATCATCGGCAAGATCAAGGCGGCCGGCGCCCGCGTCATCCTGTGTACGCCCAGCGTCATCGGCGAGAAGGGCGACGGCTCCAACGAGCGCGACGCCATGCTCGATGAGTACTCCGACATCAGCCGCAAGGTCGCTGCCGAAACGGGCACCCAACTTCTTGACCTGCGCAAGGCGTTCCTGGCCTACGAGAGGATTAGCAACAAGCAGAACAAGCACGCCGGCGTTCTGACGGGCGACGGCGTGCACCTCAACGACGCTGGCAATAAGTTCGTGGCGACCGGCATGCTCAAGGCCCTCGGCATCGACGCTGAACCGGTGGCGTCCAAGTGAGTTTGGCGGAGAGCCGAAGGCGACCGCGTGTTAACGCTACAGCGCCACATAGCGCGGCGGGTCTCCTGACCCGCCGTGCGCAGCGTCAAGTGGCGCCGTAGTATTGATAGGGGCAATGGCTATGACAAACCTGGAGATAACCGGTTTCGTGTGCGTTGGCGCGATCGCGGCACTGGCCGTTGCGATGGCCCCGGCCGCCCAGGTCCCGGTGCGGGTCGACTCGGGTCCGTCGGTCGTGTCGGTCTTCGAGGGCGACCGCCTGCTCATGGAATACGCCTTCGCCAACGTGCCCTTCAAGCCCTACGTGAAGCGATTCTTCACTCCGTCCGGGGCGAACGTTCTGCGTGACATGGTGGCCGACCACCCGCACCATCACGCGCTGATGTTCGCGGTTGGCGTCGACGGCGTGGATTTCTGGGCCGAGACGAAGGCCAACGGGCGCGAGGTGCACAAGGGCTTCGGCGAGATGACGGCCATCGCGCCCGACAGCCTCCGGCCCGCCGTGCTGACCGAAACGCTCGACTGGGTCGGCCCCGCCGACGACAAGCCGCTGGCCCGCGAACGCCGCACTGTCGAGGTCTACCACGGCCCCGCGCTGGGGGCGTCGCTCCTCACGTGGCGCACGGTGCTGGCGCCGGCCGAAGGTAAGGCCTCCATCAAGTTGTTCGGCAGCCACTACTTCGGTCTGGGTCTGCGGCTGCCGGCATCGATGGACGGCAAGGCTGAGTTCTTCACTGCGCGCGGCCCCAGGGACGGCGACGCGGTCCGCGGCGACGAGACGATGACTCGCGGCCCGTGGATCGCCTGCACCGGCGAGATCGAAGGAAGGCCGGTCACGGTCGCGATGTTCGATTCGCCCGCCAACGTGCGCCCCGCCCTCTGGTTCACGATGGTGAAGTCGTTCGGCTACCTCTCGGGCACGATCAACCTTTACCGCGAGCCGCTCGTGGTGGAGGCCGCCAAGCCGCTGGCGCTCTCGTACGGCGTTGCGGCATGGGACGGCGCCATGAAGGCCGATGAGATCGAGAAACTCTATAAGAAGTGGCTCGAACTTCAGAAAGGCGATTTCGCCAAGTGACATGCAGGGCGCGGCGTTGCCGGGGCCTGCGTGGCCAGGTAACGAAAGGAAACGGTCATGGAGATGACGCGGCGCAAGTTCATTCAGATGACCTCGGCGGCCACGGCGGCCGCGGTGGCGGCGGGAACCTTCACGCAGGCCAGGGCACTCGGCGCCAATGAACGGCTGGGCGTCGGATACATCGGCGCGGGCGGCCGGGCGGGCGCCCACATGCAGTGCGTCAAGTACCTGCGCGACGAGCAGAAAATGCCCGTCGAACCCGTGGCCGTCTGCGACGTCTACCGGCCGCGCATGGAACGGGCCGCCAAGGCCCTGGGCGCCAAGGGCTACATGGATCACAAGGAACTCCTGGCCGACCCGAAGGTCGACATCGTGTGCATCGCCACGCCCGACCATCATCACGGATACCAGGCCGTCGACGCCCTCAAGGCCGGCAAGCACGTTTATTGCGAGAAGCCGGTCGCGCACTGGCGGCAGTTCAACCTCACGAAGCAACTGGCCGAGGAGATCAAGAAGTCGGGCAAGACGTTCCAGTTGGGCACGCAGGGCATGTCAGACGGGGCCTGGCACAAGATGCGGAAACTCGTGAAGGACGGCCTCATCGGCAAGCCTATCCACGGCCAGTGCGGCTTCTTCCGCGTCGGCGACTGGGGCGAGGTCGGCATGCCCATCGACGATCCAAACGCCAAGGCGGGGGCGGACCTCAACTGGGAGGCGTTCCTCGGCGATGCGCCCAAGAGGCCGTTCGACGCCAGCCGCTTCTTCCGCTGGCGCATGTACGAGGATTACGCCGGCGGGCCGGTCACCGACCTCTTCCCGCATTCGCTGACGCCTGTCGTGAGTATCCTGGGCGTTGGCCTGCCGAGCCTGGTCGTGGCCACCGGCGGCATGTTCCGGTACACGCAGCGCGACGTGCCCGACACGTTCAACATGCTCATCGACTATCCGCAGAAGGTCACCATTGCGGCGCTCGGCACTCAGGGGAACAACGATCCTACGACCCAGCAGCGCGGCTCCGGCGGCAGCGTGCCGATCATCCGCGGGTGGGAAGGGTCGCTCACGGTCCGGGGCAACGAGATCGTGTTCGCGCCCGCCGAAGGCGCCAAGGACAAGAAGGCCGAGAAGTTCCCCATCGAGTACGGCGAGAACCTCGGCGACCACTGGAAGAACCTCATCGAAAACGTCAGGGCGGGCAAGCAAGACACATTCTCGCCGGGCGAACTCATGTACGCCGTCCAGACGGCCCTCATCATGGGCGCCTGGGCCCTCAAGCAGGGCAAGGTGGCCAAGTTCGACGCCGACAAGCAGCAGATCGTCATGTGACGGCCGCGGGCGACTCCCTGGTGCTTTGTCAGGTGTGGAGCGATGGGTTGTCGGGTGGCATGGCCACGCGATGTTGCATGGCCATGTGCCCGACGCTCGCAGGAAAATGGCCACGTAGAGGCGCGTGGCGATGCCAGCCCTCGAGGCCTCATCCGGGTTCCCGAATTCCTGTTGCCTGCGGCGTCGCTTGGCTATAGCATCAGGGCCAGCCCATGGGAGAACCGCCCTATGAAAGCCGTTCTGATTGCCCCGCGAAGGTACGTGCAGGGACGAAACGTCCTCGCCGAAGCCGGCATTTACATCAAGGCCCTCGGCAAGACGCCGCTGGTCCTGTGGGATGCCCGCGTTAAGGGCCTGGTTGGCGAACGGGTCCTTGCGAGCCTGAAGGCGGCCGGTCTGAATGCGGTCGACGTGGACTTCGGCGGCGATTCCACCAAGGCCGAGGCCGCCCGCGTGGCGGGCATCGCGAAAGAAAAGGGCGCCGACGTGGCCATCGGCGTCGGCGGCGGCAAGACCCTCGACACCGCCAAGGCTGCCGCGGCTGCCGCCGGCATCAAGATGGTCACGTGCCCCACGATCGCCTCCAACGACTCTCCCACCAGTTCCTACACGGTGTGGTACGATGAGAACGGCAACTGCCTGGGCTTCGAGAGTTGGGGGGTCAACCCGGACCTCGTCCTGGTGGACACGCAGGTGATCGCCGACGCCCCCGTGCGGGCCTTTGTGGCCGGCATGGGCGACGCCCTGGGCACGTGGGTCGAGGCCGACGCCGTCTTCAAGGGCAGGGCGGGGAACCTGGCCGGCGGCGTCTCGACGATGGCCGCCAGGGCCCTCGCTCGCCTCTGCTACGACACGCTGATGAAGCACGGCGTCGATGCGAAGCGCGCCGTCGAGCAACACCTCGTGACGCCGCAGGTCGAGAAGGTCGTCGAGGCGAACGTGCTCCTCTCGGGCCTGGGGTTCGAGAGCGGCGGCGTGGCCACCGCCCACATGATCGCCAACTGCCTGCCGTCCTTCCCGGAGTGCCATGGCCTGATGCACGGCGAGGAGGTCGGGTTCGGCGTCATCAGCCAACTGTGTCTCGACGACGACGTGGACCCGTGCGAGCGGAACCTCATCGTCGATTTCGAGATCGCCGTGGGCCTGCCGGTGACGTTTGCCGACGTGCGCCTGGAAGACGTGAGCCGCGACCGCCTGAAGACCATCGGCGACATCTGCGCGGGGCACGGGTCGCTCTGCGAGAACCACCCGTTCGAGGTGACCTCGGAGGGCGTGATCGACGCGATGATCGCGGCCGATGCTCTCGGCCGTCAGCGCAAGGACCTGGCACGGAAAAAGGGGTGATGCATGAAAGCGTTCCACCACATCGGGCTGGTTGCGAAAACGCCGAAGCCGGGCGAAACCTGGTTCGAATCGATCAAGGTCTGGGGCACGAACCCCTGCGACGACCCGAACAAGGTCGAGTGGGTCCGCTTTGCGCCGGACAGCCCTTTGGCCGGCACGCCCGTGGCCCGGATGCCGCACGTCTCCTGGGCCGTCGACGACCTGGACGCGGAACTGAAAGGCAAGGACGTCGTGGTCGGGCCGCTGGCGCCCGCCAAGGGCCTCCGCATCGCCTACTTCATGTCTGACGGGGCGCTGATCGAGTACCTGGAGATCAAGTGACGGCCTGCTCGGGCGGTCACGGAAAACGGAACACACTCAGCGGAGGTTCAACCATGTGCCGAAATGCTCGCCTCGTGTCTCTCGCAGTGCTCGTGTTGGCGGCGGCCGCCGTGCTCGCGGCGGGCGGATGCAAACAGGCCCGGCTCCTGGTGGCGCTGCCGGACTTCGTCAACACGCCCGACGGCATGGCCCTGATGCCCGATGGCAGCATCATCCTGTCGGCGCCGAACTTCAACAACGACAAGCAGCCGGCCGTGCTTGTGAAGATCTCGCCCGCGAACAAGGCGTCGCTCTTCTACACGCCGCCGGTGCTCCCGGAGACCGGAAAGGTCGGGCCGATGGGCATCTGCCGCGCGCCCTCGGGCGACCTGTACCTGGCCGACATGCAGTACTTCAACGGCCCCGGCGGTAAGCCCCCCCTCCTCGGCAAGTCGCGCCTCCTGAGGGTGGTCGTCAAGGACGGCAAGGCCGCCGATGTGGTGACCGTGGCGACCGGGTTCAACGTGGCCAACGGCGTGACCGTAAACGGCGACTACGTGTACGTCACCGAGTCGGTCCTGGAGGAGGGCTCCAACCCGCTCACGAGCGCCGTCCTGCGCTTCAAGATCGGCGAGGAGGGCGTCGCCCTCAAGTCGCCGCTGAAAGATGACCCGCACGTCATCACCACCTTCAAGTCATATACCCGGCAATACCTGTTCGGGGCCGACGGCATCGCGTTCGACGGGAAGGGCAACCTTTTCGTCGGCCTGTTCGGCGACGGCATCATGTTCAAGATCACTTTCGACCCTGCCGGCAACGTGAAGTCCAATACCCAGTTTGCCAGGGCCCCCCGCATGGCGTGCTGTGACGGCATGTCGTGCGACCGGCGGACCGACAAACTGTACGTGGCCGATTCGGTCAACAACGCCATCCAGGTCATCTCGCCGGACGGGTCCGTGAAGACCCTGGCCTCGAACGGCGACGTCAAGAACAAGTTGACCGGCCAGATGGACCAGCCGTGTGAGGCCCTGGTGCGCGGCGACACGATCGTCGTGTCGAACATGGACTGGCCGTTCCCGGGAATGAAGAATAAGAAGTTCCAGATGCCGGCCACGCTGTCGGTCATCAGCCTGAAAGACAAGTAGCCCTTGGTGCTGCAGCGCCACTGGTGCTACAGCGCCACTTGACGCCGTGCGCGGTGGGTCTCCCGACCCACCGCGCAAGAGGGCGGTGGCCGTGCCGCCCGTGAATGAGCGATGACAGGGGCAGGATCCTGGCCATGAACAGAGGGGCGATGCTTCTTGCGGCGGCGGGCCTCCTCGTGCCCGCCGCCGTCTGGGCCGGTGCGCCCGCCGCGGGGCCGCAGGGCCAGGGCGCCGTCATCAGCCCGGTGCAGATTGAGGCCGATTGGCTCCGCCAGCAACTTCTGCGCGAGGGCGCGCCGGGCCGGCCCGTCCCGCGGATCGACGTCACTGCCCAGCAGGACGCCGCCGGCGGCGTCGACGGCGTCAAGGACGGCAAGTGGGGCTTCCACACCGCAGACGAGGAGAACCCCTGGTGGCAGGTCGACCTGGGCAAGCCCGCGGCCCTTGACCGGGTGGTCCTCTACAATCGCTGCGACGCCTGCGCCGGGCGCAACGCGCGCATCATGGTGCTCCTGTCGGACGACGGCAAGACGTTCCGCCAGGCCTACCAGCATGACGGCACCACGTTCTTCGGTTTCACCGACAAGAAGCCGCTCTCGGCGCCTATGAAGGGGGCGACGGCCCGGTACGTCCGGCTGCAATTGCCGGGCAAGAGTTACTTCCACCTGGACGAGGTAGAGGCGTACGCGGTCGGCGGGCAGGAGAACGTCGCCCTGCGGAGGCCTGCCGCGCAGAGCAGCACGAGCGAGTGGTCGAGCGCGCACGGCGCGGCGGCGGGCGCGCCGGCTGCGCCTCCCATGCCGCAGATGTTTTCCGTCGCCAAAACCGTCGAGCGCGGCCTGGCGCTCGCCGAGAACCTCCGCGGGTTGGGCGCCAAGGTCGATGACGAGGCCAAGACGCTCGGCGACGTCGGCGAGCGGCTGAAGGCGCTCGCGTCCGATGCGCCTGCCGACGTCCAGCGTAAACTCTACTTCGAGGCCCGCTGGGCCATCCGGACGATGGCCCTCCGGAACCCGCTCCTCGATTTCGACGCGATTCTCTTCGTGAAAGCCGCCCCGGGCCGGTTCCCGCACATCTCGGACCAGTTCTACGGCTGGTGGTCGCGGCCGGGCGGCGGCGTGTTCGTGTTGGAGGGCTTCAAGGGACCGCAACCGCGGCTTCGATGCCTCACGGCCGACATGCCCGAAGGCACCTTCATCAGGCCCGACCTCTCCTGCGACGGCAAGAAGATTTTGTTCGCGTACTGCAAGTACTACCCGCACGTGCCGGACATCCGGAACAAGGCCACCAAGGTCGACGTGCCGGAAGACGCGTTCTACCACATTTTCGAGATGAACCTGGATGGCACCGGCCGCCGTCAGTTGACCCGCGGCCGGTACGACGATTTTGACGGGCGGTACCTGCCGAGCGGCGATATCGTCTTCATATCGACCCGCAAGGGGCAGTTCCTCCAGTGCAGCGCGTCCAACTCGGCCGCCACCACGAAGGCCGACCTGCCCGATAGTTACGTCCGTTGCGGCGGCGACCAGTATCGGCCGGTGCCGGTCTTTACGCTCCACGTGATGGACGTGCAGGGCGGCAGCCTGCGGCCGATCTCGGCTTTCGAGAACTTCGAGTGGACCCCGGCCGTCGCCGACGACGGCCAGATCCTTTACACCCGCTGGGACTACATCGACCGCTTCAACGGCCATTTCTTCAGCCTGTGGTCCACGCATCCCGACGGCACGAACCCCCAGTTGGTCTACAAGAATTACACCGTGCGGCCGCAGGTGGCCATGGAGGCCTGCTCGGTCCCCAATTCGCGCCGGGTGGTTTTCACCGCGTCCTCGCACCACTCGATCACCGGCGGTTCGCTGGCGCTTCTTGACCGCACCAAGGGCACCGAGGGCGAAGCGCCCCTCGTGCGCCTGACGCCCGAGGTGCCCTTCCCGGAGACCGAGGCCAACGTCGGCTCGTATTACGCCAGTCCGTACCCGCTCTCCGAGGAGCACTATCTGGTGGGCTGGGCCGACCGCGCGCTGCCGCCGCACTCCCGCGTGGATGGCACCGAACAGAACCCGACCAACGCCATGGGCATCTACCTGTACGACGCCTTCGGCAACCTGAACTTGCTGCACCGCGACCCGGCGATCTCGAGCACCAGCCCCATCGCCGTCCGGCCGCGACCCAGGCCTCCCGCCTACGTCAACACCGTGGCCTGGGATGTGGCGCAGGAAGGCAACTTCCTGCTCCAGGACGTGTACGAGGGGCTGCCGGGGGTCCCGCGCGGCACGGTGAAGTGGGTGCGGGTCGTGGGCGTGCCCCCGAAAGTGCAGCCGAACATGAACTCGCCGAACCTGGGCGTCTCGGCCGAGGACCCCGGCAAGTTCCTGATCGGCATGGCGCCCGTGGAGGCCGACGGCTCGGCACATTTCCGCGTTCCGAGCGGCATCCCGGTGTTTTTCCAGGCGGTCGACGCCGACGGCCTGGCCATCCAGACCATGCGGAGCCTGACCTACGTCTGGCCTAAGCAGACGCTCTCGTGCATCGGCTGCCACGAGTCGCGCGAGGTGGCGCCGCCGAAGAGAGCCGCGCACCTGCTGGCCGCCGGCCGCGAGCCTTCGAAACTGGTACCCGGGCCGTCGGGCTCCTGGCCGCTGAGGTTCGATCAACTCGTGCAGCCGGTCCTCGACAAGCACTGCGTCTCGTGCCACAAGCCGGGCAGCGACAACGAGAAGGCTGCCCGGTTCGACCTGACGGCCGCCAAGGCCTACGGGAACCTGCTCGGTTTCAGCGGCAAGAACTTGCAGCAACTGGCCTTCGAGAGGGACCGGTCAATCGTGGGCGAATGCACCGCCCGCAAGAGCAGGCTCTGGGCCATGCTCAAGGACGAGAAGGGGCACGAGGGCATCCGCCTCGACGCCGACAGCCTGAATCGCCTGGCGGTCTGGATGGACCTATACGCCCAGAGACAGGGTCATTTCAGCGACGAGCAGGAGCGGCAACTCCGCGACCTGCGCCAGCAGTTGGGGGCGCTGATCGCGCCGTGACCGCGGACGGGTTCCGCGGCGTTGGATGCCGGCGCGGGCCTTCTCGGTGCGTGCTCGGCGCCGAGAGGTCGAGAGTGCCCCCTCGCTTAATGGGATAGGGGGGGGCGCAAGGGCGAAGAAAATTTCTTTATCTTAGCGCTTGCAATAGGTTCACGACGTGGTGTATAGTGATGCATGGTAAAGGGTGAAGCCCGAAGGCGTTAAGGGACCCCACTTGGCACTTTGCGGCTTGTATTGATGTTCCTTGCAACCTGATAATTTCGACCCGTGGGGGGAGTCAAGACAACGAAAGGAAGGGAAGGACCGATGGCGAAGAAGGCACAGTTGATTGAGTGGGCCCGCGGATTTGCGCTGTTGTCGGACCCGACGCGGCTGGGGATCCTCAGGATGTTGTCGGCGGGGCCGAAGAACGTCACGGCCCTCTGTGATGCGCTCGGCCTGAAGCAGCCGACCATCAGCCACCACCTGGGTCTCCTGCGCATGGGTCGGTTGGTGACGGGCACCCGCAAGGGCAAGTCCGTCGTCTACGTCGCGGACCAGGCCAGCATGAAGGACCTGGCGGTGGCCGTCGCGAGACTGACGCCCGGCAGGTAACACGCCGGGAGGAGCCTGGGCCTTGGCGCCCTGGAGCGCAAAGCCGAGACGTGGGTCGGCAAGGTGGAGGCTTCGCGCTACGGCTGGCCAACGGCAGGCGCAGCGTTGACGGAAAGCGGGGAACGGGCACGGCCCGTTCCCCGTCTTCTGTTTCCGGCGGGCTGCCCGGCGTCACCGGGCCGACGCCATGAGGCCGCCGGGGATGCGGCGGGAGGAGAGTGCCCATGAAGGTTCGCGTGGATCCTGAACTGTGCACGGGGTGCGGACCGTGCGCCGAGGTCTGTCCCGAGGTCTTCGAGATTCGCGACAACGTCTCGGTGGTCCTGGTGAAGGACGTGCCCCCGGAATTCGAGGGCGCCGTGCGCGAGGCCGCCGAGGCCTGTCCGGTCAGCGCGATCATCATCGAAGAAGAGTGACGTTCGCGGCCCGCCGGGTGGAGCCGCCCGACCGACGATTGTTTCTCCGAGAGCCACACGGAGGCGGCGGTCCATGTTTCAACTGCGCGAGCATGGCACGACCGTTCTGACCGAGGTCCGCGGCGGCCTGGTCACCTTCCTGACGCTCTCCTATATCCTGTTCGTCCA
>Ga0315295_10005983_pt1 | contig 10399 bp, 26 predicted proteins | sample YL17G14_0_MG_FD_204453 | JGI IMG/M metagenome (GOLD analysis project Ga0315295, IMG submission 204453) | Sediment microbial communities from Yellowstone Lake, YNP, Wyoming, USA - YL17G14_0 | ecosystem: Environmental > Aquatic > Freshwater > Lake > Sediment | place: USA: Wyoming | collected... | reverse complement strand
CCATACCCCACAAAGACACACATAATACCAAATCCTCCTTACCATTCGCCATACACCTTATCAAAAACTCTATGTCCATTAACCTCTCCTTTATACCACCCTCCCTCACATCTATATCCATCTCCATCTGTATATCCTTGTAATAAGCCCTAAACATTATTAATTTAATAAAATAATCATACCTGATACCCCACTCAAAATCCCCCTTTTTATATATACTAAATAGGCATGCGCCTGCCTTACCCATCGGATTATAGATTATATCATAACCCAACTCCCGAGCTAGATCCCCCCACTCCACCCTACCACCAGTAGTAAACTCCGTATACTTCATATTCTAATTATACATCCATTTTCCACAAAAATTAATATGTACTTTGAAAACCCAATTAATAGGAAAGGTACTACACCATATTTATAGCCCCTTTACAAAAAATTACCCGGATAAATCCATAAAACTTCCCCAGAAAAACAAAAATCAGACCCAGACCTAATACCTATTAGTACCTATCTACCCATATCACCAAAATTAACTGGGTCTAGTTCCAGAAAATCAAAAATCAGGCCCAGACCTCGGGGACATTTAATGGCCACTTTCTGACCTGCAAAAAGCATGCCAAAAATAGCCTTTTTACAATTTACTGATAAACTGAAAATTTCCGTATATATCATGTACGGCAATGATGATTTGAATATCATTGCTATACAAATTTCCCTTTTACTGATAAACTGAAATTTTCCGTATATATCATGTACGGCAATGATGATTTGAATATCATTGCTATACAAATTTTCTTTTTACTGATAAACCGAAAATTTCCGTATATATCATGTACAATGACCATGACAGGGGCCAGGGCCTTATGACACAATAACCCTGGCCCTTTTTGTTCCATAACCCTTTTTCTGGAGGTGTTGTATGTCAGTCCATTTCAAAACCACCAAGGCCGTCGTCAAGGCAGTCAATGACAACAAAGCCGACCGGTCAACGATCAGGGACATAACGTCATCGCCCGTCAAAGCCCAGTCCACTCTGGCCGACATCATCAGTCAGACCGAAGTCGGTCAGACCCTTCTGGCCGAGGCCAAGGTCGGCCATGACATGACCGTCGACAGGGCCCGTCAGCTTCAAGACCTCGTTAAGTACGTATTCGAAGACCGGCCGGAACAGGCCGGGAAGAGGTATCAGGTTCGTCGGGACATACTGCCCCGTCGGGCCCAGTTTATCCGCTGGGTTGCCGAGGGCAAATCGACCACCACGTTCGAATCGCTCAGTCATGCGCTCAAGACCGCATATATGAGTCCGCAGGCATATCAAGAAGCATGCCGGCTTCTCTGCATCTAAACAGGGGCGAAAGCATGACAAGCCGGCGGAACGCCGTAGTCATGCTGCTCTGTTGTGGGTCCTGACTCCACGGACCTTATAAATAAAAGGAGTCGTCCCCCCCATTTACAGAGACCAGAAGTAAGTGTCTACTTCCGGAGGAAACCGCGAGTATTGACACGACACTTCGGCCTTTTTAAATCTTTATGGGGGGCGTCCAGGTATAAAGAGACCTGGGAAGATTCTTAAACCTTAATCTTGGAGGTTATAGATGTCAAAATACAGGAACCGGTCATTCGCTGACCGGATGTTCTCAGAACACAATCAGGTGTCATCGGCCATGGCGGCCCGATATGAGACCTGCCCTGTTACCAAGGAATGCACGCGGTGCTTTCCTCATGGGTTCGAGACCCGGTCACCCCGGTGGAAAGATACCAAGGTTGGGTTGGAGGCAGGAGATTACCGCCTTCGTGAGAAGGCTAAGGCCCGGTACATGAATCAACGGCGCCGTTCCCGTCAGGTCCGGGAATGGGAACGCTGGGCGAGTAGCATGAACTCCGAGATTGAATCAGAAATCTAAATTAACAGGGTTCTTAAGAGAGCCCAATATCCATAAACCTTTTTGTTCAGGGAGGTTATAGTTATGCCACGTAAGTCTAAGAAGTCCGTTGCGACCGAGACCCTTCATGACATCATTGCCGAGACCGAAGCCGGTAAGCAGATTATTGCCGAAGCCCAGGCTCAGACCGAGTCGATCGATGCCAAGGTAAGCCAGCTGACACAGCTGGTCGAGTTCGTGTTCATCACCCACCCGGAACAGACCGGGAAGCGGTGGAATATTCGTAAGGATATCCTGCCCAGGCGCCGGCAGTTCCTTCGCTGGGTGGTTGAAGGTAAGACCCGGACATCGTATGATGCCCTGGCCTCGGCTCTCAAGCAGGCCACGACCGGTCCGGCAGCTTATGCCGAGGCCTGCAAGCTTCTCAGTGTCGAGACGTGGTAAATTTTAAAAGGGGGAGGATCCTTATCCCCCCCCCCCACTATTTTTTTCTTCAGGAGGTTCCCTATGATGTTTATTATTCTTTGTCTCATAGCCCTGAACGTGTATACAGTCTGTATAGCCTGGAGTCTTCGTAAGAAGGTCTTTAAGGCTACGTTGGATGCCTCGATATATCGGCAATGGGCCCTTGCAAAGGCCCGTCGTGCTATGAATCACCTGTAAAAGCCTCAGGAGGTGAGATTATGAATCTCAAGAAAGCTATCAAGGCCGCGTTGCTCCCAGAGATCACGGTTGATTCCGGATCTCTGGTTGACCATGCCCGCAAGGCCCTGAAGTTCAGGGCCGAGTCTGCAGAGGCTGAGGCCTTGGAAAAGGTCTCGAAGGAACAAATGATATTAGAGTCTGAGGCCCTTCGTGAATCAAAACTGGCCACGGACGAGTTCATTGGCATGGTCAGGGTCGTGTGTGGCCCTGAGGCGCCACCGGTTCGAGTAGAGTTTCGGATCAATAACGGAACCTTGGAAGTAACTCAGGAATCAGAACTCGATAAGGTGTTTGGTGGAGTCAGGCCGATGCTTTGGTCACGGGGTAAGGTTATTAGTGAGATCCCGGATCCAACAGGGTTGATCGATAGCCTGAAGAAGGCTGGCATGAATCCCTGGGACTATCTTTCCATATCCGTGAAGGACGGAATGGACGAAGTAGTCAGTCAGCACCCCGGCACGGTCACGGCCGAGGCATTGATGCCTGTGAAGGGCTTCATAGCCAAGGTCAATGAAGTGGTACAGGCTCTTTCGGCAGAGGCCCGGGAGTTCTTGAAGGTGTACCTCAAGGGCGTACTTAAGCCAACCCCTGTTCTTGGAACAGCGAAGGGGTCGAAGTCATGAGGTGGTTTAAGAAGTTAAAGAAGTGGATATACAGGGCCAGCAGCAAGTCTGGCCCTTCTCATATACACAAGCGCATAAGTAATAAGGGGAGGAGAGTTTATGCCTAAGAATGCTAACTTCATCAAGTTCTACAATCTCATGATCAAGTCGCATGAGGACCTGCAGATTTGTTGGAAGTTATTAAAGGAGTATATCAAGGCCCAGTACCGACTGTTGAAGACAGGGGTTCGGAGCATTGAGGTTTCGAATGCTGCTTGTAGTGCATGGATGATAGCTGGGGGTAAGTGGTGAGTTTTATTACTCCATATCTCAGGGCTGCTTTGCCTTATAGTTCTGATTTTGTGGACTATAGGGTATCATCATCAAGGGATGTGAAGTCTATTAACCAGGCTCGGCGGAAGTCACGTCGGGCAAAAGCCATTAAACGAAAGAGGGGATAAATATGACCCATCAAGAACTTAAACAGCAGATGAGACAGGTCTTGGACCCGCACAATGAGATTCCGAATCATATCTGGAATCCGTGGGTCGATGAAGCTATAGCCGAAGAGTTCTCGGATAATGTTCCGGATTCGGTCTGGAATGAGAGAGCTCAGGAAGCTTACATGCAGGATGCATGTGAGAAGGGGGTTAACATAGGATGAAACGAGAGCCTATGATACACCTGGTTGGTCCTGACATGGACTTGATCATACCTGAATCTTTGTACAAAGCCATAAGTCGTAAGGCTTTGAAGGCCATGAAATTAACCGTGAAGGAGACCCTATGAGTCCGAAAGATAATTACCGGAATGCCCTTGATAAGATCCGGGTTATCACGGATGCCGAGTGTCGGGACTTGGCATGGAGGTTGGTTGCTGAAAATCCTGGGTTGTTCTGTAAGTTGACGTCTGTTACGATCATCCCTTCTCTCTGGGCTGAGATTGAGGCCAAGTATAAGACCCTTCCAGGGCTTCCAACTTTCAGGATCACCAAGGAGTTAATCGAAGGTGCTCGGGCAGTAGAGAAGAGTACCCCCGAAGACTCTTCGTATACTACAGGTAAGATCCGGGCCATCAAGTACATACGAAATATTACAGGTATGGGTCTTAAGGAGTCAAAGGACTTTTTTGAGGAGGACTTACCGAGATTATGAACTATGAACAAGGGTACTCTGTCGGGTCAGTGATCTCACCCCGACAGTTAGATCTTCGTCGATCATACTTGGAACATCTTGAGCATCAAGAACATGGGAAGTCTCTCACACCGGATGACATCATGAATCTTCGCATCAGCCTGGGTCATGCCGGGGATGTGAATGATTTTCTTGCAACCCTTTAACCCGGAGGTATTTATAATGCGTGATTTCAATGTCAAAGGTTTTGGCCTGATCGAGGTTAAGCAGGCCCGTCAGGATCAGGTTCGGCCGGCACAGTATCAGATGGAGATCCCGGACTTCAAGTCAGATCCGGATGTTTACGGGACCCGTAATATCTGGGACTGGTTTCTGGATGCTTCAATTGATCTGCACCAGGAATTGAACTTCGATCGGTAAGGTTTTAAAAAGGGGTACACGGTAAACATCCGTGTTTAAATGCACCGAGCCTCCTTCGGGACGACGGGGCAGCCCTTTCTTTTGATGTTACCATGTCCCTTATGATCAATGCTGTGGGTTGTGAGGCTACAGTTGAGACCTGGGCTGATCATTGGCCTAAAAAGGAGGATACCAGTGTCACTTCAAATGGATAAACTGCAGATGTTGAGAGAACTTGAAGGTCATAATACTCTTGAGACTATGTTTGAAAAGGCTTTCTCTGACTCAGTAGTTCCGGCAATCTGTATGGAACCTGGATGTGATTATCATACAGAGATGGAACCGGATCAGAGCAAGGGGTACTGTGAGCTCTGTGAGAAGAATACAGTCCAATCCTGTTTGGTCATTGCTAAAATCTTATAAAGGGAAGGGAGTGGCTATGAAAGTTGGAAACAAAGTAATCACAGCAATAGCCAGGTTCATCTATGACAGGTTACCTGATAAGCCTGAGGACCAGACTATAGAAATCTCTAATGAGCACACATTGTTCATACATTGGAGGAGTAATACGCAGTCTCCAATCCTGATGGTTATTGTATCAGATCATAACTGTAACGATCCCAGTATTGTTTACTATGCCAAAAGTCACCTGAGTCTTTTCTAAAAAAGGAGTCCCTATGAGATACACCATCATCGTAGCAAAGAAACCTGTCAGTCATCCGCATGATAATGATCAGTACTTTGAACGTGGCGGTCAGATACGGCATTACGAACTCATTAAGAGTGATGCTATCCGGATATTCCAGGAAGAGGTACATTTTCTTGAAGAAGGGTTTGTAGGGTTGTTTGACGGGATCCGGTTGATAGGATCACTTGAAATCTAAAGGAGGAAATATGGGCATCGCCCCTCAGTATAAACATGATTGTAGTGACTGTAACTATCTCGGGCAATATAAAGAGTATGATCTGTATATCTGCCTCAGTGAGCCTACTCTTATAGCTCGTTGGAGTAGTAAGGGCCCCGAGTATAACTCAGGGGTAGTGTTTGGGATTATAGGTAAAGAGGGGCATCCTCTTCGGGAATGTCTTATCAGGGCTTTAAAAGTTCCTGAGTACAGGAATGTCCTGAATGAGCATGTGTTGAAATATGAGACCTCGAATATGGTAGCATATGGAAAGATTCTTAGAGAGGTGTCTGTATAAATGAATTCTTATAAGTATTGTTGTGGGGGATTACATGCGGCTTTTATCGTCCCGACTCGGTCTGAGATCCGGAATGGTGCCAGATATAAGTGTGCGATGTATCAGTGCAAGGTCTGTAAGGAGTATACGATACGTGGTGAGACGAATCAAGTAAGAGAGTGGACCACGTTAGCCCGAATCATATCGGCTGAACAGGCTTTGGAAATAAAGCGTTCTTATGAAGAGTACCGATCCCGAAAGGAGCATGAGTATGTCAAGTCATAAAGGAGACTCTATGTTAAAGAAGAAGTACACAGATGAAGATGCCCGCCAGGATTTCAAAGCTCTACGTGACTCTTGCGTGGAAGGAAAAGAAGAAGCTTGGGACTGCTCAACTGAAGAAGGTAAGGAAGGCTTCGACGCAATGATTGAACTCATAGACAGACTCATGAAACATTATGGGGCCGTATAAAGAAAGGATAAGCTCTCATGCGTATCTTAATATCCGTTGTCAGTTTCATTCTCATGGTCCTGTTGTTCTTCTGGATGTTCCCAATCTTTGGGGTCTCGTTATCTGAGACCGTTGGAAATATAAATCAGAACTGCAGAGAACAACTCATGCCTCTGTTCCAAGTCCTGGTTCCCTATGTCCTGTTGGCCGGGGCGCCCTTCTGGATCGCAGGGTTTTTATGTCTGGGGATTAAATGGTCCAGAGACATTTCCAGAACCTCTGTAAATACATTTAGAAAGAGGATACAAGATGAGTGATAACTATCTCTGTCCCTGTGGTTCCGGATTGGATAAAGAACCCCTGCATGATGCCCGGGGAATCTTCTGTTGCTATATCTGCCCCAAGTGTGAGGGTAAACAGCGGGCCAGATACAGGACAGAGGTCCTGGAAGACTCGAACTATGTTGCTAATGAAGAGATCGAGCCCGAGTATGATGAATAAAGGAGTACTCATATGAGATACATATTAACAGGATTCATCAAGATACGTGACGTGGTAGATGCTCCAAATAAAGAGACTGCCAAGGCACTCTTCACTGCTAAGTATCCGGCACTCCTCGACAAAGAAGCAAAGATTACCGATGTTCGCGTAGCTAAATTGAGTGGTGCCGTCTCATGGGAAGTCGCCAAGAAACTCCCCCATGATGCATGCGGACTCACACATCCTGAAGACTTTCAATGGAGAAGAAGTATAAACGATATCTACTACCCTGTTTAAGGGGAAATAAAAAATGAATTTACACTCCTACAACTCACAGGGCATGGTCGCTGCCCTTAACAGTGTCCATCCATCCCTTAAAGCTCACGCAGTTAAAGTCCTCAAAAGACTTATGAGCATCAGGAGAACCATAGATCTCGAACACCCTTCCCTGGATGAGGCCTATAAGCTCGTGGGTAAGAACCAGTACCTGATTGATGCTGTCAGTAAATTAATGGCTGAAATCAATTATAACCAGTGTCGGACACTGCCCAGGCCTGTTAAAGAGCTTGTGGAACTGAGGGAAGTAGCAATGAATCAGATGAGACTCGGACAGGAACTAATCACAGCCCTATTTCAAAAGGAGGAGAAGGATGCCCAAGGAACCGTGTTGCCCGTTCTCGCAGGAAACCAGGAGCAGTATTCAGAGGGTCAGAGTCACGACCAAAGCGGGGAACACTCTGGAGCTGTTCTACAACCCGGAGAATGACCTTCTGGTCGTGGACTTAGTACATAAAAGTGAAGAAGCAGGGAATGAGTTGGTACGCATGACCTTGGATGAGAAGAAACTCTTGAAGCACTGCAAGGGGTTAAAAGATGCCCAACTTGACTGATGAGCAGAAGAAAAAACGTGGACGGATATTACAGGACATGGCTGATATATATCGGGAGAGGCACCAGTATCTAACCCAGAGGGAAGCATACAAGGCTTTCGCGGACTGGGTAGAGCATGATCCTGTAATGCTTCGTTGTATAAATGCCTTAGCAGCATCAACAGCATAAGGGGAAACAATATGTATACTCGAAAGACAGAGGATGAGTGGGAGATCCAAGGTGACTATGGATTCGGTTATGAGTGTGTCACTACCGAAACCAATCGCCCTGATGCCCGAGCACAGATAAAGTGCTATCGGGAATCCGAACCAGGGATATCTTTCAGGATTATTAAACAGAGGGTTCCGATAACCGCATAAGGAGGCACAGTGATTCAACACATAGATATTCAAGGACACACAGGTATTCCGATAAGGGCCCTGTTAATTCCTGCCAATGAAACATCCCCAAACTTTCCTGATAGCACTGTTGCTAAGGAAGATACCATCGAGTTTTATGACTCCAGATATCCTCATACTCCTGATGGGCAGTTCATAACTCGGTACCTTGCCTCAACACTTAAAGATAGCTGTGCAGGAATACCTGCAGGTGGTTTAGATATGATGGGGTATATCGAAGCCTGGAAACTTGATGGTAGAGCAATGAAATTGGTACTCGATTGGATCGCCTATCATCAGTATATTAAGCCTTAGGAGATTTTTATGTACCTCGAATTCTATCACGGCCGGAAAGACCCTAAAGAGGACGTAGATGGCTGGGGCTTTCAGGGCCCAGTCTTTGGTCCTTATGATACTATTCATACTACCTATGCACTTCATATAAGGTGCTCCCTAGGAAGAATAGATTATGGGATGTTTCCAATTGTTGAGGGCTGTGTTGAGTTTAATGGGGCCTATTATGGGGACTGGGTTGTACATGCAACCCTTGCCCAGCTTCCACCTAATACACGAAGAAATAACAGGCTTACCAAGAAGATCTTGAGCACCCAACCTAAAAAGCTACCACTATTGATCAGTCATGAGATGGAATGGGTCAGACTTTATGCAGCTTATAAACTGAAGGAGATCGGTAATGGAAACACCAAAGACACTTCCTCTCCTGCTAGGGCTTGCTGACTATTCAGATAAGATCATTGCTGATATCCTATCAGGGAACTTGGATACAGCCCATACCCTGGATAAGTTAGGATCTATCTGTAAGGTTAAAGTAAAGTTCAAACAAGCCGTAGATCTCTGGGTGAAGAAACGCAAAAGATCCTATACAGAACATGTCTTTTCAGACTTCTTTATCCACAATGATACCCTATGTTATAAATTTAAGAAGGGCGGTCGGAGAGGGTGCCTCATGCCCTCTTTGGATCTCATAGAGTCCTATGAACCTGTAATTGAATCCTTAGATAAGTTCAAGAGCTATGAAGACTTCAAGTCCAGGTTTGATACCCTTTTCATTACCGAGGCTGAGATCAAGAGACTTTGGGAAGGTACCTCGGCTCAGCATGGTAATAAATATATCCCCAGTGATTTCAGGGCTCTTGGGAAACAGGGCCGGGCATTGATGAGACAGTTCCTGAATTGTTTCAAGGGTATTACCAGTGACTCAATAGAATGTTACCATACCAATTCTTATGGAACATCTTTGAATGTTCATTACAATACCCGGGCCAAGCCTGGAAGGGACTTAGAGATTTCTCATAAGAAGGGGTTAGAGTTTGTCCACTATTCCAGTGAGTATGCGGGTTGTAGTAATGGTAGCTATGGTTTAATAGCGAATCGATACACCTATCTTCACCTGGAGGATGATTGATTATGGAAGACCCAACAGAAGACATCCGTAGGAAATTGGTCATGGCCAGGTCTGGGATACGCAGGAGTTGACCAAGGACTTTGAGGTCAGGGGATTCATGGCTCCTTTCGTGGTCGTTAAAAGGAAGTCTGATGGGGCCTTAGGGTCTTTAATGTTCCAGCATAGTCCTCGGTTCTATTTTGATTTTACAAAGGATTAATTAAATGAACTTATACGAACACTACTTCGTATAAGTCTGAGTTGGGCGAAATGCCCGTTTTGAAAACCAATATTTGAAAGGCGGCGCGAAGATGAGAAAAATTCATTTGTTTATGGAGGGTAATAGTATTGCGGCGACGTGGGATGATTTCGATTGCCTTGCCACTTCCCCTGCTGGTTTTGGCGATGTCATTGGAGAGGCTGTTGCCGATCTTGTCAAAAACTCCAGCGCAAGCGTAATAAATGCTATTGTGTGTGGGATAGAAAACGAGCGGTACGAAAAACGCGCCCAACAGCTAAAGGCTGAAATTGCCGCTCTTGTCGTCAAGGTAGATGCTATCCCACAGAGAGATTTGCCGTTAATGGTTGGTGAGTTTATCGAACGAATGCGGCAACTATCAGCCGTTTAGCACACGTTGTACAACATTATCCGGCGAGTCTAAATTATAGGCCGCCACAAAAAAGGAGCTTCGTATGGAAAAGGAAAGAGAGTTTATTTGCACTTTACACTCAGATCACTCTTGCGAACATCGGCATTATAACGAGCGTGTTTGTAAATTGATAAGTCCCAACATGTATAATTAAATTGGAGGTATCCATGAACTCTAACTGGCAGTTTGAGCTACTCACGCTCTGTTTTAAATTCAACTGTGAACCCACTCAGGATGGATC
>Ga0315295_10005982_pt1 | contig 10400 bp, 5 predicted proteins | sample YL17G14_0_MG_FD_204453 | JGI IMG/M metagenome (GOLD analysis project Ga0315295, IMG submission 204453) | Sediment microbial communities from Yellowstone Lake, YNP, Wyoming, USA - YL17G14_0 | ecosystem: Environmental > Aquatic > Freshwater > Lake > Sediment | place: USA: Wyoming | collected... | reverse complement strand
ATGGAGTTATTGGGTCTTTCGTAAGCGCGTATCTTCTGAACCAAAGCAGATGACATATTAGTGTCTACAGCTAGTCACAGCGGTCAGCTTTTTTCCTGAACAGCCTTTCACGAAAGAACGCTGACTGCTGATTATTTACCCATATGAAACTAAATCCACGTCTCATCAAGGAAGCCAGGCAATCTCGAAAAATATTCATCCTATCTATTAGTTTGGGTCTGATGGCGGGAATTTTAAGTATCTTCCAAGCCCGTGGGATCAGCAAGCTGATTGATCAGGCCTTCCTGCATGGTAAAGATCTCGAAGCGGTATCCAGAATACTAATAACCCTACTTATCATCATGCTGCTTCGGGCTGGTTTAGGATGGAGTGGGGATTGGTTTTCTTTCGCAGGTGCGCGTCGCATTAAACAAAATTTGCGCCAACGGCTTTTTGCCCATATTACTGATATCGGTCCAGCGTATCTCAGAAGTGAAGCCGGAGAATCGGAGGTCAGAACTGGAGAGCTGATCAATGTCGCTACCGAAGGGATTGACGCACTAGAATCCTACTACAGCCAGTACCTGCCTCAAATAGTACTTTCTGCCTTGATCCCACTGAGCATATTAGTTTTTGTGTTTCCAACGGATCTCCTTTCCGGAATAATCTTATTGGTCACTGCGCCTTTACTTCCCCTATTCATGTACCTGATAGGCAGTGCAGCGGAAACCCTCACCCGTAAACAATGGAAAGGGTTAAGCCGTATGAGTGCCTATTTTCTGGATGTGCTTCAAGGGCTGACCACATTAAAGTCATTTGGGCGCAGTAAGGACCAGGTGCAAGTAATTAAAAAAGTTAGCGAACAGTACCGCCAATCCACCATGGGAGTACTCAAGGTCACCTTCCTTTCAGCCCTGGCGCTAGAACTAATTGCCACCCTCAGTACGGCAGTAGTTGCCGTAGAGATAGGGATCCGACTGCTCTACGGGAAGGTGTCATTCGAACAGGCTTTCTTTGTGCTCTTGCTTGCGCCCGAGTTCTATCAGCCATTGCGTTTATTAGGTACTCGTTTTCATGCCTCCATGGGAGGTATCGAAGCCAGCAAACGCATATTTGAGATCCTTGACCTTCCGGTTACGAAAGATGCCTCTATCTCCAGCCTCATGATCCTTCCTTCACCTAAGGACAATCCACTTCCTTCCATAGCTTTCAATGATTTGAGTTATGTTTATTCCGATAATCGCCCAGCACTTCAGGGAGTAACCTTCGAAATCCCTGCCGGAAAAATGACTGCCTTGGTGGGAGAGAGCGGGGCAGGAAAAACCACACTTACCTGGCTATTATTGCGTTTTCTCCATCCAAAAAGTGGGAATATCTTTGTGAATGGGGTAAGTCTGTCTGAAATTCCAGCCCAGCAATGGCGGGATAGCCTGGCATGGGTACCTCAAAACCCATATTTATTCAATGACACTATTGCCGCCAATATCAAGATATCGCACCCTGAAGCAACCGAGTCAGATATTCAGCATGCCGCTCGCCTGGCGCATGCAGATGAATTTATTGATCAATTACCTCAAGGGTATACCACCATGATCGGTGAGCGTGGTACCAGGTTGAGTTCAGGTCAGGCACAACGGGTTGCATTGGCACGTGCATTTCTCAAAGATGCGCCGTTCCTTATCCTGGATGAAGCCACCTCCCATCTGGATCCCGAATTGGATGCCTTGCTGCAGGAATCATTGGCGCTACTTAGCCACAGTCGAACGGTATTGGTGATCGCGCATCACCAATCAACACTCGCTATGGCTGATCAGGTGATCAGACTAAGCCGCGGTAGGGTGGAGCAGGTCCATGAGATTACTCATACAACCAGTCCATTGCAGGTAGGGTCGCAGAGCATTTTACAACCATCAACCGTTCATACTCAGACCGGAGATCCTGGTTTGCAAGGGGAACATGAACTTCTAGATCTCAAGAAAACCCGCACTAAACCTGTCGAGCTCCGGTTGATTAAGCTTCTCTCCCCATTTACTGGTCGTATATTCTTATCAATATTCTTGGGTTTTGCAACAATCGCCAGTGGCATCGGTTTGATGGCTACCGCAGCCTATATTATCTCAGCTGCAGCCCTACACCCATCCATAGCTGAATTGCAGGTGGCAATTGTTGGAGTGCGCTTTTTTGGGTTATCGCGCGGCGTATTTCGTTATCTTGAAAGGTTGGTTTCCCATGATGTGACCTTCCGCCTTCTGGCACGCTGGCGGGTTTGGTTCTACCAGGCATTGGAACCACTTGCACCTGCTCGTTTGATGCAATACCATAGCGGTGACTTGCTTAGCCGTGTGATTGGTGATATCGGTATATTGGAAGGCTTTTACGTTCGAGCAATCGCTCCTCCTCTGGTGGCTATATTGGTTGCTATCGTTATGGGCGTTTTCTTTAGCGCCTTTGGATCTGAATTTTCCTGGGTATTAATCGCCTTTCTTGTCTTAGCCGGGCTCGGGCTGCCAGTGTTAATCTCGTTTCTGTCGCACCGGCTGGGACCGCAGATGATCCAGGCACGCGCTCATCTTAGCAAGGAAATCATTGATGGGATCCAGGGACTACCTGACCTCTTGACTTGCGGTCACGCTGAAGCCCATGCCCTTCGGGTGGATAAGGCAGGAAAGCGTTTGTCCGGGCTACAATCTCGCATGGCAGGAATATCTGCCGTGCAATCTGCGGTTGGAGGTCTATTATCCAATCTGTGCATGCTCACAATATTAATCTACGCGATCCAAAGCGTTTCACAAGGGCAGCTTGCTGGTGTATTGTTGGGCGTGTTGGCATTGGGAGCTTTGATGAGTTTTGAAGCCGTGCAACCCCTTCCGGTAACTGCCCAAAACCTCGAAGCCAATCGGGCGGCGGCGCGCCGGCTTTACGAGCTGGTGGACGCTACACCAATCGTTAATGACCCTATAGAACCATTACTGCTCCCGGAAGATAATCAACTGTCCGTTAAGGAGCTTTCATTTCAATATCCCACTCAGGTGCGTGAAGGACTGTCTAGAGCAAATACTGATTTCGGGTTGGAAAACATCTCATTTTCCCTACCCCAGGGCAAGCATATTGCTATCGTCGGACCAAGTGGTGCAGGCAAGACAACTTTGATAAATTTGCTTCAGCGATTTTGGGAATATCAATATGGCTCTGTCCAGCTAAGCGGTAACGAGTTGCACCAGTACAGGCAGGAGGCTATCCGGAGACGTATTGCTGCAATACCTCAAAGCACTTATCTTTTCAGCACAACCATAAAGCAAAACCTGCTTATCGCTCGACCTGAAGCATCTGAAGATGATATTATCCATGCCGCCCAGGCTGCCCACCTGCATGACACGATCCAAACCTTTCCCGATGGATATGATACTTGGGTTGGTGAACATGGTCTACACCTCAGCGCTGGAGAACGCCAGCGGTTGGCAATTGCCAGGGCTCTGCTTAAGGATGCTCCCCTGCTCATTCTTGATGAGCCGTCCTCCAACCTGGATCCTGCCACTGAGGTAGAGGTGTTGAATTCAATAAGGAAATTGAGCCTTGGGCGTAGTACGATCACCATCACACAGCGCTTTGTGGGTCTTGAGGCAATGGATGAAATCCTGGTACTCAAAGACGGTCATCTCATCGAACATGGTTCTCACGAAGCCCTATTATCCAAACAAGGATTATATTGCAAGATGTGGACACTTTATAACCAGATCATCTAAGGTAAAATGAGCGTATGCTGATTGGATTAATGATTATCAAAACACCTCGGGAGGTGGAAGTATGTTCTGGTTGAAAAAACATTGGTGGGTACTTATCGTTGGAATCTTGCTTGTTGCGGTAATCGGATTCTTGGCCTGGGGGCTGATAATCCATAAACCAATGCCAGAAGCATTGGCAGCAATGCAGACCGATTCTCAGGTAACAGTAACAACAGAACCATGGCTTGTCTTCCAACCTACAGATCAAATTCCTACCACGGGACTGATCATATATCCAGGTGGTCGTGTGGACCCGCGAGCCTATGCGCCCATTGCTCACTCAATTGCTGCCCAAGGCTACCTGGTCGTGATTGTCCCAATGCCGCTTAACCTGGCAGTTTTTGGGGCTAATCGGGCTGCATCAGTCATTCAAGCATATCCTGATATCCAACACTGGGTCATAGGTGGGCATTCCCTGGGTGGCTCAATGGCAGCGCTTTACGCCGACAAGCATCGAGATCAAATCAATAGTCTGGTTTTGTGGGCATCTTATCCAGCCAGTAGCAATAATCTATCAGACAGCATCATCAAGGTCGCTTCCATCTATGGCACACAGGATGGATTAGCCACCAAAGATAAAATTGATGCCTCACGTGAATTACTTCCCGCAGATACAACCTGGGTACCAATTGAAGGTGGAAACCATGGCCAATTCGGTTGGTATGGAGACCAACCTGGGGACAATCCAGCCACGATTAGTCGCCAGGATCAACAATCTCAGATAATTCAAGCCACCCTGGATTTACTCGAGTCAGTACAAACTAATCCCTAAGTGTAGATAGTTTTTGAGGATTGATTTAATCCAGGAGATTTTTTTATCCACCCATTACTGTAGTATGGGTAGATGGCATTTGCTTTTGCTGTTCGTTCCCTCTCGGCTGTTCTTTTCAGATAACCATGTATTGAATCAAACGATTAGATGAACTTCCCCTCACGATAGACTACCGTTCCATCCACCTGTATCTCAGCATCCTTGCGCATATCGCAGATCATATCCCAATGGATGGTGCTGGTATTTCGGCTTCCTGTCTCAGGGTACCCTGCAACCAATGCAAGGTGGAATGTTCCACCTAGTTATTCATCAAATAAAATGTTACTGTGAATCGGTTGATTTCATAATTTGTACCGGTCGCAAATTAGCCAATATAATGTGAACCCTCATCAGAGTCAATCATGGTAAGCAGAAATATATCACCCACAGCTGCCTTTGCATCAATTACCCGTCCGTTTTCAAACCTTAACTCGGCCCCCGCAACCACCTGACCCTGATAGATTGCTGGATATGTAAATTTCACCCATCCATTCACAGATTCCTCTACTGGACCGGTATAAATTTCACCATCCGGCATATTGTGCCTGCCAAATGAATTATTGAATTTGCGCCCCTTGATCGACAAGGTCAGATCTGCATTCGGTCCCAAAAGCCTCACTTTATCATGACCTTGTATGCTTTCAATCATTCGGATTTGTTGCTTGCGGATATTCTCCCAATGTGCCACAGGATCTCGGGTTTTATCATCCGCATGGCAGGCAGAAAAATCGAAATCAGCATACTCCTCCATGCTCATCCCCGCTTCTTGGGCATAACCTTCGGTTGGAATTTGGGTCAGCACCCAACATAATGAATTGATGACACCGCGTTGCAGCATCATATTCCGCACAGGTGCCATACCTTTTTGCCTCAGCGGCTGTTTTTGTGGGGATATCCCAGTCAAAGCCCGAGGATCAATTCCTGCACGCACCCGTATGTATATCTCGAATTGTTCTGTCACCAATTTCTGAAATGTAGGTATATAAGTCAGCTGGTCATCTTTTGCACATATGAATAACAACATCTCTTGCTCAGGGAGATTGAGTAGCACGTGCGGAAGACCACCTCACAGTAAGACCAGTTCATAGATATCACTCACCATGGATGCGGCATTGGTGGTTGTACAATGGCTACCCGGTCTCCAGGTTGTACACTCGTGGAATGGTCTACCAATATCTGGGCGAATTTCTTATATGTATGGTCTGTCATATCGCTACCCCATTTATTAATTTGTCTGACATATTCCTCTTAAAACTTTTATAACATGCCAGTGAAATCCGCGCTATAATCTCCTTTAGCATCCAATTTTACATGCAATCCAGGTAAGGAATTGAATGAAACAGCTTTTACAGAATATCCACAACGGTGTAACTGAAGTCGTTGAAGTGCCCATCCCACAGGTCCAAGCTGGAATGGCGTTGGTTCACACCCGAGCATCGCTTGTCTCTGCGGGGACAGAACGTATGCTGGTCGAATTTGCCGGCAAATCCCTTGTGGGAAAAGCGCTATCGAGGCCAGATTTAGTTCGTCAGCTGGTGGATAAGGCTCATCGAGAGGGTGTTCTATCCACTGTCGAAGCCGCCTTTAATCGCCTGGACCAACCCATGCCATTAGGCTATTCATCATCTGGGGTGATCGAGGCGATTGGCGAAGGAATGCAAGGGTTCAAGGTTGGAGATAGGGTAGCTTGCGCAGGAGGCGGTTATGCCGTCCATGCTGAATTTGCCCTTGTCCCAAATAATCTACTGGCATCCCTACCCAATAATGTTGATTTTGATTCCGCAGCCTTTACCACTTTGGGTGCCATTGCTTTACATGGTTTTCGTCTTTCACAGCCTCAGCTTGGCGAAACTGTGGGTGTGATTGGTCTTGGCTTATTGGGTCTGTTAGCCATAGGAATCGCCAGGGCAGCCGGCTGCCAGGTCTTTGGGGTTGATCTCGATCAGACCCGGGTAACTTTGGCGCAGCAGATGGGTGCAAATGCTGTCCTACGGCAACAAGCCGTGGAAGCTGCCCTATCCTTCACCCATGGGATGGGATTTGATCATGTTCTTATCTGTGCAGATACCACCTCCTCCGACCCGGTAGAGCTCGCAGGAGAAATCGCACGCGATCGGGGACATGTGGTCGCCATCGGAGCAGTTGGACTCACCATCCCGCGCAGGATATATTACCAAAAAGAGCTGTCGTTCATCAATTCTCGCTCATATGGACCAGGGCGTTACGACCCTGCTTATGAAGAGGGCGGTCAGGATTATCCCGTCGGTTATGTCCGCTGGTCGGAAGGTCGCAACTTGCAGGCCTTCGTGGACCTTATGGCGGAAAAGAACCTGGATGTAAAACCACTTATCACCCACCGCTTCCCAATTGAAAACGCGCCTGAAGCGTACAAGTTGATCACAGGCAAGACAAACCAGCCCTTTCTGGGTGTATTGCTGACATATCCTGAACCGAGCTCAAGTGTGCTTAAGTTACTGACAGCAAAGGAGCCCGTTAAAAAAGCAGGCTTACCCACTACCGGGGTAAATTCCGTTCGTCTGGGGGTGATAGGTGCAGGCATTTTCGCCAATGCTGTCATGCTGCCAGCCCTAAAAAAAATATCATCTGTAGAGTTGGTTGCTATCACTTCAGGTTCCGGTTTTCATGCACAGTTTGCGGCAAAAAAATATGGTTTTAAATATACCGCTGCCGACGAAAATGAAGTCCTTAAAGACCCTCAGGTGAATACCATCAGCATTCTCACCCGCCACCACTTGCATGCCGAACAAGTAATCCGGGCATTGCAGGCCGGCAAGCATGTCTTCTGTGAAAAACCATTAGCAACAACCCGCGAACAACTAATCCAGATCCGGGACCAGCTCCTCTCCCTTGAGAATTCTCCTCTACTTATGGTCGGTTTCAACCGCCGGTTCGCCCCTTTGGCACGAAAGCTTTATGATTTCATTAAAATGAGCCAGGAACCTTTGGTTGCACACTATAGCATCAATGCCGGTAATATCCCCCTCACGCATTGGGTTCATGATCCCCTCCAGGGAGGTGGTCGCATCATCGGTGAAGGCTGTCACTTTATCGATTTTCTGACTTTCCTGGTAGGTTCACCACCCATCTCAGTCCAGGCGCAAGCTCTCCCAGATGACGGTCGGTATAGGGAAGATAACGTTGCAATGGTATTTGCTTTCGCGGATGGATCACTGGGTACAGTAAATTATCTGGCTAATGGAGATAAAGCGTATCCAAAGGAACGGGTGGAAGTCTTTACAGGCGGCAGGGTCGCCTTACTGGATGACTTCCGCACTCTTGAGTTGGTTCATCAAGGAAAACGGCAAGTGACCCGCTCAGCGCTGCGCCAGGATAAAGGGCATCGCGCAGAATGGGATGCGTTTTCAGCTGCAATCCTTGCCGGTGGCCCCGCTCCTATACCTTATGAGCACCTGTTTGGCGTCTCTGAGGCGACATTTGCCGTCATGGATGCCTTGCACAGCAGAAATTCCATCGCCATAGAACCATTCTCCCTGAATCCGTGACCAGTGACCCAATGCTGATGAGTCAATTTTCACGTTTCAAGCTAGCATTTAAAGCATTACACCAATTAGGCCCCAGTCAACTGGGGCTTTACGTGTTCTACCAGCTTGGTTTGCGTACCGGGTATTTCAAACGTACATTCACCTCAACATTAAATAAGCTGGAAAACATAGAAGGAAGTGCGCGAATCAAGTTCCAACCATGCCTAACGGGTTTACCCGACCATAAAGTTCTGCTCGAGCAGATCGGATCCCAGGTAGATCAGCTTTACGAGGAAGCCAACGAGATTGTCAAAGGATATGTCCGCCTGTTTGGTGGTCAGCCAGTTCCATTGGAATTGACTCTACCGGAACCATTGGAATACTGGACGAAGTATGAAAGCGGAACTAACCTGATCCCAGGTAAGGATATTAAATTCATCTGGGAGCCTGGAAGGTTTGGTTGGGCAATCAAGCTTGCCATGGCATACCACTTGTCCAAAGATGAACAGTATGCTGAAACATTTTGGCTTTACACAGAACAATTTTTAGCCTCCAATCCGCCCTACATTGGTCCTCATTGGTCTTCTGCACAGGAAGCCGCCATCCGATTGGTTACACTGACCTATGCCATTCAAATATTCGCCCAATCCCCAAAAACAACCCCAGAACGTCTTGAATTAATTGCTTGGACCATCGCAATTCATGCCGAACGAATTCCTACCACCTTGGTTTACGCACGTTCTCAAAATAATAATCACCTCATCTCCGAAGCTGTGGGTCTCTATACTGCCTCTGCCGTTCTACCCAATCATCCTTTAGCACCCAAATGGCATAAATTGGGTTGGGCTTGGATGAAGCATGCCTTTCTTACACAAATTACTTGTGCTGGCACCTATACCCAGCACAGCACAAATTATCACCGCCTGATGTTGCAAGCTGCATTGTGGGCATATGCTGTACACGAATGCTCATTTGTGAATGAACCGATCCCACCAGACTTAACCACCCGTCTGGAAGCTGCCACCCGCTGGTTTTGGAAACTGGTCGATCCTGAAACAGGACATGTTCCGAACCTGGGTCACAACGATGGTTCTTACATCCTCCCTCTTACTGTTTGCTCATATCATGACTATCGACCAGTCCTCTATGTTGCCGCTCGATCATTCCTTCAGACAAACTTGATCCCAAGCGGGTCGTGGGATGATATGGCAACCTGGATGTATCTCCCAATAGACCAGCCCCAAAAGAATGTCGGATTGAATGATTGGCACCTGACTCCCCAACGGAAAGAGCTGAATACACAAGACCCGTATTTACTGATGAACCAAAAAAATGGTTCTTGGGCAACCTTTCGTGTAGCAAAATATCACTCCCGCCCAGCACATGCAGATCAGCTACATATGGATTTATGGTGGCGGGGTTATAATCTCGCACTAGATCCCGGAACTTATCTCTATAATTCATCGACCCCTTGGGATAATTCCTTGACCAGCGCATTTGTACACAATACAGTAGTTGTGGACGGTCAGGAATTCATGCAGCGAGCTGGTCGGTTCTTATACCTCGATTGGGCTCAAGCCAGAGTCTTGAAACTTCAAACCTCCCCCGAAGGTAGCTGCGAGAGCCTGACCGCTGAGCATAACGGATACCGTAAAATTGGAGTGACCCATTCGCGGAAAGTCACAATTCTTCCCAATGGTCATTGGGAGGTGATCGATCATCTGGATGGACCTCCAGGCCACATTCATTTTGCCCGTCTGCACTGGTTATTACCTGATGTGGAATATGAGGTCTTGGATCCACCCTTTAATAATGATTTACTGGTGAATGAAATACGCATCAAATCCCCCTATGGCTGGGTTGGTTTAAAAATAGGATTGATGTCAAGGCATGAAGGGAATCTCCCCGACCACACAATAAGTTTTCAGCTTGCCCGGGAGGGCAAGGTTTTAGCCGGAGGTGGAACCGTGCTGCCAATCGCTGGCTGGATTTCTCCAACATATGGAGATAAAATCCCAGCTTTGGCTTGGATTGTAAATATTTCTCAAACTTTTCCAATCGAAGTGAAGAGTGAATGGAGTATCCCAAATGAAAGCTAGAGCTGCTGTCATCCTGATTGAAAATGATAAAATTGCTATGATCGAACGACATCGTTCAGGCACTCATTATTTTGTCTTTCCTGGGGGTAAGGTCAAAGCGAATGAGTCCCTTATAGAAGCTGCTGCCCGCGAAGCTGAGGAAGAGATCGGATTAAAAGTAAAAATTGGCTCAATGGTCGCAAAAGTGTGGTATTTGGGATCACCTCAATATTTTTATTTAGCTGAA
>Ga0315295_10005981_pt1 | contig 10400 bp, 9 predicted proteins | sample YL17G14_0_MG_FD_204453 | JGI IMG/M metagenome (GOLD analysis project Ga0315295, IMG submission 204453) | Sediment microbial communities from Yellowstone Lake, YNP, Wyoming, USA - YL17G14_0 | ecosystem: Environmental > Aquatic > Freshwater > Lake > Sediment | place: USA: Wyoming | collected... | reverse complement strand
ATTTGGCCTTCCTCACTGCTGCGGTCATAGCGCAGCCGGTAGATGCGCCGGCTGTCCTTATAAAATTTGTCATAGCTTTTCTCAAAATTCACATAGTGCAAAATCAGCAGACAGGCGGCCATCCCGATGGAAAGTCCCAGGACATTGACCAGCGAGAACAATTTGGATCTCCATAAATTCCTGGCAACCGTTTTGAAATAATGGATCAACATGGGCAGAAGCCAATATACCAGAAGAGGAGCTTTTTTGTGAAGTCCGGCCGGACCGGGTATGATCCCGGAAAACAAGGAAGATCCTCACCCCAAAATTGCCGATAGAATTTTGTTGTCGCGAGCAAAGCGCGGCGATTTCAACGATTTCCCATGAGATGGCCGCGCTCTCTGCGGACGCTCGCCATGACCGCCAAATCAACCCATTGGAATCCCCGGGCTGAAGCCCGGGGTATGCGCAGGATTAATACTGAGCGGCGCTTTTTACCCCGATTTAAAAATCGGGATTTGGCGCCGTCGAACGTATCAATCCCTTGTACTTCTATCGGCAATTTTGGGCATCACCACCGTGCCTGAGCCTTGAAGCTTCTTTGCGGTAAGATAAGGCTGCTTGGCAGGCTCCGGCCATTTCGCCTGAGGGTGCTCCCTCTCTCTCCCCGATGAAGTCCGAGCCCTTGAGCGCAGGGAAACCGGCGCATTTTGAAGCGGTTCCCTTTTCAGGGCCGAGTTTTTTTTAGCGAGCCTGGTCGTCAGATGTCACGATTCTCGGCAAACACTCAGGAAGCGAACGTTTCCGCGGGGTTTGATGTGGAGGACGATGATTTTCCACTTGCGGCGGTCAACGCCGTAAATCACCCTGACATCGTCGGTTCGGTATCGAAGCAGTCCTTTGAAAAGATCCGATGAGGGCTTCCCCAGACCGACAGGATCCATCATGAGATCATGAGCGACCCTCGTCACGATTTCGGCGGCTTCCCGTTTATCCAGGGATTTGAGCTCTCTGAGGACTTTCTCGTGCCAGATGACCTCATACGGCTTCATTCGCCGAGTTCCTCCTCCAGTTCCTCGGTGGATAAATACCGGGCGTTTCTCTCGTTCAAGCGGTCGAGGGCGAGGTATGCTTCTTCGTATCCCTCGAGCGTTTCATCGATCATTTCATGGATATTGGACGTCTTTGTCCGCCGCCTTTTCTCACCCGGCCGGCTCAATCTTTCTTCTGATCGCTCCCCTCTTCCTCAACCAACGGGATTTCCAGATTCTCCTCTTTGTATTCCTCTTTATGGGGAGGGACGCTGCGGCGGCGCTCGGCTTCGCGGAAGAGCAACTTGAAGCGGTCGGAGGGAAGCGGTTTGCCGCCCGAGATTTTGTTGGCGAAGGAAAGGGCGTGTTGGGTGGCGTCGCCGGGCTTAAAGCCGGGCTTCAAGGCGGCGGCCTTTTCGCTTTGGGTCGGCTTTCCGAAAAGCTCGCGCTCCCGAGCGTCGGCATCGCGTTTCCAGTATTCTTCGAAGCGTTCGCCGCGCAGCAGGCTCATATGGCGAAGGGTCCGGAGCATCGCCTGGGCGCTGACGCCAAAATAGCGCTTGAGGTAGATCAGGTCGTCGTAGGTCAGGCGGGTCGAACCGATCTCCTTCTCGACGAGGGACCGGACCCTGGCGGGCGGCATGAGGAAGCGCGCGGCGAAGGCCTGCGCGAACTGCTCGCGCGGCGCATAGAGCGAGACGTATTCTTCCACGAACACGTCGGCGTTATCGACCACCGGACTGTCGAGGCGGTCGCGGAGGTAGTGGCCGTATTCGTGCGCGGCGGTGAAGGCCTGGCGGCCAGGAGATTCGGCTGAGTTGATCAGGGCAAAGGCTGCGTTCCGCTCTTCCATGAAGACAAAAACGCCCGAAACCTTGGACGCCTCGTGGATGGGCGCGCGTAGGATGCGGCAGCCATTGAGCTCGCAGAGGGCGAAGACGTCGCGGATGGGCTCGTCGCCCAGGCCGAGGCGGCGGCGTTCCTCGTCGGCCAGACGCTCGGCCGAGATGCTGGCGTAGAGCGGAGCTAACTCAAGGCGCCGGCCGGTGGCTTCCTCGAGGGCCAGGTAACGCTCGCAATAACGCTGGAACTTGCGGAGGACGACGCGGGCAGCGTCGTCAAGAGCGTTGCCTCGCAAGAGCACCGTGAAGGCGGGCTCGCGGACCTGGAAGAAGAACGACATGTCCTTGTTGAGGTAGGAGGCGATTTTGTCGAGCGTGGCTATAGACGGCGTGCGTTTGCCGGCTTCGAGGAGGGAAATGAACTCGGAGGAGAGGCCGACGGCGCGGGCGAACGCTCCCTGGCTGAGGCCTGTTTCCTGGCGAGCTTTGCGGAGGCGGGTCCCAATGATCTTGTCCATGGCGGCGCCCCCCTACGGCGCGCGGCAAGGTTAACAAATTGTCAGGGCAAAGTCAAGAAGGAGGCCGCCTCTTTGCCGGGAGTTATGATCATTCCGGGGACATAATATGTGCTCAAGATGATGAGCATCCGCCCATTTTTTCGAGCTGTTCAATTGGCGAAAAATGAGCTTGCTTATCCGACCTGGGTCGTCAGAAAGATAGGCAGCGTCATCTGGCCGACCTGATCCTGCAGTTCCTCGATCTCGTCGATGTGCGCGTCTTCGTCATGGAGGATTCCTTCCAGGATTTCGCGTGTCGCATAGTCCTTGACGTCTCCGGCCAGCTTAATGGCGGCGTTATAGGCCTTGTTCGCCCCGGCCTCGGCCTCGTGGTCGTTGGCCAGCATCTTCGGGATGTCGGCGCCGATGTGGATCTTCTTGAGGTCGCTGACGATCGGCAGGCCTTCCAGGAAGAGGATGCGGCCGATGAGAGTCTCGGCGTGCTTCATCTCGGTGATGGCCCGCTTCTCGATGGTTTTATGGAGCTTGCCGTAGCCCCAGTTGTCGCACATCTCGGAGTGGACCATGTACTGGTTGATGGCCGTGAGCTCGTCGGCCAGCAGGAAATTCAAGGTCGCAATAAGCTTGGGATCGCCTTTCATGAAAGCCTCCTCAGATTTGGTGTGAATTGGATGTAAGTATTGTAGCGGGCTGAGCGAAATAAGTAAAGGGGAAGGCCCGAGAACCCTTTGCCGGAGCCCTGTCCCCGAAGTCCCGCCGTCATGGGGCGAGCCGGACATTCAAAATGAAAACCAGATCCAATCTGTGTTTTTTCCGGGGCGGAGGGTCGAAGGAGGGCATTTCGGTTTCCATGGATTGGGCCGTCAAGCCATAGGGGGCGGAATCAGCCGGGATCAGCTGCCGGATCAAAACGAGGATTGCCGGCAGCGTGGCCGGTTCAGTGAGACAAAAAGGCTTCAATGAGCATCGTCTACCGGGAATAAGGGCAACTTGGCGGGAATTGGCGCTGGCCTCCGCCGCCGAAACGTGCTAAAATGGGTTGCAAATGGATAGGAAAATGACTAAAAAAGCTCGTCCCGGTAAAAATATTTTGTTCTGGATCGCTTCCGGAATCATCATCGTGATCCTTTGGAGCATTCTTCAGTCTCCGAACATGGCCAAAAAGGAGTTGACCTTCAGCCAGTTCATGATCGATGTCGAGGCCAACCGCGTCGAAAAGGTGACCATCAACGGCTCCGCCCTCCAGGGCAGCTTCAAGGGCGGCGAGAACTTCCGCACTACCGCCCCTCAGCAATACGACGATCTGGTCAAGATCCTGCGCGACCATTCGGTCGATATCGTCGTCAAGGACCAGAACCGCAGCCCCTGGCTGTCCATCCTGCTGAGCTGGTTCCCCATCCTCCTTCTCGTCCTCTTCTGGTTTTTCTTCATGCGCCAGATGCAGGCCGGCGGCAACAAGGCCCTCTCCTTCGGCAAAAGCCGGGCCAGGCTTTTCAGCGGCACCCAGAAGAAAATCAATTTCAAGGACGTGGCCGGCGTCCAGGAGGCCAAGGAAGAGCTCCAGGAAATCATCGGCTTCCTCAAAGATCCGCAGAAATTCCAGCGTCTCGGCGGCCGTATCCCCAAGGGCGTGCTCCTGGTGGGCGCGCCGGGCACGGGAAAGACACTCCTGGCCCGGGCCGTAGCCGGCGAGGCCGACGTCCCCTTCTTTTCCATCAGCGGATCGGACTTCGTCGAGATGTTCGTCGGCGTGGGCGCCTCGCGCGTCCGCGACCTGTTCGACCAGGGCAAGAAACACGCGCCCTGCTTGATTTTCATCGATGAGATCGACGCCGTCGGCCGTCAGCGCGGCGCGGGCCTCGGCGGCGGACACGATGAGCGCGAACAGACCCTTAACCAGCTCCTGGTGGAGATGGACGGATTCGACTCCAACGAGGGCATCATCCTCATCGCCGCGACCAATCGTCCCGATATCCTGGATAGCGCCCTGTTGCGGCCGGGCCGCTTCGACCGCCGCATCGTCGTCAACATGCCCGACGTCAAGGGCCGCGAGGAGATCCTCATCGTCCACGTCAAAAAGGTCCCGCTGAGCAAAGATGTGGACCTCAAGGTGATCGCCCGGTCAACCCCGGGGTTCAGCGGCGCCGACCTGGCAAACCTGGTTAACGAAGCGGCTCTCATCGCCGCCCGCAACGGCCAGAACGACGTTCTGATGACCGACATGGAATACGCCAAGGACAAGGTCCTGATGGGCGTCGAACGAAAAAGCATGATCATCAGCGAGGAAGAAAAGCAGACCACGGCCATCCACGAGGCCGGCCATGCCTTGATGGCGGCGCTCATCCCCGAGGCCGACCCCATTCATAAGGTCACGATCATCCCGCGCGGCATGGCGCTGGGCCTCACCCAGCAACTTCCGCTCGAGGACCGATACACCTACAGCAAGGATTATCTCGAGGCGCGGCTGTCCGTGCTCATGGCGGGCCGGGTAGCTGAAATGCTGATCAACGGCAAAGCCACGACAGGTGCTTCCAACGACTTCGAGCAGGCCACCGACATCGCCCGGCGGATGGTCTGCGAATGGGGCATGAGCGACCTGGGACCGCTGACCTTCGGAGAGAGAAACGATTTGATCTTCCTGGGCCGCGACCTGACCGCCCACAAGAACTTCAGCGAACGAACATCCGAGCTCATCGACGAGGAAGTGAAGAGGATCGTGACGCGCAATTATCAGCGGGCGCAGCGGCTGCTCGAGGAGAATAAGAACAAACTGGAAAAGATCGCCGCGGCGCTCCTGGAAAAAGAGTCCCTCGACCACGAAGAGATCGATGCGCTCATCGAAGGGAAAAAAATCCCGATGAACGAAAAGGGCGTCCCGGCGGCCGAAGCGGAAGGATCGATAATCCAGGCGCAGGCCCACCCGCCGTCTTCGGCGGTCAGACAGGCCGCGCCGGCCAAAACGCAGAGCGCAGAAGCCAAGGCGCCGGGGGCAGAACAGAAAAGCCAGAGCGCGCCGGCAAGCCCGCAGGCATCCGAGAAGAGAGTGGAGGCCAAGGCCCCTCCGGCACAAGTCAAGGCCGCAGCTCAGGCGCCAACGGACAAAACCCAAGTTATGGGAGGAAAAGTCCAAGCTTCGGAAGCCGAAGCTAAAGCGGCGCAGGCTCCGGGTCAGCCGGCTCAGCAACCTCAACCTCCGGCCGAGAAGCCCAAACCGCAGCCCCATCTCCCCTTCAATCAGGAGATCTCTCAGTCGAAGGACGAATCTCAAAAAACAAAAGAATAAACGGTGGGAAAGAAGTATTTATTTCAGGCTCGAGGGCAGAATCATATTATCGGTCCCCGCACCTTGATCATGGGCGTGCTGAACGTCACGCCCGACTCGTTCTACGACGGGGGGAATTTCGAGGACAAGAACACGGCGGTGGACCACGCCCTCCAGCTCGAGGCCGAAGGCGCGGAGATGATCGATATCGGCGGGGAGAGCACGCGGCCGGGGTCCCAGCCCGTGCAGGTCGATACCGAATTGGGCCGCGTCATCCCGGTCGTCGAAGCGCTCCGCCGGCGGACGAGCTGCCTCATCTCGGTCGACACCAGGAAAGCCCGGGTGGCCGAGGCCGCGCTCGAGGCCGGCGCCGACATCATCAACGACATCAGCTCCGCCCGCCATGACATCCGCATGCTGGAGCTGGCCCATCGGTTCAAAGCGGGCCTGATCATGATGCACATGAAGGGCGAGCCCAAGAATATGCAGGACAAGCCCTCTTATGACAACGTGCTGGCCGAGGTCAAAATCTTTTTGAAGGAGCGCTTGGACTACGCCCTCGCCTTCGGCATCCCCAAAGAGCGGATCATCGTCGACCCGGGGATCGGGTTCGGCAAACGGCTCGAAGACAACCTGCGCCTCATCAATAATCTGGCTACCTTCAAGGAGCTGGGACGGCCCATCCTGGTTGGGCCGTCGCGGAAATCATTCATCGGAAAAATCCTGGACCTGCCCCCCGAGGAAAGGCTCGAGGGGACGATCGCCTCGGCCGTGCTGAGCATGGTGCGCGGAGCGGCGATCCTGAGAGTGCACGACGTCAAGGCCGTTAAGCGGGCGGTCCTCGTGGCCGAAGCCATCCTGAACGAGGCCCAGGACGCCTCATCGTTCGTGGGGAACACAAGCCGCTATGTTCACTAAGTCCATCACCATCCTGCGCCATATGACGCTGGGAGATTTCCTGGACATCCTCCTGGTGGCGTTCATTTTGTATTCGATTTTTCTGCTGATCAAGGAGACGCGCGCTTACCAGCTGGCCGTCGGGCTGACCCTCGTCGCTCTTTTGTATGCGACCAGCCAGTGGGGAAAGCTGACCTTATCGAACTTGCTGATCCGCAATTTCATCAACTATTTGATCATCGCCGTCATTGTGCTCTTCCAGGGCGAAATCCGGCGGTTCTTGACCGGAGTCGGATCGCGGGCTTTCCGGCGGCCGCTGACACGGAAAGGCCTGGAGGAGAATATCGAGCATATCGCCTTGGCGGTCGATTACCTGTCACTGAAGAAGATCGGCGCGCTCATCGCCATGGAGCGGGAGATCTCGCTGAGAAATTACGCGGACCGGGGGACGAAGCTCGACGCGCTGCTCACCAAGGACCTGCTGGTCAACATTTTCTTCCCGCACGCGCCGCTCCACGACGGCGCGGTCATCATCCAGGGAACGAAGATCGTCGCGGCGGGTTGCCTGCTGCCTCTGCCGGCGACTCACAACCTGGGGAAGGACTTCCTGGCGCGGACGCGGCACCTGGCGGCCATCGGTTTGAGTGAGGAGACCGACGCGGCGGTCCTCGTCGTGTCGGAAGAGAGCGGCACGATTTCGGTGGCCATCAAGGGGCAGCTGGAGCGGATCAAGGATCGGGAGCAGTTGAAGGAATATCTGGTTGAATATCTGAAGAAGCGGTAGGACGATGCTCAAATCCATCAAGAATTTGTTTGTCCGGAATTGGGGACTGAAGCTCTTGGCGTTCGCTTTGGCCCTGGTGCTGTGGTTGACCCTCATCCCGGAAGAAAAGAGCTTTTCAGAGAAAACGCTGACCATCGCGCTCGAGACGCGGAACATCCCCCAGAACATGGAGCTCGTCGAGAAACCGGTATCGATGATCGACGTAACGGTGAGGGCGCCTGATCGGCTCATCGATCAGATCAACTCGGGCAACGTCTTCGCCAAGCTGAATCTGGATCGGGCCACGACCTACCAGCTGGAATATCCGCTCAACCAGGCGATGATCAGCCTGCCGGCGGGCGCCCAGGTGACGAAGATCGCTCCCAACACGGTGCGACTGAAGCTTGAGCAGACCAAAGAGATGAGCCTTGAGGTGGAGCCCTTCCTGGTCGGCAAGCTGGAGAACGGGCTGAAGATCGAAAAGATGGAAGTCATCCCGGCCAAGGTGCTGGTCCGCGGGCCGGAGAGCAAGCTCAAGGAACGCGACCGCGTGCGGACCAGCCCGATCGACATCTCGGCGTTCACCCAGTCGGCCGAGGCCGAGGCGGACTTGATTCTGCCGAAGCCGGAGCTGCGGCTGGCGACCTCCATAACGAGGGTCCGGGTGCGCCTCATCATCCGGAACCTCAAAGCCCCCGCCTCCCCGCCGGATAAAAAATAATCCAGCCCTCGCTCCCAAGCCTGCCTCGATTCCGTTCACCCTGACGGACGTTTTGGATCGTGCCGGCGAAATTCGAGGGCGAGAAAAGTATTGTGTCCCAAGAATTAATGCGCTATAATTCTGACCTTTTGTGGGCGAGGAGCTTATGAAAAAGTTATTCGGGACGGACGGGATCAGGGCTGTCGCCGGACACCATCCCCTGGATTATCAGTCGGTTTTTGCGCTGGGGAAAGCTCTGCCCGCCCTCCTGCGCGGGAGAGGTTTAGAGCCCGATGTCCTCATCGGCCGAGACACGCGCGAATCCGGCGTCTGGATAGAGCGAGCCCTCGTCCAGGGGATCCGAGCGGGCCGCGGAAGGGCGCTTTCCGCGGGGATCATCACCACCTCGGCCATTTCGTTCCTGACCCTGAAGCACAAATACTCGGCCGGCGTCGTCATCTCCGCCTCGCATAACCCCTACCAGGACAACGGCATCAAGATTTTTTCTTCCGAAGGCATCAAGATCGCCGACGACTGGGAAGCTGAGCTCGAAAAAGGCATCCAGGCGCAAACCAAAGCGCTCGCCGAAAGCCTGGTCCCGATCCGGACGCGGCGTTCGCTGGTCAATGAATACGTCGAATTCCTGACGGGCCAGATCGACCATCTGCCCTTATCACCCTTTTCCCGGCCGTTCAAAGCCGTCCTGGACTGCTCGAACGGCGCCGGCTCCGACATCGCGCCGCGCGTCTTGGCGGCGGTCGGCTGCACAGTGGCCGTCATCCACAATAAGCCCGACGGCCGCAACATCAACCACGCCTGCGGCTCCCTCCATCCGCATGATCTGTCTCTTCATGTCATCAAGGAGCGCGCCGACATCGGCATCGCTTACGACGGCGACGCAGACCGAGCCCTCTGGGTGGACGAGCAAGGCCGCATCCTTAACGGCGACCATACGCTTTACGTCCAGTCGCTCTTCATGAGGGCCCGCGGACGCCTCTGCGGGAACACCATCGTGGCCACGACCATGAGCAACATGGGGCTGGAGGTGGCTCTGCAGCACGAGGGCATCAGGCTCCACCGCACCCGGGTCGGCGACAAATACGTCCTCGAGCAGATGATTGCCCTCAAGTCGAATCTGGGCGGCGAACAGTCAGGCCATACGATCTTTCTAGACAACTGCCCGACGGGCGATGGCATCCTGACCAGCCTAAAAATGATCGAGGCCATGGCCGGTTCAGCCGCGCCTCTGTCCGAGCTCGTGCGCGGCTTCAAGGAATTCCCCCAGATCCTGACCAACGTCCGGGTATCGCGCAAAGCGGACTTCGCTGAATTTCCCGAGATCACCGAGACTATGGCGGAGGTCAAGCGTAAGTTGGGCGAGTCGGGCCGGCTCGATGTCCGCTACTCGGGCACAGAGCCGCTGGCCCGGGTCATGATCGAAGGCCAGGACCGCGCTGAAATCGAGGGTCTCGCCCGCCGCATGGCGGACGTTATCGCCAAGTATCTCGGGCCCTAAGCGCCCAGTTCAACGGACCAAGCGGCCATGGCGGGACTTCGAAAGCGAGCCCATTTCAATTTTAGCCCATCCCCTGAGTGTTCCCTCGATTCCATTCACTCCTGCGAGTTTTAGGAATAATGCAGGAAAAGTATTGTGTCCCTCGAATTGGCTGGATTAAAATAGCCCTGGAAGAAGGAGAATTTACATGAGACTCGCCGTCAACATCGACCATTTCGCCACGCTCCGCGAGGCGCGCCGAGGCACCGAGCCTGAGCCCGTGCTGGTCGCCCTCATGGCGGAGATGGCGGGGGCTGAAGGCATTGTCTGCCACCTGCGCTCCGACCGCCGCCACATCAAGGAGCGTGACCTGCAACTTCTGCGCCGGGTTGTCAAAACCAAACTCAATTTGGAAATGGCTGCGACAGACGAGATGAAGAAGGTTGCCCTCCAGGTCCGGCCCGATGTCGTCTCGCTCGTTCCGGAGAAACCCGAGGAGTTGACGACCGAGGGAGGGCTGAACGTTGGGGCGTTCCGCGGCCAGCTGGAGAAGTTCATCCCGGCGCTCAAGAAAGCCGGGATTCGAGTCAGCGTTTTCATCGACCCGGACCTCGACCAGATCAAGACCGCGGCTGAATTGGGCGTCAACCTGATCGAAATCAACACGGCGGCCTACTCCGAGCTCAAGCCGGGTAAGAAGCGTGACCAGGCGCTCGAAATTGTGAAGAAGGCCGCCCAGCTGGGATGCGAGCTTGGCCTCGAGGTCCACGCCGGTCACGGCCTGGATTACCGCAATGTGTTGCCCATGGTCGCCATCCCGCAAATTTCCGAGCTCAGCATCGGGTTTTCGATTGTGGCCCGGGCCGCGGTGGTGGGCATCGAGCGGGCGGTCTGGGAGATGCTCGCCTTGATG
>Ga0315295_10005980_pt1 | contig 10403 bp, 6 predicted proteins | sample YL17G14_0_MG_FD_204453 | JGI IMG/M metagenome (GOLD analysis project Ga0315295, IMG submission 204453) | Sediment microbial communities from Yellowstone Lake, YNP, Wyoming, USA - YL17G14_0 | ecosystem: Environmental > Aquatic > Freshwater > Lake > Sediment | place: USA: Wyoming | collected... | reverse complement strand
GCCCCATCATCAAAGTAAATGTCCGTAACCGAGCAGGCCTCTGGCCCTGTGTTGGTGAAACCGAAAATCACCTGTTTTGGAGTTAGTTCAATAACCTCAACAAATAACTGTGCTTCGCCGATGGCGCCGTCGGCAAGTTCAATAGGGCTGTCTCCCTCTTCTGCGATTTGCTTGAAACTATACACGATGCCGGCCTTTGCAGTCAGGCAGAAGATACTCAGGGTTGCAACAATAGTTAGTAAGAATGACTTTTTCATTTTTTCTTCTCCTTCTGCCGGGAATTAAGTGTGGTTAAATTGTTTTCAATCTTCAACGGCTTTTGCCTGTATAAAAAGCCGGCCGCTTTCAGAATGTATCTATTGTTTGAGTTTGGATTGCCAAGATGCGAAACAATTTGACTTTTGTATTCAACCGGGGAAACTTGAGAACCCCCCACCGGGATTCTATTCTTATTAGGAAGTATGTTACCAGATTTGTTTAGAGAAGTCAAGAGCTTATGGAGGAAATTTTCGAGAATGAATTGGATATTTTCAAAATGTTTGTTGGCCGGCCCAAAACAAAATAATTTCCGGACTTAAAGAGAGGTTGGCGTGGCGATTAAATGAAATTTTTCCAGCTGGATTGAAAACCAGCAGAACTATATTTTAATGTTATAACGCTGCCGCCCCGCACCAATTGCACTGCCGAGACCGTTTGTTACCAAAGATGTAAGGCCGGCTGCTATCGACCGGTCAATTGGTGCGGGCTTGACAGCAGGTGAGAAGATGAGTTATCTTACAGCCAATAGCAAGAACGAGTGTGGATTAGCAGAGTAGCTAAACGAGGCTCATTTATAAAATGCAGGATTGATAAGGAGTCAAATTGTGAGTGATATAATGAATCGACGAGAGTTTTTGGGGGCAAGTGCGGCTGGAGCAGGAGCAGTGCTGCTGGGCACACGGCTGGCCGGAATGTCAGGAGCGGCGGGCGGGGCTGAAGAATGGCCCCCTAAGTTACCAGTCGTAAAAATCCACCAGGTTTACATTGGCAGGACGGGTGATATTTACTTGTCCAGGCCAACGGAGGAGATAGGCAGGTTCGAGGAGCACCTGGCTAAACTGGAGCGTAAACTCGGCGACGTCAAGTTTGTAGGCGGCGAGTTAGTGCCGCCAGCCGAAGCAGCCCAGGTGGTGGCAAAGCTGGGCGAAGCCGATGGTGTCCTGCTATTTCATCTTTCCGGCCATGGTGGAGACGCTCCGGAACAGGCGATGAGCCAGATTATTGATACGGGAGTGCCCACGGCGGTATTCTCGCAGCCATACAGCGGGCACGGCTGGATGTACTTTCCTCGGTGGCAGAAGGAAGGCAAGAAGGTAGTTATCCTGCCGACCAGTGACTGGGGCGAGATAGACAGGGTAGTTGCACTGATGCGAGTGGCGCCGCGAATGAGGCAAACGCGCATTATCGTGGTGCGAGGGCCTCAGGGAACAGATGCGGCATGCTCTGCTGAACAGGTCAAGGCACGTTTGGGGACAGAAATAGTGCCAATTACCGTCGAGGAGACCCTCAAAGCTCACGAAGCGGTCGATATCAAGGCCGCTGAGGCGGAGGCCAAGCGATACTGGATTAGCCAGGCCAAGAAGATTGTCGAGCCTACCAGAGAAGAGATTATCAACTCGGCACGGTTTTATCTGGCGACGAAGAATATCATGATGAGGGAACGGGCGCAGGCCGTCACAAGCTCAAACTGCATGGAGGAACCTGCAAAGGGGTGCCTGACGTACAGCAAGCTGAACGACCTGGGATTGGTTGGGACTTGTGAGGGCGATATGGACTCCACGCTGACAATGCTGATATTCGGGTACGCATTTGGTGTGCCCGGATTTGTCACCGACCCGGTGTTCGATACTTCCAGGAATGCGTTAATACATTTCCACTGCACTTCGGCAACGAAGATGGACGGCCCAGCCGGCAAGCGCCTGCCCTTTGCTATCCGAACCCAGACCGATAGCAGCAGAGGGGTGGCGCTGGAGGTAGAGAACAGAGTCGGGCAGGTTGTTACCTGTGCGAAGTTCATTAACCTCGACACGATGCTAATATCCACCGGTAAAATCATTGAGGTTACCCACGACAAGTTAGGATGCCGAACGCAGTTTGTTACGGAGGTGGCCGATGCCCGCAAGATGTTTCATAACTGGGGCGGCGACGTACTTAAAGGCGGCGTAATGACACTCTTGCACCGAGCTGTTTTCTACGGTGACTATCTGCAGAGCATTAAGAATCTGGGCGTTCTGATGGGATTTAAGGTTGTCGAGGAAGGATAACTGCTGAGCCGGTTCGAGACTTTTTGAGAACAGGGCGGCAAACAACCTGCGAGATTCCCTGGGAAAGGAGCGAAAGCTATGGTCCGTCGCAGTGGTCGTAAGGTCGTAGGCGTGCCAATCTTTTGGTTGGGCGTCTGTGGATTTGTGCTGGGTCTGGGTCTGCTTACGCTGGCCGCCGGCCCGGCGAAGGAAGCCGTGCCCTTCCCTGCGTTCAAGTATCACGAGGTCGGCAGGGGCGGGAACAACTTGAGCCAGACCTCGCTGGTGGACATTGACCGCGATGGGGACCTGGACTGGGTGCTCGGCCAGCAGAACGGCGATATATGGTGGTTCGAATACGTCGGTCCCGACAATTGGGTTCGCCACAAGCTCGGCGACAAGGCGTTAACCGAGGCCGGCGGCACGGCTTTCGACGTGGACGGCGACGGGTGGATTGACCAGGTCTCCGGCGGGGCCTGGTACCGCAACACCGGCAAACCCCGCGAGCAGGAATTTATCAAGTATCCCAACGGCGCCATGACCGGCGCCCATGACAACGTCGCCGCCGACATCGACGGTGACGGGAAACTCGAAGTCGTGGCTCTCTGGGACAAGCAGGGCCTTTTCTGGTATAAGATTCCCGCCGACCCGACCAGGGAATGGGTCGCCCACAGGATAGCGGATGGCGTGCACGGGGCCATCGGCCCGCACGGCATCGGCGACCTCGATGGCGACGGGGACGCCGACATCGTGCGGACCAACATCTGGTTCGAGAACAAGGACGGCAAGGGGACCGAGTGGGTCGAGCACAAGACGTTCGATTTCGGCCTGACCGGCGTGCCGCTGCCGCTCACGACGCGGTCGTACGTGGTGGACCTCGACAAGGACGGTGACATGGACGTTGTTATGAGTGAGTGTGATTGCGACCGCGGTCGAATCGCCTGGTTCGAGAACAAGGACGGCAAGGGCCGGGAGTGGGTCCGACACATCATCGCCGAGACGGACCAGGACCTGCATTCGCTATGCTTGGTGGATCTTGACCTCGACGGCGACCCGGACATTTTCTCCGGCGGCTCGGGGCCGTTCTCAAAGGCCCCGCCGCGGTGGCTCATCTGGGAAAACCTGGACGGCAAGGGCGGCGCCTGGAAGGAGCACATGATTCTCGATGGCAAGCGCTGCCACGAGGCCGTGGCGGGGGACGTTGACGGTGACGGCGACATCGACATCTGTGGGAAGCCCTGGGCGGGTGATTTCCCGTATATTTACATGGAGAATCTTCTGAAGAGCTTGGCGGACCGGACCAAGAAATGACAGCCGCCCGCCTGTGTGCGGATAGGCTGTGTGCACGCTCCCCGGAGCGGCCTGTTTTTGTTGTTTTCGCGATTAAACTGCTCTATACGCCGGGATGGCGAGGCCCTCATCTTTACAGTATCAGGTAACCGGGCTTTGTGCTTTTCTATTTGGTTATTTCGAGTTAAGAATAGGTACCACGGCACCAAATAGTAAAGAGGTATTAATGCAGCCGGTTTATAAGGATTTGCCTGGCTTAAAGAGTCATACGGGAATTATGGTGCCGAAAATCCTGCTTGTAAATCCGCCAATCTATGACTTTGCTGCATACGATTTTTGGCTTAAACCATACGGGATGCTTACTGTTGCGGGGTACTTACGAGGCAAAGCTGATTTTAAGCTTTTTGATTATCTTGACCGCCTGCACCCTTTCGTGGCCACACAAAAAGGGCTTGAATCCGACCGGTGGGGCCGGGGCAGATTTTTCTGTAAGAAAATCCCAAGACCTGCGGCTCTTGGGGCGCTTCCGCGATACTATCGGCGATTCGGTTTGCCTCGTGATGTTTTCAGGAGTTTTCTGGAGCAGAGGGGTCCTTTCGATTTTGCATTTGTCCAGACGACAATGACTTACTGGTACGAAGGCGTGCAGGAAGTCATTGAAGATATTCGCAGCGTTTGTCCGCAGACCAAAATCATACTGGGCGGCAACTATGTTACGCTCTGCAATAATCACGCGGAAAAATTGGGGGCAGACTTTTTAGCGGCAGGAACAAATCTTGAACCGCTGTGGAACTATCTGGGAATCAGTCCGGACCCCAAACAGCCGGCTTTATGGGAGATTTATAATAAACTAATTGTCGGCGTGTTGAAGCTATCTGACGGCTGTCCTTTTAACTGCACTTACTGCTCGGTGCCGAAGGTTTATGGAGGATTCAAAGCCCGACTGCTGAAGCGCTCGTTAGCGGAACTACAGCTATTGTGTGAGCTTGGGGTCGAGAATATCGCCTTTTATGATGATGCTTTGCTGTTCGATTCTGAGCTGGTTCTGGTGCCTTTTTTGAATGAGGTTTTGAAGCGAGATACTAAAGTGAATTTTCATACGCCTAATGCCCTTAATGCTCGCTTTGTTACCAGGCAGTTAGCTATGCTTATGGTGCAGGCCGGCTTTAAGACTTTCTATCTGGGGTTTGAGAGCGATTCTTTACAATGGCAGAAGCAGACCGGCTCAAAGGTCCTCCGCGATGAACTTGCGCAGGCGGTGAGCTACCTTATTTTCGCAGGCGCTAAGCCGGCCGATATTACGGCTTATCAAATCCTCGGGCACCCACACACAAGCGTCGGCGAGCTTGAGGCAACGATGCGTTTTGTCCGGAGTCTGGGGATTGGGGGGATGCTGGCGGATTTTTCGCCGATTCCCGGAACGCCGGACGGCGACTATTGCCGCAAGTGGGTGGATATGGATGAGCCGCTCCTGCACAACAAGACCGCCTTTCCGATTATCCTGCTCGGATTTGATGAGACAAACCGCCTTAAAGACCTGCAGAGAAAGCTGAACCGAAAACTGAAGACTCAAGACTAAGTAACTGTCCCCAAACTGTCATCCCTTCGGCGAGCTCAGGGCAGGCTCTGAGCGAAGGGTATAGTTGGCCTGAATAAGAGATTCCTCGCCGCGCTCGGAATGACATTTTGTGTTTTGAGATAGTCTCTAAGAATCAAATCAGTCACGGAAGTCACTGACAATGGCAAATATCTCAAAAAATTATAAAACCACGGATTTCACAGATTTTTCAGCCACAAGCTGATGCAAGTAACGTAGCTATTATTCGTTGAGTTGTCGCAATGGCTCAATATTTCGTTTGTTTTTTATTGTTGTTCGCGAAGCTTCTCAAGAGCACGCTTAGCTACATCAATCGCTTCTCGAAAAACTTCTTGGCGATTTGTTTCGTTGTGGGTAGCTTCAAGAGTGAATACTCGCTCATGAACAAATCCAATGAGAAGAATCTTATCGGGGTTTCTAACTGTATAGTCACTTTTAATCTCAAATATGGGTTCCTTGTTATTTGGGATTGTCTTAAGATTACCGAGCCCGCGAAACGATTTCATTCCCCTACTTGGCGTACGCTCGCCATAAATCATTTGTGCTCCTGAAGGGCTCTTAAGAAAAGCCTGCATTCCATGGTCATTGATCGCATAGCCATTGATTTCTTCCGGGAGACCAACATATCGAGACCAGTACCACGAGGTTCTGTTATAGAACTCTTGAAATTCTTGTGCAGATGCATCTGAGTCGGGAACCTTCGAGCACCCTTGCCAGAAGGCAACCAAGATTAGCAAAACAGAATAAATGATGCGTTTCATAAACGGTTTCACCATTGTTCTAAATCCTACCATATCATATTCTACTATGAGAATAATTGTAGTCTATTGTAATCACAAAACGGATAAAATTATTTGTACACTCATCTTCGTGTATGAAGGTCAAATTAGACGAGTAAGCCAGCTATGAGCTTGCTGCTCGTATTTGATTTCTCATTCCAATTCTGTATACTTATCCATTTGTGAGTAACCTAACCGTACATGTTAAGAATTTTGGTTGCCTCCACAGATTTGCCCCCCTTGCTTTCTTGCGAAAGCGAGACGGGGGGACAAATCTAAACGTGGGGGCACCCATGTTTAGGTTTGGAGAAATACAATGAATGTATTTCTCCAAACCTATGGGTGCCAAATGAACAAATTAGATACGGCGCTGGTGCGGTCTGCGCTACTTGATGCGGGCTTTGCGCTGACCGAAAGTGTCGATGATGCCGATGTCGTTTTGCTCAATACCTGTTCTGTCCGTCAGCACGCTGAACAGCGAGTTCTTTCACATCTTGGAAACCTGGCGCACATAAAAAAAAGTCGGCCGGATATGGTGGTCGGCGTAATCGGCTGTATGGCCCAGCGGCTCGGCGACAAATTGTTTGAGCACAAGGCGGTCAACATAGTTTGCGGGCCGGCACAGATACCACAAATAGCCGAGCTTGTAACGGAGGCGCTGCGAGGGAGAAAAAAGACCGTGGCAATAACGGCCCAAATCCGGCAGGCGACCGAAGAACAAACGCGGCAGTTTGAAGAATTCGAGTCTGCTTATGGTCTTGAATATAAGCAGATGCCGGGTCAGGCGTTTGTTCGGGCAATGCACGGCTGTAACAATTTTTGCAGCTACTGCATTGTGCCTTATGTGCGTGGGTCTGAAGTATGCCGGCAGCCCGAATCGATAATCGGACAGATAAAAAAACTCGCGGATACCGGCGTAAAGCAGGTTACATTGCTGGGCCAGAGGGTGAATGCGTATAAATACAAAAGCGGCGATAAAACATATTGTCTTGCTGATTTGCTTTCAATGGCAAGTAACATTGCGGGCATCGAATGGCTCAAGTTTGTTACCAATTATCCTGCTGAAGAGTTCTTCGATGAAATTCTGCGGGCTATGAGCAGCTTGCCGAAGGTGTGCAACTATCTACACATACCGGCGCAGAGCGGCTCGGATAAAATCCTGCGTGCGATGAATCGCCACTATACGGCTGGTTGGTATCTGGAGCTACTCGACAGAGCAAGGGTAATTGTGCCGGGGATTGCAATTGCGGGTGATTTTATAGTGGGCTTTCCGGGTGAGGCCGAAGAGGATTTTGCAGCAACGGTCGAGCTGGTTAAGAAGGCAAGATACAAAAATTGCTTTATTTTCAAATATTCGCCCCGGCCGGAAACAATAGCGGACAAAAGATTGGAGGACAATGTCCCTGCCGAAATAAAGCAAATGCGAAATATAGAATTGCTTGCGGTGCAGGAAAAAATTAGTAACGAACTAAGCAGGGAGTTTTTAGGCAAACAGGTAAAAATACTGGTTGAAGGATTAAGTAAAAAGGCGCATCGAAATTCGGGTGACGGTGCAGCCAGGCCGCAATTGATGGGCAGGACCGCTGAGGACTGGATAGTTGTCTTTGATGGCTCCGTGGTTCTTGCTGGAGAGTTTGCAAAAGTGAAAATAACAAGAATAAGCCCTCTGACGTTGTTTGGAGAACTTACTTAAATACCTCTGAGTCTGCGATAAAAGGCCTTTAGTGCGGTAATGGTCAGCGATGGAAAAGGGTTGGTATCTGAAAGGCGCAGAAATAGCCAAATACCAAAAAGGCAATGATTAACAGGACAGCAAATATCCGGTTTGGCCGAAGAACCTCTGCCGCCTCTTTGGAAAGAAGCTTAGGCATTACCACAAAAAGCCCTATCGCAACCCAGAGTGCCTGCAACGGCGTCAAAAGCAGGCCATCGAGAATCGCAGAGAACTGAACCAGAACGACCGGCTGTTTTTTGAAGACAAATACGATAATCATATTAGTGCACATAAAGAACAAGAGGAAGAGCCTGAACTGCGTTTTCCAGGCGAACTTTTTGTTGAAGCCGGGGATGCAAATTCTGAACGAGTCAGCCAGCAGGCGTGGCCAGCCCGCGAGCTGTCCGACCTGCGTGGAAATCAGCGCAGCCGCCCCTGCCAGGAGGAATAGAAACCCGCCGACCGAGCCCCACCTTAACGAGAATAGTTTAGAAAGTTCGAAGGCGACCTGCTCGTTTTTTGGTGGGATTATCTGGGCTGGTCGCAGGATGCCTGCCCCTGCGATTAAAAATGAGCCGGTTACAACAATTCCTATCACCATAGCTAATGTTGCATCCGCGTAGAGGACGCGGCACCAGCCCTTTATTTTTTCTGCCGTTTGGCGTGTCATTTGCCGCAGCATAGATACATCTGCTGCCTTGCCATAACCTCTGCCGGCTGCTGCCCCGTAACCGGCGCCCAAAACCCAGTAGGTGTACCATACCTGGCTTGCAAAACCGCCTGCACCCCAGCCGGCAAGAGGCAATAGCTCCTTCCAGGGATTTCGGTTAACACCTTCAACAGCAAGTGCCCACTCCGGGACCTTCGGCACCTGAAAAGTAAGACTTTGCAGGAACTCCGAAAACCCGGGGAAGACGTGGATAGCAACATATATGACGCCGACCACAATAATAAAAACAAAGATGCTCATTACTATTTCCAGGACGCCAAACACCCCTGACCATACGACGACAACCGCAAAAAGCGCAACAAGCCAGCCGCTCAGTGTTGCACCGATTGGAATGATGCCGTTTACAAAGGCGCCGGCGGCGGTGGCAAGGGCGCCTATCGAAAAAGTCGCGCCTATGAATTGAACTACCAGCACAATCCAGACCACCCAGTGACGCGGCCCTGGGATACGGTCGAACATATCAACCATACCTTCGCCGGTGCAGACGGTATAGCGGCCGCCGCTCATACCAATCCAGTATTTCAGGAATATAACTAAGATAATCATCCACAGGATGGCATTGCCGAGGATGGCGCCTGTGCGGGTGGCGAGGATGACCTCGCCGGAGCCGATGTATTCGGCGCACCAGACCATTGACGGCCCGACCATAGCAAGGATTGCAAGACCCACTGGCGGCGTCTTGATTTCCGTATCAATACTACTTGTGGTTCCTTCCATAACGTTGTCCCTTATTTTCGTGATGTAAATCGCCGCACCGTTTGCGGCTTGGAGTAACTTAACGGCTTATAGCCGCGATGTCCACAAATTTTTATCGTGACTCGTGGTTTGTGGGTCGTGGAAGGGCAGATATAAAAAAAGCCCTGTGCGCCAAGCACAGGGCTTTAGGATTAGTTTAATAGGAACTCAGGACAAGCAGCGGCTCATCGTGCAGACGGTCTGCCAATGGAGTAAAAACGGGCTTGTAGGAAAAGGGCAATCGCTTCGGAACGACGTGGACCTGCGTTGTGAACTTGTAAGGGATGCCAAGTCCGCTATCAAAAGTCAGTTCGACAAAAAAGGCGGTCCAGCCCTCTTTCGGCTCAGGAACCTTGCCTGTATATGTGCTGTCGCTTTCCTCGGGTAGAGAGGAGCTTGTCCAAACGGGTCCGATGGTCTCCAGCCGAAAGTCGCGGGCCTTGGTGTTGTTTGCCTGCCAGAGATTAACAGCAGTCGGCTTGGTTATGGTTTTGACAACAATTGAATCATCCTGGATAGTCCAGGAGAACTGCGGACGCGGCGAACCGGCGAGAATGGACTTATAGAAAACCGTCAAGCTCATCGGGGCATCCGAGCTACCGAGGCCGTGGTCTGTATTGGGGACGTAGCGAAGGTATTTTTCGCCGGTCAGGTCCTTAAAATAGAATTGCGCCGAATCGGGCAGGAAGAACTGGTCGCCGGATGAATTAACGCCGAACTTCGGCATCGTATAGCGAGAGCGATACTCGTATGGGTCGATAAACTTTCTTAAGGCCTGACCTTCCGGCGTATCGAGCCGCTCGAATACCTTCATCTGCACATAATCCTTGATTGCATCGGAATAAAAGCCGTACGCGCTATAGTGGTGCTTCATCTGCTTATCCATATTGAGCACGTCGATAACAGCGGGGGCGATTGCAATAACTCGCTTATCGGCTGCGGCGGTCAGCCAGGTTGTCCAGCCGCGCTTGGAGCCACCGGAGACCACAAACTGGTTCACATCAAGAGCTCCGTTGGTGACAGATAACAGGTGGCTGTGAATGGTATCCATTGCGCGGACGGCACTTTTGACCATCGGCAATAGAAGCGGCCAGGTTGCATCGCCGGTTGCCATATATTTATTGAAGGTGTAAGCGATAATTGCATCTTCGGAGCGTGGGCCGCCGCCATCAGGGAAGACAAGCGGCTCGTTCGGGACCATTTTTAGGTCCGCAACTACCGACCTTGTGGTCAGGGCTATCCCGGCCAGCATCAGGTCTGCTGACGACGGAGGGGA
>Ga0315295_10005979_pt1 | contig 10404 bp, 8 predicted proteins | sample YL17G14_0_MG_FD_204453 | JGI IMG/M metagenome (GOLD analysis project Ga0315295, IMG submission 204453) | Sediment microbial communities from Yellowstone Lake, YNP, Wyoming, USA - YL17G14_0 | ecosystem: Environmental > Aquatic > Freshwater > Lake > Sediment | place: USA: Wyoming | collected... | reverse complement strand
GATTTGCTGCTGAAGCTGCAAGAATTGCTGCAATAGAAAAACCTTCTCCAGCAGATATTAAAGCCGCAGCAGATAAGTACAAACCATCTACTGATGCATTTGAGAAGTATAAAGCCTTAGTAACTGAACCTCTAATTATTCCTCCTCCTAATACAGTAGCACTTGAAGCAAAAATCAATGAAATGGTTCTATTGATTAAGAAAATAGAAGAAGCAACTAAAGATATGAAACTTAGTATAGATACTTCTGAAACTATGGCAAAACTTGATGCTTTAAAGACCAAAATTGAGAATCTAAAAGCTCTAATGGGTGGTTTAGGAGCTGGGATGTCTGCTATAGGTAGTATGACAAGTGTTACTTCATTTGAAGGAGAAGGTTCAACTAGAAAACCACTTTCAGAAAAGATTCAAGAACTTATAGGAGAATTTGGTAGTCTTGAAAATGTTGCATCAGCAATAGAGTCGAGGATTCAATTTGTTGGAGCATCTGCTGAGTTTACAAAATTACAAGCAAAACTAGCTTCAGTTGAATCTTTCTTTCCTGGATTATCAAATGTTGTTCAATTAACACAAGCTGGATGGACAATTGCACAGAATATACCACTTTGGATGCAACAACAAGCAATGGCAATTCTTGATATCAAAACTGCAATGGAACAGAGTCGCTTGAAGATGCTTGAATATAATATTCTAGGAAATTATCAACATGGAACTCCTTATGTTCCTGCAACAGGTTTGTATAAATTAGATGTAGGTGAGAGAGTAACCCCTGCTAATCAGAATACAACATTTGGAAACATCTCTATCAATGTTCCTCCTGGAACTACACAGTCACAGGCTAGAGCTATTGCAGATGAGTTAGTTAAGCTTATGAAGTATAAACGAGCTGGAGAATTTGGGAGAGCTTAATGGTTAGAACAATTGATGCTAATCAAGTAAAGAAGTTGGATCGACCTTATATCCAACCAATCTATCTAGTCCATCTTTTGTTAGATGGTGTTACGTTATACTTGAGTGATAGAAACTATACTTATAATGGACATAACTACGAAGACTATCTCTATGATCTAACTGATCTAGGAAATAGATTAAGTCTTGAAGGTGGATATCTTGGAGGCTTAGAAAACTCAAATGTAACATTGAGATTTAAAAATTCTAGATTCAGAACTAAGACTTATCTAATTAACTACTTTGATGATTATCCTGTAGAGAAGAGATATGTAGAAATCTATAAACTTTGTGTTGATAGTGAAAGTGAAGTTTTTGGATCTGATGTATCTACAAAAATGTTTAAAGGAGAGATGAGTCAACCAACATCTGCTTCTAATACAGAGTTCATCGTTCAATGCAATACTATGTTGTTTGGAAAGATGGGAAAGTTACCACTACAGTTAATTAAACAAGCTGACTTTCCTTATGCAGATCCAGATGATATTGGAACTTATCGTAATATCGTTTATGGAAGTCTAAAGAAGATTTATTGTCCTTGGACTATAGCAGGTTGGCTTTCAACTTTAACAGCAGATATAAGCACAGGAAGTCCTCTTACAATTTCAGTTAGTCAACCTCTATATGCTGTTCCATCATCTGGTTATGTAAAATGTGATAATGAAGATATGGCTGTTAGTTCAGTTGATATACCAAATAGAACTGTTACTGTAACTAGAAGTGCTCCTGTTACTCATAAGAAAGGTGCTAGAATTTATGAAAAGAGAACTGATTTCACTGCAGAAGTAGCACAGCATGCTGTAAAAAGTATAGGTGATATTTATGTTAAACGAGGAACTGGATCAAGTGATTGGCTTCGAGTTGTTTCAGGAGCTACAAAGTATCTAACTGCTCCAGCAAGAATAGTTTTCAGTGATAAAGTAGTATTAGAAGAAGGTAAAGCATCTACTTTGGGTTTAAATGATCCTACACATGGTCATACTGCAAGTCAAGTAGTATCTACTAAAACATGTGTTCCATCTTCATCAACTCCAAATAACCCAGCAGCTTACGATGGAAATGAGTCAAGTAATAATCCTGGAGTTGTAAATGTAAATTACACTTTCACTGATCCTAATATAGGAACGATAGTTAGACAATGGATTCATCTTTGTTTTCCAGGATCTGGTCAGACAGGCAATATTACAGTTGGAGGTCAGTTAACTACTCCTCCCCAATGTGGTCCTGGTGGATATATGCCTGCTGGATCAGTTTGGAAGTATCGAGTTTATAGAAATGGAGGGAGTTGGAGTGATGCAGTTGCTGTTATCAATGGAGCAGCTGGTCAAACTAATGAGATTTGGAAAGAAGTTGAATACTATGCTACTCCTACTATAAATCCAAATGCTAGTGGTGATAGTCTTACTGGTGCTAACTCAGTTGCAAATATGATGGTTGGAGATATGGTCTGTTGTGATGTAGAAGGATATGCAGATCTTGATGGGAACTATGGAGGAGCTGGAACTTTAATTGAACGACCAGATTGGGTAAGAAAGCATAATCTAGTCCAATTATTAAATTTTGCTTTAGCAGATGTAGATTCAACTTCTTTTGCTGCAGCTGGAACTAACTATGGTGCTACATACAAGTTTGGATTTGTTATGGATCAAGTTGCTACAGATACTATGGAATACTTTAACCAGCTAGACTTACAGAGTAGATCATCACTGTTTGAACAAGGTGGGAAGTTCTATCTAAACTTTAATGTTATTCCCTTATCATATCCAGCTTCAAACTTTACTTTTAATTCAGATAATCTTGTTAAGCTTCCAGTTTATAATAAAACTGAAGTAGCTGATATCAAGAATAAGATTTGGGCACGTTACTTCATGGACTTTTCAAAGCCTAAGGGATCAAGTCCTGAAGAGCTTTATCAGAAAGTAAAAGAAGTTAGTAATGCAGCTTCAATCACAAAGTATGGAGAAATATTTGAAGAGCTAAACTTCTCAGCTGTTGGTGATCAAGATGCAATGGTTACAGATGCTTTAGCTTGGATTTTATATCAAAAAAGAGATGTAGTAAGAACAGTTGAACTTCAATGTTATTGGGATGCTACAAAGCTACAATATCTAGATTACTTTATAATTAGTGATTCATTCTGGTATGAAGTTAGTCCTGGAGTTGAACGTAAGTGGAAAATTACCAAAGCTATTGAGAACCCTAGAGAACAAACTATAGATATAGAAGCTATTGAAGTAGTATTAGGACCATAGGAGTGAGTGATGTCATACTATCCAGTAAAAATTTGTTATCGAAACATTTTAGAGAATAGTACAGTTACTTCTACTAATGAAGATGCTGCATTTCCTCTTTACAGAACTTACGATAGAGATATAGGAAAGTTATTTAAGTTTACTACTGCTGTGGCTAATCTCTACGTAGCTGCTAGTCAAGTAGGAACTATCTATCCAGTTAATAGATGTATAATTCCAGCTGGTCATAATCTAAGTGGAGTAAGTTGTGCTATTCAATATTACAATGTAGGTTGGATAAATTCAATAACATGGACACAAGCAGATAACTTAGTTATAAACAAATCATTTTCAGATGAAACAAGGCAACAATGGAGACTTTTAATAACTTCAGTTCCTTCAGTTCCTCCTCAACTAGCTGAGCTTTATCTAACTAATGACTATCAATTTGAAAGAAGTGTTAGAAGAGCTGTGGTTGAAAAAGGTAGACGGAATATTACACGAGAAGAATCAGTTAGTGGCAGAGTTCGAATAGTCAAGAATGGATTAGAAAGAAGAGCAAGAAGTTATTCAGTATTGGCAAATGCAACTCAGAAGGCAAGTTTTGAAACTTGGAATGCTGTTTACGATGGAACTAAATTCTTCTATATTATAGATCATAATGCAACTTTAATGTTCATGGAAATGTTGAACGATTTTCAATTTGAGTATGCTTCAAATGATTACTTTAACGTAAACTTAGAGCTCTTGGAGGTTCTATAATGACTGAAATCAATGGAAATAGATACATTAGTTACAAGGGATTTATTACTGGCTTGGGTTCAGTTATTGTTATCATATTGACAATTATTGGGTTATACTTAACGTTCGCTCCGGCCAAAGTTAATCAGGAATTATATAATCGTGACTTTGGCAATGTTTGTGCTGATCTAGCAAAGATTCAAAGATCAGTTGAAGATAATGGCAAAATGGTAGATGTAATAAAAAGGAATCAAGAGTTAGTATTACGAGCATTAAAAATAGATCCAGTAAAATAGTTATAATAAAGGAGTAATGAGATGAGCGCTGAATTTGATTTCACAGAAGAGAGAGGAATAGATAAAGGAGCTACGTGGATTAAAACTATCATCTGGAAAAATAGTGGAGTTCCAATAAATCTTGAAGAGTATTCTGCTGTGTTTACGATCAAACCATCTCCCAGTTCTGATGAAGTGATTTTAGAAATAGATAGTGATTCTACAGCAGATAGTTATATTGAAATTGATGGAACAGCTGGACTTATTGAGCTTATTATAGATTCTACTTCAACTCAGGAATTGTCATTCGATCTTGCATTCTATGACCTTAAACTAACAGATGGTGATGATATTGTAACTAAACTCTTACGAGGAAGGGTCAGCTTAAATGAGTAACGAGATAGAAATTACTGATTCAACTTATACAGTAGAAGTTGATGATACTATCAACCAAGTTGTCATCGACGAAACTAGTATAACTGTAGTGGAAATAGCTCCTGGAATAGAAGGTCCGATTGGACAAACTGGTCCACAAGGACTTACTGGTCCAACTGGAGCTGGATTAACTGGAGCAACTGGACCTCAGGGAATTACTGGTCCTATTGGAGTAACTGGTCCACAAGGAGTTTCTGGTCCACAAGGGCTAAGTGGAGCAACTGGACCACAGGGAATTACAGGCCCTCTTGGTTTGACTGGGTTAACAGGACCGAAAGGAGATCAAGGATTAAGTGGTCCACAAGGATTAAGTGGAACAACTGGTCCAACTGGCTTAACTGGATTTTCTGGCCCTATTGGATTACAGGGATTAACAGGTCCAGAAGGACTAACTGGTCCAGCTGGATTAACAGGAGCAACTGGTCTACAAGGAATAAGTGGTCCACAAGGTTATACTGGACCTGCTGGAATTACTGGTCCACAAGGAGTTTCTGGTGCTGGTGGAATAACTGGAGCTAAAGGAGATCAAGGACTAACTGGACCTGCTGGAATTACCGGACCTATTGGTCTAACTGGATCAACTGGACCTGCTGGAGTAGATGGAATTAGTGGACCTCAAGGATTAACTGGACCTCGTGGATTAACTGGTCCTCAGGGTCCATCTGGAACTATTGGAATAGATGGATTAACTGGTCCTCGTGGACTAACTGGGCCTTCAGGACCACAAGGTCTAACGGGAGTTACTGGTCCAACTGGATTAACAGGAGCAACTGGAGCTGGTTTAACTGGACCAGTAGGATTAACAGGATCTACTGGACCACAAGGATTAACAGGTCCTGGTGGATCATCTTTCTCTGGTGCTCATACTGATCTTTCTGATATGCCAGATACTGCTGGGATAAATACAGATCACGATATTAGATATGTTACAAAAGTAGATAATGATGAACCTTCAACTCCAAGTCCTTTTGAAGGTGAACTTTGGTACGATAAAGATGCTATATCAACTTATGATATGGGAGCAACTGGACCACAAGGATCTACAGGATCTACTGGTCCTATTGGATTTACTGGTTCTACTGGCCCTGTAGGATTAACTGGAGCTGGTTTAACTGGACCTGTTGGTCTAATTGGATTAACTGGTCCAACTGGCTTAACTGGTGCTACTGGAGCAGGTATAACTGGAGCAACTGGTCCTACTGGAATTACTGGTCCTCGTGGATTAACAGGAGCTACTGGACCAACTGGTATAACTGGACCACAGGGAGTTACTGGTCCTGTAGGAATAACTGGTTTAACTGGTCCACAAGGAGTTACTGGAGTTGGAGAAACAGGATCAACGGGACCACAAGGAATTACTGGACCACGAGGTATTACTGGAGCTACAGGTCCTCAGGGAATTACAGGACCTACTGGACAAACTGGTCCTACTGGAGATGTTGGATTAACTGGAGAAACTGGACCAATAGGATTAACTGGAGAAACTGGACCGACTGGTCTACAAGGAATTACTGGTCCACGAGGGTTAACAGGAGCAACTGGACCACAGGGAATTACTGGACCTGCTGGACAAACTGGGCCTGTAGGATTAACTGGTTTAACTGGACCACAAGGAGTTTCTGGTACTGTTGGTATAACTGGACCAAGTGGACCACAAGGAATAACTGGTCCTGTAGGATTAACTGGATTAACTGGTCCTCAAGGAATGACTGGACCACGAGGATTAACAGGGGCAACTGGACCACAAGGAGATATAGGATCAACTGGTCCACAAGGTCTAACTGGACCAACTGGAGCTGGTTTAACTGGACCACGAGGGTTAACAGGAGCTACAGGTCCTTTAGGTCCAACTGGATTAACTGGATCAACTGGTCCTCAAGGTCCAAGTGGAGCTGTTATAGAACAAACTGGTGAACCAATACCAAATTATACTGGACTTTTATGGTATGATACTGATCAAACTCCAACTCCAGCAATGGGAGCAACAGGACCACAAGGTGATACTGGACCTCAGGGATTAACAGGATCAACAGGACCACAAGGAGATCCAGGAGGTCCTACTGGAGCTACTGGTCCACAAGGAATTACTGGACCACAAGGAATTACTGGACCAACTGGACAAACTGGAGCAGGTTTAACTGGACCTACTGGACAAAGTGGTCCACAAGGTCTAACTGGAGCTACTGGACCTCAAGGAGTTACTGGACCAACAGCCTCAAAGAGTTTCGTATGGGGCATTGCTGGAACTATAGTAGTTGGAACTAATGTAGCTTTAAGTGTAATAGCTCCTGTTGCATGTACTATATCTAAAGCTTTTGGTTATGCAAGAACAGCACCGACTGGAGCATCAATTATCTTTGATATAAATAAGAATGGAACTACAATTTGGTCTGCTCAAGCAAATAGATTAACTATTACAGCTGGATCAAATAATGGAACTCAAACTTCTTTTAATACTACTGCATTAGCTGAAGGTGATAGATTAGATTTAGATATAGATCAAAAAGGTTCTGGAACAGCAGGAGCAGATATAACAGTTGAATTAAGAGTATCAGTTCCATAAGAGGAATAATAAAATGTCAATGTTGACTTGGTTTACTTTAAGACCAAATGGAGATGATGTAGTAACTTGGACAAGATCTTCTGGAAGTTACGATTACCAATGTGTTGATGAAGTTGTAGCAAGTGATTCAGATTATATTTATGCTTCTCCAAATGTTGGTTATGCTGAGGAATTTACTCTTCCAAGTTATACTAATCCTAGTTTTACACCAGTTTCTCCTATAATACTGGTCAATATTAGAGCTAAAGCTAATATTAGTGATTTTAAATATCTAGATATCAGAGTATATTATGGATCATCTCATGTTGATTATTCTACTCCACTTTTTACTACTAGTTATGTGAATTATCAAGAAGAGATTTCTTTTGATTGGAAGACAAATATAATAACTGGAATTTATATGTATCCATATGCAACTGGAGTTAATACTGCTTATGTAAGTCAAATCTATATTGAATTGAAGTTTTTAGCTAAGTCTTCAATCTTCATCTTCTAAAGGAGAATCAAATGGTCGGTACTTTAAAGATTAAGACTCCTACTGGTTGGGATGAAATTCCAACTGCTGGACCACAAGGACAAACTGGTGCTACTGGACCAGCTGGACCAGCTGGATTAACTGGAGCTGGATTAACAGGAGCAACTGGTCCTCAAGGTCTAACTGGTCCGATTGGACTTACAGGACTAACTGGAGCAGGTTTAACTGGAGCTACAGGACCAACTGGTATGACTGGATCTACTGGTCCTCAAGGATTAACTGGAGCAGGATTAACTGGAGCAACTGGTCCACAAGGTCCAAGTGGACCTGTAGGATTAACTGGAGCTGGATTAACTGGAGCTACTGGTCCAACTGGATTAACTGGAGAAACTGGTTCTCAGGGAATTACTGGTCCTCGTGGATTAACTGGTCCCCAAGGTCCTGATGGTATACAAGGTTTAATTGGTGAAACTGGTCCTCAGGGAATTACAGGACCTCAGGGAATTACCGGACCTACTGGTATAACTGGTCCTCAAGGAGTAACTGGTCCAACTGGAATAACAGGACCGATAGGAGAAACTGGACCAATAGGATTAACTGGAGAAACTGGACCGACTGGTCTATCTGGACCAACTGGAGAAACTGGACCACAAGGAGAAACTGGACCTCAGTTTACTTGGAGAGGTGCTTATGATAATGGAGAAGATTACATAGTTAATGACTGTGTAGAATATAATGGATCAAGTTATGTATGTATTCAAGATAATGGAACTGGTGATCCTAAAGATCCAACAGATATTGCTTACTGGAATTTATTTGTAGAAAAAGGATTAACTGGCCCAGTAGGAGAAACTGGAGCTACAGGTCCTCGTGGATTAACTGGACCAACAGGAGCAGGATTAACTGGACCTATTGGACCAACTGGTTTAACTGGACCAACTGGCTTAACTGGATCTACTGGACCACAAGGGATTACTGGACCACAGGGAATAACTGGTCCTCAGGGAATTACAGGACCAACTGGAATAACTGGTCCACAAGGAATTACAGGACCAACTGGATCTACTGGTCCTCGTGGATTAACTGGACCTGATGGAGTAACTGGACCACAAGGAATTACAGGACCAGTAGGACTTACTGGAGCTACAGGACCAGTAGGACTTACTGGAGCAACTGGACCAACTGGTATAACTGGACCAGTAGGATTAACTGGAGCTACAGGACCAGTAGGACTTACTGGAGCAACTGGACCAACTGGAGAAACCGGACCAGTAGGATTAACTGGAGAAACCGGACCAGTAGGATTAACTGGACCTATTGGTTTAACAGGAGCAACTGGAATTTCTGGCCCATCTGGTGCTGTTTACATAGATGTTGATCCACCTAGTCCAGATTATGAAGGGGAATTGTGGTGGGATGAAGATGCTATTCCAAGTATAACTATTGGACTTACTGGACCAACAGGACCTCAGGGTATTACTGGACCAACTACTACTTCTTTGGGATGTGTATTACAAGTTCACTGTAATGGTGTAGATGCAGTACAAACTGATGGATCTACATGGCATTTTAGTATTGGTGATTATGCTCAACAAGCAGGAGGACGAAATAGACTTTACGTTCCAAAAAGTGGAACTATTAAAGTAGCTTATATATTCGCTTATTGTAGCGTGGTTGGAAGTAGTGAAGCTTGGTCTATGTATATACGGAAGAATGATTCAAGTAATACTCTCATTGAAACTGTTAGCTCTTCTTCAACAGTTAGAGTGTGGAATAATTCTAGCTTAAGTATCTCAGTTTCAGTAGGAGATTATATAGAAATTAGAGTAGTTAATCCAACATGGGCTGATAACCCAGCTATCAACGCAATAATTGGCACTATCTATATGGAGTAAAAGATGGGAACATTGAAATTTAAATATGCAGGTAATTGGGTAGAAATACCAAATGCAGGTCCAATCGGATCAACTGGACCACAAGGTGAGAGTGGACCAGAAGGACTGGAAGGGCTTCAAGGTATTACTGGTCCAACTGGCTTAACAGGACCACTTGGAATAACTGGTCCTCAGGGTAATACTGGTGCGACTGGTCCTCAGGGAATAACTGGACCTGTTGGACTTACTGGAGCAACTGGTCCAATAGGACTTACTGGAGCAACAGGTCCACAAGGACAAACTGGACCAAGTGATTATTACTATGCAGAAAGTCTAAGTGAAAGTAGCACAACATCTGATACTTATATTAATAAACTTACTTATAACTTTACTCCAGTAGCAGGCACATACATTCTACAATGGAACTTTATGGTTACAAACTCTAATACTGGAAAAGATATTTGGACTAGAGTTTGGGATGGGACAAATACTTACTCCGAAGCTAGAGTTATGGCTGATACAGAATATGCAAATTCTGGTTGGGTAGAGAAGTCAGGTCTTATAAGACTAACTTTACCAGCAGCAAGTATAACTTACTACATTGATTTTTATAGGGTAACAAATACAGCTTACATTAAGAATGCAAAACTATTGTTAAGGAGAGTATCATAATGATATACGACTATACAGGAAAAACAACTTCACCAGATCTAGATAAAATTGAAGCTGATATAATTGCTTCTAATATCATAGATAAAGCATACTTTCAATATCTTCGTTGGGATCAAGATGATGCAACTTTGAAATGTTATTTCTCAACTGAATTGTCAGAAAGTGATAAAGCAAAACTAGATATACTAATA
>Ga0315295_10005978_pt1 | contig 10405 bp, 7 predicted proteins | sample YL17G14_0_MG_FD_204453 | JGI IMG/M metagenome (GOLD analysis project Ga0315295, IMG submission 204453) | Sediment microbial communities from Yellowstone Lake, YNP, Wyoming, USA - YL17G14_0 | ecosystem: Environmental > Aquatic > Freshwater > Lake > Sediment | place: USA: Wyoming | collected... | reverse complement strand
TCGAGCTTGCTTATTAGTTCGGGATCTTCCTTCTCGGTGATCTGTGGATCTTCCCATCGTAAGCGGAAGTAGTGTTTGCCCGCCCAGGTCTTGACGGCATCGAAGTTCATGATACCCACTACCAGGCCGCCGATGAGCAACAGGGCCAAGGCCACCTTGATGATGGTCTGCCTCTTCCTGCGTTTCCGTACTCTCAGTCTCTCTTGTCTCTTCATCTGCCGATTTGACGTGTTCCGACCTGAGTCTGTTCCAGTAGGTAGCTCGTCCTCTTTCTCCTTATCCTCAACCAGGGAATATTATATGACTATATCCCACACCTACGTAAGTGCCTGCTTGACCGCAGGCATGCCTACCACATCCTGCCTCTGTTACTCTTTCCTCCCTCCCGCGTCCTATTCCCCTTCCTCGCGGGCTGTCTCCAGCTCGAACTCCTCGGTGCCCAATCCCTCCTCCATGGAGCCGATCAGCTTATCCACCTTGGAGCTTGCCGCGGTGAGACGTTGCCTGGCCTCCCTGATCAGGCCCACCCCTTCCTCGAAGAGGCGCAGCCCTTCCTCGAGCTCGAGGTCCTCCTTCTCCAGGGTTGCCGTGATCTCGTCCAGCCTCCCCATCATCTCCTTGAAGGTCATCTCGCTCACCGTATCACCCCCGTTTCTTTTACGCTTCTCCCCCACCCTCTTGTATCTCCACGTCCTTGACCTCGCAGTACAGCCTGCCGCGGTGCAGGCGCACGTCCACTGCCGCGCCCTTTCCCACCTCGGCGCTGTCGGTCAGCGGTTTCGTCTCCCCCTCCCTGGTCAATATGGCGTATCCTCTCGCAAGCACCGCAAGCGGGCTCAAGGCCTCCAGGCGGGAGGCCGCCAACCGTACCCGCCCCTCCTCGCGGCCCAGCATGGCCAGAACCGCCGACCTCAGTTCCTTGTCTCGCAGGTCCGGTTCCCTCTTTTTCCACCTTCGCCAGGCCACGGCGTTGGAACCCAGCTTGCGCGCCGCCGCTTCTATCCTGCCCGGCAGCTCCCGGTACTCGCGCGGATAACGCGCCAGGGACAGGTATGCCGCGTCCAGCCCACGCCCCTTCCTCTCCAGTGAGACACGTGCGGTGGTCAACAGCCGCGCTTCGGCGTCCGCCATGCGCTGCATGGCCTGGCTCACGATCATGGCCGGGTCGGAGAAGGGGCGCCTCTTCTCCAACGAACCAAGGTCTCTTTCCAGGCGGTGAAGCCGGCGCCGCAGGCCGGCGGCGAGGCACACTTCGCTTTCACGCAGCTGGGCGAGTACCTCGGGCGAGGAGGGCACCACCGCTTCCGCCGCCCCGGTGGGGGTACTGGCGCGGAAGTCGGCCGCCAGGTCCGAGAGGGTGATGTCCGGCTCGTGCCCCACGCCGGTCACCACCGGTATGGCGGATGACCTTATGGCCCGAACCACCTCCTCGGTGTTGAAGGGCTGCAAGTCCTCCAGGGAGCCTCCACCCCTGGCCAGGATGAGCGCGTCCACCGGGAAGCAGCGGTTGAAGAGCTCTATAGCCGCCACGATGTCCCCGACCGCCTCGTCCCCCTGCACCCGCACCCCGCGCACCACGAGACGCGATGCCGGGAAGCGCCGGGTGAGGTTGATGACCACGTCGCGCACCGCCGCGCCCTCGAGGGAGGTGATCAATCCCACCACGTCCGGGTAGGCGGGCAGAGGCTTCTTGATACCCTCCTCGAAGAGGCCCTCCTTGGACAGCTTGCGCATGAGCACCAGGAACTCGCGGCGCAGCCTTCCCTCCCCGGACTCCTGGGCCTCCAGGACGTTGAGCCTGAACTGCCCCCTGCGTACGTAAACACCGAGGCGCCCCTTGGCCAGGACGCTCATCCCCTCCCTCAGTTCGAATCCCATCTCCCGTATCGCGTCACGGAAAACGATGCAGGAGAGGGACGCGTCCTCATCCGAGAGGCTGAAAAAAGTGTAGTTGGGATAGGGACGCAGGTTGGACACCTCGCCCTCAACCCACACGACCAGGCCTTGCAGGAGGTTGTCCGCCAGCCGGTTGACCTCCCCAACGGTGTAGATGCGCTCTTCATCCATGGTGTTCATGGTAATGCCATTATAGCCGCCACCACCGGCATATCCTCCAGGGATCGCGGTACTAAGGAAATCGAACACGATGAAGGAAAAACTCGAGGGTGGTGGAAATACATTATGTAGAGCGACGGTAGACCGTACAAGAACTATATGTAGTGTTTCTGGTCCCGCGACGGCTCAGCGAGGACCTGGGATGCAGGGGGGATCGGCTTGGAGATACTGGCCTTGCTCCTGCTCGGCTTGATTGCCATGCTGGCCATTGTCCCTCCCATAATCCGGGGCAAGCTGGAGGAATCACCTCTCGCCTCCACTCAGAGCTTCCAGCGCAGCATGCAGGAGATGGCCAATTCCATAGAATCCGGCAATGGCCGGGGCGCGGCGCAATACCGCGACAGGGGGCCAAGCGACTACGGAGTAGCGGCGAGGGCCGGCCGGGAAGGCCGGCTCCGCCCGGCTCCCGCGCGAACCCCCCGCAGGAACAGCGCGGCGGTGAGAAGGAGCCGCATCATGGTGTCCCTGACCGTCTTCGCCGCCCTATGGGGCGTAGCAACCCTGGTGAGCGGGAAAGCCTGGTGCATGGTGATATTCGCCATCGTCTGCGGTCTCCTGGTCATCTTCTGGGCCTTGGCGCTCATCATACCCAATATGGCGGCCCGGCCCCGCGTCGAGCGGCACCTGGAGGAGCCCTCCCGCTCGCCCAGGAGCCAGGCCCTTTAGGCCGGCGACTCCTCGACCTACTGCCCGAAGATCCCTATCCTCCACAATACCGCTACCAGCGCTGCATGGCCGAAGAGGAAGACGAGCAGGAACGGAAATGCCTTAGCGCCATGCTGGGGACGCATATAGAACAGTAGAACCGTTGCCACAAATCCCATCCCGGAGAGGATCAGAAGGGCCAGCACCGCCCAGGCCGAGGACCCCCAGTTCTCGCGCATGCGGGAAAGGAAGTACCCGCAAACGATGAACGCCATACCGAAAGCGCTTATGAGAAGGGTCTGGGGCCAGGTCGGCATGGTCTCTTTCATCTCAGACCTCACCTCCCATCTTTAACTGCCACAGGCTCTCCTGAGCCCTCTTCCCCTTTCTCCCGAGCAGGCGCAGCAGCCGGGAAGAACCTTCCTTCAGTCCCTTGGACAGAGACTTGCTCACCAATGCCTTGGCCAGGTCGCCGGTTATCTTCAACCGACCCCCGCTCATGCGCGAGATGAGGCCGGCCAAACCTTCACCACCGCTTGCCACGTTCGTTATCCCCACCAGGGCGCCCCCGCCGAAACAGAGCAGCGATTCCGTGATGGAGGGCCTCACCCCGCTCACGGCCCGGATGACGACGTCGCCGAGGAACCCGGCGCATCCACAGAAGAGAACGTAAGCAGCCTTGTAAGCGAACTGCATGGTGACCGCCCATGCGTAAGCGGATAGCGTAGCGGCTCCCTCTCCCGTGAGCAACGCTCCCCCGGAAGAAAACCATCCCGCCGCCAGCGCCTGGGCCGCCCCCTGGGAAAGGATGCCCGCCGTCACCAGCTTGCCGATGCCACCAGTGATACCGCCGATGAAGAACGAGGTCAGTACCCCCAGGGGCGATACCTCTCTCCCGGTGCACAGGCAGAACACGATATATACGAGGGAGTCGGCACAGCCGTGGATGAGGAAGGCTTTGCCAAATCCCAACCATCCCAGGCTTGACCAACCGGTGCCGATGAGCGGCGCCAGGTAGGAGAGAAGGATGCAGGAACCGGCCGCCGCCGCCCCCACGCTCAGGGACCCTAAAAAGCAGCCTCCGAAGGAGAAGGAATCGCCGGCGGTAAAAGCATAGTAGATGCTGTAGCCGATGGCGGCTATGCTGCCGACGACGGCAGCGGTTATAGCGGTTACGAGGGAGAGCCCGAAGGCCAGCGCTATCCCCGCAACCGCCAGGCAGACGACCAACGCCGCCGCTACCCCGGCCAGGACCGCCTGCACGTAGCGGTTGGAGATGACCGCCCTGGCCACTTCGACCACGCCCTTACAGAACGGCACTAACCACGGCGCGATGCAGGTGCGGTAGAAAGCCGCGTAGGCCCCGCCCGCCGCACGGGCCGCGCGGCACGTCCACCTCCAGGCCGCGCCCAGCGCCTTTCCCGCAGCACCCACCGCGGTCTTGCAGGCATTGCCCACCGTCCTGCCCACCCATTTAAACCCGCTGCTCAGCCAATCGAAGAAACCCCCGTCGTCGTGATAGCTGAAATAGGAATCGACGGCCTTCTGGTCCTCCCAGGGCCCGAGGAACAGGCTCTCCCCGGGGTCGAGGAGCCGCCCCTGCAGCAGCGGCAGCGGATCTATGGCCGCCCCGTTTAAGAACATGCCGAAATGAAGGTGGGGCGAGGAACTCGAGCGGTCCTTCGACCCATCGCTCATGCCCACCATCTGCCCCGCCTCGACCTCCTGGCCCCGCCGCACCGAGACCGCGCCGAGGGAGACGTAGGTGGTCTTGAAGCCGCCCTGGTGGACGACGCTCACGCATGCGCCCAGGGGCGTGCCGCCTGCGAAACCCACCATGCCGGGAGCGGAAGCGCGGACCTCACTGCCCCGAGCCAGGGCGATGTCTATACCGGCGTGGCCGCCGGCGCCGTAAGGTCCCAGGGAGGGGCGAAAGGGACACGCCACCTCTCCCTGCGCCGGCCAGCGGAAGGAGGGTGCCACCTCCCCGGCCGTTGCGGCCGGGGAGGATAGCGGGTGGAAGGAGATAAAGAGGAGGGTTAGGAGGGGTAGGATGAGGAGGGGCAGGGCTGACGCCCGGCATATGAAGGGTGCCTTTCCGCCCCTCGGGCCGCCTGCCGGGCGGCCCTGCGAAAAACCGGCCTGGAAAGCCCGCCGGCCCCATGGCAAGGCCACGGTTGTGCGGGGCCTTTGCGGGCTTCCCTTGTTGGCCAGCCTCTCGGGGCGGTTCTCCTTCCGGGTGGAAACCAACTCAATATACCTCCACCGTGACCGCGGAGGAATGGCTCAGGCCGCCTGCGTCGTAGACCTCCAGGACGACCCGGAAACGAGTGGGGATGACCGCGGGATCGAAGACGTGTTGCACGCTGACCCCCTCGAGGACCGTGCCGTCGCCGCAGTCCCAGACATAACGGACGATGCCGCCGTCGGCGTCGCAGGAGCCGCTGCCGTCCATAACCACGTAAAGCGGCGCGGAGCCGCTGCGGGACGAGAGGAAGGGCACGGAGCGGGGAGGCGTGTTGGCGAGGGGAGGAGGTTGCGGCGTGAGCGGCGCCTGCAGCGAGGACGGCGGGGTCTCCGCGGAGGGCGCCGGCACCTGCCCGGAAGGGGGAGCGGAGGGCGTGGTTTCAGGGGACCCCTGGCCGCCCGCCGCGTCGCCGGACGCGTCTTCGTCCCTTCCCGTGCTGATGACCAGGCACACCATGTCTCCTGGCTGCAGCACCGAGCCCTCGCCGGGCTCCTGCGCCACCACCCGGCCGGCAGACCACAGGCGGGAAGGCGCTTCGCGGGAAGTGTGCTCGAGCGCCAGTCCCTCGAGTACGTTCTCGGCCTCCCCGGCCGTAAGCCCTTGCAGGTCGGGCAGCGTGACCCTCTCCTCCACCGCCGGAGGAGCCTGCGCTTGCTCGGAGCCTTTGCCGCCCAGCAGACCGGATACGGCCGCGAAGACCAGCCACAGGACCAATCCGCCCGCGAGCACGAAAAGCAGGTTGCGGAGAATGCGCCTGCGCGGCCGCTGCGTGAGGGAGATATAATCCGAGGGGGCATCGCGCTTGAGGAAACTCAGCCCGCCGCCGCTTGTAGTGGATCCCTGCGAGCCACTGCTTGTGGTGGGCCCCAGTGGACCACCGTTCTTGGCGGATCCCTCCCGGCCGTCGGGTTCGCCGGGAGGTATTCCACGCCCGCCGCCGCTTCCCCCACCCTCCAGCTCCTCCAGCAAGAGGCGGGGGGAGGAAGGGCGGCGCCTGGGCAGCGGGTCTATGGCCATCGTGAGCAGGGATTCGAGGCGGCCGGAAACCTCGCCGGCAGGCAGCATCTCGCGCACCATCACTGCCAACGCATAGACGTCCGAGGTGCGGGAACCCTCCTTGCCTCCATCCGTCTCCGGCGCCCTGTAGGGGGAGACGCGCGCTGCCAGCGTGGGTTCCATCTCCTCCAATATCCATGCGAACCCGATGCGGAAGAACTTCACTCCTCCCCTGCCGTCCAGCCAGACCTGGCCGGGATTCAAACCCAGATAGAAGAGGCCGCTCCCGTAGGCCTCCGCCAGCACTTCCACCGCCGCCCCGGTTATCTCGGCGACCTGCTGCTGTGGCAGCTCTCCTGTACCGGATAGGACCTCGGCGAGGGACGCGCCAGCGATTTTCTCCCTGACCACGAAGAAGAAGCCGTCCTCGAGCTCTTCGCCCCAGCCGTGCATAGGGGAGATGTGGGAGCCGCGCACATGCATCGCCGCATCCAGGATCTCCTCCAGGCGCTGGGCCGGTACGGTGCACTCCGACATCTGCACCGCCAGGACATCGACCTCGACCTCTATCCCGATGGCCATATCCACGGCCAGGTAGGTGGAGAGGAACTCCCCGCCCGCTAGTCTTTCTACAACGCGGTATCTTTCCGCCAGTGTCTGCCCGATCATTTCCTTCACCTCACTGTAATTGTCATAGTTATGTAACTTAATATAAATATATAACTTTGTCAAGTGACATTTTATGAACATGTGGTGGGTTACAGTGTGACGGCGCGGCGTTCTTCCGGCCCGGGGCCTCTGGGTAACGGTCTCGCTCCGCGCCACGAGCCTCTCACTTAAGCACGTTTTCCGGGTAAGGCGCTCGCTGCGACCGACCCAGCAGTTCCCCGGGCAGGGGTTCTACATAGGCGTCACTCTGAGAGCGACGGGGTGCTTGTCCACCCGGGGAGACGATGAGATGCTAGGGGCATGGATTGGGAGGAAGTGATCGTCGGCGGACTGGATGATGGGGTCGTGTCTTCGATCTTCGGTTCTTCCAATAAATAAGCACTGCTCAACGCTAAAATATGAAACCGGAGATCGAAGACACGACCCCCTCAGTATGCGTTGGGCACCACGGGGAGGATGACGCGGGAAGCCGCGCCCGCGCGGCGCTGCAGGAGAATGAAGTTAAGCCCCCAGTACGGCCAGCACGAGATGGCATCCGCCGTGGCGACCTCCAACTTGATACGGCTCCCCGCCGTGAAACGGTGGTAGCAGGCCTGCATCTCCAGCGGGCCCTGCGTGCCCGTCAAGGTCCACGGCTGCTCGCTGTATCCCTCGAACCAACCCCGCGATACCAATATCTCCCTGCCGTCGGGCGTGACCTCGTAAAGCCACGGGATGAGCTGGGTAAAATCGGCTGAGGACTGGTAATAGGCCTCGAAGAGGGGCGTACCCATGATGGTCACGTCCCGCTTCAGCGGATCGCTCGTATAACCCGCCTCGGTGAACGGTATCTCCATGAGGTCCATCTTGCGCGGGATATCCATGGCCTGGCCCCCGATCAGCTGCGGGGCGTCCTGGAAATAGAACAGCGAGAGCGAGCCGGTCAACCCGACGTTCACGAGGAGGTCGTAACCCGAGGAACCCGCCGGCCGGCGGGTGCTCAGCTTGCCGCGGCCGTCCGTGCCCTTCCCGCCCAGGAAATAAGAGACCTGGCGGGTGTTGGGTATGGGGTATGCCGCCGCCTCCCCGAAAACGGCCGGGTCGCGGTCGCGGTAGAAGGCCACCGGGGCTTCGTCCTCGATGCCGTTGTCCACGCCTTTGAGGAAATGGTCGAACCACATGTCCACCTGCTCCATCACCCAAGCGCTCTCCGGGCTGCCGATACCCTCGACCGGGTAGGGGCCGGGATAGCAGCCGAGGTGGCCGTGGTTGGTGATGATGATGCGCCTGGGGGCCTCGGTATATGAATATGCCATCAGCCCTTCGTTGGCGTAGAAGAGGTCATCGTTCCAGCCGGCCAGGATGAGCATGGGGGCGGTGATGGGGTGTTCCACCACCCCGTCGTATTCCTCGTCGCACCAGTAGCGGGCCGAGCGCTCCTTTAAAAACTGCTTGGCGTACGCCTCCTCGGATCTCCTGCGCTCGAAGGCGATGCCGTAGATGTAAGGCAGCTCGGTGGTAACGCTGGTGATGGGTGGAATCATCTTCCATACGGCGTCGATGATGGCGTATAGCTTCTGCCACCCGTCCGACCTCTGGTCCATGGAGATGTTGAGCATGTTCATCATGAAGCCGGTGAGGTCCCCCATGTAGGTGGATACGAGCAGCGCGGTGGTCCAGAACCACTTGATCACGCCGTTGGGATAGAGGGAGAAGAGCAGGTCGAAGGAGCCATGCATGGGCACCACCGCCCTTATGCGCGGGTCCCCGGGATCTCCCGGTCGGGGGTCCTTGCGGGGTGCCATGAGATAGGAGAAACAGCCACCCATGGAGGCGCCGGTGATGCCGACCACCGGGCCCTTGTCGTCAGTGAGCAGGGGGAAACGCTCATCCTGCGCGAGCAGGGTGATGATGTGACTCACGTCCTTCATCTCGTGTTCGGGGTCCATGCATCCGACCTCTCCCCCGGCGCCGAACCAGCCGCGCGCGGTGAACGCCACGCAGATATAACCTCTTGCGGCATAGTATTCCGCCGCCCACTCGGTCATCGACTTGTCCAGGGTCCAGCCGTGGACTAGCACTATAGCCGGAAAGACCTCCTCCGGGCCGGGCTCCGCCGGATAATAAACGGATACCGGCAGGGTTATGCCGTCCCACATGGTCCAGTCCTCGGTCACCTTTGAGACCTCGTAGCCGCTGGAGGTCTCCGGTGCGGGATCTTGCGGCTCCGCGACGGCGGGAGCCACGCCTACCGCGAGGATGGCGAGCAGCATCACCAACGTCAGGATCAGGAAAAGGCGTGATGGATGAATCGACATCTTTCTCCCCCCTTGTGCAAGCAAGCTGACCCCGAGTAACACTGCAGTGGGGTCAAGTGTGAACCAAGACTTAATACAATTTACCCCGCTCCAGAATAACAAAAACCGTCCGCGAACGGAAGAGGACTTTTATACATATGGCAACCTAATATTCAGCCTTTTACGAAAAGTGTGGGTGAGCGGGTGATAAGACGGGATCAGGAGCCATGGCCACCGGCCAGCGCCGCCACTACCGGGGGATACCACGCTATCTCACAAGGATCTGCAGGCGGTGCATGAGACCGGCTGGCGACCGGCGTTTGATCTCCTGCGCGCGTTGCATGCGCCTACGCGCTGCGGAGACGCTCGGCCAGGACCCGGAAGCCGTTGGCGACGAAGTTGCGCCCATATTTTGCCACATATGCCGCGTAGCCGGAGGGCGGCTTCTCGTATCCCGGTACCTCCCGCATGCTCAGCGCTTTCTCGGGGCAGGTCACGACGCAGACCCCACAGCCGATACAGCGCTCCAGCTTGTGGATATGCCGCTTGGCCTCTCCCTCCTTCGACACCTCCATGGCCTGCATGGTGCAGGCCATGGCACACTTGCCGCAGTAATCGCAGGCCGCGAGATCGATGACGGGCAGGAAATGAGGAGGGGCGATGAATCCCGGCGCGTTGAACTGCGAGATCTGGCGCAGGGCGTTGCAGCAGCAGCCGCAGCAGGAGCACGCGCAGCGGAAGAACTTCGTGCTCTCGTCGTTCATCACCCAGGTGACCAGCCCTTCCTTCTCCGCCGCCGCCTTGACCTCCAGGACGTCCTTCCGGCTCGCCTGGCGCATGCGCCCTTCCTTTACCAGGAGGGGAGCGAAATCGCCCATCACCGTACAGACCTCCAGCATCCTGCCGCATCCCTCTCCCAGTAGCTCCTTGGTGAGACGGCACTGGCACACGCCGATCGCAAAGTCATTGTAGTGGCCCATGATCTCCCCCAGACGTTCCGAGGGCAAGGCCATGGGCAGGGCTTGTACCGCCTCTCCCACTGGAAGGAAGCGTATGGCATTCACAGGCCTGTGAGAGTAAGCGGTGGTGAACTCGGTGAGGAAAAGGGCCTCGAAGAGTTCGGCGAAACGGCGGTGCCAGGGGGTGACGCTTTCCGTGGACTCGCGCACCAGCACGTGCTCGAAGGTCCCCGGGAGGATGGGCAGTATGGCGAAGCGCTCCTTGTCCCCCTCGCCGAAGGAGGCGAGGACGTATTTCTCGTGGGCCAGGCGGCGGAGTATCTCCTTCACCTCGGAAGGCGGCCTGCCCTCCGCGGCCGCGATGGAGCCGGCGGTCTTCGGCCTCCAGGGTTTGATATGACGCGCGATCTCAGCCTCCTCCGCGGTGAACATGTGCTCCACCAGGGCCACCAGTTCATCACAGACCGGGGGTCCCAGAAGCGTCGGACTGGAGTAGG
>Ga0315295_10005977_pt1 | contig 10405 bp, 8 predicted proteins | sample YL17G14_0_MG_FD_204453 | JGI IMG/M metagenome (GOLD analysis project Ga0315295, IMG submission 204453) | Sediment microbial communities from Yellowstone Lake, YNP, Wyoming, USA - YL17G14_0 | ecosystem: Environmental > Aquatic > Freshwater > Lake > Sediment | place: USA: Wyoming | collected... | reverse complement strand
CCATAATCAGGATCAATTTTCATGAAAGTGGGTGGAGGTGATGGATTCCATTTCCCGGTCACGTATCTGTCCCATGCTTTCCCGAATGTGTACTGTAAGTCTCCCGGACTCCACAGACCATTTCCGGATGCGTCCAGCAACCATGTGGTATTATACCGGACAACCCCGATCTTGGTCGTACCGTTACCATTCCAGTCACCGGTTACATATGTGTCGCCAGCCATCCCGTAGTTATATACAAGGTCTCCGGCACCATACTTTCCATCACCGGATGCATCCAGTATCCAGGTTCTGTTGTTCCGAACCACTCCTATCTCGGTCTTACGGTCGTTATTCCAGTCGCCGGTGACATACACATCCCCAGCTTTCCCGAACGTGTACTGGTAGTCTCCCAGCCCCAACTTCCCGTCACCGGATGCATCCAGGAGCCATGTGGTATTAAACCGGACAACTCCAATCTTGGTCGTGCCGGTGCCATCCCAATCACCCGTGACATATATATCACCCGCTGTCCCGAAGTTATAGACAAGGTCTCCGGCGCCATACATTCCATTCCCGGATGCATCGAGTATCCACGTCTTGTTGTTCCGGACAACCCCAATCTTTGTCGTGCCGGTACCGGTCCAGTCACCGGTAACATACACATCACCAACAGTCCCGAAGGTATAGGTAAGGTCTCCGGCACCATATGCTCCGTTTCCGGATGCATCGAGTATCCACGTCTTGTTGTTCCGGACCACTCCGATCTTAGTTTTTGAGCTCGTCACGGTGATATACCCGGTCTTCCGCGTGCTGTTGTATCCGCCGGTATTGTATGCCTGCAGCGTTACCGGATAGATCCCCGGCGTGGTATAGGTATGGGACGGGCTCATCGCCATTGAACCGGCAGAAACGAACCGCCAGACGTCATTGCTGAGCCCACCGCCCATCAGGACGATGCTACCATCCGGTATAACCACGCTGGTGTGACCAGATCTTGCTGTCCACCCGGCGCTTGCGCTTACCTGAGTCCACGATGTACCGTTATCCGTTGATCGCCACACGTCATTCTTATATCCGTCGATGGCCGAACCACCCATCAGCAAAATACTGCCATCCGGCATTGCCACGCTGGTGTGACCAGATCTTTCCGACCACCCGGCACTCCCATTCATCTGCGTCCACGTTGCACCGTAATCCGTCGACCGCCACACGTCATTCCTCATTTTGGTTCCACTATCAAAACCACCCATCAGAACAATGCTACCATCCGGTATAACCACACTTGTGTGATAGTATCGTGCCACCCACCCGGCACTCGGATTCACCCGCGTCCATGTTGCACCATAATCCGTCGACCGCCACACGTCATTATTCCCGCTGCCGCCCATCAGAACAATACTACCATCCGGCATCACCACGCTGGTGTGACCAGATCTTTCCGACCACCCGGCACTCGCGTTCACTTGAGCCCACGTTGCACCGTAATCCGTCGACCGCCACACGTCCTTATACCATATACCATTATTCTGACCGCCCGTAAGTACGATACTACCATCCGCCATTGCCACGCTGCTGTGATATTGTCTTGCCAACCATCCGGCACTCGCATTCATCTGCGTCCACGTTGTACCGTTATCCGTTGACCGCCACACGTCATTCCTCCTGCCGTCACTACCACCACCGCCCATAAGGACGATGCTGCCATCCGGCATCACGACGCTAGTGTGATAGTATCGTGCCTCCCACCCGGCACCCGGGGTCACCTGGGTCCACGCCTGAGTGAAATTTTCGTCTCCGAAATACCACGCCCAGCCGTTGGGAGTGTTCGATGATGCATCGATGAACTGGACGGTTAGAGGGGCAATGCCGGAGGTGGGGGTGGCAGTGAAGTTCGCGACAACAGGAAGTGCAGTTGTCGAGGTTATACACGCTAATATTAAGGTGCTTATAAGCAGTAACAATACTTTTGTTGATTTCATTTTATCTTCATCCTTACCTTCTGCGTGATTAAATATATTTTATAAAATAAGGCGAATGTATGATAGTAGCATCTTGATACAATTAAGCTTTGTAATACCTACATAAAACAAAAGAGTGGCATTTTTGGGGGATTTCTATAACCCCTTCATTAAATGCGAGAGTCCGGATTCGAACCCCCACCACAGAACCGTAAGAATAGTTGCGTAAACTACACCCTAAAGGTAATCTCCACATCTATGCGGAATTTGACCGGATCCCCCACAATGGTTACAGGGAGTAGCTGATGGTATTCCACCGGTTCTATGGTGTTTGGTTCTTTTTCCATGACAATACGGACACGCGATATCCTTTCCACATTTTGGACAAATTCGCTGTGACATAAACATATGGTCCGGTTAAGAAACTTTAATTTTTATGTATAGATGATACAAACACATACTAACCATCGAGACGAAAAGACCAATATGCCTGACAATTCTTCGCCGCGGTTCTGTGAAACAATCGCATAGGTAAATTTCCTGATATATCTATAATCCCTTCATCAAATCCAAGACTCCGGCACCGCACCCCCAATCAAAGTGTATAAACCCCGGCACGGAATATTTTTAGTAATAATCTGGTACCCGGTTTCCATAAGAAGCCGATGTTTCTTTCAAACCCTTCAATAATACCACGGTGACCCTCATGCAGTTAAAATCCTGCAAAAAGACCTACAACCTCGAAACGCAGCGTGCTTCCCCCCTTGATGAGACGCTCAGGCGTATTGAACCGAAAGTGCCCGCAGCAGGGATTACCAGAGTAGCGGATATCACCAACCTTGACCGGATCGGTATCCCGGTCTTCTCCTGTATCCGCCCGACAGCTGAAGCGGGAGCAATTACCGTCTACAACGGTAAAGGGGCGACCGTTGAGGAGTCACGGATATCGGCCATCATGGAGGGAATCGAACGGTATTCCTCGGAACTGCACGATCGGAGGGTACACCTTGCTCCCTACCAGGAAATGTTTGCGCATGGGCGGGTCCTCGATCCAAAAGACCTGATCCTCCCAAAAGAGGCAGATGTGGACCGGCTTATGCCCTGGGTCGAAGGGTTTGATATTGCCAATAATGTGCCCATCATCGTTCCGGCCCACGCGGTCTTTCACCCGCTCCCCCAGAAATTTCGCCAGCTCTTCCGCACGAACACGAATGGGCTGGCGTCCGGGAATACCATGGAGGAGGCGATCTTCCATGCCCTTTCTGAAGTGATTGAACGGGATGCCTGGTCGCTGGTCGAGGCTTCACGGGATACCGGCTCAACGGTTGAAAACATCGATGATCCAACCTGCCTCGAGATGGGAAAGAAATTTGCCGATGCACAGGTTGAAGTCCGGGTGAGAGACATCACCAGTGATATCGGGATCCCCACGATGGCTGCGGTTGCTGATGATGTCCTGCTCAAGGACCCGATGCTGCTGACGATTGGGATCGGGACGCATACGAGTGCACGGATTGCCGTCATGCGGGCGCTGACTGAAGTTGCGCAGAGCCGGCTCACGCAGATCCATGGTGCGAGAGAGGATACGACACTCGCCGATCTCCGGAAAAAGATGGGATATGACCGTGCAAAGCGGATCAACGCTTACTGGTTTAAGGAGAACAGCCGGGTAGACTATAACCGGATCGCTTCCTATGACAGCGATGATTTCCTCACCGATATCCGGTTTGTGATCGAAGCACTGGGCAAACAGGGGCTCGACCGGGTTATCGTGGTTGACCTGACCCGGGAAGAGATCGGGATACCGGTCGTGAGAGTGATTGTTCCGGGGCTTGAAGTCTTTGCAATGGATCCGGAACGCCGGGGAGAGCGGGTGAATAATGCACAAAATCATCGTCTTTCTCGGGCCAAGTCTTGATCTTACAGCGGCAGAGAAGATCCTTCCTGCCGAATACCGTCCTCCCGCGAAGCGTGGTGACCTGCTCGCTGCAGTACACGATGGCGCAACAATTATCGGCCTTGTCGATGGTGTCTTCCACCAGGAATCCGCAGTCGCCCACCGTGAGATCCTAACCGCGATAAAAAAGGGGGTCAGGGTCGTGGGTGCATCCAGTATGGGAGCGCTCCGGGCAGCGGAAATGGACACCCTGGGAATGGTGGGTATAGGTGCTATCTATCAAATGTATAAAACAGGGGAACTTGAATCTGACGATGAAGTGGCACTCGTATTCGATCCCTCATCAGGTCTGGCACTCTCTGAACCGTTGATCAACATCCGGTTTACCCTGAAACGGGCAAGAGAGGAGGGTATCATCGATGCTGCTGCACATGATGCACTTCTTTCCTCTGCCCGGTCGGTATTCTACCCCCAGAGAACGTACCGCATGATTGTTTCTCAGGCCGGTGATACAATAGACGCAAAAACACGGGAACGGTTTTTGGTGTGGGTGGAGACCGGGCAGTGCGACCAGAAGAGGGAAGATGCGGTCGCGGCGCTGGAGTATATCAGGAAAATAGCCGGGGAAAAATAAACCGATAAAATCTTCAGCCGTGTTAGGTATCTCAAAAATTTTGAACCCTCTCACTTATTCAAATCGCGCTTCTCCTGCCACTCTTTTTTAACGACCTAGCAACAATCGCTATATCTATCAGAATGAGGATGCAGGCCGATTTTCCTCAGTAAAAAGGCGGTTTTCCATGTATTAACACAAGGATCGGGAGGGGGTGTCAGAACCTGTTTTACACTTTTTGCCAACTCTTGAGCTTTGGCAGTACGTTTTCGCACATATTCGCGTTATCCTTCCTTGAAGGGAAGATAATGAATTTGGCGGACGATACACCGCGATTTACTTTTAACACGACAGACCGGTTCAAAAATATTACCGGATCCGTCATTCAACCAATTAATGAGAAATACAAGCCGCCCAGGCTGGATGCCCCACCTTTTTAATACGTGAAAGCTAAACTGCGTTCCATGCAGAACCGGCCTCACCACCAAAGTTCAACCGTACCTGCCCCACCTGCAGCAGGCCAGTCGAGCCCGGTAATAAATTCTGTGCTACCTGCGGGACGCGTATACCGGAACTGTTAACCTGCAGCAAATGCGGTACTCAGTTCACAGCTCCGATAAAGTATTGCGATTTGTGTGGAGCCCCGGTTATCCTGGGGGAAGTACCGGAACCTCATGATTCACCGGGACACTCTGATGAAGAGAACACCGGGCCGGTTGAAGATCAGACATCGGAACGAGATGAGGAGGAAATTCCGGAACCGGATACGGATGAATTACCGGAAGACAATGATGAAGAAAACATCGTTCCGGCTGAGTATGAGACTCCGCACCATTATAAAAAGGAAATTCCGGAACCGGATACGGATGAATTATTGGAACAATATGGAAAGGAATATGGGGAGGATGAGACTCTGGAATCCTACCATAAGCCAAAACCCCCGTCTCCGATAAAACATGAGGCAAAAAAACCGGTCACGGTTCCTGCACCACCAGAGCGGGGATCATCAGAGACCGTCGATGACGCGCTGTTTTTGTCTCCAGGGAAGCCGGAGGCACCTGCAAAACCACTCGTAAACAAGATAAAGATTATCGGAGGATGTATTGTGCTGATAGCCATTATTGCGGCCGTTTATTTCATCGGACTGCCGATGCTCACAGAGAGCGGAGGTTTTAGCGCCCACAGCAATCCGCCAGCGGCGGAGATCACACCCATACCGGAACCAGCCATCGTCACGACACCCACACCTGCCTCCCGTGCTCTCGTCCCCCAGCCAACACAGCTGATACCCTCTGGTCAGAAGCTCTACTTCCAGGTCCAGAAGAACCCGGTTACTTCAAAGATCTCGGTCATTTTCGCAGGAAGTGCGGGGGAGGGCAGCATCAGCAGTGCGGATATCAAGGTCACCCATCCGGACGGATCGGTGACATCGGGCATCATACTGCCTCTGAAGGGCGTGACCGAGATAACCCTCGAGGGATCGAAAGAGACCGACCGGGTGGAAATTATTGCAAAGATGTCCTCCGGAGAAACATACCGGGTCTATGACGGTCTGGTCCCTTTTATGAGGTATTAGACTCCCCCCGGGATTCTTCCTATCTTACCGTTTAAATTTCCCTCAACACACGAAAGAGATCGTATCGCAGGCGATACATGGGACCGGTATCAAAACCCACCCCTTTTTATATAACGTGAAGACCCGGACAGGACTTCAAAGACCGGCACCATCACACCCTCACTTGGTCAGACCGATCTGATGCTTGACGGGTCGTGGCAGACGGACCGGGGGGAAGTCATCGCATACATGCAGAACGGCCAGGCATACCGGGTCAAAGACGAACTGATGAACTGAAAGGAGCGGTAAAGACCGGCCCTCCTTTTTGTTGATCCACGTCACGGGTTTTTTTGAAAAAAATGTTTCATCCGTGATTGACTAGTTATGTTCAAACCCGATTTTTTATTAATGCACAGTTTACAAATCAATATTTGAAAAAATTGGCATAAATGTTAAGAAAAACCAAGAAAAATCACTTCACATTCGCCCACACATGAGCAAACCGCTGGAATGCGGTAATGTGCCCGAAAACGCCAAACAGCACCATCAGCCATCCCAGCAGGGAGAGCCCGTAGAGAGTTACCGGAACTATCAGGCCAATAATACCGACCACCATGATCAGGACGAGGCGGTCAGCCCTCCCGAGCAGCCCGCCATAAAACCTTCCGACACCAACGGCCTGCGCCTGCGTGCCAAGGTAGGATGACATCAGGACACCGGTCAGGGCAAAGACGCCGACCGGCCACGGGACAAGTCCCCCGGCAAAGAGACCGCAGATGATAAAAATATCGGCATACCGGTCTACCGCATGATCGAGGAAATCCCCTCGCAGGCTCTGGATTTTCATCTCACGGGCAACCGCACCATCCATCATATCACAGAATGCGTTCACCGCAACGGCCACTATTCCCCAGAGTTCCAGCCGGAGATAAAACAGGACTCCTGCAGCCGCTGATGCCAGCAGGGCTGCAATGGTGAGAAAATTCGGGGTGATCCTGAGTTTTACGGCGATGGACACAAGAGGATCGGTGAATATTTTTGCATGGGAACGATAATTGTCAAGGGTCATTCGTGCACCTCAAGGAACCCGGACCAGTCAATTGTGCCGAACCCGGCCGGGATATCGCTCTTCACAAACCCTTCTATCTGGTCAGCACAGGAAGCAACGTCCCTTTCGGTCGTATCCAGTTCAAGGATTTGTTCAGGACTGAAATTCTCAACGGTCTCGATCAGGCAGACATCGATGGCTTCAGCATCGGCATTTTCCCGGATCTTCGCCTCCCGGTACTTCCGCCGGGAAAGGCGTTTTTTCAGCTCATCGGGACGGCACCGGAGCACGACAATCCGGTCACAGGGAAGCAGGTGAGCGATGTGCCCTTCGACAAATCCATCCACGGGAACGAATTCCGCAGCCCAGCGATCCACGTCGATAATTTGGGCGTCCCGATCCTCGTCATCGCCGATACCATACGGCCCGACCGTATTGGTAAGATGGACTACTGTATGTCCCCTCCTGGCAAGCTCCGTGCCTACCAGTGATTTCCCGGTGCCCGGCGTGCCGGTAATACCGCACATCATAAACCGTTGATCACCTGTACGAACCGTTCGTTCTCCCAGTCATCACCAATACTGACCCTGATATGGTGATCAGGAAGACCGGCAAAGCTACTGCAGGAGCGGACAATAACTCCGTGCCGGGCGAGTTCCTCCACCATCTCATCACTCGTGCGGGGAGCGATATCCACCATCACAAAGTTGGCATCTGAGGGGAGAACCGGGTATTTCACTTCGGGGGTGAATCGTTTCCTCCACCGGTTTACCTGAGCGAGATAGCGTTGCACATGGTCCTTATCGGGAAGTGCAGCCGCAGCGGCTGCAGCTGATACCGAATTGACCGTAAAGGGTGTACTGGCACGCTGATACCAGGGCACGAGCCATCCCGGTACGAATGCGTACCCTATGCGCAGCCCTGCAAGTGAGTGGATCTTGGAAAATGTCCTGCCAAGAATAAGGTTTTCATATTTTTTCATCAGTTGAAGGTAATCGTAATGGGAGAACTCGACATACGCATTGTCAAGGAACAGGACACCTTCAATCCCTTCCAGCAATTCAGCGACCACATCAACAGGTGTCGCATTGCCGGTGGGATTGTTGGGCGTGCAGACAAGCATGATCTTTGCCTGCCTGCCTGCCCGGATCAGTTTTTTGGGATCTACCGAGAAGTCCTTCTCACGGGGCACCGTGATTACTGCTGCACCCTGCCCGGCTGCGGCGAGCGCATAGAATGAGAATGTGGGAGTGGAGATAACCACCGGCTCCCCGGGATCCACCAGCGTCCGGATCACCGTCTCGATGACTCCATCCATCCCGACTCCGCAGACAACGGGGTAATCCCCGTAGTGTACATGGAGCGCGTCTGTCAGGATGCTGGCACGCTCATCGGGATACCGGTTCACGTTCCGTAAGGCAATCTCTGCAGCTTCCTGTGCAGCTGCCGGCAGGGGGTAAGGATTCTCATTGCTTGCAAGTCGTGCGATCCGGTCGATACCGTACTCACGGGCAATATCCTCGGCCTTCTTCGCAAATACGTAGCCGCTCTTTTTTTTATAGCAGGATCTAACCAAGCGCTCCATGGATCACTCCGACCACACGGTCGATCTCAGCATCGGTGATAACAAGCGGCGGGACCAGACGCAGGTTCCCGTCGGCTGCACAATTGACAAGTACCCCCTGATCTGCACATTTCTTCTGGACATCCGGGCATGTGTCCCCGATAGTCATTCCAATCATCAGCCCGCGTACACGGGGGTTATACGGATCAAGACCCTTCCTGAACCGCTCACCTTTCCGGGCAACATCCGGGAGAATCTTCTCGATCACGCCGATCGTAGCGAGTGCGGCTGCACAGGCAAGCGGGCCACCGGCAAACGTGCTCCCGTGCTCGCTTTTCTTAAACTCCAGGTCTTCACGGGCAACCAGTGCACCCATGGGAAACCCGCTTGCAATCCCCTTTGCAAGGGTAACTATGTCGGGCTTCACGTTCGTGTGCTGCAGGGCAAGCCATTTCCCGGTACGCCCCATCCCGGTCTGTACTTCATCAGCGATCATGAGAGCGCCGGCATCATCGCATATTTCACGGATGCCTTGCAGGAAACTGTCGGGAGGGATGATGACGCCTGCTTCTCCCTGGATCGGTTCGAAAATGACCCCGGCGGTATCCTCATCCACGACTTTTTTCAGCCCGTCCAGATCGCCATATTCGACAAAAGTCTTTACCATCCCCAGGGGTTCGAACGGCTCGCGGATTGCCGGCTTGTGCGTGACTGCGAGGGAACCTACGGTACGACCGTGGAACCCGTGGGTGAATGCGACAAATTTTTTCTTACCGGTCCTGACCCGGGCTAGTTTGAGTGCCCCGTCAGTTGCTTCTGCTCCTGAATTGGAGAAGAAGGCTTTGTGCATGCCGGTAATCTCCACGAGTTTCTCTGCCAGGTCGCCCTGGTGCGGCACGTAATACAGATTGGAGCAGTGGATCAGCTGGTGTGCCTGATCGCAGATCGCTTTTACCACGGCCGGGTGGCAGTGTCCGGTGCTGCAGACTGCTATGCCTGCAACACAGTCGAGATACTGCTTTCCTTCCGCATCCCAGACGGTTGATCCCTTTCCCTTTACTATCGCCATATCGCGTGAGAATGCGGGCATAACGTAGCGTTCATCGAGGGCTTTGAACTGGTTTGTTGTCTCCATTTCCATCACATGAATCTTTTTTGTTTGTTGTGTTCAGATATTATTCATATTCTATCGTTGCCGGTGGTTTTGCGGTGATATCGTACACCACTCTGGCAACACGGGGAATGTCAGCAGTAATTCTTGAGCCGATTCTTGTGAGATGGTCAAACGGGATATCGAGCGGATCAGCAGTCATCCCATCCCGTGAGTTCACGGCACGGATCGCAACAATCCAGCCGTGAATCCGGTTGTCCCCTTTAACACCGGTCCCAAGACCCAGCAGGGCGGCAAAACACTGCCACGGGCGGTACTTTTCAACCAGCTCGTCTTCAACGATCCAGTTTGCTTCCCGTATGATTGCGATCTTCTCCTTTGTAATCTCCCCAAGCACCCGGACAGCAAGCCCGGGACCCGGGAACGGCATCCGGTGCTGGATCTCTGTTGGCAGGCCGAGTGCCCCTGCAACTTCCCTCACCTCGTCTTTGTAAAGATCGCGGATCGGCTCAATCACTTTTGTGAATTCCATGTGCAGGGGCATGCCCCCGACATTATGGTGACTCTTGATGCCCCCTTCGCTCTCAATCCGATCCGGGTAAATGGTGCCCTGCAGCAGGCATTTCGCACCATGTTTCCGGGCCTCCCGCTCAAAGACACGGATGAACCGTTCTCCG
>Ga0315295_10005976_pt1 | contig 10405 bp, 12 predicted proteins | sample YL17G14_0_MG_FD_204453 | JGI IMG/M metagenome (GOLD analysis project Ga0315295, IMG submission 204453) | Sediment microbial communities from Yellowstone Lake, YNP, Wyoming, USA - YL17G14_0 | ecosystem: Environmental > Aquatic > Freshwater > Lake > Sediment | place: USA: Wyoming | collected... | reverse complement strand
CCGAAGGTGGTCGCGGTGACGTACGACTGATGCCCGACGCTGAAGAAGAGGAACCGGAAGACAAACAGTAGCTGCGACCGCGCCTGAGGTTGACCGCGCGCCCGCGCCTTTGACGTAGTCGGCTGACAGTCAAGGGCTACCCAATTCCACGAGTCTCCCCCGCGGCTACTGACATCTCGGCCCGCCGAGACGAGACTTAGGACTCTTCCCTGCCGGTGTCCTGCATGCGCCGGGTCGGCCGGAAGTTGTTGAAGTTCCAGTTGAGGCTGAGCAGGAATACCGGGGACCGGGGGCTGAAGGATGACCGCGAGTAGAAGCCGCTGCCGGACGTGGTTGATTCTTCCCCGCCGGTGCCGAGCAGGTCCCGGACCTGGAACACCGCCGCCAGCCGCTTGAAGAAGACCTGCCGGACGCCGAGGTCGGTCGTCAGGACGCCTTCGCGCCGGCCTTGGGCTGAAACCGACGGGCTCTCGTAACCGGCATTGAGCTGTATCTTGGTGCCGGTCGGCAGCCGGAGTTCGTTGCCGAGCCGGGCGCTCCAGTTGAGGCTCGACCGGCTGAACTCCTGTCCTTGGACGACGCCGGCAATCCGGTAGTCGTAGATGTCCCCCGACGGGCTGATTGTCCACCACTTGAACGGCACTATGTCCAGCGACAGTTCTGCGCCGAGTGAACGGTCATCTCCGATGTTCCGGGATTCGTGCAGCACCACGCCTTCGCGGTAGAAGGACTGGACTTCCTCGGACTTGTCACGGGTCGTCCGGTAGTATGCGGTGACTGATGCCTGCCCGGGTCCAAGTGGGATGGCCGAGCCCGCCTCCCAGGAGTTGATGTACTCGGGCAGCAGCGAGGGGTTGCCCTGTTGTACGTTGTAGGCGTCCTGCCAGACGAGCGAAGGAACCAGGTCACGGCCGGTCGGCCGCCGCGTGCGCCGGGCGTAGCTTGCCTGAAGCACGCGGCTGCCGCCGAGTTGGTAGGACAGGTGTGCGGTCGGGAACAGGCCTTTCGTGGTAAAGAGCAGCACGGAGTCCATGCCGGAGTCATCAATCCGCTGGCTGCTGTATTCCCCGCGCACCCCGACCTTATACTCAAGACGGCGCCATCCGCCGGTCCAAGTGGAGTACAGCGCGTGGATGTCGTAGGCAAGAACGGTGGTCGAGCTGTACTCGGGCAGATACTGGAAGCTATCTGCGGCCGGGTCGTACTGGTAGAGACCGTTCTCGAAGGTCGGTCGGCCGAACGAGCTTTGATACCCGGCCTCGAACCGGCCCGCGCCTCTTATGGGCAGGACGTAGTCGGCATTGAGAAGCCAGCGGAAAGCCGGGCCGGACTGGGTCGCGCGCCAGCCGCTGACCTGCCGCTCGCCGTCGAACAGCTCGGTCGTCGCGGAACCCGTGTGCTCGCGACGCTGCAGCTCGGCCCGCGCCGACAGGCCGTGCGCAGTGTCGGCAAGCGAACCGAACCCGTGGCGGTGCTCAAGAGCGACCGAGACGTAATCTCCGCCCCGAAGCAGGTGGGCGTCACTCTGGTAGCGCACCGTATCGGTGCCCGGGCTCGACCACTGCTCCAAGGTCGCGCTCCGGTCAAATCCCATGCGGGTGCTGCCATAGAACACGGCGAAGCTTGAGCGGTCGGACCTGGCCCAGCCCAGGTCAAACCCGGCACGAGCTCCGGCCATCCTCGGGGCACGAGTTGAATTCCCGGCCGAATTGACGTACAGAGTCTCTCCGGTATCGGCCGTCCACTGTTCCGACCTCTGCGTACCGGGCGTTGGACGTCGGTTGTAGTCTGCGGCCGCGAATACGCTGAGAATCCCGCTCGTCCAGCTCAAGGTGAAGTCGCCACCGTATCTGCCCCAGAGCCCGCCGTTGGCGTTGACGACGCCCGACAGCCCGCTGCCGCGCTGACGCTTGGTTATCAGGTTGATGATGCCCGTGGTCCCTTCCGCGTCGTACTTGGCCGAAGGGTTGGTGATCACCTCTATCCGGTCCAAGGTCCCGGCCGGCATCTGGCGCAGCGCGTCAGAAGGGTCGAGCAGCGTCGGCCGGCCGTCAATCAGCACGCTGAAGTTCTTGCTCCCGCGCAAGGCGACGTTGCCATCGACGTCTACCTTCACCGAAGGGACGTTCTCCAGCACGTCAACCGCTGTACCCGAGGCGGCGGTCACTTGGCGGCCAACCTCAATCACCTTCTTGTCTATCTTGTATGACAGGGTCGGACGCTCGGCCGTCGCCTCGACCCCCGGCATCGCCACTGCGGTCTGGCTCAGCGCGGTGCGGCCGAGGTCTATTCTCGCTCCGGGCGCAACCTGGACACTATCCACCCGCCGAAGGCGGAAGCCCATGAAAGACATCTCAAGGTAGAAACGGCCGGCGGGCACGTTGGCCAGCACGTAGCTGCCGTCAGCTCGCGTCACCGTGCCGTTGACCACCCCCGAGTCCCGCTGCCGGTAGAGGACGACGTTAGCGTACTCAATCGGGATGCTCTGGTCGGCATCATAGACCTGGCCGACAATGGCACCGCCGGCAGCGCCATTCCCCGGCTTCGAGCCCGGTTGGGCGGATAGCGCAGCAGGCAGCAGGCACGCAATGACCAGGAGAACCTTGTTGGCTGTACTCATGCTAGCTTTGACACCGTCCTCGGCCCGACCCTGCGGGTATGGTTGACATTTGATTCAGTATCACCTAAAATACTTAAGAGTCAAGGAGCATCATAAGTGAAAACGACCGAAGCGGCCGAAACCCAGGCCGCGCTGTTCAACGCGCTGTCCACCGAAAGCCGCGTGCGCATCGTGCAACTGCTGTCGAAGGACACGCTTTGCGTCGGTGCGCTGTCCCGGTCCACCGGCATCTCGGCCGGCGCCGTGTCCCAGCACCTGCGCATCCTGCGCTCGGCCGGGTTGGTGCGGTCTGAGCGTCGGGGCTATTTCATCCACTACCGGCTCGCGCCGGGCGCGGCCGGAAAGCTCAGGGCGGCTTTGACCGCTGTGGTGAACCCGAAGAGAGGACCACGGGTTTGTGCACCGAAGGCCCGATGCGTCCGGGGCAGGAACACGCCACTCAAGTGACCCGGAGAATGCACAGCGCGCGTCGGACGCGCAAGTCCGAAGTCCGAAGGACGAATGACGAATCAAGCTCGAAGGCCCAATTCCCGAAGCCGGAATCGGCTCGGAGCTTGAGCTTGCGCTTGGGCTTGAGCGCCTCAGGACCGAGGCGGCGGAGAGAAACAACGTCGCGAAAACGACGATCCTGCATGCTTGTAGTACAGAGGAACTCAGAACGAAACCCTAACCAAGGAGATAGAACATGAAGCGCAGAATGACAATCGGGCTGACCGCCGGCGTGCTGCTGATAGCACTGGCCGCGGTTGCCTTTGCGGTCAGCACGCAGAAACCGACACCGGCGTCAGCCAACCGCTGCGAGACCTACCGGCAGGCGCTGAAGGACGCCGAGGTCGAGGCCACCAACACCACTAACGGCGTCACCATCAGAGTCACCGGGAACACGCCGGAGTCGGTGAAACTGATTCAGGCCTATTGGCAGGAGTGCGGCAAGTACCATCTCACGGGGTCAGGATGCCCCTGCGACTCGGCCGACTGCCAGTCTGGCTGCGAATCGGGCTGCGGGACGTCCGGCTCGCGCAGTTCCTTTGACCGCGGTAGCCGGTGCGGCAACCAAGGGGGTTGCGGAGGGCATCGCTAGCCCGTCCCCGCACCTCGTCAGGTCGACACGAGTTTCACCTAATCCGTAGAAAGGAACAAGACCATGTGTTGTGAGAAAGAGAAGTGCCAGTGCCCGAAAGAACTGAAGGGCAAGCCCGGGGACTGCACGCCCAAGCAGATTCGCAAGTGCCACGGCACGACAAAGAAACACCCCTGCACGAAGAAGTCCGGCCGCAAGTAGCGGTCAATCATGGCCGAGGTCTTTGACCTGACGACGCTGCCGGCCTTCCCTTGGGCCGAACGGCAGAAGAACGTCTTCTTCACCGGCGGGGGGTTCAAGACGCGGATTGTCGAGCTTGCACCGGGCGAAACCCAGCCAAACTGTCGCATGGAGTCCTCGGTCATATTTGTGGCTCTGAGCGGCGAGGTCCGAGTGCGCGTTGACGGCGCTGAGTTCGCGCTCAACGAAGGCAAGTGCCTGGTAACCGCGCCGGCAACCATTGAGATGAACTCAACTCAGGGCGCGCGGCTTCTGGGCATCCAAGTAGCCGGTCCTGCAGCCCGGGAACAACCCGGGTGACCGACGCTCCGCCCGCGGTCAAGGCACTCCGGCGCGCTTGAGAACCGACTTACAGCAGCAGGTCTCTCAGCCCGCGCTCACGCCCGCCGGTCCAATCACAGCAGTGGGTCGAGCGAAGGCTTCCTGCATCAACGAAGGATGATTCGGTGGGCTTGCCGGCCATCCTTATAAACGTCCTCGCCCTTGGCTGCCTCGCGGCAGCGTTCTTCAAGGACAGAACACGCTGCCTTCACGCTCTGGCAATCGCTGCCAGGTCGTTCCTGAAGATCCTGCCGATGGCACTTACCGTAGTCGTCCTTGTCGGTCTGCTACTGGGCTTCGTCCCCGAGAGCTTGATTTCACGAACCATCGGCCGCGGGTCAGGCCTGGTCGGCATACTCGTCGCCGCGGCGGTCGGTGCCGTGCTGTACATCCCTTCAATAGTCGCGTTCCCTCTCGCCGGGTCCCTCGTCAAGAGCGGCGCGTCCGTTGCCGCCGTCGCTGCATTCATTACGACGCTGACGATGGTCGGATTGGTCACCCTGCCTTTGGAGGTGGAGTTGCTGGGCAAGAGACTGGCGCTGTCCAGGAATGCGATGAGTCTCGTCCTCGCCGTTGCCATCGCGCTCATAATGGGAGTGATTCTGTGAGACGCCGCAACGAACGCAGCAAGTCGGCAGTCAGGCCTTGGGTCCTGTTAGGGGTCATACTAGCCGTGGCAGTGGTGCTGGTCATCACCTTTCCCGGCCGTGGTCAAGCGACTCGGGCGGCTTCCGGGAGGTTTCTCGTGGAGATGGCCGCAGTCCTGCCCGCAGCGATGATACTCATGGGACTATTCGCAGTCTGGGTGTCGAAAGACACTGTCACCAAGCTCCTTGGGCAAGCTTCGGGCGTAAAGGGAATAGCCTTTGCGCTACTCCTGGGCGCGATGCCAAACGGTCCCCTCTATGCCGCGTTTCCCCTGGCGGCAGAACTTCTCAAGAAGGGCGCGCGGGTGTCTAACGTCGTCATTCTTTTGTCCGCTTGGGCATGCGTCAGCATTCCACAGGAACTCGTTGAGATGCAGTTCCTCGGTGTGAAGTTCATGGCCGTGAGACTGGTTCTTACGATTGCTGCTGTCGTTCTAATGGGACTGGCTATGGAGCGGCTAGTGGCTCGACGACAGACTTCTCGACCAAGAACAAGCTGATGCGGCCGGTCCTGATACAGCAAGTGTCGAACCAGTAACAACGTCCATTCCCGAGAATCTTGTTGACAGAAACGCCGAGGCGTGTACTATATGCGTCTATGCGCAGAGATGCAGATACCAGACAGAAGCGTGGCTCCGCCACCGCAGGAGCGAGCGCCCTGGTCGAAGAGGCTGCATTGCTCAAGGTGCTGGCCGACCCGACGCGCCTGCGGCTCGCCGTTGCCCTTTCGCGGAATGGCGAAACGTGCGTCTGCACCCTGGCTGAGGCCCTGGCTGAGCCAGAGTACAAAATTTCCCGCCATCTTGCAGTCATGCGGTCCGCTGGACTCGTAGAAGTACGCCGCGACGGGACGTGGATGCACTACAAGCTTGCGCAGCCGAAGAATCACATTGAGGAGTGCCTATGGGATTGCTTCCGCGACTACCTGTCGGCTGACAAGTCAATGGCGGCCGCACTGAAACAGTTGAAAACGTTGTGCTGTAACGAAAAGGGAAGACAGTGACTGAGAGCTTAACCAAGTCCGTAGTCGAGGTCTATGACCCGCCAATGTGTTGTCCCAGCGGGGTCTGCGGACCTGACCCTGACCCGCATCTGACCCGGTTTTCGGCCGACCTGGCCTGGCTGCGCCATAAAGGGGTCGAAGTACGCCGACACAACCTGGCTCAGGAACCGCTCGACTTCGCCAGGAACGCTGATGTCAAACGTCTAATGACCGAGAACAACGGAGACGGCTTGCCTGTCATTCTGGTGGACGGGAAGGTGATGCAACACGGAACCTACCCGGACCGGACCGCGCTGGCGCGCTGGCTGGATTTGACGGAGAGCGGGCCGGCAGAGGAAGCAGCCGAGGAGTCGGACAGCGGGCTGGTCACGCCGGCCGTAGCCGAGTTGATTGCCATCGGGGCATCAATCGCCAGCAACTGCGAGCCGTGCTTCCGATACCATTACGACCAGGCCCGCAAGCTGGGCGTGACGAACGATGAGATGCTCGCGGCGGTAAACGTCGCGCTGCGGGTCAAAGATGCCCCGGCCCAGACGATGGTACGACTGGCTCAACGCTATCTTGTCCCGGGCGCATCCGAAGCCAGTGACGGAGACACCGATGACAGGTGATGTTCTGACGGCGGACCGCAGCGTTCCGGCAGTCACCGGGAAAGACGGGATTGCCGTGAAGTGGTATGACCGACCGACGCGCTATATGTTCTTCACCGGAAAAGGTGGAGTCGGCAAGACTTCGCTGGCCTGTGCCACGGCAATTCATCTGGCCGACATGGGAAAGCAGATTCTGCTGGTCAGCACCGACCCGGCCTCGAACCTGGGGCAGGTGTTCGGCACCGACATCGGCGACCATGACCCGACGCCGGTTGCGGGCGTACCGCACTTGTACGTCCTTGACATCGACCCCGAAGCGGCCGCAAAGGCGTACCGGGACCGCATCGTCGGGCCCGTGCGCGGCGTCCTGCCAGATAATGCGGTCCGGCAAATGGAAGAACAGCTTTCCGGGGCCTGCACCACGGAAATCGCCGCCTTCGACGAGTTCACGGCGCTCCTGACCGATGAATCAAGGATCGGCCGCTTCGACCATATCATCTTCGATACGGCGCCGACCGGTCACACTCTGCGCCTGCTGAAGCTGCCCAGCGCCTGGTCCAACTTCCTGGCTACCAGCCAGAACGATTCGTCCTGCCTGGGCCCATTGGCCGGGTTGGACAAGCAGCGACAGCAGTACACGGCGGTCATAGATGCCTTCGGCGATGGCGCGCGCACCACTGTAGTGCTGGTCAGTCGCCCGCAGGTGTCAGCGCTCAATGAAGCCGCCTGTACCAAGGGCGAGCTATCGGCGCTCGGACTGACAAACCAGCGGCTCGTTATTAATGGGCTGATGCCTGACATCACGAGCGACGACCCGCTTGCCGAGGCGATGGTGAGACGCGAACAGGAAGCCCTGGCGCACCTGCCCGATGTGTTGAGGGAGCTTCCCACCGACCGCGTGCCGCTCAAGCCGATGGATATGGTCGGCATCGAGGCGTTTCGAGAGTTGCTCGCCGCTTCGCCGCCGGATATGCAACAGCCGGGCGCGCCGGCGGAACCGGTACAGACCCTGACCAAGTCGTTCGGCCAACTGGTCGATGAGATCGCGGCCGACGGCCACGGTCTGGTTATGGTGATGGGCAAGGGCGGCGTGGGCAAGACGACCATTGCCGCCGCGGTCGCGGTCGAGTTGGCGTCGCGCGGGCACGAAGTGCACCTGACGACTACTGACCCGGCCGCGCATGTCGCCATCACGGTCGAGTCGAACGTAGAGCACCTGGAAGTCAGCCGCATCGACCCGCGCGTAGAAACCGAGCGGTATCGGCGACACGTGATCGAGACCAAGGGGAAGGACCTCGACGAACAGGGACGCGCCCTGCTTGAGGAAGACCTTCGTTCGCCCTGCACTGAGGAGATTGCGGTCTTCCAGGCGTTCTCCCGCGCAATCAGCGAGTCGCGTCGGAAGTTCGTCGTCGTGGATACCGCGCCGACCGGACACACGCTGCTGCTCCTCGACGCCACCGGCGCCTACCACCATGAGATAATGCGCCACGCCATGGAGGGAATGAATCTGGTGACGCCGCTGATGCGCCTGCAGGACCCGAAGCAGACAAAGATACTGATTGTCACGCTCGCCGAGACAACGCCGGTGCTCGAGGCCGCCGCGTTGCAGGCCGACCTGCGGCGGGCAGGAATCGAACCGTGGGCGTGGGTAATCAACTCCTCGCTCGCCGTCCGGAACCCACGCGACCCGCTGCTGGCGGCGCGGGCTCAGTCCGAACGGCCGCAGATCGATAAGGTGCGAAACGAACTGGCCAAACGTGTCGCGCTGGTGCCCTGGCTCTCGGCTGAGCCAATCGGTTCCGGACGCCTGCGCGAACTCGCGCGTGACCTGGCGGGCGTGGCGGCCGTCTAAAAGGAGAGGAATATGCCTACTTACGACTACCGATGTGAGAAATGCCTGACGACGTTCGATGTTCAGGCGAGCGTTTCCGAGTATGAACACGGGTTGAATGTGAAATGCCCGGCCTGCGCCTCCAAGCGCGTTTGCCGCACAATCAGTACGATGAGCATCCTTGGCAGTTCACGTGGCAGCACGCGCGCATCCAGTGGCTGTTGCGGGGATTCCGGAGGTGGCTCTGGCTGCTGTCCATGAGCGTTGCCGCCCGGATGGAGGATTCCAGAGTAGCGCCGAACGTCCGATATGGAGGTATAGAATGTTGCCTGTCCCCAGGATCGACCGGAATGCGGCTAGGTCCGCAAGCGTAAGCACTGCCTCGGCTGTGCTTCTAGCTCTGCTGCTCACCCTGTTCGGCTGCGGTCAGCAGCAGGCGGCCAAGGCCGAGGTCAAAGATGCCGCCGCTGGGCCGGTTGCGCAAGTTCAGTCGGCGCCGACCGATTCACTGACCCAGCAGGCGGGACTCGACCAAGCGGTCTCGGCCACGACTTTGTCCGAACCAGCGAAGCCGCAGTCACCGGAGGCGAAGCCGGCGCAGAAAGTGACCGGCATTGCCGCTCTGGACCGAGCCGCTGCGGCGAAGAAGTACCTGCTGATCCTCTTCTATCGTAACGACGACGACTCGACACGAGCGATGAAGAAGGTCGTCGCCGGTGCTGCCGGCAAGCTGGCAGGCAAGGCTAATTCCGTCACCGTCAACGTGGCCGATGCCGCCGAGAAGGACATTGTCGCCAAGTTCGGAGTCGACCGGGCGCCGATGCCCTTGGCGTTGGTAGTTGCCCCGAGTGGAGCGATCACCGGCGGTTTCCCCAGCAAGGTCACCGAGGAGCAATTGTCCGGCGCGTTCGTCGGCCCGGGGACTGCGACCTGCCTGAAGGCCCTGCAGGACAACAAACTCGTACTGCTGTGCGTTCAGAATGCGTCAACCAAGTCGAACGACGCCGCGCTCAAGGGCGCGCATGAGTTCAAGGCCGACGCACGCTACGAGAAGGTCACCGAAATCGTCACCGTGGACCCATCCGACGCCACGGAGTCGACGTTCCTCGGGCAACTCAAGATTGACCCCAAGACTAGTCAGGCGGTTACAGCGTTGATAGCCCCGCCCGGCTCGGTGGTCGCCAAATACACCGGGGCGACGGACAAGAATACGCTGGTCGCAGCGTTGACGGCGGCGACATCCGGCAGCGGAGGAGGCTGACCGTCGACCGGTGCCACCGGCGGTGGCACGGCAGCTTGCCCCCCGACCGCGCCTGGCTGTGGACCGACGAAGTAAGGCAGGTCGCTTGTGAAACTCAGAACCATCGTCTGGCGGGAAATCTTCGAGCGCAAGAACCAGTTGGCGACCAGCTTCCTCGCCATATTCCTCGGCATCACAGCGATTGTCGCCATCCGGAACGTTACATACTACTCGCAGAAGGCCGTGGCCCGGGAACTGGACGCCCTCGGCGCCAACATCCTCATCCTGCCCAAGTCCGCGACGCTTCAGGACTACTACAGCGCGGACATGCAGGAAGACGACTTCCCGGAAGAGTACGTCGAGCGCCTGATGCTCTCGGACATCCAAGGGTTGGACAACATGTCGCCTCGGCTGTCCTCACCGGTCGAAGTGGCGGGGCAGAGCTTCACGCTCACCGGGATTCTGCCCATGAACGAGTTCAAGGCTAAGGCGGCGTGGCAGGGCGCGGGCATCTTTGCCCGGCCTGAGAACTGCGGAACGGTCGTCCAAGCGCCGCTCTCGCCGGAGGCCGCCAAGGGAAGCCTCGCCCGCAAGCGGGTTATCGAGACCCTCCAGCCGTACGAGGTCCTGATTGGGAACGATGTCGCCGTCGCGGCCAACGTGAATGAAGGAGACACACTCGCGTTACTGGGCCAGCGCTTCGCCGTCACCGCGGTCCTGCCGCCGACCGGCACGGTCGACGACTCGCGCATCTTCGGGCACCTGCACACGGTTCAGAAGCTGACCGGCAAAGGCGCGGTCGTAAACGCGATCGAGGTGGTCGGCTGCT
>Ga0315295_10005975_pt1 | contig 10406 bp, 11 predicted proteins | sample YL17G14_0_MG_FD_204453 | JGI IMG/M metagenome (GOLD analysis project Ga0315295, IMG submission 204453) | Sediment microbial communities from Yellowstone Lake, YNP, Wyoming, USA - YL17G14_0 | ecosystem: Environmental > Aquatic > Freshwater > Lake > Sediment | place: USA: Wyoming | collected... | reverse complement strand
TGTTGTGGGTTTTTGCCCCTTTTTTTTTTTTTTAAAAAAAAAAATAAATTATAAAAAAAAAAAAAATATTGGGGGGGGTCTTGGGGCTCCCCTCCCCCCACCCCCCCAACCCCCCACCTTCCTCGGAATTAATAAGATGATACGATTTAAATAACTTATAAGGAGATTTCGATGAGTCGGTTTAAGTTTATTATTGGTGGACTGTTAATTGTGGCGGCAGTGATTTATCTGATTGCGTCATCAACTCAAGCAACAGCCCAATACTTTTTAACGGTTGAGGAGCTAAACGCAAAAAGCACTTCTATGGTTGGTCGAAACTTGCGGATCTCTGGGGCAGTGCTTGGTGATACGATTACCTATGATCCCCTAACCCTGACTTTGACTTTCGCCATCGCGCATGTCCCCGGAGATAATAAAGAGATTGAAGCGCAAGGTGGGTTGGCAAAGGCATTACATGATGCCGTTGTGGATCCCGGGCGGCAGCATATGAAAGTGGTTTATCATGGTCCTAAGCCGGATTTGTTGCGCGATGAAGCCCAGGCTATTATAACCGGAAAATTAGACGCAGAGGGCGTGTTCGAAGCTGAAGAATTACTGCTCAAATGCCCAACGAAATATGAAGAAGCTGTGCCTGGTCAGGTGGAAAGTTAACGGGATTTATTTATGCTTGCAAATCTAGGCTTCGGCGCCATTATTATTACTGCTTTACTTTTATTGTATTGTGTTGGAGCGGCGATATATGGATTTCGAAAGAATGCTCCAACCTGGGTAGACAGCGCCAAAAATGCGATGCTGCTGACCTTCCCCCTGTTGACAGTGTCAGCATTGTGTATCATCGCTTTATTGGTTGGCAACCATTATGAAGTACAATATGTGGCCTCGGTCTCGAGCCGGGCGATGCCAACCTACTTAAAAGCTACTGCTCTGTGGGGTGGTCAAGCAGGCTCGCTTTTCTTCTGGTCCTGGTTGATGTCGGCTTTTACCTCATCTGTAGCCCTACGCAATTGGGAACGCGATAAGGAATTCTTACCCTGGGTGCTGGTTGTCTCTGCATTAACAACGTTATTCTTCCTGGGGCTGTTGATTTTCTTTGAAAACCCCTTTGAAAGGCTGTGGACAACAGTTGCAGGCGAGGTGATTCCCGCCATGTTCCAACCTGGAGGGGCACACCTGTATATCCCTGCCGATGGCAACGGCTTGAACCCTCTATTGCGTCACCCAGGCATGATCATTCACCCCCCCATGCTGTATTTGGGGTTTGTGTCTTTTGTCATCCCCTTCGCTTTTGGCATCGCGGCTCTCATCACCGGGCGCACGGATGACCGCTGGATACGCATAACCCGGCGCTGGACCTTGGTAGCCTGGCTGTTTCTCTCCTTGGGGTTAATCTTGGGTGGCCGTTGGGCTTACGATGTATTGGGCTGGGGAGGTTATTGGGGCTGGGATCCGGTTGAAATAGCGGCTTTTATGCCCTGGTTGAGTGGCACCGCCTTCCTGCATTCCGTCATGATCCAGGAAAAGCGCAATATACTCAAGCATTGGAATATGGTGCTGATCATCCTGACCTACGCCCTGGTCATCTTTGGCACTTTCCTGACCCGTTCGGGTGTTCTTTCATCAGTACATGCTTTTGCCCAGAGCGCTATCGGGCCGGCCTTCTTCGTTTTCATCGGGCTGACTTTCATCGTATCATTGAGCTTGCTACTCCAGCGTTGGAATGATCTCAAGGCTGATGTGCAAATGACCTCCTTGTTCTCGCGCGAAGCCTTGTTCATGCTTAACAACCTGCTTTTCATGGGTATCCTCGTGATCTGTTTGTGGGGCGTGATCTTTCCTCTGATTTCCGAGCTGGTTACCGGACAAAAAGTGACAGTTGGACCGCCATTTTATGAACGCGCTACCAGCCCTTTGTTTGTCGCCCTGCTGTTTTTGATGGGTGTTGCTCCGTTATCTGCCTGGCGCTATTCCACGGCTAAGACGCTTGGTCAAGCGATGTGGAAGCCCTTTATAGCCTCTCTGGTGGTTTTGGCGCTGGTCTGGCTGGGTGGCATTCGCATCTTTGGTGCGCTGCTGGGCTTTTGGGTTTTGGCTTTTGTGGTTTTCGTGACAGTGTATGAATTCTGGCGGGGTGCATTGGCTCGACATCAAAAATGGAATGAAAGCCTTCCCGTGGCATTGTGGCGACTGGCGGGTCGCAACCGCCGCCGATACGGTGGCTATATCATCCACCTGGGAGTTGTGTTCATGGCACTTGGCGTGATTGGTATTGAGATTTTCCAGGCCGAAACCCAGGGGACGATCCCCCAGGGTGGTGAAATGACCCTACGCGGCTATACGATTACTTACGATTCGCTGGCGGTCTTTGATGCTCCAGACGGTCGTAATGTGGCTCGTGCGGTTGTTAGCGTCTATAAAGACGGCAAATTCCTGGGTCAATTATATCCTCGCCGCGATTTCTACTATGATCAAAACCAGCCGATGACTATTCCTGGCATACGCAGTACCTGGGAAGACGATCTGTACGTATTACTAGTAGATTGGCTACCCGTCACCGCGCAGGGGGCTACCTTCAAAGTCTTCCATAATCCCCTGGTGAACTGGTTATGGTTTGGTGGCTTTATCTTTATCTTTGGCACACTATTAGCTGCCTGGCCGGATAAAGACCTCGAACCAGTCTTGTTTTCTGAGCCTCAGAGGCGCTATATTAAATCACGGGCGAAAGCATAAAGAGGACAATTCTATGAACCCCCTTTATCTAAAACGCAGCCTAATTTTCCCATTCATTACTGTGCTGGCGCTGCTTTTCAGTGTCTTTTCCATTACGCCGGTTTTGGCCCAACAGCCGCTGCCGACCCCATCTGTTGATCAAGTTAACGCCATTTCCAAGCAAATGTATTGCCCGGTATGTGAAAATATTCCCTTGGATGTATGCGGCACGCAGGCATGCGCCCAATGGCGTGATTTGATCTGGGAAAAGCTAAGCCAGGGTTGGACGGCTGACCAGATTAAAGATTATTTCGCACAACAATACGGCGACAGGGTTTTAGCAACTCCACCGCTGAAAGCCGGTTTTAGCCTCAATTGGCTGGTCTATATTGTGCCTCCCTTGGCTTTCTTATTGGGTGTTTTCATTCTTGTCCGCGCATTGCGCGCCTGGAAAGTGCCCGCCAAAGCTGGTACATCTGCCCAAGCACAGAATATAAACGAAACTGCCCTTTCGGCTACTGAGAACGAATATGTCGCTCGGATAGAGGAAGAGCTGCGTCGTAACGAATAAAGTAGGTAGATTGAGAGAGTAACGTATGTCGGATTCGATTCTAGGTGATAATCAAAAAGAAAAACCCCGCATTCGTTTGGGTGTTATTGTGGTATGGGTAGCTCTCCTGCTCTTGTTGACTGTGCTCGCATTGGGATTGGTTCGCACCCAACGAGGTTCCATTGTTGTCGGCGCTCAGGTGCCCAATTTCTCCTTAAAAACCTTTGATGGTGAGCAAATAAACCTGGTCGATCACAAGGGTGATGTCGTTGTGTTGAACTTTTGGGCTTCCTGGTGTACAACTTGTAAACAGGAAGCGGCTGATTTAGAGGCAGCCTGGCAGTATTACAATCCGCGTGGAAATGTGCTTTTCCTGGGGGTAGATTATGTGGATACTGAACCCGAAGCCCTAAAATATCTGCAAGAATTCGAGATCACTTATCCCAATGCGCCTGACCTGGGAACGCGCGTTTCACAGATATTCCGCATCCGGGGTGTCCCCGAAACCTACTTTGTGGATCGGCAGGGAAAGTTAGCTTATGCCCAAATTGGTCCCTTTAGTTCGCTAGAACAGATCAGAGCTATTATTGACCCTCTGTTGGCGCCTTGACCGAAGGATAATCCCCCCGCATGTAAATTGAGGTACTATGGATCTTGGATCAATTTTTCTTATATTTGCCCTGTTTGTTCTGGCTGGGTTATTTGTAGCTCTTCCATTGTTTGAACACAAACTACCTGGCAAAAAAGCTGCCCGGCGGATGCAAGGGCATGATATTTCAGCGCTATTAGCAGAGCATGACCAGATAATTAATGCCTTAAGAGAATTAGATTTTGACTTTGCTTTGAAGAAAATCCCCGAGGTAGATTATCCGGTGCAGAGGAACATGCTGCTTATCCGTGGAACAGAAATCCTTCGGCAGTTAGATGGGTATCAAAAGCGTAGCCCTGGAACAAAGGGTAAAGGTGGGAAAGAACCTGCAAAAATCGGTAAAAGCTCAATAGTTGAGGCCACCCACCCGGCTCCACAACCATCCCAGCCAACCCCTGATGATGAACTGGAAACCAAAATCGCGGCGCGGCGTCGCAGCCGCCAGGAAAAATCTGGTGGTTTTTGCCCCCAATGCGGGAAACCTGTTCAGGTTTCCGACCACTTTTGCCCGAAATGCGGGGAGAGTCTGGTAAGCAGATGAATCGTACACATTTCTTAGTTCTTTTTATTTGCTCGTTTATCATAGTTTTGCTCTCAGCTTGCCAATTCTCCCTGGCAGGGGATATAACTCCACTACCTGGTGCTGAGCAACAGATCCCTACTTTGGCTCAGACCCCCACAGAAATCGTAAGTTCTCCTGGCGTTACTCCAATAGAGCAGGTTACTGCTCAACCAGAAGGAACCCCGGGAGCGAGTGAAGCTTCTAAGACCGGCAAAGTCGCAGGCCAGGTGATTAACGGTAGCGGGGGGAAAGTGCCTCCTGATCTCATAATAACACTGCATGGCTTTAATCAAATGAGTGAGACCTTTCTTCAGGATACCCTCATTAACCCTGATGGTATTTTTAAATTCACCGAAGTAACTTTCAAGAAGGATTTGATCTATGTTGCGACAGTAGAATATGGGGGTGTTACCTATAATTCAGAAATTACCATGGTGGATGAGAGCATGCAAAACCTGGATCTGCCGATCAAGATTTATGAAACCACTACGGATGCCTCTGTTTTGGTCGTTGACCGGCTACATGTGTTCTTTAAATTTCTAAATCCTGAGACAGTCAGTGTAGTGCATTTATATTTAATTTCCAACACCGGTAACCGAACTGTTACAGCTGCTTCTAAAGGGGGTGCGGTAGTTAGTTTCAACCTGCCGAAAGACGCTGTTAACCTGCAGTTCCAGGATGGTGTTTTAGGAGAACGCTTTATCCAGACTGACTCAGGATTTGCAGATACGCTATCAATTTCTCCTGGATCAGGTGGATTTCAGGTAGTGTATTCTTTTGACATGCCATATAAAAAGAAACTGGAATTGTCTGAGCAAATGTTTCTGCCGGTATCTGCAGTCATTGTAATGATGCCTGTAGATGGGGCAAAAATCCAGAGTGATATACTAGAAGATATTGGTACACGTAATATCCAAGGACAAGTTTTTCAGACTTATACGGGCGAGAATATTGCCGCCAATTCTTCTTTGAATCTTACTCTGGCGGGTCGCCTTGATGGGGCTTCAATTATAAAGTGGTTGACTGCTCCATCTTCGAGCACTTCTCTGGTCATTGGTGTGGGGGGATTGGGCTTAGCTTTGGTCATCGCCGGGGTATTTCTCTACCTGCATAATAAAAAAGAAGCTGAAGTGGAGAGAAGGGAGAGCGATACGCTTGCTGGACAGGCAGAGGATTCTTATGAGGATGCCGATACTGTAATGGATGCTATCATTACCCTGGACGACATGTACAAAGATGCCGAACTATCGGAAACAGCCTACCAGGAACGACGCTCCAAACTTAAGCAGCGCTTGAAAGAGCTGCTTGACGAAGAAGACCAATCCCCAGAGGAGTAAGAGGTGATTGAAGTTCGAAAACTGGTCAAACGCTTTGGCCCCAAGGTAGTGCTGCGCGGCCTGGATTTTTGCGTCCAGCCTGGAGAGTTCGTCACCTTATTAGGCCCCAATGGAGCTGGAAAAACAACCTTTTTACGCATCCTGGCTTCATTGTCTCGCCCGTCCATAGGGGAAGTTACCCTGATGGGCATGCGCTTGCCACGCCAGGCGGGAGCTGTGCGCCAGCGTCTTGGCGTGGTCTCCCATCAGCCTTTGCTCTACGGCGATTTGACGGCTGAAGAAAATCTGCGCTTTTTCGGGCGCATGTATGGCGTGGCCGATCTTAACCACCGGATTGCTGAGATGCTGGATTTGGTCGGGTTAACCCCTCGCAAGGGCGACCTGGTGCGTACTTTCTCCCGCGGGATGCAACAGCGCCTAGCGATTGGACGTGCTGTGCTACATGACCCCGATATCATGCTTTTTGATGAGCCGCACACCGGACTGGATCAAGATGCCTGTACCATGTTAGATGATGTGCTGCGCGATGTGGCTGCGCGCGGCCGGACAGTCGTGATGACTTCCCATGATTTGGCGCGCGCTGCGGACCTGGCTTCGCGCTTTGATGTCATCTCGCGAGGAGTCATTACTGCCTCTGTGCAGCGCGCCGAGATTGATCTGAATAACCTGTTGGGTTTCTACCGCCATGCGCTCAGTGATACTTGAAGCAAAGATGAAGCCCAGTTATTGGCGCGCAATACTTGCGGTTATCTGGAAAGACCTGGCTGCTGAACTTCGCAGCCGGGAAGTGCTCACCTCCATGCTCGTCTTTGCTTTATTGGTGATTTTGATCTTTAACTTCGCGCTTGAACTGCAGCCTGGGCTGCAGAAAGCGCTAATCTCAGGCATCCTGTGGGTGACCTTTGCATTCGCCGGGACGCTGGGCCTGAATCGCTCCATGGCCATGGAGAAGGATCGCGGCTGTTTAGATGGCTTGCTGCTGGCACCTGTTGACCGCAGCGCTATCTTTTTTGGCAAAGCGCTAAGTAACCTGATCTTCATGTTGATCGTCGCCGCCATCATCTTGCCGCTTTTTAGTCTGCTATATAACGTAAATTTGATAAATCCTAGGCTGATTCTGGTCATTCTCTTAGGTTCGGTGGGTTATGTGGCGGTTGGCACGCTGCTCTCCACCATGGCTGTCCAGACCCGCACCCGGGATGTGATGCTGCCTATTTTGCTTTTCCCGCTGGTCATCCCTGTCTTGATCTCAGCGATTAAAGGCTCCAGCGGTTTTTTAGAAGGTCTGGAAATGGTTGAGATCCTACCCTGGCTCAATTTGTTAATTGTGTATGACGTGATCTTTATTGCAGTGGCTTTCATGGTCTTTGATTATGTGGTTGAGGAGTAAAAATATTCTCACCGCAAAGACGCCAAGGACGTAAAAAAAGAATAAGGATCATAATGATATAAAGATGGGAGAAATTTTATGGGTAGTAAACCGCTTGGTCTTAAAATCTTAGATATTACCAGCATCCTTCTGGTTTTAGTAGCAGCAGGAATGGTCTTTTTCTATGCCCCCTTGGAGGTGGTGATGGGGTGGGTGCAAAAGATATTCTATTTCCATGTCGCTAACCTGTGGGTGGGGATGCTTGGCTTTCTCGTGGCCTTGATCGCCGGGGTGATCTACCTGCGCAGCGGCGACCACAAATGGGATATCGTTGGATTGGCAGCCGTCGAGATCAGTGTGATTTTCTTCTTCACCGGCATTGTGACCGGCTCGATTTGGGCGCGGCCGATCTGGAATACCTGGTGGACATGGGACCCCCGTTTGACCACCGCCACCATCGTTGAGCTGGTTTATGTCGCCTACTTGATGCTGCGCCAGGGCATCGAGGATCCCGACCGGCGGGCGCGCTTCGGGGCTGTGTATGCAATCCTTGGATTTATCAGCGTTCCGTTAACTTTCATGTCCATCCGCCTGTTACGCACCATTCACCCGGTCGTGATCGGAAGCGGTGACTCCGCTGCCCAGGGCGGGTTTGATATGACCTCCAAGATGCTGCAAACCTTCCTTTTCAGCTTGTTCGTGTTCACGGTCTTGTTCGTGGACTTGATGTGGCACCGCATCCGCCTGGGCAACCTGGCCGAGAAGGTCGAGCAGCTGCGGCTCAAGGTAAGCCGCTAGTTTATCGTATAAATTAGTTTTTTAAGGAGAAACCCAGATGCATTTCAATGCGCAGTTCTCGCAATTATCTTTTTTTCAACACAACACCCCGGACACCTCAAAATATATGCTGGCCGGGTATGTGATCTTTTTTATAGTTATGATCCTATATCCGCTTAGTTTATATCTTCGCCAGCGTAAACTTCAGAAAGATCTGGAATTGTTGGAGGATTTGGATAATTAGCCCAAAAATTCCTGAACCAGGCGAAAGACCTCTACTGGTTGTTCAAAAGGCACCAGGTGGCCGGCGTTAGGGATACCGTGGATAATAGCATTGGGCAAGCAACGTTTAAACAAGAGGCCTGTTTTCTCCCGAAAGACTTCTGAATTTTCCCCACGAACGACCAACAAGGGCGGCTTCAGGGTGGGCAATTGCCTCCACAGCTCCACATCTGCCACCAGACCAGTGGTGTAGATTTGCGCTTCCCATTCCGGTGGGTAGGCCAACTCGACTTTGCCATCGGGTCGGGGTTGGATCAGCGCATCTACGATTGCGTGTAGCCCAATATTATCGATGTCTCGAAAAACAGCTTTATCGCGGTAGCAGGCGAACATGGCTTCCCGGCTCTCAAAAACCTTATGCCGCTTGCGTGTTCTGCGCGCCAAAGGGAGAACCCATTGGGCCAGCCCCAGCCTGGTGAGCATTTTCCAGAGGTGGACTACATTTAGCGGCAGGATCACCGGATCGAGCAAGATCACAGCGCGGAAAAGATCAGGGGCGCGCAGGGCCACCCGCAATGTGGTTGCACCGCCGATCGAATGCCCTACGCCGATCAACCCCCATTGCTGGCGTTGCTGAAGGAATTGCAGCAGGTCGTCTGCAAATGGTTGCCAGTCGTGCAAGGTCGCCGGGCTGGATTGTGACCATAAAGGCTTCAAGTGCATGGCGAAGACATGATAATGCGCCGTCATTCTTTGCAATAACGGCGCATAAGCCCGGGGTGGGTAACCGTTGGCGTGGGCGAAATGCAGCGCCGGGCCATCACCACCGAAATCATCACATGGGATTTGGATGGAGGTCTCCACTAAATTTTATTGTTATTCCTTTTCCTTGCCCTTCTTTTCAGCGCTTTTTTGGCGATACTGATGAACTATTCGAAAGCGGTCACTGGGAGGCGGTGGTTGGTGGCCTTTGCGCTTCAAGAAAACTCCTAACACGACCAAGGGGAGCCCTATGCATACTAAGCTGTACACAGGGCTCCTGGAATAGTCTGAGAAAAAGAAGATGAGCAGCAGTATCACGCCGATGAGGATGAAAAAGTTCCCAATCCTCGTAAACATTTTGCTATTCGACTAAAGTACGGATTTGCTCGCGCATGTAGAGCGGCAGATAATAATAACCACCGGCGTTTTTTCCGGTTGCTCCAGAGCCTTTCCAACCGCCAAAGGGTTGGAATCCAGGCCATGCGCCTGTTGTGGCGCCCTGCGGGCGGTTGGCATAAGTCACGCCGGCCTCGATGTTCTCAAAGAACCACTCTACCTCTTCCTTGGAGCCGTAGAACCCAGCCGTCAAGCCAAAATTAACGTCATTGGCGCGTCTCATGGCCTCATCCAGGTTGCGGACTTTGGCGATCATCAGGATGGGAACGAACATTTCATACTGCCAGAGGTAGTGGTTTTCGGGCACATCCACGGCTACCGTAGGCATGCAGAAGAAACCCTTGGCATATTTCCCTTCGGTAAGAACTTTACCGCCGCTCAGGATTTTACCGGCTTTCTTGAGGTCATCCACAAATCTTTGGTAATCCCCGTAAGAACCCTTATTGACCACTGGCCCCATGTAGACTGCCCGGTCGGTTGGGTCGCCGATGACGAGCTTGTCGGTCAGCTCAACGATGCGCTTGACGACCGCGTCATATAAGGGCTCCTCGATGAAAGCTCGCGAGCAGGCGGAGCATTTCTGTCCCTGCAGACCGAAGGCCGAGCGAGTAATGCCCAGAGCTGCCTTCTCAACATCGCCATGGCGCGATACGATGGCGGGGTTCTTTCCGCCCAGCTCAAGGACGACCGGGCGCACGTACTTATACTTGGCGAAATCCCGGTAAATACCCATGCCGACATCCAGGGAGCCGGTGAAGGTTACTCCATCCACCTCAAGGCTGTCGATCAGCGCCTGGCCAAAGGTCTTGCCTGGGCCGGTGCCGTAGTTGATCACACCATCGGGGATGCCGGCATCCCGGAAGCATTCGGCGATCAGGCGCACGGTGAAGGGCGTGTCTGTGGCCGGCTTGATCATGACCGTGTTGCCGGTCACCAGCGCCGCCCCGGTTGGCCCGTAGGTCAATGAGGCCGGGAAATTAAATGGACTGACCACCAACCATACCCCGTTTGGACGCAGCACCGAGACATTGGTGGATTTGAAACCGACCAGTGGGTCATTCTCCAATTGGATAATA
>Ga0315295_10005972_pt1 | contig 10413 bp, 13 predicted proteins | sample YL17G14_0_MG_FD_204453 | JGI IMG/M metagenome (GOLD analysis project Ga0315295, IMG submission 204453) | Sediment microbial communities from Yellowstone Lake, YNP, Wyoming, USA - YL17G14_0 | ecosystem: Environmental > Aquatic > Freshwater > Lake > Sediment | place: USA: Wyoming | collected... | reverse complement strand
AGAGGTTCGAGTCCTCTTGGGCCCACCAGAAATTTTTAACGGGGCAAGTCGAAAGGTCAAAGGTTCGCCCCGCATTTAAAGATATTGGTGTGAGGCGAATAAAACTAGCCTATCTATTTTGACAATATTACTAAAAAAGTAACTGCGCGGGGCGCCCTGAGAATTTAGGGCGAGTCCAGTATCGCCCACCAACCTTCGCTGCTTTGGTTTGTAGCTTATTATCATTAAACAAGGCGAAGGTTGCCCTCCGTAGCTTTTAAGCGAAGGATGGGCAGTAGCTACGGTTGGCTCCGCCAATTTAAGTTGACTAAAGGACCAGCTTAGGATAATATTTTAACCAGTTTAATGAGCACGGTTGAGGGATCGGGAGCATCCTGCCCTAGAAGGGTTTACTCCTGAGATGATCTTGCCGGAAGTCTAAGGAGAAAATTAATGAAAAAACCGACAGTAGAACAGATGTTGGAAGCGGGATTGCATTTTGGCCACCAAACCTCCCGGTGGCACCCAAACATGCGCCCATATATTTTTAGTAGCCGCGAGGGTATTCATATCATTGATCTTACTAAAACCGAGAAGAAGTTAGGTGATGCTTTGAATTTTGTCGAGCAGTTGGGGCGAGAGGGGGGGATGTTGATGCTAGTAGGTACCAAGCGCCAGGCGAGTAGCATAATCGAGGAACTAGCTAAAACTAACGGTCTGCCCTATGTTTCCCGGCATTGGCCTGGCGGGTTACTTACCAATTGGCCGACCATGAAAGGGCGGATTCGCTATCTTAGGCAGGTTCGCGAACAGGTCGCTAAAAAGGATTTTGGCGATATGACCAAACAAGAGATTGGTCTATTAGAGAAAAAACTAGCTTTATTGGAGGATGCTTTTGGTGGTCTGGATCCTTTGGAGGATTTGCCTGACGCGCTGTTTATTGTGGATATCATCCGAGAAAAAATTGCTTTGCGAGAAGCTAAGAAATTAGGCATCCCCGTAATCGCTATGGTAGATACTAACGCTGATCCTGCGGGTATCGATTGGATGATTCCTGCCAATGATGATGCCAAGCAAGGTATCCAATTAATTACTCAGGTCGTTGTGGATGCCTTTATTTCTAAAAGGAGAACTAAAGCCCAGATTGCAGCTGATAAGAAGGCTGAAGAGGAAGCCGCTCCGGTTTCTGAGCCGGAACTAGCGGAGGTTCTGGCGCAAAAGGAAGTAGTCGAGGTAGTCGAGAAGCAAGAGGAGGCTGAAAAAGAATCCCCACCTCTTAAAGGAAAGAAAACTAGTATTAAACAATAAAAATTATGGCTACCCCAAAATTAGGCGATATTAAGAAATTAAGAGAGTTGACCGGTGCAGGCATGATGGATGCCAAAGCTGCTTTAGAGAATGCCGAGGGCGATTTTGAAAAAGCCACTAAATTATTAATGGAAAAGGGCGCAGAGTTGGCAGAGAGTAAGGCTGATCGCAGCGCCTTGCAAGGGGTGATAGTTTCTTACATCCATCCGGGCGATCGCATTGGAGTCCTCCTAGAACTAAATTGTGAGACTGATTTTGTTGCCCGCAATGAAGACTTTCGGAAGTTAGCCCATAATTTGGCTCTGCAAGTTGCTGGCATGCACCCAATTTATATTTCCCCTGAGGATGTGCCAGCGGAAGTAGTAGAGAAGGAACGCGAAGTCTACGCTGCTCAGGTACAAGATAAATCCAAGGCAGCAGCCGAGAAAACCGTCCAAGGAAAACTGGAAGATTTTTATGCTTCCGTTTGTCTTGTTAAACAGCCATTTGTGTTGAATCAAGAATTGATGGTAGAAAATATTATTGCTGAGACCATTGGTGTCTTAAAAGAGAATATCAAAGTGGCGCGGTTTGTGCGCTTTGAAGTGGGGAATTGGTCATAAGATGGACAATATCAAAAATGAGTTGATCCAGAAGATCGCTGGCGTTAAGCAGCATCTGATGTCGGAATTTTCTAGTGTGCGGAGCGGCCGAGCCCATGCCGCACTTTTAGACAAAGTCCAAGTTGAGGTCTATGGTCAGAGGCTGCCTATCAATAATTTAGCCACTATTTCAGTGCCTGAGCCTCGGCAACTACTGGTACAACCCTGGGATAGGGCTAATGTCAGCGCGGTGGAAAAAGCTCTTACAGCGGCCGATTTGGGGTTAAGTGTAGTTAACGAGGGGGACAAAGTCCGAGTGAGCATACCGCCCTTAAGCAACGAGCGCCGGGAAGAGTTAGTAAAATTGGTGCAGAGGATGGCAGAAGAGGCTAGAGTGGCTGTCCGTAATCTCCGCCGGGAGGCTTTTGAAGCTTTAGGCAGACAGTCAGATCAGGGTGGGGTAGGCGAAGATGACTTGGAACGCTGGAAGAGGGATTACCAAACTTTGGTTGATAGCGCTGTTTCCGAGATTGACAAACTAATGGAAGTTAAAGCAGCTGAATTGCGAACAGTGTAAAACTTATGCAAACTACAGTTAAACATCTAGCCATTGTGATGGATGGCAACCGCCGCTGGGCTAAAAAACGAGGGTTGCCAATTATGCGTGGTCATCAAGCCGGAGTTTTGGCGTTGGAAAGAATTGTGCGGGCTTGTAGCGAACGGGGGATCAAGTACCTCACCGTTTATGGCTTTTCGACGGAAAACTGGAGGAGAACTAAGACTGAGGTAAAGTTTTTAGTGAAGATTATTGAAGCGGCGGTCAAAAAATATACTGATCTATTGGATCGGGAAGGTTGGCAACTCCGGGTGATGGGCCGGATTAAAGATTTTCCTAAGACCACCCAGAGTTCGTTTGCTAAATCAATCGCCCAATTAAAGCGTCATCAAAATGGAATTTTAACAATTGGTTTAAGTTACGGCGGCCGAGATGAGATCTTGCGGGCGATCGAAAAAACCAAATCCCGCAAAAGCAAATTAACAGAAAAAGACTTCGCCGAATTATTAGATACCCAGGGTTTGCCAGACCCAGATTTAATTATTCGGACGAGTGGGCAGATGCGCTTAAGTAATTTTTTGCCTTGGCAGTCTACTTATAGCGAACTGTATTTTACCCCTACTCTTTGGCCGGATTTTAATGCTAAGCATCTCGATCGGACGCTTAAGGAATATGCCAAGCGACAGAGGAATTTTGGTGAATAATGTCTCCTGAATTTTTAGCTGAACTTAAAGGAAGAGGTCAACTAGTCACTGACTATATTTTAAATTACCCTGCTATTGCTCAAATTGCTCCAGATTATTTGCGGGAAGGAGTAACTTTCTATGTCCGGAAAGGGGGCAAACGGCTACGACCAGCTCTAGTGATGTGGGCCTGTGAATTGGCAGGCGGAACCACCGAGATGGCTTTACCGGCGGCAGCGGCCATTGAACTATCTCATACCTGGACCCTGGTGCATGACGATATTATCGACAATGATGATCTGCGGCGGGGTAGCCCGAGTATGCATGCATACTATCGGCAGACTTGGCGAGATCAGGTGGGAGAGGAGAATTTAGAATCCTGGTCGCGTAATCTAGCCATGTTAGTGGGCGATATCCAGCAAGCCCTGGCTATTAGTATGTTAAATACTTCCAAATCTATCGATCCTGCCATTACCCAATGGTTGGTCAACAATCTGACCACTAGTTGGACGACCGAGGTATTAAATGGAGAGATGTTGGATATGGAGTTTTCAATTCAGCCATGGGAGCAGGTCTCTGAAGCCCAAATTTTGGATATGTTAGACAAAAAGACTGCCTCAACCCTCGCCTGGTGCGGTCGGGCGGGCGCTTTGATCGGACTGGGAAAATTAGATTTAGAAAATCAACTGGTTAAATCGATAGAAACCATTTGTCGTCAGGCGGGGTTAGCTTTCCAATTACAAGATGACATCCTGGGCCTTTTGGGCAATGAAGCCGAGTTAGGTAAGCCAGTGGGTTCAGATATTCGGGAGGGCAAGAAAACCATTATGGCGGCACATGTGTATGCTCGAACAGATGCAGCGGGAAAAGAATTAATTAAAAGAGTATTAGGGAGTAGAGCAGCGAGCAGCTTAGATATCAAGGAAGTAACGGATTTATTAGTGCAGTCAGGGGGCGTGGATTATACGCAACAATTAGCCACAGGCTATATTCAGCAAGCCCAAGCTCTTTTAGCCAACTTGCCGGATAGTCCCGCCAAGCAGTATTTTAAAGAGTGGATAGATTTTATTATTGAGAGGTCTTTTTAAATGGTAATTGCTGTTCTAGTCTTTTTATTAGTATTCAGTGTAGTGGTATTGGCTCATGAGTTGGGGCACTATTACTTTGCGATCAGGGCAGGAGCCCGGGTCGAAGAATTTGGTTTTGGTTTACCCCCGAGAATTTGGGGACGCCGGAAAGGTGGCACCATTTATTCTCTGAATTTAATTCCCTTTGGCGGATTCATCCGCTTGTACGGGGAGGATGACAGTTTTATCAAGGATAAAAGGTCATTCATTAGCAAGACACCTCGGCAGAAATTGAGCATTGTGGCGGGGGGCGTATTGATGAATTTTGTCTTGGGTTTTGTAGTAATGCTGATCGGTCTTTGGTTGGGCATGCCACCACTGGCTAGTCCGGCGGAGAGATATGTGAGTGAAGCTAACCGGATCGAAACTCGGGTATTGGTGGTAGCCACTGTCCAGGATTCCATTGCCGCCAGAGCCGGGCTATTAGCAGGGGACTATATTTTGGCTTCGGGCGATCAAAAATTTAACGATCCAGCAGTATTCAAGGATTTTATCCAGCACCGAGCAGGGAAATCTACTCCTGTGTTGGTTAAGCGGCAGCGCCAAGAGTTAACTTTAGAGATGACTCCAGTTAAAGGAAAATCTGGGCTAGCTGAAGTAGGAGTGCTACTGGATCAGAGTGTAGATAAGGTGCACTATATTTGGTGGCAAGTCCCGTGGGTTGCACTGCAAGAAACCCTGAGAGTGACCTGGCTTGTAGCCGTGAGTATCGCCAGCCTAATTTATAAAATCTTTGCCACCGCCAGTTTACCAGCAGAGATTTCTGGGCCGGTAGGCATTGCCAAAATCACTATCGATATGGTCAAATTAGGTTTGCTAAGAGTTCTCCAATTCATTATTTTCCTCTCTATAAATTTGGGAGTGATTAATGTGGTGCCTTTCCCTGGGCTGGACGGGGGTCGATTGGTATTTGTGGCGGTAGAGTGGCTCCGCCGGGGGAAGAGAGTGTCGGGACAGATCGAAAATGCGATCAATACGCTGGGTTTTGTTTTGCTGGTGGCTTTAATTACCGTGATAACTTATAAGGACATTTTGAAATTGATTTAGATGATTCTACTGGATGGCAAACAATTAGCAGCAGAACAAAAAGAAAAATTGCGGAAACGCATTGCAGCCTTAAAGAAGCGGGGAGTGACGCCAGGATTAGCAGTTGTTATGGTGGGTCAACATCCAGCCTCAATGGTTTATGTCAGAAACAAACAGAAATTGTGTGCTGATTTAGGCTTGAATTTTTATTTGACAGAGTTTAAGGCATCAGCAACATCCGAACAAATCAAAAAAAAGATTGGCGAATTAAATAAAGATAAAAAAGTTCATGGCATTATTATTCAATTGCCTTTGCCAGCTAAACTTAACCCACTGGATTTGATTTCCGCAGTGGACCCAAAGAAGGACGTGGATGGGTTACATCCCATGAATATGGGGCTTTTGCCGTGTGGCGGTGAGCTCTTTGTACCAGCTACTCCTAAGGGGGTGATGGCGTTATTGCAAAAATATAAAATCTCTCTAGCGGGGAAAAAGATAGTCGTTGTCGGATGTGGTTATATAGCTGGTCTGCCGTTAAGCCTGCTATTAATGAGAGCTAAAGCTACTGTGACCATTGCCCAAGACGAAACTAAAAACTTAACCGAGTTACTAAAAGGAGCAGATATCGTCGTTTCGGCAGTGGGTCGACCTGGTTTGGTCAAGGGCACAATGATCAAAGCCGGAGCCACAGTGATCGATATCGGCATCACTAAAAAGGGTGATCAGTGGGTCGGCGATGTAGATTTTGCTTCAGTGTCTAAAAAGGCTCGTTACCTTACGCCAGTGCCAGGAGGGGTGGGTCCGTTAACCGTGAGCGCCCTGATTGATAACCTGGTGACTGCGGCTGAATATTAAAGCATGGGAGCACAGATTTTTCCTCCTCTTGACAACCCCCTGACCTTATATTAAATATATATGTATTATTCAGAGGGGGTTCTGTTTCATATTGGTTAATTATTACTTATGCCAAATCAAGAGCTGTATGTGTCTCGGGCTGGTTTAGAGGAGTTGAAGGTCGAATTGGAACGGCTACTGGAGGAGCGCAAAGATATCACCGAGCGCATTAAAGATGCCCGCGAGTTAGGAGATCTTTCCGAGAATTCCGAATACATTGAAGCTAAGAATAAGCAATCCTTTGTAGAAGGTCGGATTGCCGAGATTGAGTCCGTGCTGAAAGTAGCCAAAGTAATTGATGAAAGTAACAAAGCCAACGGTCGAGTGTCTCTAGGCTCTCATGTCAAGGTCAAAGTATCCGGCGATATGCGGGAATATGATATTACCGGCTCGAATGAAGTTAGTCCTTTGCGAGGCAGAATTTCTAACGAATCGCCGATTGGCCAAGCTTTAATGGGGCACAAAAAGGGAGATGTAGTAGATATTTCCACCCCGGATGGCCCCAAGAAGTGCGAGATCCTAGCAATTAGTTAAAAGCGTGGCATAGACTTTCCTATCCAGCATTAGATGATGTTGGGTCATCCCGACCCTTTTTTTCTGTCATTCTGAGCGGAGCCCCGGCATTCGCGGGGCGAAGTCGAAGAATCTGGTCGCTTTCCAAGCGGCCCTAAGTTGTCTTGCCACCCATTTGCGCCGCCAAACGGGTGGCGCCCAAAGGCGGACCCATTCCCAAATTCAGTTTCCAAAAACCAAAATCACCCTTTCTGGATTTAACCGCAAACTCCTCCTCTCTTCTCTCGTCGTCAGACATGCTCATCCAGACCAGGAGATTTTGCTATTGGAAATCTGAATTTGCTCAATGGGGTTAGAAAGCAAAGACATCCCTCCTCTAATGGCCGGATTAAGGGGGCAGAAAAAACAAGGGCTCAAACTCCAATGGCGGGTTAGGGGAGAAAACGCTCGGGCTCCAATGGCTGGAGCTGGGGACTGGAACACCCAGGCTTCAATACCCGGGTTAGAATCGGAGCGCATAAGCGTACGCTATAGCGTTGACTGGTGCGCTATGCGTCATTATGGCAAGTTACTAGACAGGAGCTATTTTTTTATTCCTTTTAGAGTAATATGAAGCTAATAATCATATTTATCAATTCTAGGAGATATTATGAAAAGAATGATTAAAGTCGCGGCTTGGCTGATGGCAGCTAGCTTAATTTTCAGTTTTATTCTGGTGCCGGCAAAACCAGCCTCTGCCACGACCTATAAATACGAATGGGTTTCTCAAAGTGGGACAGTCAGCCCGGATGGTTATGCTCATCAATACACTAGTCTTAAAGCCGGCGATTTGATACCCTTATCACTTACTTTGATTAACCGTTCTGGTACGACCATTGTTGGTAAAGGGAACTTACCGACAATACCTGGGTACCAAGTCCCAATTGGAGTTTGGGGTGTGGGTACCCAAAACCCCCAGGACGGTTCGCCTTATTTCTTGGATACATCCAGTTTTATACTGAATAATAATCGGTTTGTCTATTATGACGGGGCGAATGTCCCAGATGGCGGATATTTTACTTTGAATTGGACAGTTAAATTAGCCGATAATTTATCCGATGGAGTTTACGATCTATATTACCGCCCAGTCTGCGAATACCTGGCTTGGACCCGGCAATATAAAAATGGTCATACTTTGCTCGGAACTGATTCTGATATCTTTACTAGATTTATTGTCGGTAGTGGGATTAGTACCACCTATAAAACTTATATTAATAGTGTATTTGGATTTTCATTTCAATACCCCGCTAATTACACCGTGAGAGACAATTTGCCAAAAACTTGGGTAGCTACAACTGGGCCAGCTCAACCATTGGAAATTAGCTCCTCTGAATCACAAAAACCTGGACTGCAAATGTATGTGAACCCTGATGGGTGGGGTCCTATTTTTTCAGATATAATTTATAAGATATCTCCTCAGCAAGGGAAAATAGTTGTATCGGAGCGGTCAGTGGTGCCTGATGATGAAGCTCAATATAATGATGATGGAAAAATCCTCATTACAACCAGATCCGACAGCGAAAAATCATTTGGCGGAAACGATTATTGGTTTCTGTTTGGCTTTGAAGAAGGCACCAAGGATTATGAGCCAGTTTTTAAGCAAATCTTGGCATCTTTTAGATATACTATTTTTACCTACACTAACCAATAGTTTGGGTTTACTTTGACTTTACCTGTAACTTGGCAGGGATATTCAGTAGTGACTGGTCAAATTGATCGCGGGTATAGTATTACTCTCCGTCATCCTCAGTGGACAAGTGCCAATCCTCGGATGGACATACCAATTTTGATTTATCCCATAGGCCAATGTAATCAGTGGGCTTACGATAATCCTACTGGCTGTCCAAACACAAGTGGTGCTCCCCATGGTCCTACCGAGCGCGGTCGCAACCCATATTACATCTTTGTCACAGATTCTAGATACAATTATAGCTTTGCCTCCGGCTGGGAGGAAGTAGAAACCATCCTCCAAACCCTCAAAAGGCGGATATTTACCTGGGTCAACAATTGTAGATCACTATAGATGTCCGGATTTCTTATGGTATAATAGAGTTACTCGGGGCTATTGTTTTAGGAGGCAATATGAAAGAATTTACAGGGTGTTTTAAAAGGACAGCGTGGGGTCTCGTTTGGGTTACAGTTGTGGCCTTGTCTGTTGGATTGGTCAGCCCTCAACCCGCTTCTGCCACAGTTTACAAATACGAATGGGTTTCTCAAAGTGGGACAGTCAGCCCGAATGGTTATGCTCATCAATATACTGGCTTAGTAGCCGGGCAAACGGTTAATCTGTGGCTTACTTTAACTAATCGGTCGGGTACGACTATTAAAGGAAAGTCAGGGTTGCCAATAGAATCAGGTAAGCAGGTGCCGGTGGGCGCTTGGGGTATTGGTACTCAAAATCCTCAAGATGGTACGCCTTACTTTTTGGATTCCTCCAGCTTTATTCTTAATAACAATCGCTTTGTTTATTACGACAACGAAAACTTAGGTGATTGGCCAGACGGATATAGCCGGACAATGGGCTGGACTATAAAATTAGCCAATAATTTAACTGATGGAGTTTACAATCTGTATTACCGTCCAGTCTGCGAGTATTCAGCTTGGACGCGGCAATATAAAAATGGCCACACTCTGCCCGGCACTGATTCCGACATCTTCACCAGATTTGTTGTTGGCAGTGGCACCAGTAGCACCTATCTTACTTATACTAACCAGCAATATGGATTCAGTGTGGATTATGCAACACCCGTATACCCAGAAATATTTGGTTTTAATGTTGGTTCAACTAACCCAGATTTCTTAGCTTCAGGTGGTGTTGGGGTGCCAGACACGGGAAGTGTTGATACTCATATTACAGTTTGGAAAGAAACCAACCTGACTAATGTGGTTAATAAAATTACAAATAGTCACGCTTATGATGATTCTCTAACGACTAGCTATCTGAATCAAAACGGATTAAGTCTAACGGTATTCAAATATCATACAAGTTATGCTGATGCTAATGTGGAAGAAAGAGTTGCCAAACTACCCAGCGGGTATGTAGTATCAATTTCTCATATGGGTTGGTTCAGATCCTCTCCCGACCAAAGATTTCTCAATAGTTTGAAGTCTGTAAGTAGCAACGGCTGGTTAACTTATACTGATCAATACAACCATTATGCTATCCAATATCCTGCAGGATGGGTGTATAGTTTACAGACAAATAGTGTTGTTTTTTCGCAAGGAGAAGGTGATATTTGGGAATTCTTTGTAACAACTGTTTTAACATCTAGCACTCTGCGACAAAATGTTGATGCAGAAGTATTGGAGAAAATCAATAATGGCTATACTGTTGAGACAAGCAATACAACTATTAACGGTCAATCAGCGATCAAAATTCACTATTACTCTTCCTGCTGCGGAGGTGATTATGTAGAAACGCTAGCGGTCTACAATGGCAGGTTATATACTCTTTCGCCGCATGGGAATGGTTCTGATTCGAATCAATCAACGATGTTAAACTCTTTCCGATTTATTCAGTAGTATTGGGCTGGGTCATCGCGATTAGGGAGTAGTTTTAGTCCCCAGTCAAAAACTGGTATAATTTGATTTGTATACCAGTTAATTGCAGTCAAAAATAGTATTGACAATATAGCGATTTCGTTATATCATAGAAATGAGAGTATTTATTGATCCCAAGTTAGTTCCTTTCCTTAAGAATTTGCCGT
>Ga0315295_10005971_pt1 | contig 10416 bp, 14 predicted proteins | sample YL17G14_0_MG_FD_204453 | JGI IMG/M metagenome (GOLD analysis project Ga0315295, IMG submission 204453) | Sediment microbial communities from Yellowstone Lake, YNP, Wyoming, USA - YL17G14_0 | ecosystem: Environmental > Aquatic > Freshwater > Lake > Sediment | place: USA: Wyoming | collected... | reverse complement strand
TTCCAGAACAAGAACCGCGATCTCCTCGCCAGTGTCAGGAATATCCAGAAGTCAGGCCTCGAGGTGCAGGGAGGATTCATTGTCGGTTTCGACAACGACCCCCTTACGATTTTCGACACCCAGATCAGGTTCATCCAGACAAGCGGGGTCGTCACGGCCATGGTCGGCCTCCTCAATGCCCTTCCGCGCACGCAGCTCTGCGACAGGCTCGAAAAGGAGCAGCGGCTGCTGAAAGAGACCTCCGGAGACAACACGGATTTCTCCATCAACTTCATCCCCAAGATGGACTATGACCTGCTGATCAATGGCTACAAAAAGATCCTCAGCACCATGTATTCGCCAAGGCATTACTATGAAAGGATCAGGACATTTCTGAGGGAATATATCCCCCCACAGAAGAAATTGTTTCATTTCCGTTTCAACTACATCGCCGCATTCATCAGGTCTATCATTGTTCTGGGGATCATCGGAAAAGAGAGGTTCCATTATTGGAGGCTTCTGCTCTGTACCATGTTTACTCGTCCCCGCCTCATTCCGCAGGCCGTTACCCTCTCGATCTACGGGTTTCATTTCCGGAAGGTTTTTGAGAAACGCCTTGGTTGAAGACGGAAGAGAAAAACAAAGGGAAGGAGATCCTAACGAGGAACTTTTCAATGCTGTTAAGGAAGAAGGCATAGATCTTTTGATCATGCTCGCACATACGGTAAATCAGCGCACCTTAAAGAACTCTATGGCGTTGAGCAGTTCCGGAAATTGGTAAATGATGTAATCCGGTTCGACACGGTCTCGTTGTTGGTCCCCCTGATTGGATTTAAAAAATATGGTTTTTAATCCCAACTGTTGCGCCCCGAAAATATCCCGGTACATATCATTTCCCACGAACAAGACTTCAGACGGTTCCAAGCCGAGGCCATCCAGTGCCTGGCGAAATATCCTGATATCGGGTTTGCGATAGCCCAAGTCGCTGGAAATAATAATCGGGGCAAAATAATCAAGCAGTCCCACGGCATTAATTTCGGGTATGGCCCAAGCCCTCTGAGCGTCGGAGATCGCCGTCAAACGGTACTGTGGTCGCAAGTGATCCAACACCTCCTTAACACCAGGATAAAGAGCGAGACGGCAAAGGGAGGCCGCGCGAAATATTTCGGCAAGCAGCAGAGGCAACTGTTCGAGTTTTTCGGCAGGCAAGGTCCGCGTGAAGGCGCTTGCGTAACGTGCGATGATCTCCCGGAAAATACCCACGGCATCGAATTCCGGATAGGATTCGTCGCTCGCTTGGCGGTATTCTTTCATGAACTGAAAAAAAAGGTCGCGCACCATCTGTCTGCTCAGGGCAATTCCCTGATAGATGAGAAAGTTGCTCACCACATGGTAGATGCCCTCACTTCCTTCATTGGTATTGATATCGATGAGAGTGCCATTGATATCGAAAATCAGTCCACGTATGTTCATGCAAACCTCCTGAGGATATCTCTTGCCTCCGTTATGAGTTGCCAGCGGTACTCCGGACCGATCCATGCATTGCGAGCAATACGCAGAAGGGTAAGGCCCATGTGAAAGGGGACTCGTCTTGTGATGGAGTGAAAGGCGCGGAGCCGATCCGGAAAATGGCATGCGTATTCCCAGAGGAAGTGGCCGATAAATGGTTCCGCTGCGTACCTGTCCCCGGTGGCTTGGAAAAAGAAATGCTTGAGCTCTCCCGCGATGCGACCGGTATCAAAAACGCGATCGGCCCGCTTTGCGCGCTCCAGATCGATGGCGATGACATTCAGCCCTTTGCCAAAGAGAAAATTGCCCGGGGTCGCATCGCCGTGCACCAGCACCTGCTGGTCTTCCCACATGTACTGCTGATTGCGCCATTGATCACGCAGCCAGAAAAATTCGGCAGCATCGTTTTGGCCCATCGCATTTATGGCAAGAAGCCTCGCAAGCAACCGGTCCAGATAGGCACAATCATCATGGAAATTGACAGGGACACCGAGAGCGGTGCGATTATGGAGCGTGGCGAGAAAATAAGCGAGTGCGGTGAGCTTACGAAAGAGACGCTCGCGGTCTCCGTGGTAAAGAGCCGCTCGAATGATATCGCTCAGCTTTCTCCCTTCATGGTATTCTACCACCAACACGTGATTCAGCCAGTGGTTGTAGCCTATCGGGCGGACCACATAATGGGGCAGAGTTGTGAAGCCATAATTACGAATCAGGTGAAGACTATGGAATTCCTTTTCCACGCAGTGCGCCGCTCTCGCGGCGTCTCGATTTAGGGCAGACAGAAAGAACTTACCCACCACCTTGGCGCCACTGCATTCATCCTCATACAAGTAGACATCATGTGAGCTATTCAGTTGAAAAACGCGATATTTCGCACGACAGAAGATGCCTGTCATTTGCGGCTGTATATCGTAGAGTAAGTAATGGTGAAGCGGGTCTATTTCAGGTAGGTGTCCGAGATATTTTCTGCCCATTTTTGTTTATCCCACCCTTTTGTTGTTGAGCTACAACAGGCCTTCGCATTCAACAGGATATCGCTATCTGCTCAAAAGAAATCTTAAATGTATCCAAGCATGCCGGAAGTGCAAGATAATAGCGCGTAACATCATGCTCGACTAAACCCTTCAATCATCCATATAAACAGGAGTGCTGTTGCTATCCGTACCGGGTACACTGAAACCGGTCGTGCTGCCGCCGAATATTGTCATAACCAAATATGCCAAGGAAAATTAGCGATAAGAATAACATAAATGAATAAATGCTGTATCTTCGTCAAGTGATATTGCCTCAAGTCAGATGCTGGACGAGGGCTTCAGGCATTGAGATGTAAGAGTCGATGGACAGCTCCTTGAAGGATTCATTGGAAGCATGTTTATTCTTGCAAATGTTTAAGCGTGCTTATTAACATAGGAATGAGGGAAACAAATTATGCAAACCGATAAGGACCGTGGATAATAAGGACAGCAACCATATAATTGACAGCGATACTACAGATGATTTATCAGTGAGGCATGCCGAGAATAGCCCGAGCTGTTGCGGTCGGGTTTCTCCATCATAGAACACAGCGTGGCAACTACCGTCAGAGAGTCTTCGAACACGATGAGGATTATCTTCAGTATCTGCAATGGCTGCAGTAGTACAGCAGGAGATATTCCCTTGCGATATGGGCCTACTGTCTCATGAGCAATCATATCCATTTTAGTGCGGTTCCGATGGAAGATGGCGCCTTGGCAAAGACCTTCACTACCCTTCATATGAGATATTTCCAGTATGTTCACCACAGACAAGAGAACAGAGGGTATTTATGGCAGGGGCGATTCTTGTCCTGTACGCGTGATGAAAAGCACCTCTATGCGACGATGCGGTATGTGGAAAATAATCCTGTAAGGGCTCATCTCGTAAAGAGAGCAGAACAGTACCGTTGGTCGAGCGCCCGAGCGCACGTGAGGGGAGGGTCAGCTGCTATGTTATCTGAAGATTGGTATCTTGTGAAGGAGCACGGGGATTGGTCTGCGTAGCTTCGGGAAAAGGATGATGCGCAATTGATCAAAGAGGTACGGCAGAGTATAAAGACAGGGCGTCCGTGTGGAGATGAAGGTTTTTTACAGAAATTGGAGGGGATGCCGGGCAGGAAATTGGCAGCATTGCCGAGAGGCAGACCTCGTAAGAATCCAAATAAATGGTCGCTGTCACTATTCAAGTCCCTTAGGATTGATCATGAGTGCGTGTTGACGCCTTCAGGGCGAGTTGCTGCATCTCGTGATAGACGTCAGGACCGAAGTAGTCTTCGAGGATTCCCGCGTTTTCTCCGGTGGCGAGGAAACGTTCAATTTCCTCACTCCTGAGGCTGAACGCTGTGGACTTTACCTCCTCCTGATTCCCCGTCGTCTTCTCCGCTCCCGTTACTCCGCCCATTTTATCTTTCTTCGTCGCCATCGATCTCCTCCTCCTTCAAAAGTGCACCATCCTTACCTATCCGCAATTATATATCCAAACGACCACCCTGTAAATCCCTTTTCGGCATTTGACATAGGCAGCGTCGCGGTGACCTTGACCCGTGATGCAGAATTCGCCTCCGAAACTTGTCGTTCTACCAGCAAATTGGTCAGCCTATCGTGCCAGATGGAAAGACTTGTGGAGACATATTTTTGGGATATTAATGAGCGTCTTCCTTCTGAGCCTCGGTGCCCTTTTCTGGTTCAATGCATTGCGTACGTTCGCGTCTGTCCGCCCGGTCTCGACCGGCAAAACTGATCCTTTAAAATTGTGAAAGGCCCCTTGAACTGAAGAACACAACGCAACTAATCGCACAAATCACACTCGCCAACCCATGTTGCAGATCACTCTTAAATCCTCTATACTTGAAAAAATAGAAGACAACAAAGCGTTTAATCCTGTGCTATCCCTTCGGTTTAACGGAAAGAGGTATCCGTCATGACGATCAAACCCCACGCGTTTGTCGCGATGCCCTTCGGTGCCAAGCCCGGCCCGGATGGTCAACTCATCGACTTCAATCGTGTCTATAACGAGTACATCAAGCCGGCGCTGGAGGCGGCTGGGCTGGAACCATTTCGAGCCGACCAGGAAACGCGCGCGGGCGATATTCGCACCGACATGTTCCAGGAACTGCTGCTGGCCGATCTGATGGTGGCCGACCTCACCATCGCCAATCCCAACGTCTGGTACGAACTCGGTGTACGCCATGCGCTGTGCGCCCGCGGCGTGGTAATCGTGTGCGGCGGACAGGTCACGACTGCCTTCGACCTCTATACCGACCGGAAGCTGCGCTACGGCATCAAGGACAGCGGGACGGATCCCGTGACGCTGGATAGCGATATCCAGCGCCTCACCGAAATGGTGAAGGCGACGATGGAGTCCTGGCATGGACGCAAGGTAAGCCCGGTGTATCAGTTGCTGCCGAACCTGCAGGAGCCTGACTGGAAATCCCTGCGCATCGGCGACGTGCGGGAGTTCTGGGAGCGGCACGATGCCTGGGAGGATCGCGTCGAGTTGGCGCGCAAGGCCGGGCGTATCGGCGATGTGCTGGTGCTCGCGGACGAAGCCTCGGTCGCTGCCTTTCGCGCCGACGCCTGGATCAAGGCGGGCGAGACCTTGCGCAAGGCAGAGCGCTTCGACTTTGCGCTGGAACAAGTCGAACGCGGATTGGTCGTCAATCCGGGCAACCCCAAGGGGCTGCGCGAAAAAGGCATTTGCCTGCAACGGCCGGCCTTTGCCGGCAGTCCCGGTCATTCTTTGGACCGGGCGCGCGAGCACTATCGAAACGTATTAGAGGCTTACCCCAACGATCCGGAAACCTGGGCCCTGCTGGGACGCGTCGACAAGGACACCTGGATCGCCGCATGGCGCCAGCCAGGCAAAACGCCTGAGGAGATGAGGGATGAGGCAGCCTACGAAGACGCCCTGTTGCGCGCTGCAATCGACAGTTACGCCGAAGGCTACCGGCGCCGCGCTTTCCGGCTGAGAAAGAGTCCATCGCCGCGCAGAAGATCGCCGAAGCACTGGACCAGCTCGGCGCCGGGCCGGACGACCTCGCCCTCACCCAGGGCGCCTGTGGCGGCGACCTCCTGTTCACCGAGGCCTGTCAGCAGCGTAATATTAAAATGCACTGGCTGCAACCTTTTCGCGAACCTGATTTCGTCGAGAAATCCGTGGTCCGCGGCGGCGAGGCATGGCGTAAGCGCTATCTCGATGCAAAGGCCAAGCTTGCCACTCCCATTCGATCGGCGCCAGACGAACTCGGGGATCCACCGCCAAATTCCGAACCGGGCTACCCCTACGAGCGGTGCAATCTATGGCTGCTCTATACCGCACTCGCGTGTGGCGTGGATAAGGTGCGCTTTGTCTCCCTATGGGACGGCGGCGGAGGCGATGGTCCCGGGGGAACGGCACACATGTACAACGAAGTGAAGCGCAGGACGGGGCAGGTAGTGTGGATAGACACACGCACTCTGTAATGAGCCTCGAGACCATCGGAAAGGGCAAGGATGGAAATGCAGCCGGCAAAGGTACGTAACTGCATCTTCATCAGCTACCGTCGCGACGATGCGCGCGGTGCGTGCCACTTCGAAGGCGAAGCCGTCTGCGCCTTGGAGGAGCGGTGCATCCAAGAAACCGAGACGTGCGGGAGGTAGCATGAGGGGACGCTGGCTGTTGGTACTCGCGCTGGCATGGTGTGCAGCGCCCTGGGCCATGGCGCAGCACACTACCGCCGCCATTGCCCAAGTCGATGCCCGGGCGGAAATCGCGGCGGCGCTCACGAGCTACCGCAAGGGCCTCGACATCCGCGAGGCGCTCACCGGGCGCGACCCCGTCAATGTCCAATGGCAAATCGATGTCGCTGTATCGTGTTCCAAACTCGGAACCCATGCAGTGTTGGCGCCGCAGGAGCGGCGCACCTATTTGCAGCGCGGCCTCCAAATTCAGAAAGATCTAAAGGCCCAGCGCCGGCTTCCTCCCAACCGAGACTGGATCGCCTGGTTCGAGGAACGATTGAAGGAGCTCAATGCCGACTGACCCCCGACCGTCTGAAGAAGTTGAAAGGAGAACCTGTATCACGATTGAAGCACGCATACAAACCCCCGGCCCTAAGAGAATGCTCGCCCTCGATGGCGGAGGGATACGCGGCATGATCACGGTAGAGGTTCTCGGCGCAATCGAAAACCTCCTGCGTGAGAAACTTAACAAAGGTTCTGAGTTTGTGCTATCAGACTACTTTGACTTCGTGGCCGGCACCAGCACCGGCGCGATCATCGTGGTCTGTATTTCGCTGGGCATGAAGGTGGATACGATACGTGACTTCTATGCCGGCAGCGGCCGGGACATGTTCGACAAGTCCTTCTTACTCAAGCGGTTTCGGTATAAGTACGAGGATGATAAACTCATTGACAAGATGCAGGGCATATTCGGCAAGGACAAGACGCTTGGAAGCGACAATCTCCGTACCGTGCTCATGATGGTCATGAGAAATGCCACCACGGATTCGCCATGGCCTTTATCCAACAATCCTTTTGCAAAATACAATCAGCCGGAACGCCGAGCAGCTCCCCACAATGATTGCAACCTCGATTTCCCGCTCTGACAGCTCGTGCGTGCGAGCACGGCAGTCCCTGTTTATTTTCCTCCGGAAGTAATCAGAATGGGGCCGAACGAATTCGTCTTTGTCGATGGCGGCATTACCACGTACAACAATCCTGCTTTCCAGGCATTTCTGATGGCCACGGTCGAACCATACAACATGAACTGGCCTGTTGGCGAGGACAAGTTGCTCCTGGTGTCGGTAGGAACAGGCACCAGTCCGAAAGCCAACAAGGATCTTGCCCCATCGGATATGAACCTGCTGTATAATGCCGGGTCAATTCCCTCCGCACTCATGTACGCAGTATTGAATGAACAGGATTTTCTTTGCCGGGTCTTCGGCGCATGTGTGGCCGGTGACGTGATCGACCGTGAGGTTTGGGACATGATCAGGAAGAAAGGCCCTGTCACTCCGAAACTCTTTACCTATGTTCGATATAATGCCGAACTGTCGCGGGAGGGTCTTGATGCTCTGGGCCTTCCTGATATCAAGCCGGAGGACGTCCAAAAGCTCGATTCTGTCGATCATATCGGGGAACTGCAGAGGGTTGGAAGGGCTATCGTAGAGAAGAAGGTAAGGCGGGAACATTTTCCGGCGGTGTTCGACACATGAAAATGCAATGGGCAATCGACGTGAGCATTTAGCCGGACAAGCGTTGCAGCGGAGATCTTACCCAGCCGGCGTTGGCTATGATGTTATAATTTCATAAAGGCAATTTTTAATGAAGATAAGATTCTCGCGGCATGCAAAAAGACGGGCAAAACTTTATGGGATTCCAGAAACAATAATCTCAGACTTATTAACGGATTTGAATTTTCACCAAGTTGAACATGAGATTATAAGAAATGTCTCTGGATGTAAGTATCCCTTGAAGATTGTCGTCTCCGTTGAAAAAAAGTTAACAACAGTAAAGACAAACTATCCGCTCAAGAAAGGATGGAAGAAATGAGGGTACGTTACGATAATGAGGTTGATGCTCCATATATATTAAGTTAGGGAACCAAAAGCCTGGGGGTGTTATTGAAATTTCAGAAGGAGTTAACTTAGATACGACGGCTGAAAATAAGATAGTCGGCATAGAAATACTCGATGCTTCAAAGAAGATGAATATTAAAACAATTCTCTCCTATGAACTGGAAATTGACAACAAATTGATCCGAAGAAGTGCCCAACACTAATGGCGTCAACACTAGGGAGTCTGCCCTTGTATGAATTGGGATATATTAGGAACATTGATGATTGGTAAGGCAATTCAAAACATAAAAATCGCTCTAGTGTAGTGTCTCACAAACGAATGGTGTTATGAATAGCTCAAAAGGGATGTCATTCCCGCAAGCGAAGCGTGTCGGGAATCCTTCCGGAAAAGCCCAGAAAGATTCCGGACAAGCCGGAATGACAAAGTGAAGCTAATATAGAGCCTAATAATCACCTTTGATAACACCACTTGTTTAAGGGACACTACACTAGCCGGCTTGGAATAACGCTGATTTGGAATGTCAGAAGAACCTCATCGTTCCAATTAGCGGGTATTCTGTATGATGGACACGCTTTTCCCGCTATGGGCAATCTTGTGTCGAACGTCCTCGAAAACGTCGGCCTACAGCAATCCTTTAACACCGATTTTCACAGGGTTTTTAAGCGTCATTTTTTTATGGCGTCCAGATAATCCTGCGAGGTTTATGATCCAGCCATGGAAGCGCGCAGCAATATCCTTTATATTCTCTTCGTTGAAGGCAATGGCCCGTATGGCTTCGTATTGCCTTTGTCTTGGGCGCAGATCTGTTATCAAATAATCTCTCAGTTCCATGCCATTCTCATATATTTATTATGACGCTTAAATTACTGATAATACATATCTAGGTTATTTTAATAGCAACTGAAAAAGGAGCATTAAATGAACTTATATGGGTGTTTCTGAGGGTCTTTACTATAAACCTTTGATGAGTTTATGATTTCTATATGCGCAATATAGCTGTTTTAAGCGTCATAATTAAAATGACTATTTTGGATTGAAAGGCGGTAATTGTTTGATACTATTGATTATTTCTTTACTGTATGCCGAATTAATTATGACGCTTAGGATTCTGTGAAAATCGGTGTTTAATTACATTCACTGCGTTGGGGATTGCCTTCTCCACTCCCGGGGTAGATTGTTCTGAAACCGTTGTTATGTCATCTGCCTCGACCGCAATAATGATTATTTCCTTCGGCATCCTTCCGGTGCGATAAAGGAATAGGGGACGGTTGTAATTAAATTCTCAAACACCATCAAATCCTTGTCAATAGCCACTTTGCCGTAATATAAAAATGACAGCAACGATTTAATATGCTCATGAATCAGCAGACAGGCAGTTGCAACGCCGTACACTTCCTGCGTTATAACTAAAAAATTATTTGACAAATATTGTATTACAATGTAAACATATTATAATATGATTTTCTATGAGGATGGCGTCAAAAAGTCTGTTGCAAAGGGGCTTGTTCCAAAAGGTGTCTTCAAAAGATTCAATAACGCTTTCATTGCAATAGACACTACCAATGATCTGGGGCTGTTTGACATTAAAAAAATGAAATCATCGGGGCAAAGAACTTATTACCGATTAAGAAAAGGAAGATATAGGGCTATTTTCTATATTGAAAATAGCAACTATTTTGTCATATCAATAGCCAAGAGAGAGGAGGTTTACCATCAATGGGAGTGATATCCGTTAGACTAAACAAAAACGAAGATAAAATGCTAAGGCAGCTATCAGAGTATTTCCATGCTGACAGGTCAACACTGATAAAAAAGTCGTTATTTGATCTATATGAGAATATGCTGGATATAGAGACAATAGAAGCATTTGAAAAGAAGGGAAAAAGGGGGAAGGTCTCATTTGTAACCGCAGAAGACATTTTGAAGGGCTAAAAACTTTGTAACACGGCTGGGGCAATCCGCCTCGGCAAGCAGGACGGTTATTTACGCATGGGAGCTGATGATGAATCACGCTCATATATTGCTTCGGAGCGGCCCCGGAGGTCTATCGCAATTCATGAGAAAGGTACTGACGGGATATGCGGTTTCCTATAACCTGAGACACAAGCGGCACGGTAATCTCTTTCAGAACCGGTATAAATCCATAGTGTGTGAAGAAGATCCCTATTTTCTTGAACTTGTGAGATACATCCATCTCAATCCGATACGAGCGGGCATAGTGTCAACCCTGGATGAACTGGACAAGTATCCCTATGGTGGCCATAGTGTTCTTATGGGCAAGAGTGCGCAGCAGTGGCAGGACCGGGATTATGTGCTGAAGCAGTTCGGACGGACCGAAGGGAGAGCAAAGAAAGAA
>Ga0315295_10005968_pt1 | contig 10419 bp, 9 predicted proteins | sample YL17G14_0_MG_FD_204453 | JGI IMG/M metagenome (GOLD analysis project Ga0315295, IMG submission 204453) | Sediment microbial communities from Yellowstone Lake, YNP, Wyoming, USA - YL17G14_0 | ecosystem: Environmental > Aquatic > Freshwater > Lake > Sediment | place: USA: Wyoming | collected... | reverse complement strand
CCGCGCCCCCTATACCCCCCGTCCCTGCACCGGCGGCCCCGCACGAACGCCGCCTCACCGCCCTGCTCACGGTGGGTCCGTTCATCCCCTCCCCCGCGGGCGCACCGCCCCCGTCTAGCCGCCCTCAGCATGTCCTCGCGTATGCTCATCGCAGCAGCCCATCGCCGGCCCCTCCCGGAATATCTTCCCCAGCACCCGCCGCAACACCCCCTTCAAGTGCGGATTCCTCACCTGCCCCAATGCCCGGATCGCCTCGTTCTTATACCCCCCCAACATCTCTCGCCCGCTCTCCTCCACCCCCAACCCCCGTAGCACCTCCCGCAACCGTTCCCTGTCCCCCTCGCTCGCTCTCCCTGCCCACACCCGCTCCAGCAATCCCCGCTCTTCTCCGCCGGCCCGCTCGTATCCCAACGCCGCCATCAGCGATGGCCGCCCCTCATCCGCTTGGCCGTCCCCAGCCTTCTCTCCTAGCCCGCTGTCCGCCAAATCGTCCTGAATCTGATAAGCCACCCCCAATGCCCGACTGTACGCCTTCAGCGTCTCGCCCAGCTCCTCGTCCGCCCCCGCGTACAACGCCCCCAGCCGCAACGCCACCTCGAACGCCGGCGCCGTCTTCTGCTCAAAGATCTCGATGACCTCCCCCGGCCGCAGCACCCGCCGGCCGCTTCTCGCGCACCGCCAGCACAACTCCGCCCCCTGTCCCAAACACAACGCCCGATGCCCCGCTGCCGCCGTCGCCGCCAACGCCGCCCGCCGCCCCGCCGCCGCCCCCAACTCCCCCAACAACCGATACCCCTCCCCCAGTAAAAAATCGCCCACGTTCAACGCCACCGCCACCCCGTGCTGCTCGTGCAGCGTCGGCGCCCCGTACCGCGCCGCGTCCCCGTCCTCAATGTCGTCGTGTATCAGCGACGCCTTGTGAAAACACTCCACCGCCGCCGCCACCTTGCCCAACTCCTCCGGCAGCGGCCGACTCACCTCCTCCTGCAACGCCTGGTACACGCACGCCGTCAAAAACGGCCGCCAACGCTTCCCCGGCCCCGTCAGCCGCCCGCGCGCCAGCCGCTCCGTCTCGCTCGCCGCCCGCCCCATCGCCCGCTCCAACGCCGCCTCCGTGAAAAAACCCTCCACCTCCACCCGCAACGCCTCCAGGTCCAGCCGCCCCGTCGCGTCCTCCGTCGTTGCGTGCAGCGCGTCCCACACCCAATCCAGGTCCACGCTCGTGTTCGCGCACCCGTCCTGCAGCAGCGGAATCGCCATCCCCGGTATCGCCGCCGCTTCCATGTACCCGAACACCCGCTCCAATACCCCCAGGCAGCTCACCCCGATCACCGCCTCCACCTGCCCCGACTCGATCAACGCCGTTACCGCCGGCGAACCTTCCGCCACCATCACCACGTACCCCAACTGTTCCGCCTCCTCGTGCAGGTCGTCAATAATGCACGCCCCGCACCGCCCGCACACCAGCCCGAACGCATCCGTCCTCCCCCGGCAGCGCCGCGGATCGCGCAGACACTTCGGCAGCAGCAACAGCCGCCGCTCATACGGCGCCGCCGCCAGCCGCTCCCGCCACACCTCGTTGTTCACCGCCACCGCCGCGAACGGCAAATACCGCTCCGCCGACCCGCCCAGCCCCGCCGCCCGCGCCGCCGCCCCCGCCTCCCGGCGCAGCTCCTCCAGCGTCAACGGCCCCACCAGCCTCCCCTCCCGCACGCGCTCACGCGCCGCCGCCAGCACCCGCTCCCGCTGCTCCTTCGTCGCCGGCACGCCCTCCTGCACTGCCCGGCTCGACCGCATCCCCGCTACCTGTCCCAACTCGCTCATCGCTTATGCTTCTCTCCCCACTCCCACCGCCTCTTCCTTAGCCCCCCGCTTCACGCCGAGGGTCCGATGCTGCGCAGCGCTTGGCCCGTCCGCCTTTCTGCCGCCCCTCTGGTCCTGCGTAGCGTTTCCTGCTTGATTTACTCCCTTCTGCGCCATCTCCTTCCGCAACTGTCTAAATCGCCCCCGCCACGCCCGTACCTCGGTTTTTCCCAGCAGCCGCATCAGCACCCGCTTGGCCCACCCCACCCCCCCCGCCCGCTGATTATCCCAAAACAACCCCGGTATCTGCCGAAAATTGATCTCGTAGCACCGCTCATACAACGCCAAATGATCCGCCCGCATCCGCCCCAAATCAAATCCCACCCCCGCCGCCCGTTCATCCGCCCGCACCGGCTCGTAAAAGATCGGAAACACCGCCGCCCGCCGCCCCTCCAACCACTCCACCAACCTCATCGTCCGCGCCACGTCCGCCGCTGCTTCCCCCGGCAGCCCCAGCACCAGACTCACCACCGGAAAATACCCCGTCCGCTCCAGCTTCGCCACCGCCTCACGCGCCAACTCCTCCCAATCTTCCGCCCGATAGGGCGCCACCTTCCCGGCGCCGCTGGCCGCCACCAGCCGTCCATTCGCGCTCTCCACCCCAAGATTCACCCACAGATACCGCGTCGGCCGCTCCCACCTCAGCAGCCGTCGCACCTCCAGCAGCTGCTCCTCCGTCATCTGCGCCACGCTCGTTACGTTGGCGTGGTCGATCTGCATGAACGACAGCCCCCGCACGCTTCGCATCGCCTTCAGCACCCCGCGCAACGCCTCGAACTTCACCCCCGCCCCGTCGCCCCCATAGCGAAAAAAATCCTCGCTCCCGCTCACCACGCTCGTCATCCCCGCCCCCACGTTCGTCTCCAGGTCCGCCACGATCGTCTCCGCCGGCAGGTGATGCATCTTCTTCCCCGCCATCGTGCAAAACCGACAGCCCCGCCCGCACCCCCGCGACAATTCCACGACCCCCATCAGCGACGCCCCCCGGATCGGCCGGATCGCCTCCCCGGCGCAACCCGCCTCGCGCACCACCTCCGGCGCGCCCCGCCCCCTCCGACCCTGGCAGGCCGCCCGCACCGCCGCCACTCCTACCCCCTCCCCGTATCCATCCACGATGGTGTCCAACCCCTGCCGCTCGGCGTCCTCCGGCGCCCCCACCCACTGCCAGGCCCCCGCCCCGCCGCCCAGCACCGCAAAGCCCCACCGCTCCTTCCCCGCCCGTATCTGCCCCATCATCCGATCCGTCCATGCCTTCGTGTAAAGCTCCCCCTTCCAGAAGCACCGCGTCGTCGTGTTGCTCATCCCTCTGCCCAGCGGGTCGCTGCTGCTCACCCCCACCGCCTGCACCCACGGCCCCAGCAGCTTGGGCAGCCTCTCCGGCGTGGTCACCACGACCTCCTCCTCGCCCCACCCGTTCGCCAGCAACGCCGCCTCCATCCGCCGCAGTCCCAGCGGCGCCGCCCAGGCCCGACCGGCCTCGTCGGTCGGCATCCGCGGCGATACCAGCCACCGCATCGCCGCCTCCGGCGCCGCCGTCGTCTGCATCGTGGCGAAGATCCCCTCAAACAGCACCCGATACCGCGCGCTCAGTGTCCGGTCCGCCACCAGCACCACCGCCGGTCTTAGGTCCCGCTTGCTCACCTTGGCCACACTCCTCGCCCCCCGCCCTTTCCCCCTGCTCTTTCAGCCGTCCCCCGTTCCTGGCGGGGGTTCTGGTGCTGCGCCGCCTCTGGCCCGTCCGCCTTTACGCCGGGGGTCTCGTCCGGTGCTCGCGCATCCCCCGTCGCCGCAACGTCGCATACACGTCGCCCTTCAGTAGCCCCCGCAAATCAACCCCCACCGCCTCCTCTCCCTCCAGCGCCTGGGCCGCCTCCCCCGCCGCCTTCAGCACGCCCTCGTCCCGCCCCGCCTCCGCCGCCGACCCTTCCCCGCCGTTGATCGGCGCCGCCGCGTACTTCGGAAAGATAATTGCCGCCTGCGGACACACCCGCGCGCACGCCGGGCAGTTCGTCTTGCACGCCGCCGGATTCGCTACCGTCACCCTACCCTCCCCCTCCAGCGCATACACGCCGAACAGACAAAAACCGTAGCACGTCTTGCACCCCACGCACCGGTCGTAATCAATCGCCGGAAACCACGGCGTCCACCCGCCCGCCGACGCGATCGTCTCCGCGGCTCCCTCTTTCCCTCCCTGCCCGCCTGCCGCGCCGTCGCCCCCGCACGCCTCCCTTACCCCCGCCACGATCTCCTCGGCCCCTTGCGTCCGCAGATTCCAAATCCGAGCATCCTTCCTCAGCGGCGCCCCGCCCGCGCTGAACAGCCACCGCGCCGCCCGCGGATAACACGCTATGATCTGCAACCGGGGTTCCGCCGCCCACCCCGCCAGCCGCCCGTCCCGCCGGGCAGCCAGCTCACAAAGGTCCGCCACCTGCGTGTACGCCAATCCCCCCGCCGTCAGCCCCTCCCGCACCCTGGCCTTCGCCGACGCGGGCGCCAACTCCGTGTACGCGCAGTCGCAATAGAGAATCGCGCCACCCTTCCGCATCACCGCTTAGCCTCGTCTGCCCCTGCGGCCCGCCTCGTCTCTACCTTCGAATACCCCTCGGTGGTCTGCTCCTGCCCTCGCCGCCCGCCTTATGGCCCCTGCGGGTCCAGGCACAACACCTCTCCCGCCGCGTTCCGCACGTAAATCTTCCCGTTTGCCAGCACCGGCGGCGTCCAGCACTTGCCCTGCAAAACCTCCGCCCGGCGCAGCTCCTTGTACCCCGCTGGACTCGCCTCCACGATCACCAGCGTCCCCTTCTCGCCCAGCACGATCAGCTTCCCGTCCGCCGCCGTCAGCGAACCCGTCCCCAGTCCCCCCTGCGACCACTTCACCTGACCCGTCTGCCAATCCAGACACTTCAGGTCCCCTTCGCCGAGTACCTGCCCGTCAAATCCGTAAAGGCAGCCCCCGATCAGCACCGAACTGTTCACGTGGTTCCGCAGGTTCTTGTTTTCCCACACGTTCTTCACGCTGTCCCCCGTGAACTTCACCCGCGCGCAACCGTGGCCGTATCCCGCCGATATGAACGCCTCGTCCCCCGCCACGATCGGGTCCGCCGGGTTCAGGTCGTACTGCGTCTTCCACGCCATCCGTCCCAACGGCTGGCCCGTCGCCGTCTCCACCGCCATGAACTCCCTCCCCGTCATCAACGCCAGCACGTCCTTGCCCCCCAGCTTGAACGGCACCGGCGTCGCGTGCCCCGCCCCCTTGCCCGCCGTCTTCCACATCGGTGCTCCCGTCGTCTTCCGGTACGCCGCGCCCTGCGGACCCGCGTTCAATATCACCAGTTCCCCCTGCACCAGCGGCGAACTCGCGTATCCCCACCCCGGCCGTTCCATCTTGTCCTGCTCCAAGACGTTCCGCGACCACACCGCCTTCCCGGTCCCCGCCTCCCAACAGTACAACTGACCCTTCTTCCCGAACGTGTACACTAGCTCCCCGTCCACCGTTGGCGTCGCGCTCGGCCCCCCCTCGTAGTTCCCCTTCTCCAGCGCCGCCTCGTACCCCTGCCGCCAGACCTCCTTGCCCGTCAGCGCGTCCCAGCAGAACACGATGTCCTGCTCGGGCTTCGCGCCCGTGTTTCCCATCGTGTATGCCCGCCCCTTCGCCACTGTGATCGTCGTGAATCCCGTCCCCGCCGACGCCTTCCACACCACCTTCGGCCCCCCTGTGCCCCACTCGCCTAACCATCCCGTCTCCGTCGAAATCCCGTCGTAGTTCGGCCCCCGCCAGTGCGGCCAATCCCCCCCCCAAGCCCCTGTCGCCGCCAACCCCACTACCGCCGCCCATGTCGCCGCCGCCGCCCACGCCCCGCCCGGCACGCTCTTCCGCCCAGTCCTCGCCTCGCTCAACATGACCTTGACCTCCCTCATGCCTCACCCCTCACCCTTCGCGCCGCCATACTCTACCGCCTCCCTGCCCCCGAGTCAACGAACCGCCCTCGCCGGCAATTGTAAGCGGGTGTAAAGGTTCAGACGGAATTGGACGTCTCGCTTGGTCCGGTTTGTGTGTGCCGGCCCACCGGCAACAGGGACGGCAAACCATTACAGGCCGGCGGGCTTTCGCGCAGCGTAACCCTGCTCTTTTCCCCACGCGACTGCGCTATCTTTACTCCGCCCCGCCGCTCGCTTGCCGGGCAGGGCGTTGCCTCCTGCGTTTCTACTCTCCGTTCAGCGGCGCTTCCTTGCCGTCTCTGTGCCCTCTGCGCCTCTACGCTGGCAGCTCGTTGAACGGATCGTGTCGCTGGCGCAAAAAAAAGCCCCTGCGAGTCCGAGGGACCCTTGAAGGCTCTGTTCTCGACCTTCAAGGACCTCCCAAACTGCCGCCGGGGCATGAGGCGCTACCTTATTCACTTATCGGCAGGGCGCTAACCCCGCCTCCATATTACCAGTGGCCGCCGCCGCCCCTGCCGTCTCAGGAAAAACCACGGCCCACGTCTTTTCCCCTAATCCCTTTTTCCCCAATAGCTTACAATAAATCTTCCAGAGGCCCGGCCACGCCCCGTCCATCCCACCGCTCCTCCCGCCTCCCTGCCATCGATACAACTCGCCCAACGATCCAACCTCTATCTCCTTGGCACGACCAACCTTACATCGCTCCACCTACCGCCCGCCCTCAAAAACGTGCGTGAGGTCGGCCCCGAAGAGCATCAAACGCCCCAGCGAAGCGTCATTTCAACAGCGGCCGCGCACGCCTCACGAATTGCAGCGGCACCCCCCACGGATCACGCAGCACCAGCACCTCATCGCCGCCTGCCGTCACCGTCGCCTCGCCCTCCGCCTTCGCCCCCGCCGCCAGCAAACGACGCCGCACCGCCTGTACGTCCTCCACCACGAACGCCAAATGAAACTGCCGCGCGTCCCACGCCCAGTAATCCGGCCGGGGCGCCTCGCCGTTCGCATATATCTCCAGTAACACGTGATCCCCTCCCGCCGCCAGAAATCGCCCGTACGCCGGCGCCGCACCTTCCACCACCGCCCGCAGCCCCAGGTGTTCCCCGTACCACCGCGCCATCCCCACTGGATCCGACACGTTCAACGCCACGTGCTCCAACCGCAGGGCCTGCTCGTCGCTCATCCGTTTACGCTCCTCGCCCCCGCACACTGAACCCCCGCCTCCGCCGATTCTTCCGACTCCGCCTGTCCTACTACCCTACCCCCGTTCCACACCTACCGTCCATCCCTATTCTTTCTCCTGCTCACCTGCTCAACTCTCTCGCGCAGCGCCCCCCGCCCCCTCTCGCAACAGTCCCTCGACCACCCGCCGCATCAAGTCCTTGGGCGCCGCACGCCCGGTGAACCGCTCAAACTGCCCCGCCGCCTGGTTCACGAACATGCTCACCCCGTCCACCACCGTCGCCCCCGCCTCCTCCGCCTCACGCAGCAGCCGGGTCCGCGCCGGATTATACACTGTATCGAACACCATCATCCCCGGCCGCAGGCAACAACTGTCCACCGCCGCCGCCTCCGCCTTGGGGTGCATCCCCACGCTCGTCGCGTTCACCAGCAGCCGCGCCTCCTGCCGCCCCAACTCCTCCAGCGGCAGCGCCCGGCAGCCGAACTCCCCCGCCAACTGCCGCGCCCGTTCGGCCGTGCGGTTGAAGACCGTTACCACCGCCCCCGCGTCCACCAGGCCCGCCACGATGGCCCGCGCGACGCCCCCCGCGCCGATCACCGCCGCGGACATCCCGCCCAGCCCCGCTCGACCGCCCGGCAGCTTCTCCCCCAGCGCCTCCAACGCCCCCGCGTAATCCGTGTTATACCCCCGCACCCCCCCGTCCGACTCAAACACGATCGTGTTCACCGCCCCGATCCGCCGCGCCGGCGCCTCCACCGTACCCCCCGCCTCCTCCAACCACCGCAATGCGTTCTCCTTGTGCGGCAGCGTTACGCTCAGCCCGCGCACGTGCAGCCACGGCCGTCCCCGCAACCCTTCCACCGCCGCGCGGAAATGCTCGTACCCCGCCCCCACGTCCAAGGGCAAATAGATCCCGTCGTACCCCGTCGCGGCAAAGGCGGCATTGTGCAGCGCCGGGCTCAGGGAATGTCCCACGGGGCGCCCGATCACGCCCAACACCCGCGTCTGCGGCCCCACCGCCTCCCAGCGGTACACCCCGCGCATCTCCGCCAGCGTCCCTTGCCCCGGCGCCGACTCCGCGCCCCGCTCCAGGCTCGCAAACGTCAAAAACGCCCCCAGCTTCTTCGCCAGCAGCCGCGTGATCGACCCCGCCTCCCCCATCGCCAACGCCGCCAGCCCTTTACCCCCAGCCCCCTCGTGCAGCACGTCCAGCGCCGCGAACGCCTCCTCCAGGCTCTGCGCCGTGTACGCCACCTTCACCACCGCCGCCGGCGTCGCACACAGCGCTCGCACCCGCTCGCCCAGATCGCCCGGCAGGCCCGCAAAATCATGGCTGCTTAGGATTAGTTGCCTCGGCCGCGCCGCCCAACGCCGCCGCCGCGCGTCCGACCAACGCCCCCATGTCGCCAGCTCCACGTCCACGTAATCAGGTTCCGCGCCCAGAACCGCCTCCAGCAAGTCCTCGCGCTCCTCCTCGCTGCCGGCAAATCGACCTCCCTCACCCGCCGCCCGACACGTCGCCACCACCGGCAGCCCCGTCCTCTTCGCCTCGGCCACCATCACCCGGCACTCCTCCGCACTCGGGTGCGCCAGGTAATCCAGTCGCAACTCGATCATCTCGGCGCCCCCCGCCCTCGCCTGCGCCAAGGCCGCCGCCAGGTCGCCCGCCTCGCGTACTCCTATGGGTGCCGCCAGATACGTCATGCCCTCACTTATAGCACCCCGTCCACGCCCACGCCAGCCCACCAGCCCACACCAGCCCACCGGCACCGCTCCCCTTGATCGACCATTGCTCCCGTCCAGCCGACCTGCTACACTGCCCCACCGCCTTTATCGGCGGTCGGAAAGACGAGGCCTCCCATGACCAAATTGCTCGAACTACTGCGCTCGGGCCAGGTATTGTTGTGCGACGGGGCGATGGGGACCGGTTTGCAGGCGCGGGGGCTGGACCAGGGCGACTGTCCCGAACGCTGGAATCTCACCCGCCCCGACGACGTCCAGGCCGTCACCGCCGGCTACGTCGCGGCCGGCAGCGACCTGGTCGAGACCAACAGCTTTGGCGGCACGTCGATCAAGCTGGCCCACTACGGACTGGCCGAGCAGGCCGCCCAGATTAACCGCCGGGCCGCGCAGATCGCCCGCCAGGCGGCCGGCCATCAGGTCCTTGTCGCTGCCTCGGTCGGTCCCACCGGCGCCCTCCTGGAACCCTATGGGCCGCTGACTGAAGCCCAGGCCTACGAGGCATTTGCCCAGCAGGTGCTCGCGCTGGCCGAGGGCGGCGCCGATGCCATCTGCATCGAAACGATGTTGGCCCTCGAGGAGGCCAAAATCGCCTTGCGGGCCGCCAAGGAAAACACCTCCCTCCCCGTGCTGGTAACCTTCACCTTTGACAAGACGGCACGTGGTGATTTCCGCACCGTCTTCGGTGTCAGCCCCAGCCAGGTCGCACGCGAACTGCCCGCCGCCGGGGCGGACGTCATCGGCAGTAACTGCGGCAGCGGCGTCGAGCAACTTCTAGAGGTCTGCCGGGCCCTGCGCGCCCAGACTGCGGCCCCTCTGCTGATCCAACCTAATGCCGGCCTGCCCCTCATCGAGAACGGCAAGACGATATTTCCGGCGACGCCGGAACACCTGGCCGGCTTTGTGGATGCACTCGTAACAGCCGGGGCGAACCTCATCGGAGGCTGCTGCGGAACGACCCCGGCACACATCGCGGCGATGCGGCGGCGTCTGCCGCGCAAGTGAGCTGCCAGCGTCTTCCGCCGAAGCTCTTGGCGGGCTGGTTGGCGGGGGAGACTTGCGCACCTCCAGCCTCCGCGAAAATGACGCACCAGGCGACCTCGTGGGAAGACCTGGCTTCGTAAGCGTTCACGCGGTTTGGGCTAAACAGGTTACGGCTTGTATTAGCGAGGGAGCCGGAAGGCCGTTCAGATGACAGCGGCAGGCGTCACGCAAATATTCCATGATGCTCCGTCCCTGCAGGCGGCAGGTGGCGTAGGCCGTCAGGATCCGCTCCGCGTAGCGGGCCCCGCGTTTCTTCCGCCCTCGCCGCGGCAAGACCACCGCCGTGCCCGGCGGATCGGACGAGGGCGGCTGGGAGGAGTTCCGCGAGTTCATCCCCAAACGCCGCTCCAGATGGTCAATATGCCTTTCCAATTGCTCAAGACGATTCTCCAACGTTTCGAGGCGTTGTTTCAAGCGAGCGTTTTCCGCTTCCAACTGCTTGATATACGCGTCCTGGTCCATATCATGGTTATCGGACATAGACACGTATAATACTCCCCAAAATTTAGACCAGTGATTAAGGTGGATTTGTCGCCTGGATAGATAAACAGATTCAGGAGGCAAACCAATGAAAGGCAAACGGCGGAATCATCCGGCCCAACTCAAGGCCAAGGTGGCTTTGGCGGCGGTGACGTACTGGCTGACGAACG
>Ga0315295_10005965_pt1 | contig 10422 bp, 9 predicted proteins | sample YL17G14_0_MG_FD_204453 | JGI IMG/M metagenome (GOLD analysis project Ga0315295, IMG submission 204453) | Sediment microbial communities from Yellowstone Lake, YNP, Wyoming, USA - YL17G14_0 | ecosystem: Environmental > Aquatic > Freshwater > Lake > Sediment | place: USA: Wyoming | collected... | reverse complement strand
TTTAGGTGCTATCGCCGGTTTCTTCCGCGGGTTTGTCGATGAGATAATAGTTTGGATTTATTCAACTTTAAGCTCGATTCCATATATTCTGTTGATACTGGCTTTCGCTGTTGTGCTTCGTGATAAGACCCTTTTTGGTTATAAGCTTACGGGTATTACTACGGTTTATTTGGCTATAGGACTTACGAGCTGGGTCGGGATTTGCCGATTAATTCGGGGCGAAGTGATAAAGCATAGGGAGAGAGAATATGTTTTGGCTGCGAGGAGCTATGGGTGCAGCAATAGTCGGATTATTTTCAAACACCTGATGCCGAATGTTTTTCACCTTGTTATTATTGACTTTTCACTGCGGTTTGTTGCGTTTATTCATGCGGAGGTGATATTGAGCTTTTTGGGTCTTGGCGAGGCGGTGCGTCCGAGCTGGGGTGCGATGATAAATGATGCACGGATAGAACTTTCACGAGGGGTATGGTGGCAGATGGCTGCTGCAACGGCTGCCATATTTTTGATTTCTTTGGCGCTGAATATTTTTGGTGATGCTTTGAGGGATTCGCTCGACCCGAAGTTAAGGATTCAATAGGTTTATGGATGATAACGGTACATTATTGTCAGTCGAAGATGTTTCGACCTATTTCTTTACTGAAGAAGGTGTTGCAAAAGCAGTGCAGGGTGTGACTTTTTCGATAAAGAAGGGCAAGACGTTTGCGCTTGTCGGTGAGAGCGGATGCGGCAAGAGTGTTACCGCGCTTTCGATTATGCGATTGGTCCCTGCTCCAGCGGGCAAAATTATCGGCGGAGAGATTGTTTTTGAGAAGAGAGATTTGCTTGGGCTGAGCGAAAGGCGGATGCGTGCCATTCGTGGAAATAAAATTGCTATGATTTTCCAGGAGCCGATGACCAGTCTCAATCCGGTCTATACGGTGGGCAATCAGATTGTTGAGGCCATCAGGCTCCACCAGAGAAAAAGTGCAAGCCAGGCCTGGGCAGATGCTGTTGAGATGTTGCGAAAGGCAGGCATCGCTGACCCTGGGCAGCGGGTACACGAGTATCCGCATCAGATGTCGGGCGGAATGCGGCAGCGAGTTATGATAGCTATGGCGGTAAGTTGTAGGCCGTCGCTATTGATAGCCGATGAGCCGACAACCGCTCTGGATGTAACAATTCAGGCACAGATACTGGATTTGTTAGACGAGCTGCAGGAGCAAAGCGGGATGAGCATTTTGCTGATAACGCATGATTTGGGCGTTGTGGCTGAGAGAGCTGACGATGTTGCGGTGATGTATGCATCGCGGATAGCGGAAGTGGCCGATTCACAGAAACTTTTTTCGAAGCCTTTGCATCCATATACGCAGGGACTATTGAAATCTTTGCCGCGATTGGGTTATTCAGCTAAGCGTCTTCTGACGATTCCGGGGACTGTTCCTGAGCCGCTGCATTTTCCAGCGGGGTGTAAGTTTCATCCTCGCTGCCCGATAGGAAATGCAGACAAGCGATGTCAGACCGTCGAGCCGGAATTGCGGCAGGTTCAGCTGGGCCGATGCGTTGCGTGCTGGTATGCGCCGGGCTTTGAAAGCAAAGAAGAATACAAGGAATATGAGTCAAAATATGGTAAGCACAAACAACTATCTGCTGAAAGTTGAGGACTTAAAGACCTATTTTCCTATAAAGAAGGGTCTGCTGCGTCGAGCCGCAGGTTTTATCAAGGCGGTTGATGGCGTGAGCTTCGGTATCAAAAAAGGGCAGACGCTGGGGCTGGTCGGTGAAAGCGGCTGTGGCAAGACGACTGTTGCCAGGAGCATAGTTCGGCTGGTGCCGGCGACGGCAGGGCAGGTAGTTTTTGACCAGATAAATGTTTTGTCGGCTAACAAAAGTGAATCGAGCGAGCTTCACCGGCAGATCAGCCTTATTTTTCAGGACCCGTTTAGCTCGTTAAATCCAAGAATGACCATCGGCAATATTATTGGAGAGCCGTTGAAGGTACAAATGGGAGTGGCCGGCAGCGAGCTGACCGAAAGAGTTGCGATATTGCTTTCAGAGGTAGGGTTGTCACCTGACCATATAAACCGTTATCCGCACGAGTTTTCGGGCGGCCAGCGGCAGCGAATCGGGGTGGCCAGGGCATTGGTTACGGAGCCGAAATTAGTTATTTGTGATGAGCCGGTCAGCGCTCTTGATGTTTCAATTCAATCGCAGATTTTGAATTTACTGAAGGATTTGCAGGAAGAATTTGGGCTCACCTTTTTGTTTATTGCACATGATTTGACTGTTGTGGAGTTTCTTTGCGACGTTGCGGCGGTTATGTATATGGGCAGGATAGTAGAGCGGGCTGCGGCGGAAGAGCTGTATCGTAATCCCATACATCCTTATACGCGTGCCCTTATGTCGGCGATTCCACAGGTTGACCGTGGCCACATTTTGCGGCGCACTGCAAAAGGCGCATTTGGCGGCGAGGTGCCAAGCGTTTTGAATCCGCCAACCGGCTGTCCTTTTCACCCCCGATGTCCGTTGGCGGAGGGTGATTGTCTAAAGCAGGTGCCGGCGTTGGAGGAAAAAAGCGGTTACGAGGGGCATTTTGTTGCCTGTTGGAAATGTTAAAAGAGGCTCGACAGGAGTTGTTAGATTTGCGATAATGAGCCGGAAGTTTTGGATTAGGAAGTAAAATGGGCATAGACGAAAAAATTGGCGTGAAAATAACTAGTGTCAGAAACGCTGCGGTAGTGGCTTTCAAGACTGCTTCAATAAGCAATGTGGAAGAAATAGCAGCTGCTTCCAAACAAATAAAGGAATTTATTGAAGAGAAGCATCCGAAAGAAGTGGTGGTTGATTTTGAAGGCGTAAAATTTTTCTCCTCTGCCGTGTTGGGGCTGCTTTTAGACATTCGGGCTAAACTGAAAACGTATGACGGCGAAGTTGTGATAAGCGCGATAAACCCACAACTGTATAGGGTTTTCAAGATAACGCACCTTGATAGGATTTTCAAATTTTTCCCCGATAAAGAGAATGCAGTAAGGGCAGTAAACACAGATTGAATTGCATTTAATTGGAAAGGTTGAGGTTATGAATGTTGCGACACAATTTTCGATTTTTATGGTTAATAAACCTGGGGTGCTGGCTCAGGTGCTCGGCGAGTTTGCGCAAGCTAAGATTAACATCATAGCAATGACGATGATGGATTCCGTGGAACACGGTGTTATGAGGATAATTTTTGCGGCGCCGAAAAAAGCCAAAGAGGTACTGTTAAAACTAAATATGCCCTGTAACGAGACAGAGGTTTTGTGTGTTGAACTGGACAATAAGCCTGGTGCGCTGGCGACGGTGGCGGAGAAACTGGCTAAGAACCACATAAATATTTCGTACGCATATTGCACTGCGGGCGCAAGGGGCGGCCGAACGACCGGCGTTTTAAAAGTCGCCGATGTGAAAAAGGCGATGAGGGTTCTGGAGCAAAGTCATAAGAAGAACAGCAAATCACAACCGATGGTCAGACGCTCACAGATTTCGAGAAAATAAATACATACAAGAGCTATATGGTCTGTGGGGGCAAATTTGTATCTTGTATTTCGTATCGCGCAAAGGATTTGCCGGAGCGATTTTTTGGTTGTGGTACGCCGAGTTTGGTATAAAAGCGGTTGACATAAGAGTTGATGCACCGGTATATTATAGTTTGAGATTGTGGGGCCGTAGCTCAATTGGTTAGAGCGTCGGACTGTCGATCCGAAGGTTGAGGGTTCGAGCCCCTTCGGCCTCGCTTACGGGGGAAAAAGCTGCTTTTACAGCAGGCGACAAATCATCGCTGATTTTAAATTTTTTATTGATTTTAGCTTTTTAGTCACCTTCTGTTTTTGATAGAATCTCTCACGCAAAGTCCATAAAGATTAAATTTCTGAACGGAAAGGAAAAGATGAAAGACCATAAATCGAACTGCCCGGGCCCGCTAAAGGGCGAGCCGCAGGCCTCGCGGCCTTCGAGCCGAGGGGTCTCGCCAAAGGCGGACAAAGCAAAATATCTGGCAGGAAAAAGAATCCTTCCGAAGCCGATTGGCAAAGACACAGATGTAGTAAAACTTATAGATAATATGGATGCTTATAATGGCGGAAGATTGAGGGCCGCCTGTCATTTGCTCAGAGATAAATATTCTCAGGAAGATGTTACCATCGGGTTAAGTCTTGCAGGTGCGCTGACTCCAGCGGGGTTAGGGCCATCCACAATAATTCCTTTGATGAACCATGGTTTTGTCGATTGGCTCGTCGCAACCGGTGCAAATATGTATCACGATTTGCACTATGCCTTTAATCTGCCGATGTTCAGGGGCAGCCATACTGTTGACGATGCCGACCTGCGGGAAAAAGGCGTGACGAGAATTTACGATATCCTGTTCGATTACCAAGACGTTCTGATGGAGACCGACAGGAGATTGAGGCAAATATTGGTAAGACCTGAATTCCAGAAGGAGATGGGGACCCGCGAATTTTATTATCATCTTGGAAAAATCGTCAACGAACTCGAACAGAAGAACAACCTCGGCGAGGTAAGCATTCTTGCAGCGGCCTACAGGAACGGCATACCTGTTTTTACGTCATCCCCTGGTGATTCGACTATCGGGATGAATGTGGCCGGCATTGAGCTTCTTGCGGAAGCTACAGGTCTGCAGGATTTATTCAAGCTGAAAATAAATCCGAGTATAGATGTCAACGATTCGACAGCCATAGTATTGAACGCCAAGAGATATGAAAAAGGAAAGACCGCGGTCATTCTCATCGGCGGCGGCAGCCCCAAAAACTTTATGCTCCAGACAGAACCCCAGATTCAGGAAGTCCTGATGATTCCGGAACTGGGACAGGATTATGATATCAACATAACCGATGCCAGGCCGGACACCGGCGGATTATCGGGAGCGTCGCCCTCCGAAGCGGCGAGCTGGGGCAAAATCGACCCCACTAAAATCGAAGAAACCGTTACCGCTTACCTCGATGTTACAGTAGCGTTTCCTATAATGACCGCCTATGTGATACAGTCCGCTAAACCCAAAAAACTAAAAAGATTATATGACAGGGGCGATGAGCTGCGCAAGAAATTGATTGAGTCTTACCTCGAAAACAATAAAGAAGTTGAAAAACTAAAAGGCCTTATAAAGAAACTGTGAACTAAGAGCTTATAGCGAAACTGCCTATTGTCTTTTGTCATTCCCGCGAAAGCGGGAATCCAGAACTGAGGGATATATTTATGGATAGAAACCTGCATTATCATTTTGCCGGCGTCGGCAAAATGATCGGTTTGCGTGCGCAAACCGATAGTCGCAGGCCAGAGCGAGAAAAACGACGCAGGAAAAGAACAGGATAATAGCAAAAAACAGCTTTGAGTTTGAAAAAAGCTGATGTTCTATCGCCGGTAAACTAAAATACGTAGGCAAAAAGTGTGGTAGATTATTATGTTAGGGTCGCAAAGTTCTTAACTTGGATAGGATGGGTATAGCAGCCGATGCAGGCACGTCCAGAGGACACTTTTGATCAGATATTCCGCGATTACGGCGGACGACTTCAGTCAGATGAACTTGAGTCAACTTCGGGAATGCTTGATCCTCCTTTCATTGTGTCTCAGCTACTTCACCGTGCACGACTTGTAGTTCATTCTTTCAAATCCACCTATCCTCATTTCTTCCCCAAGGATATTTGGATCGATATCATACGCAATCCAAAATTTAATGCGATAGCAACATCTCGACCTGATCGGGACTATGTTGCTTTTTTCAGTGGCATGCCCATTCCTTTAAGTTATCTTTTCTTTGATTGGCTGTCGCATCCAGATGTACTTTCCGATATAGGAAATGCTGCTGTTGAGAAACAGCAGTTTACAGATCTTCGCACGATCCCATTCTGGATACCAGCTGACGAGGCTAGGCGGGAGTATTGCACCAAGCTCTTGGTGCACGCGTTGGATTTCATCATATGTCACGAATTACAGCACCTCTTCCTTGGTCATACAGATTACTTGCGTGTCCGATTTGGACATGCCGAATTTCCCGAAATCGGCATGACAAGGTTACAATCTTTACGGCCCTGCGATTTCAGGGCTTTAGAATGGGATTGTGACAGAGCAGCGATACGTACAATATATTGTACATTGCGTATTGACTTCGAGAAAGGGGTACACGCTGACACATATGCAACCTTGGATGAGGCGCTTCGTGGTTTGATGTTATCTTTGTCCACAGTGTTTAGCTTTATGAGTTTTTACGAAAGTCGACTCAACTCTGGATGTGAATCAACGCACCCCCACCCACAAACAAGATGTTACTTAGCTGCAACGGCTGTCTATGAACAAGCGCTTCAGGACGAAGATCGGGAGGGGGCTGAGCATATCAAAAATGTTTTCCTCAGCGCTCATCGAGAAGCGGTGAGCATATGGAATGGATTTCGTACCTGTAGTTTTCCTATCGAATACATATGTTGCGAAGATGATATTAAACAAATGTACAGGGATGTTATCAGGCTAAAAAAGGAACTCAAACCGTATTGCAGATACTGTACTGATATGCCCTCAGATTGGCGAGAACTCATTAGGTAATGGATGGGATAATAGTGAGATTCATAATTATTGAGTTGTATCTTGAAAATAGACCTAACGTAGCACTCCACTGGACGGGGAATTTGCTCCCCCTCCTTCCACGCCAGTGAGCTCTAAGTTATCGTCCGTAGTTTTTTTAATCTGTCGGGGATGTATGGCTTATTGCCGGGCTTGGAGCGAAATACTCTGTTGATATTAGTCTAATGGCAGGATAAAGTCGGTGGGAATATATTGCATAGTATGATGCTGGATTAGATATCATGTCAGAGCTTGATGATAGTTCTTATAGTGATCTTCAAAAGTTTTCCGAGGCTAGACGTAAGGAATTAGGAAAGCTTTATAAATCTTATCTTGATGTCACCGATCATTATGGCCAGTTAATTTGCGATCTTAGCTTGTTATTAGGGAAACTTCCTCCTTCGGATGTTCAGGAAAAGGTAGTCAGAGATTTAATGGCCGATGTGTTTGATAATTTATATGAATCCAGAAACATTATTCTCACCGGACAGTTAAATGTTGCGTATCCGTTGATTCGCCGCTCTTATGAGTCACTTTCTTTGCTTGTACTTTGTGCACTAGATGTTCAAACCGCTCAGAAGTGGCAAGAAGGCAAGCAGATATCTAACAGTGAAGTCAGAAAAGGATTAGCTAAACACCCATTTGGTGAAAAAGAGGAAAATCTTCGTGAACTATACAAGTTTTTTAGCGAAGCTTCCCATCCCAATCGAGAGCTCATTCCCGAAAGATACCTTGGTGAAGGAAATGAATTCGTTTTTGGTGCTATTGGCATGCCTGATCTTGTCATGGTAACAGACTACTGTTTGAAACACTTAAAACTCTGGTATTGGTTTGCTGCAGCTTTATCTTTGGTATTAGCACCCAAAACAAACCAAGACTCTATTACTTACCGTTCTAGGTACTTAGCTATTGCAAAAGATGCACAACAGTGTGGTGATTGGCTTCAAAGTGAGTTTAATCGGCTTCTTGAAGAGGCACAGAATAATATTAGTTAAGAATCTAAACTGGTGCGTTGATATTAACATAATGGCAGGATAAAATTAGTGAAAGTTTTATAAAAAATGGCGAAGAAAACATCAAAATCAACCGTTAAGAAACCACGCTTAAAACACATTGTGTGTAAACCATGTTGGGAATTGAAGTACTGCCCCTATGGACCACTTGTAGAGTTTTTCCCATTGCCCACTGACGATATAACAATTACCAAAGTTCGGAGAAGTTACAAAAGCTGGATTGATGCGATTAAAGAAGGACAACTAAAAACACATAAGAAGATTTATGAAGCTATTGAAAAGATATTGTGCCTCGAACCCGATCGTTGGAGATGGATAAATCAATTTCGAACTGAAGAATTACAATGTTCGATTTTCGGGCACATTTGCCCAGTTTTTTTATCTGCAGAACCGATTACTGAGACATTCGAAGGAAGAAGGACAAGCAGAAACATACCCCGCGATGTTATGTTGCAAGTTGTTCGAAGGGATGGACAGATATGCCGATTATGCCATCAGAATGTGCAAGATGATGAAGTAGAGTTTGACCACGTTATCCCATTTAGTCGAGGTGGGCCTACAACTGCAGAAAATCTTAGGTTAATCTGTCGTGAATGCAACCGAAAGAAAACAGACAGTCTTAAGGAAATTATAGATAAAGATCCATTCGGTCATGGAAATACAGCATAACAATTTGGCTTAAGCAATGCTTTCGCATGTCTGACCTTTATGTTATACATTGAAGAAGATGGGGTTTTCTTGTCATGATTTTCCTAATGAACAGAGATAAACCCCATAAATAAAACCTTTATTGTAAGCCAATTCCCGATTATTCTTACTATTTTTAGAGGATTAATTTACGATTATGAAAAACTAACTTGTCAAATTAGCTCAAAGGCACAACAGGTTAATAGCAAAACAAAACAGAAAATCTAAAATAATAAATAGTAAATTGAAACCAGCCTCAGCAGCACCAGAAATATAAAATTGTCATTGCGAGCTTTACCCGCCTTTGGTGGGGCAGCGTGGCAATCTCAAATTTGGTTAGCCCCCGGCTTTATGCCGGTGGGTTACTTTACCAGTGACAAGCGACGAATTTTCCCCTTGACTTTCGCCCAAAATCTGGTATAATATTCTCCGTTCATCAGTAGATGAACGCATATCGCCCAGCAGGGCAAGGTCTCAGGTCCAGCAGGTCCAATTCAAACAATCTACTAAAATTCGTTTGGAGCATTTGAAAATTTGATGTTCGGATTTGTTTAGGATTTAGAGTTTAGGATTTAGGATTTTCTATCTGGTTTTTGTTTGCTTGCGGCTGACACGCAGATTTTCTGCGCCGAAAGGAAAAAATCAATCAAAATGAACTAAATTATGCGAAACGAACCCAATTTTCGAAAAAGACAAATGTTTATAACCCTAATTTCGACAATGACTTACAGCCAAATGTGCAAATTGGACACTTGGTCAAAACGAACCCAAACGAACCCAATTTTGCTGCTTCGAATCCCTCGAATAAAATCTTGATTACAAGGCAGCTATCTGTTATTACTCCAATTATGAAAAATGAACTTATTAAATTAGCTCAGAAACACGGAACGCCGTTATTTATTATCGACCACGACAAAATAAGGCAGAACTTTCGTACTTTTAAGAAAAATCTGCCGAATGTGCAGGCATATTACGCGGTAAAGGCAAATTCAAATCAGGAAATAATCAAGACACTCTTCAGGGAAGGTTCGAGCTTCGATGTTGCTTCCTACAACGAGTTCATACAGATTTACGAGCAAATCAAAAGTTTCGGAAAGAAAGACAAAGACTTTTTCATCTGGGACAAAATTATCTTCTCCAACACAATCAAAGACAGGCACACCTTAAAAAAAATCAAAAAATATAAGCCTCTTGTTACTTATGACAATGCCGATGAGGTGAAGAAAATAAAGGAGCATTGCCCGACGGCAGGATTAGTTTTGCGTTTGAAAGTGCCGGATACCGGCTCGCTGGTGGAGCTCGGCTCGAAATTCGGCGCCGAGCCGGGCGAAGCGGCCGATTTGATAAAACTGGTCTTCGATTTGGGTCTTACCGTTGAAGGTTTGAGCTTTCACGTGGGAAGTCAATGCACCAATTTTGATAATTACTCATCCGCACTGCAGATAACATCCGAAATTTTCAACGACTGTCGGAAAAGAGGCTACAATACAAGAATAGTGGACATCGGCGGGGGATTTCCGGTGCCCTATGATTCACATGTCCCCAGGTTCGAGCAGCTTGCGAAAATAATAAATTCCGAATGTAAAAGACTTTTCCCGCGGGATATAGAAATTATTGCTGAGCCGGGACGATTTATGGTTGCAACAGCCGCTGCACTGATTTCGGAGATAATCGGAAAGGCGCGTAGAGACGGCAAGATTTTCTATCATATAAATGACGGCGTCTATCAAACGTTTTCGGGGATAGTTTTCGACCACTGGATTCCGAATTTCCAGGCGTTCAAACGCGGCAAACAGGAGGTCTGTACTGTCGTCGGACCTACGTGCGATAGTTTCGACAAAATCTCTCTGTCGGAGCATCTGCCGGCAAATCTTCAAATCGGAGATTATCTTTATACAGAAAACATCGGGGCATACAGCATCGCTTCTTCAACAAGATTCAATGGTTTTGATGGCGCCACGATTGTACATATTAATAAGTAAATGCGTCCTGTTATTCCTTTATCATTGTATCCTTATATAGTGCCCCCCTGCCAAAAACTGTACCCTCAGCTAAAAACACCAACGGCCTGCAAGATTATTACTGCAGGCCGTTAGTGTTTTATCTTTAAGTTCTTAACTATACTTTGTTAATCTTTCCA
>Ga0315295_10005963_pt1 | contig 10423 bp, 6 predicted proteins | sample YL17G14_0_MG_FD_204453 | JGI IMG/M metagenome (GOLD analysis project Ga0315295, IMG submission 204453) | Sediment microbial communities from Yellowstone Lake, YNP, Wyoming, USA - YL17G14_0 | ecosystem: Environmental > Aquatic > Freshwater > Lake > Sediment | place: USA: Wyoming | collected... | reverse complement strand
CCTCTACGTCCGGGACGTCGCTGGCTCAAAGCCCTATGTCTGCATGGGACTCCCGGTGCTCTTCGGGGTAGGGGTGATGAACGGAGACGGCCTCTCCGCCTGCGTGAACTCGGTGGGAGCCATGGATGGCGGGGAGGGTTTGACCTTCTTCGAGCTGAACAACCTGGCCATGGAGACCCAGTCCACGGTGGACGGGGCGGTGAGCGTGTGGAGGGATAATCCCCGCGAGGTGGTGCCCGGCCTGGCCATCGCCATCATCATGAACTCCAACAGTATCTTTGCGGATATGAACGGCGACGCCGCGGTCATCGAGCATTCCCACAGACACATGGCGGTGGAGAAAGCCTCCGAGCACGGCGGGGTGCTGGCCTCGGCCAATCATCACCAGTTCCTGGACCGCGCGCTCTCGGGCGGCGCCGACCCGGCCATAGAGCCGCTGATCGCCGGTTCCTACGCCCGCCTGGACCGCATGTGGGAGCTCCTTGAGACTTTCCGGGGAAACATCGAACCGCGCACGGCCAGGATCATCACCACCGACCATGGCCTGAACTACACCAGCCTTGCCAAGTACGGGATGGACCGCAGCTACTACGATGAGAGGGTAGACGACGCCACCATCTGCTGCCATCCCTGGAACCTCTTCCGCCACCTGCGCCGCCTGGAGTTCGTAGAAGCCCTGGTGGAGTTCAACGCCGCTAAAACGCTTAACTCCATACTCATGGACCCGGCACGCTGCACCATCTACATCACCCTCGGGAATCCCTGCCGCAAGCAATATGTGCCCATCTGGGTGGGGGACGCCCTGCGTATGGAATGGGCGGATAAAGCCAGGGGGGAGATAGATTACACGCTGGACCTACAGCCCAAGGCGCACGCGCGCCGCAAGGACATCTTCCGCCGGCCCGAACCTACCCGGCCCAGCGAGTTTGTGCGCTCAACAGGACTCAAGATCTTCGCTGCCCTGGACCGCCTGATGGCCTCGAGGATCCTGGACGAATAATACATCTGCGCACCCACCTGCGTAGATCGCATTGCGTAAGCGACAGCGCCGTCTTCGGCGCGACGGTGCCAGTCGCCTTCACGTTTCCGAACGTGAAGGCGACTGGCACGTGTACGTATGGACAGACCAGGCCGGCTGCGAACTGTGCCTGCAGACGGGTCAACTTTTTGCCTTGTAGCCCTCGCTATAGCCCTGGCGGTAACCGTCCTTGAAGCCTCGCTGGTATTCCTCGTTGCCGGCGTAGTCGTATGGGCCAGGGATATCGTTATAGCCATACCCAGCCTTCTTATCCAGCTCCCCGTTAACCCGGCCTTTATCCCGGCCATCCCGGAAGCCGGTCTCGTAATCTGTGTAAGTCGACGTCTCATCCTGGGACCCGGGAGCCGTTTCTTCGCTGACGGCATCGGTCTTCATCGCCTCCCGATAGCCGGTTTCATATCCTTCACGCCAGCCTCTCTTGAAATCCTCATTCCCTTTGGGCATGAGATCTTCCGGGATGCGGATGGAATCGGGCGAGAATGTCTTGCCGAGAAGGCGGTCTTCCTCCTCTTGCGCGCGGCCTGCCTCCATACCGGCGGCGAAGCCTGCATGATAATCAACAGCCCCCTCAGACTCCTCCCAGCGGGCCAATGGCGAATCCGGCTTGAAATACTCTTTGCGCGCATAGTCGAAACCCTCATCGTAACCCGAAGCATAGCCTTTTTCGAAGCCGGATCGATATCCTGCGGTCTGGCCTTTTACGGTTTTTACGGAGGGGCCGCGTCCTTCTCCCTGCAGGAAGTCGGTGCATCCCTCGTTGTAACCGGAACGAAAGCCGTTCTGCCACCCTGCCTTCATGTCCTCCGGCTGACCCTCGAGAGCGGCGTCCCTGTCGTTCCACACCTCGCTCTGGATAATCCAGGTTTCAACGTTCCAGATGTTCGGTCCACGTTCACCACAGCCTATAACCGGAAAAAGCAGCAAGAATAAGGGGAGCATCAAGAGAAGCTTTCTTACATCCATGGCAAACCCCGTTGACCACCTCGAGCTATCATCATCAGGCACAGTGAAGGCTGGGTCTTTTCAAGGTATCTCTCAATCCCGTATCCCAATACCCTTATGGTATCATTCCACAGGCACGCCGGGACAAACTTGCCGCCTTCCTGATCTCTCGAGGCTCCTTCGGATTGGCTTCAATCCGAGGTATTGCTGGCGTTGGTTTTATCCGCCCTCATTCTCGGCCTGCCGAAAGCGCGCGCCGTGACCTTGCGCTCCAGCACCAGGGCGTCGCCTCCGGGACCGGCGACGGTAAAATCCTCTAAGTGCTCGTCGAGCTCGAGCTCTCCCGCTCCTGCCAGTCGCGCGGCTTGCGCGGCCAGACTGGAGGCTTTGCCGCTCGCCGCCTCGGTTGCAGAGTCTAGGTCGGGGAAATCGTAGCGCCCGTCGGAGGCGAAAGCGCGGTAGGTCTCGTCGTGCTGGCGCCGGATGGTGACCTCCTCGCGGTGGCTGACCACGCCGGCCACCGCACCCACGGCGTTGGCCACCTCCATGTACGGAGGAACGACGCACTCGCAGGAAAGGAACGCGGCCACGGGCGCGAGGAAGAGAGCGGCCGGCGCACCGGCGGCCAGAATGGCGGCCTCCAGTCTCAGATCCAGGTTCACCCCACGCGTGGAGCCGCCCTGCATCCATTTCTCCAACAGGGTCTTGTCTTTCCCCTCCAGTCCGAGCAGGAATACGAGGACCTGCCGGGCGATGGTCGCACGGGCCTTTTCCTTGACCTTCTCGACGAGTGCGGCGGGGGAGATGCCTACAAGCGTGGCCGCTGCCTCCACCGCGGCGCGCGAAAGAGAGGCATCTCCCACCTCGGACTCGCCCGCCGCGTTGAAGATGTCGGTAGGGGTGAGGGAGGCGCGTAAGGCCGCTCCCTGGTGCTCCATGTTCATCAGGCGCAGGTACGCTTCCGGGTCGGAGTCGGAGGATTTGAGCTCGAGATGGGAGATGTGTCCGCGCTCCAGCCTGCGCTCAAGCTCTATATCGGCGGCATCGGATACGGTCACCTCGCCATCTGCCGCCTTTACCCAGAAGGTCATCATGTCCGGAACCGACCACCTCGAGCGGGAGTCCCGCACCTTCTCGAGGTCCCGCAGGACGAGGTCGCCGCCACGGAGCAACGCGATGGGGAGGACCCTGCGAGGCCCGAGCTCTATCCCCCCGTCCCGGGTGAGCTTGATCCAGGAGTCCCCCCCCAACCCTATGGTGCGGATGTCGATGGCCTCCACCCGGGTGGCCAGGTCACCCACTACGGCGCCCTCGCTGTTGATGGGCGGGAGTCCGTCCTTCACCCATGCGATGTCGGTGGTGGTCCCCCCGATGTCGATGACCACGCCCTCACGGCGGCCTGACAGCGTCAAGGCTCCCACTACCGAGGCGGCAGGTCCCGAGAGGATAGTCTCCACCGGGCGCTGCAGTGCCAGGTCCGCGCCCATGAGGGTGCCGTCCCCGCGCACCACCATGATGGGGCAGCGGACTCCCCGCTTCTCGCATATGGACTGCACGGATGCGATCAGGCCGGTGACAAGAGGGATGAGGCGGGCGTTGATGGCGGCGGTGGTGGCGCGCCGCGGGGCATCGAGCTGCATGGAGAGCTCGTGCCCGCATACGATGGCTTTGCCCGTCTCCTGCGAGATGATAGCGCGGGCACGTATCTCGTGGTCGGGATTGCGTACGCTGAAGTAGCCGGAGACCGCGAACGCGTCTGCCCACATATCGTTCTTCCTTACGGCGGCCCGCAAGCCTGCCTCGTCCAGCGGCGCGGTCTCCTCCCCTCGCACGTCGTGCCCGCCTGCGAGGCGGACAACCCGCGCTCCGAAGGGGGCGACACTGGCCGCAGCCTCGTAGCCGAGGAGGATGAGACAAGCCTGCCCCCCTCTGCCTTCCACGATGGCGTTAGTGGCCAGGGTGGTGGAGAGGCATGCCAGACGTACCTGCCGCAGCAGCTCGGGCGGGAGGCCGTTCAGGACACCGTCGATGCAGCGGGTGAGGTCGTGGTGGCTGGTGGGGTATTTCGCGGATGCGAGCACCCCACTCGTGTCCAGGTCGTAGACCACGGCGTCGGTGTAAGTACCGCCGCAGTCTATTCCAAGGCCCAGGTGGCCGCCGTGTTCTTCGTTCATCTCGTTTCCTCTCCTGCCATGAGCCGCCCTTATAGTTTTACCAGGAAATATCGGTATAGGCGATATGGAACGTCATAGGTGGCCGCTCATCCTGCACCGGCATGTCCAGAATGACGTGCATACAGCCTGTGATGCAGGAAGGGATCTGTTCATGATGACTTCCTCTTTGACCCCCCGCCACTGCCGAACCAAGAAGCCATGAAACAGGAAATGGTTGCGTGAAAAAGAAGGACACGTTTTGGGAGACGGCCCCATGATGATATATTTGTGCTCGAGGCGTCGAGGCCGAGCAAAGGAAGGCGGTAATGGTTCCCAAAGATAACGCGGAGGCATGCGCCGACCTCTGCCCCTTCTTCACTCCCAGGGGCGTGGTCATCGTGGGGGCGCGCCGCTCACCGGGCTTCGGCTTCATCCTCCCTATCGCGCTGCAGAGGCAGGGGTGGGGAGACCGGCTTTATCTGGTGAATCCCGCGGGCGGCGAACTGCACGGCCTTCCTCTTTACACCAAGGTGGCCGACGTTCCGGGCGACCCGGACCTGGCCGTCCTCATCGTCCCGGCGGCGGTGGTGCCGGAAACCCTCGAGGAGATCGGGGCTCGCGGCATCAAACACGTGATCATCGAGAGCGCCGGCTTCACGGAGATAGGGGTGAGGGGACGCCTGCTGCAGGAGCAGGCGAAAGAGACGGCCGTCCGTAACGGGATAAGGGTGATCGGCCCCAACTGCGTGGGGGTGATCAACACCGCCAACCGCCTCTCTACGGTCGAGGTGGTAAACGAGGCGCTCAGCCCGGGTCCGGTGGCGGTCATCGCCCAGAGCGGGGTCTTCGGCAACATCCTCCTGGACGGCCTGTACCAGAAGGGGCTGTACATCTCCAAAGCGGTAACGCTGGGCAACCGCATGGACGTCAACGAATGCGAGATCCTCGACTACCTGCACCAGGACCCGGACACCTCGGTGATCATGATGTACCTGGAGGGGGCCGCGGACGGCAGGCTGCTGCGGGAGACCCTGGACCGGGTCACCCGGGACAAGCCGGTGTTGGTGCTCAAGAGCGGGCGCACCGGCGCGGGGCGGCAGGCCACCGCCTCCCATACCGGGAGCATGTCCGGGGAGGACGAGCTCTACGAGGCGGTGTTCAGACAGTCCGGCGCCATCCGGGCGGGGAGCCTGGACGAGCTGGTCGATATGGCCCGCGTCTTCTCCACCCAGCCCTTGCCGCTGGGGAACCGCCTGGGAGTGATGACCTCCAGCGGCAGCCTGGGAGCACTGGCGACGGACGCAGCGGTCAAGGTCGGCCTGGAGCTGCCACCCCTCGACCCGGCCTCGGTGGAGAAGGTACGCGGCATCGCGCCGCAATGGATGAACGTGCGCAATCCCCTGGACGTGGGCCCATCCGGCGCGTTTATCCCGGCTATGAGCGCCATGCTCGATGACCCGAATATCGACATGGTGCTCTCTATCGCGGTGATGCCCTTCGCGGTGTTCCGCGAGTTCATGGCCCGCGGGGTATCGGTGAAAGACTTCCTGGGAAGCACGTCCGGGCTGCGCGACCAGGCTCCGGACAAACCCATCATACTGTGTTCCATAGGGGACAGGGGTTTCATCCAGGACCTGGATGAGGCCGTCGGCCCTCGCGTACCCGTGCTCACCTCCCCCGAGACCGCCGCTCGAGCCCTGGCCGCCCTTTACCGCTACAAGACGATGAGGGACGCAAGGATATAGAGAAACACGCCATGGCAGAACGCCCCTTTTTTCTTGACATGGGGGAGACGGCGTATCTATTATTGATTGAACGTTCATTTAATTATCTGGGGGAAGCATGGAGGGGGGAGCATGGCCCGGCCGAGCGATAGGGCCGTAATCAGGAGGCAGGAGATCCTCGAGAACTTCTATACCGTCCTCGCCGAGGAGGGGCTAGAGGGTGCCTCAATAAGTAAGGTCGCGGCCCGTATGGGCATCAACCCCAGCCTGATCATGCACTACTTCTCCACCAAGGAAGAGATGATCGTCGAGCTGGTCGACTTTATGCTCGACATGTACGAGGAGGCATTCCTTCCCGCTTTGAAGGAGATCGAAGACCCCGAAAAGAAGCTGGAGGCCACCATCGATGCCATCTTCGGGTTGGACTGGGCGAGGCTTGTGGACAACAGCGTCTTCTATGCCTTCTACTCCCTGAGCTTCCGCAACGGGAGGGTGAAGGAGAGTTTTCAGAGGATGTACTCCAGGCTCCGCGAGGTGCTGGTCGACGAGATAGGTGACCTCATGGAGAAGGGCATCATAGTGAAGGCCGATCCCGGCAAGCTCGCCGATCTCATCATCTCGCTCCTGGAGGGATACGATTTCTACCGGGGCGTGATGGAAGAAGAAGAGCGGTTCGACGAGTTGAGCCAGTTCTTGAAGGAGAACGCCTTGGCTATCCTGAGGGCGAACCGATAGGACGCAGGGCGGCAACGAACATCTAAGGGGGCACGATCCGCAGCAAGGTCTTGCATCGTCGTTTTGCCGTTTGCCCGCTTGGTTGCGGGCGGATTCGGGCGGCAGGGTAAGAGGGGGAGATGCGATGTTCTCATTGGAAGGAAAAGTAGCGGTGGTAACGGGGGCTGCTTCCGGGTTGGGGAAGGCGACCGCCCTGCGATTCGCAAAGGCGGGCGCAAGGGTGGTGCTGGCGGACATCGCCGACGCGAGCGAGGTGGCGACGCAGGCGGGAGGCATGTACGTAAGGACCGATGTCTCCAGGGAGGACGAGGTCAAGCGGCTGATGGAGGCGGCGGTGTCCGCATACGGCAAGCTCACCACGGTGGTGAACAACGCCGGCATCGGCGGCCAGATGGGCACGGTGGACAGCATAACGCAGGAGGGGATCGACGAGGCCCTGGGCATCAACTTCAAGGGCGTATTGTGGGGGATAAAGCAAGCCGCGCCGCTCATCGAGGATGGGGGATCGATCATGAACACCGCCTCTTACGCCGGGCTGTTCGGCACCCCCACCTACGGGTGCTACGTGGCCTCCAAGGCGGCCATCATCGCCATCACCAAGACCGCCGCCCTGGAGCTGGCGCCCCGGGGCATCCGGGTGAACTGCATCTGCCCGGGGACCGCCGATACCCCCATGGCCTACGTTGAAGGGGCGGAGATAGAGCTTAAGCTGGCCTGCATGCTGCAGCCCCTGGGCCGGCTGGTGCAGCCAGAGGAGGTGGCGGCACTCTACCATTTCCTGGCGTGTGACGATTGCTCCATGCTCACCGGCCTGGCCATCCCCATCGACGGCGGCATGACGGCAGGGCCCAGCCTGGGGGTGATAATGCCCCTCTACGAGAAGATATTCAACGAGACCTTGAGCATCGAGGATTTCAAGGCGACCGAATAGCGACGCGTATTTAACGGGGATTTCAGGAGGTGCGATGATGGCGAAAATCATGGGCGGAGAGGTGATCGTGAAGTGCCTGCAGAAGGAGGGCGTGAAGAGGATATTCGGCATCACCGACGCCGGCTACCATCCGGTGATGGCGGCCGCGGTGGCGAACGGCATGAGGTGGGTGGGCCCCCGCCACGAGTCGGCCGGCGTGCATATGGCGGAGGGAGTGTACAAGACGACGGGTGAGATACCGGTGGCCATGGCGGGCTACGGCCCCGGCACCGCCAACATGGTCTCCGGCCTCATCTGCGCCCGCGAGGAAGGAGTGCCGGTGGTGGCCATCTCCTCGCAGGTGCGCTCGCCCATCGGCTACCCGTTCGGGTCCGGCGTGTTCCAGGGCACGAACCAGTACGACTACATGAAGCCGGTGTGCAAGTGGAACGCGGTGATCCATCAGTGGAACCGTATTCCGGAGGTCATCCAGAGGGCCTTCCGGGAGGCGATGGTGGGAAGGCCCGGTCCGGTGCACATAGACATCCCCTACGACATCATCTTCGAGGAGGGCGACGACGCCGACCTGCATTACCTGGAGCCTTACCAGTATCGTCCCATGGCGCTGGAGCCACCCGCTGTGCAGATCGAGGAGGCGGCCAGGCTCATCGCCGGGGCCGAGAACCCGTTACTCATAGCGGGTACGGGTGTCCTCAACTCGGGCGGCTGGGATGAGTTCCAGGAACTGGTAGAATTGCTGAACTGCCCGGCCACCAGCACTATGGCCGCCAGATCCGCCTTCAACAACGACCACGCCAACTATCTCCTGGGGCTGGGCGACGGGGGCCTGGCAGCCAGGCAAGAGGCGGACGTCATCCTGGCGGTGGGCACCCGCCTGGGCAACCTGGACCTGCCCTACGACCCCTACTTCGGCGACCCGGGCAAGCAGAAGCTCATCCAGGTGGACGTGGACCCGAAGAACGTGGGGACCAACCGGCCCATCGCCATGGGCATCGTGGCGGACGCCAGGACCACCATGCTGGCGTTGCTGGGGAGGCTGAAGGAGCTGGGAGTAAAGCCTTCCTCAGGCGAGATGGTCAAGAAGTACAGGGACATCGACGCCGCGTGGTGGGAGACCATCCAGCAGCCCGCCAGGGATTACGAGGGCGACAAGATACACCCGGCCCATTCCATTGAAGCGGCGGCACGGGTCTTCGGGCCCGAGGCCATAAACGTGGGCGACGGCGGCAACACCAGCCTCTACAACGCCCTCTTCACCAGGTTCGTAAACGCCCGGACCTCCCTGGGCATCTTCGAGTTCGGCCACCTGGGGACGGGTATCCCCTCTGCCATCGGGGCCAAGCTGGCCGCGCCGGAGAAGGACGTCTATCTCATCACCGGCGACGGTGCCGCCGGATTCAACTTCATGGAGATGGCCACGGCTGCATTGGAGAAGGTGAAGATAACGGCCATCATCCACGCCGAGGAACACTGGTGCATGGAGGAGATCGAACAGCTGGCCTTTTTCGAGGGCGATGCCTCCAAGGTCATCTCCTGCCAGCAGTACCCCATCCGCTGGGACAAAGCGGCGGAGAGCATGGGCTGTTACGGCGAGTTCGTGGACAAGGCAGAGGACCTGGTGCCGGCGTTCGAGCGGGCCAAGAACCACGAGCTTCCCGCCGTGGTGTGCGTGAAGACCGACTTCTATGCCAACCTCATCCCGCCCATGGCCGACCGCTTCATGGAGGTCTACGAGGGACCCACACCACACGAGGAGGCCTGAGGCAAGGGATTCCAGGCCCGGACATGTGCCTGAGGCATGCCATGCGGGGAAGCCGGGGGGGCGGGTAGCAGGCTGTCCATACGGATCGAGGGATCGATGTGGCGTAAGGCGGGACACTGGATTGCGATAAAGAGGATATGGGGTGATCCTGGACAGGACGATCAACTGATGCCGTGATAAGCTCTAGGCATACGACTGACGGCTGTGAGATGGAGGCGGACCGTAACATCGAGGGGTGAGAGCATGCCGGAGCAACACGAGCGAATATTGGCCGCCCTGGAGCTGCGCGAGCCGGACCGCGTACCGACACTGGACGTGATGGAGGAGTACGCCAACATCTACGACGTGCTGGGAAAGAGGCCCACACCCCTGGGCTTCCTGGTCACCAACCGCTACGCCGCGGCGGTGTTCGATGTGGCGATGCCCTTGCTGAACCTTATCCATTTCCTGGATTCGGAGATGGACCGCTTCTCTTACGACCGTACCGCCGCGGCGGTGAAGATGGGCTACGATGCCGCCTGGGTGATGCACGTCCCCATCTGGCGCTTCCGGGATTCAAAGGTGGCCGAGGATATCTACGGCCGTTACTACGATATCGTCGTGGATGACCGTGGGAACATCGCCACTCCTATCTATCGGGGCGGCATGATCACCTCTCCCGATGATTGGAAGGCATGGGACAAGCGGTCCATCCTGCGCCTGCCGGAGAGGGCGAACCGTACTTATGCGAAGATACAGAGGGATTTCGGCGACCGCATAGTGGTCTTCGCCAGTTTTTTCTTCGGGCTCTTCGAGAACACCTGGCAGCCCCTGGGCTTCAAGCGCTTCGCGGTGGCGGTGAGGAAGGAGCGTGAGTTCCTCAGGCGCATGATAAAGTTCTACGAGGACCACTACTGCCTGATGATCGAGGCCTGGGCCGACGCGGGCGTTCCCGGTGCCGTTTACTCGGACGACATGGCCTATCGCTCCGGGCCCATGCTCAATCCGCGCCTCATGGAAGAGCTCTACGGCGATTCTTTCCGGCGCATCACCGAGACGGCCCATGCGCACGGCATGAAGATAGTGGTGCACACCGACGGCATGGTCTACCCGCTACTGTCCTGGTTCGCCGACTGCGGCTTCGACGGCATACATTCC
>Ga0315295_10005962_pt1 | contig 10423 bp, 7 predicted proteins | sample YL17G14_0_MG_FD_204453 | JGI IMG/M metagenome (GOLD analysis project Ga0315295, IMG submission 204453) | Sediment microbial communities from Yellowstone Lake, YNP, Wyoming, USA - YL17G14_0 | ecosystem: Environmental > Aquatic > Freshwater > Lake > Sediment | place: USA: Wyoming | collected... | reverse complement strand
GCCGTGGCGAACTGGGACAAGCCGGAGGCGCTGGCGCGGCTGAGCGAGGGGCTGCCGCGGGCCATGAAGGGGCTGTCGCTGGAGGCGATCCCCGCCGAGGAGCAGCTTGCCCGCCGCGGCTGGTGAGCGTCGTGAGGGCCGGGAGGATGCGCCGGCGCCGCGCGAGCGCGGCCGGCGGCGCGGAGACGAGGAGAAGAGGATGAGCGTGCGATTCGCGGGTCGGATGGACGTGATGAGGGCCTCGGACATCCGGGAGCTGCTGAAGATCACCGAGCGGCCCGAAGTGATCTCGTTCGGGGGCGGCCTGCCGGCGCCCGAGTCCTTCCCCACCGAGGAGCTGATGGCGGTCGCCGCGGAGGTGCTCTCGACGCAGGGTGCCCGCGCGCTGCAGTACTCCACGACCGAGGGACACCGCGGCCTGCGCGAGATCGTCGCGAGCCGCATGAACGCCACGCTGGGGACGGCGGTGCAGGCCTCCGGAATCCTGATCACGCACGGCTCGCAGCAGGGGCTCGACCTCACGGGCAAGATCTTCCTCGACGAGGGGGACGAGGTGCTGTGCGAGAGCCCGACCTACCTCGCCGCCATCAACGCCCTGCTGGCCTTCCAGCCGCGCTTCGTCGAGGTGCCGACCGACGACGAGGGCATGATCCCCTCCGAGCTCGAGCGCTGCCTCGACCGGAGCACCCGGGCCAGGCTGATCTACGTCATCCCGAACTTCCAGAACCCCAGCGGCCGCACCTGGAGCCTGGAGCGCCGCGTGGCCCTGCTCGAGGCCGCGGAGCGGCGCGGGCTGGTCGTGGTCGAGGACGATCCCTACGGGCAGCTCTGCTACGAGGGCGTCACGCCGCCCGCCCTGCTGGCGCTCGCGGGCACCGGGACCGTGGTCTACCTGAGCACCTTCTCCAAGATCTTCTGCCCTGGCATGCGCATCGGCTGGCTGGCGGCCCCACCGGCCATCTACGAGAAGTACGTGCTGGCAAAGCAGGGCGCCGACCTGCAGACCTCGACCTTCTCCCAGGCGCTGCTCTACGCCTACCTCACGCGCTACGACATCGACGCCGGCATCCGGCGCATACGCGACCTCTACGGGCGCCGGCGCGATGTGATGCTGCGGGCCATCGAGCGGGAGTTCCCGCCCGGCGTGCGCTGGACGCGGCCGCGCGGCGGGCTGTTCCTGTGGGTCACGCTGCCCGCGCACGTCGGCGCGCGCGACGTGCTGGCGCGCTGCCTCGAGCGCGACGTGGCGTTCGTGCCGGGCGGCTCCTCGTTCCCCAACGGCGGGCACGAGAACACCATGCGGCTCAACTTCTCGAACATGCCCGAGGAGCGGATCGTGGAGGGGATCGCGAGGATGGGGGCGGTGCTGCGGGGGATGATCGGCGGGGACCAGGGCACACGCCCCGCCGCGGCCTAGGAAGCGGGCGTCGTCTCGAGCGGCCAGTCGCTCTCGTCCAGCAGGTCCTCGGACGCCGGTCCCAGCGCGCTCAGGGCGAAGCGCCCGGGGCGGAGCAGGCGCGCCGCCAGGGCGGCGACCTGCTCGCGGGTCACCGCGAGGATGCGCTCGAGCTGCTGCTCGGGCGCCGTGTAGGTGCCGCGGTAGATCTCCTCGTGCGCCAGGTGGACCATGTGGCTCGAGACGCTCTCCTGCCCCATGACCACGCTCCCCTTGAGCTGGAAGCGCGCCGCGGCCACCTCGTCCTCGCTGGGTCCGCGGGTCGAGAGGTCCTCGAGCTCCTTGCGCACGAGCGCCAGCGCCTCGCGCCCGCGGTCGGGTGCCACGCCCAGCTGGATCGAGACCAGGCCGGTCTCGCGGTAGAAGTCCGCGGCCGAGAACACGGAGTAGGCCAGCCCCGCCTCCTCGCGCACGCTCTGGAAGAGGCGCGAGCTCATGCCGCCACCGAGCAGCGTGTTGAGCACGACCAGCGCGTAGCGCTCCTCGTCGGTGTAGCCCAGGCCGCGGGTGCCGAGTGCCAGGTAGAGCTGGTGCGTCTCCTCACGCGTGGTGTGCCGCACCGCCGGCCCGAACTCCGGCGGCGGGCCGGACAGCGGCAGGGGCGGGCCGTCGGGCGGCTCGAAATGCCGCCCGATCACCTCGGCCAGGCGCTCGTGCTCGACGGCCCCGGCCGCGGACACCACGAGGTAATCGGACCGGTAGCGGCTGCGGAAGTACCGGCGCAGCCGGTCGCTGTCGAGGCCGTCCACGGTCTCGACCGTGCCCAGGATCGGGCGCCCCAGCGAATGGCTGCCCCACACCTGCCCCGCCAGCAGCTCGTTGATCTTGTCCTCGGGGTTGTCCTCGCAGGCGAAGATCTCCTCGCGCACGACGGACTTCTCGCGGTCCACCTCGGCCGGGGCGAAGCGCGAGCGGCAGACGATGTCGGCCAGCACGTCCACCACCTCGGGCAGGTGCTCGGCCAGCGCGCGGGCGTAGTAGCAGACCTCCTCGCGCGCCGTGAAGGCGTCGAGGTGGCCGCCCAGGGACTCCAGGCTGGCGGCGATGGCGCGGGCATCGCGGCGCTCGGTGCCCTTGAACATCATGTGCTCGATGAAGTGGGTGATGCCGAGGGCCTCGGCGGGCTCGTCGCGCGCACCGCTCCTCACCCACACCCCGACCGCGAGCGACTGCCGGTCGGGCACGCGCTCGGTGAGCAGGGTGATGCCGGAGGGCAGCACCGTCTTGCGGTAGAGATCCGCGTTCATGTCCCCTCGTCCCGCTCGGCCGTGGCGCCCGAAACGCCGAGTGGCAGGTCGCCCTGCCACCCGGCCTGCTTCGGATGTCCCGTACTCAGCGGCGCCGGTCGCGGCCCCGGTCGCGGTCCCGGCCCCGGTCGCGGTCCCCGCCCCGGTCGCGGTCCCCGCCCCGGTCCCCCCCGCGATCCCGGTCCCCCCCGCTGCGCGGCGGCACCCCACCCGGAGGCTCGGGCAGCAGCGCCTTGCGCGACAGCTTGATCTTGCCGTCGCGGTCCACGCCGATGACCTTGACCATGACCATGTCGCCGACGTTGAGCACGTCCTCGGTGCGACCCACGCGATGGTGGTCGATCTCCGAGATGTGCAGCAGCCCGTCGCGCCCCGGCACGATCTCGACGAACGCGCCGAAGGTGACGATGCTGCGCACCTTGCCCTGGTAGACGCGGCCCACCTCGGGGTCCTCGACGATGTTGCGGATCAGCTCCTCGGCGCGCCGCCCGCCCTCGCTGTTGATGGCCGCGATGCGCACCTCGCCGCTGTCCTCGATGTCGATCTGGGCGCCGGTTTCCTCGGTGATCTTCTTGATGATCTTGCCACCCGGCCCGATGACCTCGCGGATCTTGTCGGGCGGGATGTTGAGGATGAGGATGCGCGGCGCGTACGGCGACATCTCGGCACGCGGCTTGTCCAGCGTCTGCGCCATGATGTCGAGGATGGTGAGGCGCCCGCGGCGCGCGCGCTCCAGCGCGTTCCGCAGGACGTCGAAGGAGATGCCGCCGATCTTGGTGTCCATCTGGAAGGCGGTGATCCCCTCGGTCGTGCCGGTGACCTTGAAGTCCATGTCGCCGAGGTGGTCCTCGACGCCCAGGATGTCGGTCAGCACCGCGACGCGGTCGCCCTCCTTGATGAGCCCCATGGCGATGCCGGCCACCGGCGCCTTGACGGGCACACCGGCGTCCATGAGCGCCATGGAGGAGCCGCACACCGTGGCCATGGACGAGGAGCCGTTCGACTCCAGGATGTCGCTGACCAGGCGGATGGTGTAGGGGAAGTGCGTGTCGGCCGGGATGACCGGCTCGACCGCGCGCTCGGCGAGGGCGCCGTGGCCGATCTCGCGCCGGCCCGGGCCGCGGATGGGCCGCACCTCGCCCACGCTGAAGGGCGGGAAGTTGTAGTGCAGCATGTACGACTTCCACGACTGCCCCTCGAGCTCCTCGATGCGCTGCTCGTCCTGCTTGGTGCCGAGCGTGCACACCGCCAGCGCCTGGGTCTCGCCGCGGGTGAAGAGGCACGAGCCGTGGGTGCGCGGCAGCACGCCCACCTCGACCGTCACCTTGCGGATGTCGTCCACGCCGCGGCCGTCCGCGCGCACGCCCTCGCTGAGGACCATGTTGCGCAGCTCATCGCGCTCGATGTCGTGCAGGATGCGCCCGATGTAGAGCTCCTGCCCGGCGAAGCGCTCCTTGTGGGTCACGACCGCCTCGGCCGTGGTGCGGTCCACCTCCTCCTGGCGCGCCTCCTTGCCCGGGATGCGGATGGCCTGTCGCAGGCGCTCCCGGTAGCCCTGCTCCAGCGCCGCGCGCAGCTCGGTGGTGTCCGGCGGGGTGACGAGCGGCCGCTTGGCCTTGCCGCAGCGGGAGATCAGCTCGCGCTGGGCCACGACCAGCGCCCGGATGTGGTCCATGGCGAACTGCAACGCCGCGACGAGATCCTCTTCGGAGACCTCGCGCGTGCCGCCCTCGACCATGATGATGTTCTCGGCCGTGCCCGCCACCACCATGTCCAGGTCGCTCTCCGCGAGCTGGGCCACGGTCGGGTTCACGACCAGGTTGCCCTCCACTCGACCCACGCGCACCCCGGCGATCGGCTCGGGGAACGGGATGTCCGAGAGGTTCATCGCCGTCGAGGCCCCGACCAGCGCGAGCACGTCGGCGTCGTTCTCCTGGTCGGAGGACACCACGGTCGCCATGATCTGGGTCTCGTAGGGGAACTGCTTGCTGAACAGCGGCCGGACCGGCCGGTCGATCAACCGGCAGGAGAGCACCTCCTTCTCGGTCGGACGGCCTTCACGCTTGAAGAAGCCACCGGGGATCCTGCCGGCCGCGTAGGTGCGCTCGCGGTAGTCCACCGTCAGGGGCACGAAGTCGCGGTCGGGACTCGCCGTCCTGGCGGCGCTCGCCGCCACCAGCACGACCGTGCCGCCCAGCTGGACCACGGCGGAGCCGCCGGCCAGCTTGGCCCATTTGCCTGTGCGGATCGTGAGCGTCTGCTCGCCGAGCTGCACCTCTACCTTCTGCTCTTCCATCGACTCGTCCTGTCCTCTCGCCTTCCGGCCCGGGCACCCGCCCGGGCCAACGAACGCCCACCCGTGGAAGCGGTCCAGCGGGGGCGCGCGCGGGGGAACGGTTCCCCCGCCAGAGGGAGGCCCCGCACGATGCGGGGCACCTCCCGGGTACGGACCTGCTTAGCGGCGCAGGCCCAGATCCTTCACGACCTTGCGGTAGCGGTCCACCTTGGTGACCTTCAGGTAGTCCAGCAGTCGGCGCCGCTGGCCCACCATGCGCAGAAGCCCGCGCCGGGACGCGTGGTCCCGCTTGTGGACCTTGAAGTGGTCGGTGAGGTAGTGGATCTTCTCGGTGAGGAGAGCGATCTGGACCTCAGGTGATCCCGAGTCGCCCTCGTGCTGCTTGAACTTGCCGATAATCCCCTGCTTCTGCTCCTTGGAGAGCGTCACAGCGGTCCTCCTGCCATGCGAAGGGGGTGTGCGGCCCGAGACCACCGGGTTCAAGCTCCCGCGTGGCCGAGCGTTGGAAGACCCGCCCCTGGCGGGACGGACATGGGAACTTACCACCCGGGCCACCTCCTTGGCAAAGCCCGTCCTGCGGCCGGCGGGCTGGGTGCCGCGCCGGGCGGCGGACATGTTCCCCGGGCGCCCCGCGGCGTGCTAACGTCCGGCCCCGTGCGCGACTCGGCCGTCGATCCGCCCCTGAAGGTCGCCTTCCTCCAGGCCTCTCTGGAGGTGGGAGGAGCCGAGCGCCTGGTGCAGGACATCATGGCCGGACTCACCCGCCACAGCATCGAGTCGCTGGCCCTCAACCTGTACGGCCCCGGCGCGGTCGGCCAGCAGCTGGAGGCCTCGGGGCACGACGTCGTATCCGGGCTCGCCCGCGGCAGACTGGACCCCCTGACCGGTGCCCGGCTGGCGCGCGCCTGCAGGGAACAGGGCATCCGGGTGGTCTACGTGGTGGACAGCGCCCTGCCCCTGTTCTGGGCCGGCATGGCGCGGCGCTGGAGCGGCTGGCCCCGGCTGGTGCTGGGCTTCCATTCCACCGGCAAGGGCGAGGACGCCCTGCAGCACGCGCTGGCCAACGCCGCCGCGCTGCCCGTGGCCGACCGCTTCGTGGCGCTGGCCCCCAGTCACCGCGACTGGCTGGCGCTGCGCTTCCACCTGGACCCCGGGCGCTTCGCCGTCATCCCCAACGGCGTGGACACCGGACGGTTCCGGCCCGCCGCGGACCGCGCGGCGGCCAGGCGCGCGCTCGGCTGGCCCGACGACGCCGTGATCGTGAGCATCGTGGCCGGGCTGCGGCCCGAGAAGAACCACGCGCTGTTCCTGCGCGCCGCCGCCGCGCTGGCGCCGCACTACCCGCAGGCGCGCTTCATGGTGGTGGGCGACGGCAGCGAGCGCGCCGCGCTCGAGCGCGAGCGCGATTCACTCGGCCTCGGCGAGAAGGTGAGATTCCTCGGCACGCGGCAGGACACGCCCGAGATCCAGCGCGCCAGCGACGTGGTCGTGCTGACCTCGCACCCGGTAGTGGAGACCTTCCCCGTCAGCCTGGTCGAGGCGCTCGCGAGCGGCACGCCGGTGGTGAGCACCGACGTCGGCTCGATCCGCGACGTGGTGCGCGACGGCGTGACCGGGCTGATCGTGCCCGCCGGCGACGAGGCGGCCTTCGGCGCGGCGCTGGGGCGGCTGCTGGAGGACGGCGCCCTGCGCGCGCGCATGGGCGCGGCCGCGCGCGACGACGCCGTGGCGCGCTTCGGCCGCGAGGACATGATCGCGGCCTACGCGAAGCTGTTCCGCGAGGTGGCGGCCGGCTGAGCGGCACAGGAACCCGGCGCAGCGGCGAGGAGGCGTGATGCACCCACGCATTCGATCGTGTCTCAGCGGGTCGCTGCTGCTCGTCTCTCTCCTCGCCGCGACCTGCGCGCTGGCCCGGCCGACGAGCACGGATGCCGCGCAGGAGGCGCGCCGGAGCGCCGAGGTCCGGCGGATCCTGAGGGAGACGCCGCTCGTCGACGGCCACAACGACCTGGCCGAGCAGCTGCGCGACCGGGTGCGGAATCACCTCGACTCGCTCGACCTCGCCCACGACACCGGCCACCTCGTGCCGCCGATGCAGACGGACATCCCGCGCCTGCGCCAGGGCGGCGTGGGCGGCACGTTCTTCGCGGCCTTCGTGCCGGCCGATCTCGCGGGGGCCGGCGGCCGTGCGCTTCATGTTCGAGCAGATCGACGTGCTGCGGCGCCTGCCGGAGCGCTATCCCGCCGACCTGGCCCTGGCCTGCTCGGCCGCGGACGTGAGGCGCATCCACCGGTCCGGGCGCATCGCGGTCCTGATCGGGGTCGAGGGCGGCCACGCCATCGGCAACTCGCTGGCCGTGCTGCGGCAGGCGTACCAGTGCGGAGCGCGCTACCTGACCCTCACGCACGTGAAGACCAACGACTGGGCCGACGCCGCCCTCTGGCACGGCGTGGGCGAGGACACGCTCCGGCACGGCGGGCTCACGCGCTTCGGCCGCGAGGTGATCCGCGAGATGAACCGGCTCGGCATGCTGGTGGACCTCTCGCACGCCGCCGAACCCACGATGCTCGCCGCCCTCGAGGTCAGCGAGGCCCCGGTGATCTTCTCCCATTCCTCGGCGCGGGCCCTGTGCGACCACCCCCGCGACGTCCCGGACGACGTGCTTCACCGGTTGGCGGCCAACGGCGGGATCGTGATGGTGAGCTTCGGTCCCGGCTTCACGTCCGAGGAGTACCGGGCGTGGGACAATGGGCTGGCCATCCCGGAGTGGCGGCGCCTCGAGACGCTCTACCCGGGCGACGACGGGCGGGTCGCCGCGGAGTTCGCGGCCTGGAAGAAGCGGCACCCGTCGCCGCCGGTGCCGCTGGCGCGGGTCGCGGATCACATCGACCACGTCCGCCAGGTGGCGGGGATCGACCACGTCGGCATCGGCACGGACTTCGATGGCATGGACGAGTTCCCGGTCGGACTCGAGGACACGTCGCGCTTCCCGGCGCTGCTCGCCGAGCTGCGGCGGCGTGGCTACACCGCGAACGAGGTCGGAAAGGTCGCCGGAGGCAACATCCTGCGGGTCATGCGGGAGGCCGAGCGGGTCGCGCAGCGGCTGCAGAAGGCCCGCCAGCCCTCCGACGCCCTCATCGAGGACCTGGACGCGCCCTGAGCGGGTGCCCTGCGTGCCTCGCGGCGCCCCGGAGGTGAGCGAGTGGACCCGAGAGCCATGGAGCCGCACGGCGCGGCACTGTGGGCGTACTTCGAGGGCGACACCGCGGCGGAGCTGATCGTGCGTCGGGACGACGGCCAGGAGGGCCGGCTTCCGGCGTCCCGGTCGTTCCGCGAGCCCGGGGACTTCACGCCCATCGAGAGCACCGCGCTGGCGCGCTGTGCGGGACACGTGCTCGACGTGGGCGCAGGCAGCGGCCTGCACAGCCTCGCCCTCCAGCAGCGGGGCCTGCGGGTGACGGCGATCGACGTCGAGGCGCGCTCCGTGGAGCTGATGGCAGAGCGCGGCGTGACGGACGCGCGGTGCGCGGACCTCTTCGACTGCGACGCGGGCCCCTTCGACACCCTCCTGATGCTGGGACACGGGCTCGGCATGGTGGAGACGCTGGCCGGCCTGGACCGCTTCCTCGCCCACGTGCGCGGACTCCTGACCCGGGACGGACAGGTGCTGCTCGACTCCCACGACGTGCGCCGCACGGACGACGCGGCGAACCTGGCCTACCACGCGGCGAACCGGCGCGCCGGACGCTACATCGGGGAGATCCGCATGCAGCTCGAGCATCGTGGCGCGGCCGGACCCTGGTGTGGATGGCTCCACGTGGACCCGGGGACGCTGGCCGAGCACGCCGTGCGGGGAGGTTGGACCTGCGAGGTGCTCGTCGGGGAGGCCGGCGGAGACTACCTCGCCCGGTTGACCGCGGAGCGCCGCGCCTGAAGAGGCGCCGGCGGCACGCCGACTAGCGACCGCGAAGCGGCAGCACCGTGAAGCGCCCGAGCTCGACGACGTTGTTCTGCGCCCGGACCCGGGCGTCATCGGTCTCCGAGAGCACCTGCCGCTCCTCACTGCGCCGCCCGACGCGCATGCCGAGCATGTAGGTGCCGGGGGTCACGTCCTGGGGCACCACGAGACGGTAGGTCTCGCGGACCGGAGTCGAATCCGGCCACGTGCCGATCGGGTGCTGCATGTATCCCAGGTGCCGCCAGTGCGAGAACACCGCGCGTCCGAGCGAGTCGTACGCGGTCAACTCGAGGACGTAGGTGGAGGCGGAGGGGGCCACCCGGCTCCAGAAGGTGCGCAGCGGCAGCAGCCCGCCGGGCTCGACGGTCGTCGCGAGGAACTCATCGCCGAGGTAGGCGATCTCGCCGTCGAAGACGACGCGTTGCGGGTCCGCGGGTGCTCCACCGCCCTCCCGCCAGATCTCGACGCTGTCGGGTGCATCCCGCAGGTACAGCAGCAGGTCGCCGGCCGCGCCGACCAGCCCGAGCCGGTTCTCCGCGATCAGGGCGCGCGTGCGCCCGGCCGAGCCGGGCACGACGAACAGGCTCAATCGCGGCTGGCTCACATCCACGAGCAGGGCCGATGCGTCCGTGAGCGAGGGATAGGCTCTCGTCGAGAAGGTGTGCCGCCCTTCCAGGACGTTGTGGAACGACCGCGTGTTGCGTCGCGCGGCGAGACGCGTGAGGAACTCCCACCCCGCGACCACGCTGTCGCGGCTGCCGAGCACGGACATCATCCGGTCCCGATGGCGCGCGAGCGCTCGATCCTCGCCCGTGGGAGAGACCGGCTCCTCGGCTCGGACCAGTTGCAGGATGCCGTGGCCGAGCAGTGGCCCGTACATCAGGTGGCAGGCGAGCGTCGCACCCAGCATGCCGAGCAGGATCCACCGGGCGAAGGCCCGCACGTCCCTGCGCCCGCCCAGTGCCTCGGGCAGCGACAGGCCACCGGCACCGGCCCGTCGACGAAGCAGGTTGCGGAGACCCAGCACCGATGCCGTGATGAGGAAGGGCGTGATGAGCGCCGTGTACTGGTAGTAGATGGTGTGCTGTGGCGAACGCCACGACAGGAAGTGCGTGGCCAGCGTCGGCCCGATGGCGACGGCCGTGATGGGACTCAGGACCGGGAGGAAGAGCAGCGGCAGGAGAAGGTGCAGGTGGAACTGCAGCTTGAGTGCCGTGTCCAGCGGGTACCCCGGCGTCATGAAGAACGCCGTGGCTGCGCGGAGCGGGTGGCGGAGGATGTTGAGCGCCACCTCGCCGGGTCTCGTGCCCCAGTCGAGGTACAGCCTCCCGTAGTCCACCTCACCCATGCCGAATGCCGGCTTGAGCACCGCGAAGGAGACCAGCAGCGACGCCGCGGCCAGGGAGAGCAGCGCCAGCGCATGGACGCGGCGCCTCGGCCCGCGGTCGAGAAGCGACAGGAGCGC
>Ga0315295_10005961_pt1 | contig 10423 bp, 17 predicted proteins | sample YL17G14_0_MG_FD_204453 | JGI IMG/M metagenome (GOLD analysis project Ga0315295, IMG submission 204453) | Sediment microbial communities from Yellowstone Lake, YNP, Wyoming, USA - YL17G14_0 | ecosystem: Environmental > Aquatic > Freshwater > Lake > Sediment | place: USA: Wyoming | collected... | reverse complement strand
AGATACGCATTACGGATCGATGTATTCCAATCCGGACTTAGTAAATGCAATATATGAGATTTACGCAAAAGAAGGAGTAAAACACGTCTATCATACAGGAGATTTAGTAGAAGGAGAGCATATGTACAGATCACAAGAATATGAAGTTTATGCACATGGCTATGACAAGCAGTTAGAGGATGTTGTTAAGAACTATCCAAAATGCGAGGGTCTTGTAACGCATATAATATCGGGAAACCATGACCTAAGCTTCTGGAATTCAAGCGGAGCGGATATAGTAAAAGAAGCATCAAAAGCAAGATCAGATATAGATTACCTCGGACAAGATGAAGCAGATATTGACGTAGGAAATGGAGTTATCTTAAAATTATTGCATCCTGCAGGAGGAACGGCCTACGCATTGAGTTATTTTTCCCAGAAGGCAGCCGAGAGTTTACCCGGAGAAGAAAAGCCAAATATTTTAGCAATAGGGCATTTCCATAAATCAGAATACATTCCAGGATATCGAAATATACATATTTTCCAAACAGGAACATTAATGTCTCAAAGTCCTTACATGAGAAGGAAAAAATTAAGCGCTATGATCGGAGGTTGGATGCTCAGATTCCACACACAAAACAAGGAAGTAACAAGAATGAATGCCGAGTTTATCCCATTTTATAAATGAGCGATGCACAATCCTTGAGAGATTATCAAAGAAACAAGACATTTAATGATGCATTAGAAATCATAGTAAGAGAATTTGATGACCCAAACACAAGAGGCTGCGAGTATATTTTATTGAGGCATGCATTCATGGGATTAGTCTCATATAGAATACTAAGAAAAGAATACGTCCCAGAGAAATTTATCTAAAAGTTTCTTTTTTCCTCCAGCCCACTTCAGAAATGTTGGTATATTTGTCATCTTTATCAAGATCATGAAATATGATCTTATATATAAATCTTTCTATAGAATCTATAGTAGCTATACTAACAATAGCAGAACAATAATCATTGTCAAGTCTATAGAAAAAGTTATAAATCTATATATTAAAGTAAAAATATGAAAAAGGAGATTATATTTGAAGAGTTAACTAAAGGAGAAAAAAAGTTACTTTTACAGTCATTCGATTATGATGTAGATAACGATGGATATATTTTAGATCCATCCGGTCAAAGAATTATGTCTAAAGAGGATCCGCTACAATTTATACATATAGACAGAGCTGCACTTGTGCCTGGTTCTTTGGAAGTTATCGATGGAACCCCAACAGCAATTTCTAAATTTATTAGGGAAGAAATCGAGAGTGAAGATGGATCCAACAACTCTTGAACAGATCATTGAAACATCTCGATATTTACCATATTTTAGAAGGAGAGTTTAAATTCAGAAGATGACAATATTCCAGGAAACCCCGGACGACAAAGTATTTTATGGAAGATTCAAGGACGACTTAGACGAAGAGGATCCAGAGGATTATTTTTATGTAGAGGTTAGATACAATCCAGTGCATAATTTTTTTATGTGGTATTCAGAGCCACTGGCCAATGACGGATTATTATCAGTTATTCCGGCATATATATGCTCTGAAATGGCCAAGGATTTGCAGATAGAATCAGGGAAAAACAGGGAGTTATTAGTTACAAGATACATGGGATTAAAGAAAGGATTAGAAGAAATTGTCAAATCCGGTTTAACACCAAAAGCAGAAATAGGGCCGCTTAGTACAGAGTTCGTGCCAGAACAGGAAACTGACGAATGGCTCAAATATTTTTTTAATGGTATCAAAAAAGATTATGGAGGGAACAACAATGCCAATGAAGAAGAGTAATTTAGAACCCACAAACCCACAAAGCATGGACAGGGAAACAGAACCAATGAGGTGGACTTTAGATCCAGGATATACACTCTATCAAATACTTACAGAAATGAAAAAACAAACAAAGATACTCGAAGAATTATTAAAAAGAAGGTAACATGGACAAGAACAAAAAAAGAGAGTTGGTATTAATGGTAGTGGAGAAATTTGACCAGGGAGCCACAACCAGGCAAATCTTAGTAAGAGTAATCGAAGAACAGCCGGGATTAAGGATCAGGACAGAGCCGGAGATAAGGCAGTTTTTAAGGGGACTTCCACTTGAAAAAACAGAGGGCCCGAACAATATCACTACTTATAAGGCTATAAAGAAACATAATGTTTAAATACTAAGAAAGTAAAAAAGATAGGCATGAGTGATTTTAAATTCATTATCCCCCTTCAGAAATCTTTTGATACAACACCGAACGTCGACATAACAACCGGCCAAATCGGAGCAAAAGAATATATCATAGAGGGAATCGCCTCAACTACTTCTGTGGACAGAGATACTGAAAGAATGTCCGAAAAGGCATTAAAGCAGATGACAGATCAATTCAAAACAATGAAGATTAATTTATTTTCTAATCATGATCATAATTGGGAGAGCACTCTTGGAGTTATAAAAGATGCAGATTTAATAGACAACAAAGTAAAGACAAGAATAAAGCTTGAAAACCCCGAAATGAATCCAAAGGTTAAATCTCTTATGTCAAAAATGGACACAGGAATACAACTTGGATTAAGCGTAGGGGGAAAAGTAATTGATACATTCAAGGAATTCAACAAAGTAATCGGAACCCATGTAAATGTAATCGATTCAGTTAAATTATTCGAATTGAGCGTGGTCGGATTGGCAAGCAATGAAGACACAACCGGAACATTATCTATTCCAGGAGCAATTGCAAAATCTTTTTACGGGATAAATCCCGCGATATGCCCATTATGCTATAACAGAACAATTTTCAACAAAGGGAAACAATATTGTGATATTTGTTTCTGGAGGGAATAATGGAAGAATTACAAAAAGCCAGTGGAGAAGCCGGAGGCCTTAGCGAGTATCAAGTTGGCGCTCTCGGGCATAACGTGCTTCAAAAGCAGCAATGCCCCAACTGCAAGGGATTTGATACTGAACTAATATCAGAAATGGATCCACAGGGGGATAAATTTTATTGCAATACATGCCAGCAATATTTCTCGGTAGAAGAGCAGAATCCAACTGCGGGCGCGGCAATAGCCCAGCCAGTGAGAAACACTGGAAGAGCGCCAGGAGATACAATTGAAACTCTTGGAAGGAAAGACATACAAACTGAGATCGAGAAAGAATCCAAGAAAAGGGAAAGATACGATCTCCAGGATACAAGCGACGTGAGAATGGCCGCAGGATCAGTAGATTTAGATGATCAAGACTTGGAAAAAATAAAGTCAGAAATAGATAAGGCCGGAGGATCCGGCAATGCTTATGCAATATGCACAGCATCACTTGGCGCAGGCGCGCAAGGTTCAGATAAATGGGACAGATGCATAGAACATGTTCAAGCACAATATGGTAAGTCTATCAAGGAGGACAATACAATGGTTGACGATTTAGAAAAAAGGAAAAAAGAGGAAGAAGAGCCAAAAGAAGAAGCTGAGGAAGAAGTCGAGAAAATGGAAGACGAAGATCTTAGCGATTTAGATGAGGACGAGAAGAAAGCATACAGAAAGTTAAAATCAAGAGTCAAGAGATGCAAAGAAAAAGGCAAGACCGAATCCGGGCAGAATCCGGAAGAGGACACAGCGAGTGCAACTGATGCTAATAGTACAATCAGCCCAAATCAATCTACGCCAAGTAGCGCACAGCATATGTTAACGCCGCAGAGTTCAGTAGACGCGAGTAGAATTGGGCACGGACAATCTCCAAGCGAGGTAAGCTACACTGGAAAAGACATTGACGCTGAGTTGAAAAAATCACCTCTCGGGAAGATAGTATTAGACCTGCAAGACAAGGTTTCAAAAAGCAACAAGGACAAGGAAGAATTAATGAAGCAAATCAAGAAACTTGCTGATAACAAAAAAGATGACAGCTATATGAAATCTGTAAAAGACAACGTAGGTATGGAGGCCCTTGAAAGGGGCGAAGTGGAGCCAAAGTCAGATCTGACTTTCAAAGGAATGTTTAAAACAACACACGGAGGAAAATAAAATGACAGAATACGGATTAGATTACGGTTTTGATATTAACCTAACACCTCCTGGATCTGTAATTACCAAATGGGTCGGTAGTACAGAAATGGGTTTGAGAAAAGAATACCAGGAGAACAAAGAGTTTAGGAAAGCATTGACAACTACGCTATCAACTTATAGCGGAGGCACATTGCCAGTGCTAATACCAGTTTATGTAGATCCAGAGATCATAGATACAACAAGAAGGGCGACACCAATAGTTGAGTTAATTACAAGAGTTACTAACTATGGTAGAACAGCCGACTACAACCAGATTACAGTTATCGCAACTGCACAAGCGCTTGCAGAAGATGCAGCATTAAGTGAGCAGAACGATACATTTGTAAGAAGGTCTGTAACGATAAAATATCTTTACAGTGTAGGAAGAGTAACAGGACAAATGTTTGCAGCAAGCAAGCAATATCTATCAAGCGGCGGATATGTTGATGCCTTGTCTTTAGATGTAAAGAACAAGACAATAGCATTGAAGAGACTTGAAGAGGCAATGATATTGCTTGGAGATAGCCAAACCAACTGGACTGAACCTTGCAACTCGACAACCATAACTGCAGCCAATTCATTTGACGGATTATATAACATAATCACGAATGCAAATAGTTGCACACTTGGCGGAAGTTCAAGCTACAGAACAGATATGGCCGGTACAAGCTTACAAATAAGCAATATAAGAACCGGAATAAGGACTGCAAGAACATCTGGTGGAGAGCCAAACTTAATCATTGTAGATTACGCTACATATGATGTAATGAAAGGCCTTATACAGGATCAATTAAGATATGTGAGCACCCAGACAATAGCATGGGGTATAACAACTCTAAGCTTTGAAGGGATCCCTGTAATTGCAAGCAGATTCTTAAGCACAACCGCAGGAACAGGTTCTGGAGTGCCAGCAAACGCAAGAAGTATGTTTATCTTGGACACAAACGTGATCGAGATGAGAGTACTTCAAGATGTAAGCTACGAAGAATTGGCCAAGACAAACGATTCTGTGAAGTTCATGTTAAAATGCTACGAAGCATTAGTTGTGAAGGCTCCACAGTTTAACCATATTTTGATAGATGTTGGAGCATAATCCATTATCTAATTAGGAGGACAAAAAAATGACAGCATGGACACAAGCAACATCTGGGGTAAGTGTTAATGAAATAACACCCGCATTAGGTTTCAAAATGATTCTGGTCAAAACACCAGCAACATTCGTCAATGGAACAGATACTATGGCCATAGATCTTACAAAATACGGATGCAGGAACTGCGCCGGAGTATTGATGTTTCAAGAGACAACTGCAGGGAGTGTTACTTTGTTAAATGCAGTATCGGCGACAACAGGGGGAGTAGTCGGATTAACCACAGCCGTAAGCGCTGGAACTCTGACAATTTCACCGTTATTGCCAGCTAACACTTGCATAACAAACTTTGTTATTTTCGCCTGGTAAGGCGATTTTATTTTTATTTTGAGCACTTGATTTTTGGTGTGGTAGATGGTGAAAGACCATCAGTAAATAAAAAACAACGGAGGAAACAAAATGGCATTAGGACTTAGAGGAAGTAAAGGAGTAGCAGCACCTCCATATACAGCAGGACCATTTACGTGGGACCAGTTTGTAACTTTTAGTGCTGGAATCGGTGGAACAAATACAGTAGGTAAATGTTTCTATGTGGATCCAAGAGGAACAGAATATGGAATCGGAAACGATCAGAATTCTGGAGAAAGTTGGAGCGAACCACTTGCAACTATTCAAGCAGCAGTAAACAAATGCGTAGACAAGCGTGGAGATTATATATTTGTTGGAGCAGGGGCGAATGCAAAGAATACGGCGCACTGGACTGGAACAAGTGAACACCCAGACTATCAAAAAATCAAGGAAAATGTTTTGATTTATAACAAGTCAAATGTTCACATAATCGGAGTACCATTTAAGAGTGTCTGGAGCCATCAATTAAGACCAAGCGATGGTGCAGGAAACTATCTTGAAGCATATCCAGGAACAAGAACAGTATATTCAATTTCGGCAGGGGCAGTAAGTTCCTCTAATGTTGGATTTGTTGTTATGTCCAGGGATGTGGAAATTACGGGTTTCTGCATTGATGTTGGTGGAGGCAAGGTAGGTATATACATCGGAGACGGTGCAATAATATCTACTGTTTTGGACGAAGACGGCAATCCAGAAACAGGAGCAAACACAGCAGGAACTTGGATACATGATAATATCATTACCGGAGGATCTGAAGGGACAACCGGTGCAGGCATTGTTATAGAGGGTTGTTCTGGAGATGTCGTTATTGAAAACAACACAATAGAACTTTGTGGCGGATTTGGCATCTTTACATATCCAGGCAGTGATAAGACAAACCAAAGACCTTTAATCAGGGGAAATCTATTCAATGATAACAAAGGATATGGAATCTATGCATCAGCTGATTTGACCACCAGGGGATTAACCATTGACAACAATGTATTCCTTGATGGAGATAACCAGATGACTGCAGGAATCAAGACTGGAATCTGTTTGCATACATTAATTTCAAATAACAGATTTGGATGTACAACACCCTTAGATTTGACAACAACCGACTTTTTTAGCGGTAATTTCAAATGTACAACTGGAACTGCAACTGAGACATATGTAAGCGAAGCATAAATTTATTTAGGAGCATATGCTCCATTTTTATTTTTTAGGAGGGAAACATGGTTTTAACACTTACAGTAAGCGAAAAGGTTTTAGCAATAGATGACGATTTTTCTACTAATATAGAAGCATGGATAGACGGATTATCAATCACAACAATTTACGGATATACGTGTGTAGCGTTATCTAACACAAAAGTTTTACTAACAATTTTATACGCATAATGCCAGAAAACAAGAATCGTGAAGATCTGAAAACTGACAAAGACACAGATCGCTCCGGGGAAATAGGTTCAATAAAGGGATCTACAAAGGGAAAGGGGCCACAATATGATCGGAGGAACATCGGGGCCAATTTCGAAAGCCCGGCAATGGTCTCATGACAACATCAAAATTTGTAAAATTCATGGAGCATATCCAAAAAGAGTGGAATGCCCTTAGCGAGAATGATAGAAAATCCATGGACAAGGGAGGTTTTATGTTCAGATGCTTAATGGATTACATGAACTCGGATAAATTTCAGGTAAACAATTTCGGCGAGATACAATTAAGGAGCGTAAAAAAATAAAATGTCATATTCACTATATACGGATGTTCAGGCAAGAACTGGATTGTCAAACACCCAAGTTCCTAACGCTACAACTACAATTCATATAACCGAGGCAGATGCAGAAATAGATTTGCTTACCGGGAGAAAGTGGGATAACACAGGAACGACAACTGAATATTTAGACGGGGCTAAAAAAGACATAACAGATACTAAATCGACTTCTTTACTTCTTAGAAATTATCCTGTAATCGCAGTTAGTTCTTTTTTAGAATTAGACATAGACGGAAATACCGTTACAACGTTTACATCTTCTGATTATTGGTTAGATTCCGAAATAGGAAAAATATCATTGAAAGAGCTCGATATCACTCCCGGCACGAGAAATTATAAGGTTGCGTATACTTACGGCACTGCTTCTACCCCCCAGTATATCAAAACCTTATCAACTCTACTCGCCGGGATAAGAGACTGGATATATTTTCTCGGAGGAAATTATAACTTCTTGAATAATTATTCCCTGCCAGAGATCAGCTTCGGCAAAGGAGACTTCTATCAAAGGGGGCAGCAAATGATTAACTCCATGCAGGAAGAGGCAAACAGATTGTTTGACAGAGTAGGATTAAGAGCGAGGACGTCAGTATTCATGACAAGCGGGGCTGACGCATCAACATAATGGCCCTTTCCAATAGCGGAGTGAGCGCAGCAGATTTTAACCAGATAAACACTGAATGGGGTCAAACAATAACTTACGAAGCAGTTACTAAAACAATAATGAACATAACCGGAGCAGCAGAAAATACATACGCTGCCGGAGTTTCAAAAAGCTGGATTTTCTTCAAGAGAGAAAAAAGGTACATGTGGGATCCAGAAGGATTATTACAACTCGGGGACGCTTATTTAATCATACCATCGACCGATACGATTTATAGATATGACAAGATCACAGTAGATTTAGAGGTTTATCGAGTAGAGATGTTGATCCCGAGAAAATTATTGGATACAACCATTTATAGCTATGCGGTTTTATTCAAGATATCAGACTTAGAGGAGGAATACGAAATGTCTTCAAAAACAGTATATGCCGGTTCAGTATGCACAGGAATTGATAATGCAACAGGGAGAACATTAACACATACAAGCAATATGGGAAGCAATTCGCTTGTTATTGTTGGAAGAGTGGTGTTAATAGTAAACGTGGATTATTCCACAAGCAGCGCAGTAATCACTTTTAACATACCGATATCAAATTCTGATACAATCATGATCGTGGCATAAAGATGTTCGAGGTAAAAATAGATATACAGAATCTCGGAGAATTTGAGAAATCCATAGATAAAAATTTATTGATTGCCCTTGATAAGATAGGAATGTACTTGCAAGCAGAGACAATTAAAAAAACTCCAATAGACCTCGGGCAGTTAAGATCAAGCATAAAGTATACTATAATCCCTTCTGAAATGGCCGTTTATGTAGGCTCAGATGTCGAATACGCGGAATTCTTGGAATATGGAACCAAGCCGCACGTAGTGCCATTAAAGGCCATTGAACCATGGGCTAAGAGGCATGGATTGAATCCCTGGGCGGTTAAAAAATCAATAGAAAAGAAAGGAATGAAATCGGGGACGCCGGCAAGCCCATTTTTAAGCGCAGGGAACACTTACAGGCCATTTCTTAGATCAACAATGTTTCAAAGCAAGCCAGAAGTCATAGAAATAGTAAAGCGAGAGATTGAATAATAAAGTTTAAATACTAAGAATTGAAATAAATAAATATCATCTGATACACCTCTTTTTCCCTGTGGGGCCAACGGCCCTGCCGGGTTTTAAAATCGAGGGCCCAAGAGGGTTTATAATTCCAAGAGGATCATGACAAGTCAAGTAGACATATGGAAAGTACGGGAAGAGTTAGCCGTATATTTTAGGAATTCTGACATTTTATCTATTGCAAGAAGAAACGTAACAACAGTAACAAACGAAAGTTTTGCGGGGCCAAGCACCACAGCACAGTTAGCCCATGCAAATGTAAAAAACATTAGATCAATTACTTCAAATTCTGGAACATTAACAGCTTACACAGATTACACAATCGAGTATGAAGGAGGAAACAATCCAGGGAAAATAACATTTACAGTAGCCCAAACAAATATTTTAATTACATATGATTACGGGACTGACAAGATTTATACGGATTTTCCAAGAGACGATCTTACTTATTCAAGCTATCCAAGGATTGCGATTATAGTTGACGAATCAAGAATTGAGCCAGCTGGTCTCGGCGGTAAGGAATTTTTTACGGATTTTTTCGTTACAATATTTGTATTCGCTCCTGCGGAAAAAGAGAACACGACTGACGCAGCAGGCCAGAAATGGATAGAAGATACAATAGATGACATAAAAAATTATGTGCAAACAAACGGGAAATCATTTAATAATTTTAAATACATGAGGCCGATTAAAACAAGCAGGATCATGCCAGCAGCAAACAAGAATCTGTATGTCCTGCAGAAATCTATCGACTTCATAATACAATTTGTTTACGAACAAGGTTAGGAGGAATAGAAAATGACCCAAGGATACGTGAGTGGAGCCAGTGCATACATTAAGTACGGATATGAAGGTACTTACGGCACAGCATCATCGGAAACTAATTACAAAAATTTTGGTTATGGTGCAACAATTTCTGTAAATAGAAGAAATAACATGGAGAGAATTTACGGTTTAGGATCGAGAAATCCTGCAGCAACCGTAGCAACAAAATACGAGGGAACTCTCACTGTTGAATTTGTATTGGGAAATGGCTGGTTCTGGAGATCAGTAATCGGAAGATTAAGTGACCTGGGAAGCGGACCATTTACGCATACCTACAATGAAGGAGCGACTACTACAGATGTAGACTTAGATTCTATAACAATTCAAAACTGTATAGAAATGGGCACCAATGATTATGCATTCAATTATGTTGGATGTAAATTAAGCAGGGCGACATTGAGCGCAGCAGTTGGAGAAACTGTAAAGGTAACACTTGAATACAACTATATGAAGGAAGCTACGGTCGCGATTGGATCCGCAGCAACGGATACAGTCTGGGACGCTCCAATGGCATTCCAAACAGGATCGCTTCAACTTCCAACAGGAACAACGATCGCAGCAGTGCAATCTTTTAAATTAGACATAACAAATAC
>Ga0315295_10005960_pt1 | contig 10424 bp, 9 predicted proteins | sample YL17G14_0_MG_FD_204453 | JGI IMG/M metagenome (GOLD analysis project Ga0315295, IMG submission 204453) | Sediment microbial communities from Yellowstone Lake, YNP, Wyoming, USA - YL17G14_0 | ecosystem: Environmental > Aquatic > Freshwater > Lake > Sediment | place: USA: Wyoming | collected... | reverse complement strand
TTCGATGAACCCGGGCTCTCCTCCCGTCCAAGACGGCGGACATACCGCATATTCACCGCCGCACAAGAAACGCGTTTTTGCTTTGCTTGCCCTGACGGAATTCTTGGCCATGTCGGTCTGGTTCTCGGCCTCGGCCGTCGTTCCCGCTCTGGTTTCGGCCTGGGGTCTCGCGGCACCGGCACAGGCCTGGCTGACGATGTCCGTCCAGTTGGGCTTCGTCGTTGGCGCGCTCGCCTCGGCCCTGCTCAACCTGGCCGACCGGATCCCCGGGCGCTGGCTGTTCACCATGTCCGCCCTGCTGGCCGGAGGGGCAACGCTGCTCATCCCGGCGGCCGAAGGCAACTTCCTGCCGGTGCTCGTCCTCCGCTTTTTAACCGGCGTCTTCCTGGCCGGTGTCTATCCCGTCGGGATGAAGATCATGGCCACGTGGACCCGGGAAGATCGGGGCTTCGGCGTCGGGCTCCTCGTCGGCGCCTTGACCCTAGGCTCTGCGGCCCCTCATCTGCTCAAGGTCCTCGGCGAGATCGGCGACTGGAAACCGGTCCTTCTCTTGAGCGGGTCGATGGCAATTGCCGGAGGCCTTCTGGCCGGCCTCCTCGTCCGGGACGGGCCGTATCGGACGGCCGCGCCGAAATTCGACTGGAGATACGCGGGGGCAATCTGGGGCGACGAGGGGATCTTCTTAGCCAACCTGGGCTATTTCGGCCACATGTGGGAGCTCTACGCCGCCTGGACCTGGGTCCCGGTTTTTCTGATCGCGAGCTTCCGCGGCTCAGGGATCGACGAGAGATGGGCCGGGCTGGCCGGCTTCGCCTTCATCGCGGCGGGGAGCGCGGGGAGCCTCGTCGCCGGGAGACTCGCCGACCGATTCGGAAGGACAGCGGTCACGGCGACAGCGATGGCGCTCAGCGGAATGTGCTGTCTTCTTGCCGGTCTTTTATTCGGGGGGAACCCTCGGGCGCTTTTCGTGGTCTGCCTCGTCTGGGGCTTCGCCGTGGTCGCCGATTCGGCCCAATTTTCCGCCGGCGTGAGCGAGCTCTGTCCGGCCGAGCGGACGGGGACGGCCCTGACGCTCCAGACGAGCCTCGGCTTTCTTTTGACGCTCGTGACCATCCGCCTCGTCCCGACGCTCGAGCGCCTCGTCACCTGGCGCTACGCCTTCGCTCTTCTCGCTCTCGGTCCGGCCGCCGGGATCTGGGCCATGCTGCGCCTGCGCCGCCTGCCCACCTCGGTTAGGATGGCTTCCGGCCGCCGTTGATAAAATTCCGGACAGCGGACGGCCGGGCTATTTCCCTTCGATCAAGATCCGGGTCTGGTTGTTGGTCTCATCGGCCTCGGCGATCTTTTTTTTCCGGTCGGCCGTCGCCGCGATCTCGAACAATCCCAAATTCAGCTTGATGGAGAAGGAGAACGTGTATTGGTCCCCCGGGTCCAGCGCCCGGACAGCTTTCTTGAATACCCTGACCGTCTCCCGGGGAGCGTGGCCGTTCCTGATAAAGATATCGCAACCCGATTTCGGGGCGGGGCCGGCACCGATATTTTTAACGTTCACCGTGACGGTGACGTCCTGAAGCTGCGAGATAAGCGGCGTAGATTTGAGGGTTACCACCAGGTCGGGCCTGTTATCGGCAGCGCTTATGGCCAAGGACGCGTCGCTTTGCCCCGCGGCTAGATTTCCCGAGAAGAAGGACATCATTGCGCCGCACAGCAGCGCCGACCTCCAGGCAGTGAGAATGCTCATTCAGGCCCTCCTGATCGCTGTCGGTAGCCTCGAATACTATTTCCTGTGCACCAGTGTCGTCGAGGCCTGGGCCGTCGGCATGATGACGACCTCGCTGACGTTGACGTGGAGCGGCCGCGTCGCGCACCAGACGACGGCGTCGGCGACGTCGTCCGGCGCGAGCGGAGTCAGGCCCTGATAAACCTTGCCCGCCCGCTCCGCGTCGCCGTGGAAGCGGACGAGGCTGAACTCCGTCTCGACCATGCCCGGGGCAACCTCACTCACCCGGATGGGGGTCCCGTTGAGGTCGAGCCGAAGGCCTTTGGACAGTGCCCGGACGGCGAATTTCGTCGCGCAATAGACGTTCCCTCCCGGATAGACCTCGTGGCCGGCGATCGAGCCGATATTGATGATGTGGCCCTTGGCCCGTTCGATCATCCCGGGAATGACCGCCCGGCTGACATAGAGAAGGCCCTTGACGTTCGTGTCGATCATCTCCTCCCAGTCGTCGAGCAGGCCCTGGGGGAGCTTGTCCAGGCCGCGGCTGAGCCCGGCGTTATTGACCAGGATCTCGATCGCGCGCCATTCGGGAGCAAGCCCGGCGATGGCTTTTTCGACGGCCGGCTGGGCCCTCACGTCCATCTGGAAATAATGCACGGCCACGCCGTACTCGAACTCGAGGGTCTGGGCCAGCTTTTCGAGCCTTTCGGCGCGGCGGGCGCACATCAGTATTTTCGCGCCCTGGGCGGCAAAGGCCTGGGCCGTACTCTCCCCTATGCCCGAGCTGGCACCGGTGATGAATACGATCTTACCTTTCAGGGACAACATGACTTCTCTCCTGTGCCGGGCTTACCCCGTTCAAGCGTCCGGGAGAGCCCAGCATATGAACGGGCCGGCCGGAAGTCAAGCATTCCCGGCCGATGTTCTTTTGCCGGATTCCCAGGCTTGTGGTATATATCCGGACATGCCTGAGACCCCTTTGCGAACGACCGAAAGGACAGCTTTGAAAAAGTGGCTGGTCGCCGCCCGGCCCTGGGCCCTGCCGGCGTCGACCATGCCCGTCGTCTTCGGCACGGCCTTGGCCGTCGTCATCGGAGGCGCCCGTTTCTCGCCGCTCCTCTTCCTCTGGGCTATCGTCACGATGATGGTCCTCCACAGCGCGGCCAACATGCTCAGCGACGTCTTCGATTTCCGGCACGGCCTCGACCGCGATGTCACCCCGGTCAGCGGGGCCATCGTCCGGGGCTGGCTCACGGACCGGCAGGTCCTTCGCGGCTCCCTCGTCCTCTTCGCCCTCGGCGCGGGCTCTGGCCTCCTCATCGCCCGGGCGACCGGGAAATCGCTGTTCGTCGTCGGGGGAATTGGGGTGGCTGTGGGCGCCCTCTACACGATCCTCAAGGCCCGGGCCCTCGGGGACCTGGCCGTCTTTTTAAACTTCGGCCTGCTCGGAGCGGCCGGCGCCTGGGTCGTCCAGACGAAATCCTTCTCCTGGCTGCCCGTCCTTTGGACCGTGCCCATGGCCCTGCTCGTCATCGCTATCCTTCACGCCAACAACTGGCGTGACATCCTCACGGACGGCGAAAAGCGCGTGACCACCGTCGCCGGAGTCCTCGGCGACAGGGGATCGCATGCCTACTACGGATGTCTCATCTTCGCCCCGTTCGTCATCGACCTCGCTTTCATCTTCGTTCCCCGTCTGACCGGGGGTCCGCTGCGCTCCATGCCCCTGACGTTCCTCGTCGTCCTCCTGGCCCTGCCGAGCGCTCTCCGGCTCTGGAGGCGGGCCGTGCGCCGGGCCGCACCTCGTTCGCCGCTCGATTTTATCGTCCTCGACGGGGCGACGGCCAAGCACAACCTCGTCTTCGGCCTGCTCAGCACCACCGCTGTCATCCTCGAAGTGATCGTCAAGTGGGGATGACCGGCGGAGAAATGCGGCCCAAGTCCGCGGTCGTTGCGGCTTGCAGCGCGGTCGCGGCTGTTCTATTCATGGCCCTGTTCCGCTTCCGACGCCTGGGCCCGCTCGATTTCTGGGCTTGGCTGGCCATGAACATCGCCATCGTCGTCGCCCTGGGTTTCGCCGTCGACCGGGGCTACGGGCGAAGGATCGGAGAAGATCTCCGCTCCGGCCTTCTGCGCAAAGTCGGTATCGGCATCGTATCGGCGATGGCCCTCTATGCCGTTTTCGCCGCCGGTCGCACGGCCGCTCTCGGGCTTTTTCCTTTCGCCTCGGAGGGGATCGAGAGGGTCTACGCTTTAAGATCCGGAGTGCCGCTCTTCCGCGTCGTCCTCCTCATCGCCCTCCTCATCGGGCCCGGAGAAGAACTCTTCTGGCGGGGCTTCTTTCAGGAGAACGCGGGCGCAGGAACCGGCCGGCCGGCCGGGTTCATCCTGGCGTCCCTGCTTTACACCTCGGTCCATCTGGCCAGCGGGAACATCATGCTTATCCTGGCCGCGGCGGTCTGCGGTGTCTTCTGGGGTTGGCTTTACCTCCGCTTCCGGTCTCCCCTCCTCAACGTCGTCAGCCACACGGTCTGGGACCTTCTCGTTTTCGTTGTATTCCCGTTTTGACCCGGCCGGAGTTTCTTTGTATTCAGCGGGCGAGGTGCTCGACCAAGATCTTCACGCCGATACTGATCAGAATGAGCCCCCCTAAGAGCTCGGCGCGCCGGCCCGCGAGCCGCCCGGCGACGGGGCCGAGCTTGGCCCCGGCGATCGTCAGAACGAAGCTCGTCACCCCGATAATGGCTGCCGGGAAGAGGATGGTCGTCCGGACAACGCCCAGGCTCAGCCCGACCGCCAAGGCGTCGATGCTGGTGGCCAGTGACAGGACAAGGAGCCGCATTCCCCGTGTCTGGTCCGGCCGGCAGGCCTTCTCCTCCTCGCTTAGGCCGAACGACTCATAGATCATCCGGCCGCCGATCAGGGCCAGGAGCCCGAAAGCGACCCAGTGGTCGAAGTCCCGGATAAAGCCGAGGAGCCTATCCCCGGCGAACCAGCCGGCGACGGGCATCACGAATTGGAAGCCGCCGAAAAACGCCGCCATCCGAACGGCCTGTTTCATCGTCAGGCCCCTGGCCCCGCAGGCCATGCCCAGCGTGACGGCGAAGCAGTCCATGGCCAGGGCCGCCGCGACTCCTAAAACAAGAACAAACGACATGGGTATTCTCCGAGTCGGTCATTATAACAGACTGGGGACACGTACCGCTTCTCTCCTATCCGATCACTCGAAGCGGTACATGCCCCCATTATTCACCCAAGACTCATTTAAGATATTTCCCAGAACTGCGGCTCCGGGCCGCTCCGCCGCACTTCTGCCGGTCGCTCCTCAGAATCCGCTCCCTGCCGGCCGGGACTGGTCCCCGGGGGCCGGGGGAGCAGGGTGGTTTCCATCGCATCTAATATCGGGTGGTGTTCGTCGGGTTCGGCGTTCACCGTTTGGCAAGGCCATGTTATAATAGCCAATTCGGTATCAACCATGGCGACCACAGACAGCATCATCCTCCGCGGCGTGAAGGTCCACAACCTCAAAAACATCGACCTCGACGTCCCCCTCAACAAGCTCATCGTGGTCACCGGGGTCAGCGGCTCCGGGAAATCCTCCTTGGCCTTCGACACGCTCTATGCGGAAGGCCAGCGCCGCTACATCGAATCGCTGTCCTCCTACGCCCGGCAGTTCCTCGAACGGATGGACAAGCCCGACGCCGACACGATCGAGGGCATCCCGCCGGCGATCGCCATCCAGCAGAAGGGTGCCGCCAAGAACCCGCGCTCGACCGTGGCCACGGTGACCGAGATCTTCGACTTCCTCAGGGTGCTCTTCGCCCGGATCGGGACCGTCCACTGCCTCCAGTGCGGCCGGCCGGTCCTCCGGGACACGATCGACAGTATGATCGCCGAACTTTCGAAGGAGCCTCAAGGAACGCGGGCACTCGTGACCTTCGCCTGGTCCCACGAACGGAACCTGGCCTCGCTCAAGAAGGACGGCTTCGCACGGGCCGTCGCCGCCGGCGCCGTGGTCGACCTCGACGCGGCGGCCAAGCGGACCGGCCCCCTGGACATCCTGGTCGACCGCATCACCCTCGGTGTCGACGAGCGCGAGCGCCTGGCCGACTCACTCGAAATGGGTTTGAAGAAGGGCGAAGGACGCGTCCTCGTCCGAACCGAAAACGGCCGGGAGTTCCCCTTCTCCGAAAAGCTCGAGTGCAAGACCTGCCGGCTGCCGGCCGATGACCCCTATCCCAACCTTTTCTCCTTCAACAGCCCGCACGGCGCCTGCCCCAAATGCCACGGCTTCGGCGACCTGGCCGTCGTCGACGAGGAAAAGGTCATCCCCGACACGACGAAGTCCCTGGAGCAGGGCGCCGTCGAGCCCTGGACGAAACCCCTGTCCAAGGGCATGCAGAAGGAGCTCCTGGCCGAAGCCAGGCGGCGGCGTATCCCGGCCAACGTTCCCTTCCGGGACCTCAAGAAAGAGCACCAGCGCTTCGTCCTTGACGGCGGCGACGGCTACTACGGCGTCAAGGGCTTTTTCGACTGGCTCCAGTCCAAGAAGTACAAGGTTCAGGTCCGGGTCCTGCTCAGCCGCTACCGCAAATACATCGCCTGCCCGGCCTGCGCCAAGACCCGCCTCAACGCCCGGGCCCTGAGCGTCCGGATCAAGGGCCTCAATATCGGCGAGGTCGTCCGGATGACCGTCCGCGAGGCCTCCGATTTTTTCGACGGCCTCCGGCTCGAGCCGTTCGAACGCCAGGTGGCCGACAAGCTCGTCCAGGAGGTCCGCGCCCGTCTCAAGTTCCTCCTCGAGGTCGGACTGGACTACATCGCCCTCGACCGCATGACCTTCACGCTGAGCGGCGGCGAGGCCCAGCGCATCAACCTGGCCGCGGCTCTCAGCGCCTCGCTCGTCGGGACCCTGTTCGTCCTCGACGAGCCTTCGATCGGGCTCCACCCCCGCGACAACCGCCGCCTCGTCCAGATCCTCGAGTCGCTCCGCGACATCGGCAACACGGTCGTCGTCGTCGAACACGACCCCGACATCGTCCGGGCCGCGGAGTACGTCATCGACATGGGCCCGCGCGCCGGCGAGGCCGGCGGCGAGGTCGTCTTCGCCGGCCCCTGGCCCGGCTTCCTCCGCAGCAAGGACTCGCTCACTTCCCAGTACATCCGCGGCGAGAAGGAGATCGCCCTCCCGGCGGCGCGCCGGTCATCGAAGTCGTACCTTGAGATCCGCGACGCCCACAAGCACAATCTCAAGCATATCAACGTCCGCATCCCCCTCGGCATTTTCTCCTGCGTGACCGGCGTTTCCGGCTCGGGCAAGAGCACGCTCCTCCACGACGTCCTCTACCGGGGCTTCGAAGGCGTTTCCGACGACGGCTTCCGCGAGATCCGGGGCCGGGACAAAGTCAATAAGGTCATCATGGTCGACCAGTCCCCGCTGAGCGCCTCGCCGAGGTCGATCCCGGCCACCTACACCAAGGCGATGGACGGGATCCGCGATCTCTTCAGCCAAACCCGTGAGGCCAAGCTTATGGGCTTCCGGCCCGGCTATTTCTCCTTCAACACCGCCGGCGGACGGTGCGAGGACTGCAAGGGCGCCGGCGTCCAGGTGGTCGAGATGCAGTTCCTCTCCGACGTCAGCCTCGTCTGCGACGCCTGCAAGGGGAAGCGGTTCAAAAAGGATATCCTCGAGGTCCGCTGGAACGGCAGGAATATCGACGAAGTCCTCGGCCTGAGTGTCACCGAGGCCTGCCTCTTTTTCGCCGGGCGGTCCGAGATCACGAAAAAGCTCTATCCGCTGGTCGAGGTCGGGCTCGGCTACCTCAAGCTCGGCCAGCCGACGACGACCCTCTCCGGCGGCGAGCTGCAGCGGATCAAGCTCGCCTATCACCTCGTTCACGAGAAGGGGAAAAAGACTCTCTACCTCTTTGACGAGCCCACGATCGGCCTTCACCCGAACGACGTCGCCGTCCTCCTGCGCTCTTTCCAGAATCTCGTCAACGAAGGCCACACCGTCGTCGTCATCGAGCACAATGTGGACGTTATCAAAAGCGCCGACCACGTCATCGATCTCGGCCCCGAGGGCGGCGAGGCCGGCGGCCGGGTCGTCGCCCAAGGGACTCCGGAGAAGGTGGCTCAGAGCCGCAATTCCATCACGGCGAAGTACCTGAAGGTAGCGCTCGGCAGGGCGAACGGCGGGCAAAAGGCAACGCTGCAGCAGAAAAAGAAGATTCGCTAATTGTCCAAATAAAGAATTATAAAAATGATATTATTTGAATAAATGACCTATTTTTATACACTTTAATTAATTATCCTTTATCTTATTATATATAAATATCTTATAACCATTTAGTCATAAATAACTGTTCATTTATTAGACTTCTATATTTTCATAGAAGCACTGATAATATTGTCTATTGTATTCTTTATAATACATTTACGTAGAGGCTTGCTGCTTGGCACCGTTCTTGCCATTAAACGTGGTGTGAACAAAGGAAAAGGAGCGGCGCCAATGAAAAACAAGCCCATTCTCATCGCCCTGGCCGTGTTGGCCATCTCGGCCGGATCCTTAGCCGCCGTCGAGCCCGCCAGCGAGGTCCTCCTCGTTACGGCCCTCGAACCGACCGCAGCGCTCGATTGGGCGCTCCTCCCCGAAGCCGGGCCCGTGGAGCTTCTCTTCGAGGAACCCGTCCCCGCGCCGGCCCCTCATCTTTCCATCCCCCGCACCATTCCGGTCTTCACGCCGGCCGTGAGGTCCGGGAAGGCCCTTTTCGACGCCAACCTCGTCCTCATGGTCGGGCTCAACATCGCCGATTACATTTCGACCCGCGAAGCCCTTAAGTACCCAGGCCTGACGGAAACGAATCCCCTGATGAAGCCCTTCGTCAAGAGCCCCGCCGCCTTCGCCGCCATCAAGCTCGGGACGACGGCCCTGTCCTATTGGAGCATGAAGGCTATCTTCAAAAGGAACAAGACGGTCGCCTGGATCATGACCACGGCTTCCAATGCCCTGTTGTCCTACGTCGTGGCCAACAACATGAGGCTGATCCAGGGCGCCCGCGCCCGCTGAGGTTCGCCGATGAACGTTTATCTCCAGCGCTACCTCGGGCTGGATGAGGACCGCGAGTATGCCAAGCCCGCAGGCTTTCCGACCCTGAGAGACCTCGAAAAGGACTACATCGGCTTCCTTCTCGAGATCACCGACCACAACAGGGCCGAGGTCTCCCGGATCCTGGCCATCTCCCGGTCCACCCTCTATCACAAGCTGCGCCGGTACGAACTCGGCGACGAAAGCGTGGACCCCCTCCTCTTTTAGCCGCGCGCGGCCCCGTCTCAGAGCCACTTTTTTCTGCGGAAGTAAGCGAGCATCGTCACGATGCTCCCGATGATGACCACCCAGACGAACGCGTAACCCCAGCGCCACTTGATCTCCGGCATGAACTCGAAGTTCATCCCGTAGACGCCGACGAGAAAAGTGATGGGGATGAAGATCGTGGCGATGATCGTCAGGACCTTCATGACCTCGTTCATCCGGTTGGAGACGCTCGAGAGATATGTTTCGACCATGCTGGTCAGGATCTCCCGGAAAGACTCAACCGTGTCGATGACCTGGATGGCATGGTCATAGACGTCCCGGAGGAAAACGCCTGTCGATTTCTTGATGAGGGGCGACTCGAGACGCTCGAGCCCGCTGACGACCTCGCGCAACGGCCAGACCGATTTGCGGAGATCGATCATTCTCCGTTTCAACGCATGGATCTCGTGGAGGAGCTCCCTGCGGGGCTCGGCGATCAGCCGTTCCTCCAGATCGTCGATCTTCTCGCTGAGCCTTTCGAGGACAAAAAAATAGTTGTCGACGACGGCGTCGATCAGGGCGTAGGCCAGGTAGTCGGGGCCGAGCTTGCGGATGCGTCCCTTGCCGTTGCGGATCCGCTCGCGCACGGAGTCGAAACAGTCCCCCGGCGTCTCCTGGAATGAGATGACGTAGTTGGGGCCGAGGATGACGCTGAGCTGGTCGGCCGTCATCTCGGAGCATTTTTCGTCGTATTCGATCATCCGCAGGACGACGAAGACCGCACCCCCCAGGTCCTCGGTCTTCGGACGCTGGGTCGTCGTCATGATGTCCTCTAGCACGAGGGGGTGGATGTCGAACCGTCCGCCGAGCTTTTCGATGACCGAGGGGTCGTGGACGCCGTCGACATTGATCCAGGTGACCGTGGCTGTCTCCTTGAACGGAAAACACTCTTCGACCGAGCCGACTTCCTTTTCGATGAACCCGGCCGCGTCATAATCGATGATCGTGATCCGGGTCTTCTCGGTCTTCTTCTCCCCGACGTGTATGAGCGTCCCCGGAGACAGTCCCGCCTTTTCCGAACGTTTGGCCTCTTCGCTGGTCATAGGGACCTCCTGGCTCGATTTCTCCTCAGGATAGTCCGTTTCGCGGTGATTTTCCAGGAGTTTCGCGGCCGGGTCACAGACGGGACCTGGAATCGATCTTCCGGACGTAGGCGTCGGCGTCGAACTTGCGGCAGAGCCCGGCGGCGTTCATGTAGCGGATCGTACCGAACACGGGGCGGCGGGCCCAGGGCCGGTCGTGTTTGCCGAACGACCAGGCAACGCCGGCGAACGCGTTGGCGTCCCGGCCGTCGAGTTCGTAGGCGTTGTTCAGGGCGAGGGCCGTCCGGAAGGCCTCGCGCGGCGAAGC
>Ga0315295_10005955_pt1 | contig 10430 bp, 2 predicted proteins | sample YL17G14_0_MG_FD_204453 | JGI IMG/M metagenome (GOLD analysis project Ga0315295, IMG submission 204453) | Sediment microbial communities from Yellowstone Lake, YNP, Wyoming, USA - YL17G14_0 | ecosystem: Environmental > Aquatic > Freshwater > Lake > Sediment | place: USA: Wyoming | collected... | reverse complement strand
ATAATTTTCATGGAAAAACAGTCACTTTAGATACCGCTTGTTCTTCCTCATTAGTGAATGTACATGAAGCTTGTTTGAGTTTATTAATGGGTGAGGTTGATTATGCGATAGCAGGTGGCGTGAATTTAATTTTAAATCCACTAGAAAAAAAAGATCTTTCTTTAATTGCTATTTATGCTCCTGACCAAAAGGCAAAAGCTTTTGATCAACAAGCTAATGGCACTGTACCTGGTGAAGGTGGAGGAGTTGTATTGCTGAAGCCGCTACAGAAAGCTTTGAAGGATAAAGATTTTATTCATGCAGTGATTAAAGGTAGTTCAGTTAATAGTGATGGGAAAAGATCAAATGGGATGTCCGCGCCGAATCAAGATGGACAAGCTGAAGTGATTGTAGCTGCTTTGCAGAAGGCTGGGGTTGATCCAAAGAAGATTAGCTATATTGAGGCACATGGTACGGGAACTAATATTGGTGATCCAATTGAGATTGCGGGTTTAACTCAGGCTTTGAATGATTTTGGGCTAAAATCACAAACGATTGCTATTGGATCTTTAAAAACTAATCTTGGGCATCTAGATTATGCGGCAGGAATAGTAGGTCTGATCAAAGTTGTTTTAAGTTTGAAACAGAGAAAGATTCCAGCTTCGTTACATTTTAAAACGCCCAATCCATTAATTGATTTTAAAAATTCACCATTATATGTGAATACCACTTTGAAAAATTGGGAAGATACTGCACCACGAAACGCTGGGATTACCTCACTTGGAATGATCGGAACGAATGTCCATTTGATTTTAGAAGAAGCTGCTTTACCAGTCAATTTGGTACTTAGCAATTCGAAACGAATTATTAGTATTTCAGCAAGAACCGAAAGTTCCTTACGAAAGATGCTTGATAATCTGGGAGAGTTTTTATTAGCTCATCCAGAGTTACCTTTAGATAATCTAGCTTATACTTTAAATAATGGACGCAGAAATTATGAAAATGTTTATTTGTGTGGGGCAGTCTCTGCCACAGAGTTAGCATTAGAATTAAAACGATCTGAAAAGACATTTTTTAAAAAAAGCAAACAAGAATTGAAAGCAGCTTTTCTCTATCCATGTAGACAAAGTCTTGATGTTACTGAAACAGAATTTTTTGCTAATTTTCAAGAAGAATTTTCAAGTTTACTTATAGGGATTAGCCAAATGAACCCAGCACAAATGGCGTTTGTATTTTCCAAGCTACTTGAGTCATATGGAATTAAACCAAAGGCAGTAGTAGGATTTGGTGATGGAGATCTTTTGGCAGATATGTTTTTGGGAAAAATTTCTTATCAGGATGGTTGGGCAGCATTAGAAGCAAAGCCACAAAAAACAGTTAATGTTCGCCCAGAGAAGCTGAGGCGATTTTTAGAAAGTATGGATGGAGTGAATACTTTTGTAGTTTTTTGTCCGGATGCTAGTTTTGAGCAAGTCTTTCATGAAGTAGCACGCTTAGACGCAAACAAAAAATTTATGTTCGTAAAACCAAATTTTAATTCAGTTAAAGATGTACTAGCGACACTGGTAGAACAAGGAGCAGTAATCACTTGGGGCAGAGAGAGAAATTTGCAGAAGTTGAGCTTGCCAGGATATGTTTTTGAACGGCGTCCTTTATATTTACATTCACCACGAGGTTTTGTTCATTTTGAAGATCTTGAACTGCTCAATTTTAAAGCTCAAGTAGCAGCTAGCTCAGTGGAGAAGGTGAGCAGAGGTCTTTCGGAAAGATTATATGAAATGTTTGCTACAGTTTGCGCTGATGATGCTTTGGTACCAGAAGCTGAGCTTTTAGCCTTAGACTTTGATTCAATTGAAATAATGCAATTTACTTCCAAAGTAGCTCAAGAATATGGAATTAATCTTCCTAAAAAAATATTTTATGATCATTGGAAGATTAGTGGACTAATGGAATATATCACTCAGCAGATTGAGTTGAATCGAGTTGATCAAAGATCTGAAGTTTTAATGGCTGGGAAGAATCTAATTAGTAAAATACCTCCACAAGATAATTATCCAATTTCTACTTCCCAAAAAAGATTGTATATTGTGAATCAATTTGAACCAGAAAATATTAGTTATAACATTCCAGTTATTCTGGAGATCAAGGGGAATTTCGAGGTAGCTAAATTAGAAAAAGCATTACAAGCATTAGTGGCGAGACATGAGCCTTTACGTACTTCTTTTCAAATGGTCGAGGGTGAGTTAGTACAAGTTATTATGGAAAAGTGCGATTTGCAACTGGAGACAGAAGAACTTCAGCAGGCTAATTTGACTGAAGTAATAAACGAGTTGATTAAACCATTTGATTTAGCAAAAGCCCCACTTTTTAGGGTGAAATTACTACGTATTTTGGCGGGACAGTTTTATCTTTTCTTAGACATACCTCATATCGTTGCTGATGCAAAGGCAATGGAGATCTTAGCTGAAGATCTGGTGAGATTATATGAAGAGTATCCTTTAGAACCATTACGAATTCAGTATAAAGATTATGTTGCTCATACAGTTAAGTATCAAGATAAAAACTTGGAAGATGAGCAGTATTGGCTTGAAACTTTGGCAACTCAAGGTTTGGATGTAGATCTACCAATAGACAGACCACGCACTGGACAAGAAGGATCTCGTGGCAAAGCAATCCGGATCGAGTTAGAGACCTCATTAATTACTAGTTTAAAAGAATTAGCCAAGGAGCATGGAGTATCACTTTTTCATCTTTTTTTAGCGGCTTATAATGTTTTGCTGCATAAATATACTGGTAAAAATGTTTTGAATGTAGGGGCACCAGTATCCATTAGAAATCAGGCAGATTTAGAGCAGATGGTAGGAATCTTTTTAAATACCATTGTTTTTCGAAATCATTTGAGACCACAGCTGAGTTTTAAGAGTTTTTTGGCTGAAGTTAAAGAAAGAGCTTTAGAAGCATTTGAGCATCAAGAGTATCCTTTTGAAAGATTAATTAATAAATTGAATTTTTCACGTGAACAATTAAGAAATCCTCTCTTTGATGTCTTCTTTAATTTTGTTAATGTAGGTGGTCAAAGTAGTTATCAGACTGCAGATGGCAGTTTGGAACTCAAACCATTTTGGTTTGAGAATCAAAACACAAAATTTGATATGATACTAACAATTACTGAATACTCTGACAAAATGGAGTTGGAGTATCGTTACCGAACTGCTTTGTTCGAAGAAAATATGGTCAAATGCTTAGTAAATGGTTTTGTTAAACTATTAAAAGAAGTTGCAATTAATCCTGAATTAAGGATTGAGGAGTATTGCTTATTTAAACCTCAATTTTTAGATGAAGCACAATTATGGCAGAGTAAAGCAACGAATCAGTCATGGCTTGATGGCTTTTATAATCAGGTAGCTAAAAATCCCAAGAAACAGGCACTAGTCTTTAAGGAAAAGACTCTTACTTATCAAGAACTTTTGAGAGCTGCCGAGCAAATTGCTGTAAAACTGTCTACAACGAAGAGTAATAAGCAATCCTTGAATCAAGAAGAACATTTGCGATATACCAGACAAATGATGTTGGCGGATTGGGATGAAGAGGCACAACTGAAATTGAAAAATGCGACCGTGTTTGTAGCTGGAGCTGGAGGTTCAGGCTCGCCTTTAATCATTCAATTAGCCTTATTAGGAGTTGGAAAGATTATTATTTGTGATTTTGATGAAATTGAACTTTCCAATCTCAATCGACAATGTTTACACGATCAGTCACGCTTAGGGATGAATAAAGCTAGATCAGCTAAGTTGACAGTTGAACTGATCAATCCAACTGTTAAAGTGATTGCGTATCATGAAAAAATTACGCGAGAAAACGTGTTTCGTTTGGTAGGAGAGGCGAAGATTATCTTTGACAATGTAGATGATTTGGAAACAAAGTTTTTGCTTTCTGAATGTGCAGTGGTGCGTAAGATTCCTCATGTAATTTCTTCAATGATTGATATCAGTTCATATGCAGTTATTTTGCATACGCCACAAACTCCATGCTTACATTGTTTATATGATCGCCAGAAATTGAATGAGATTGCTGAGATGAGGCAGACAGTAGAAGGCTATCAGAAAGTACCATTACCTGTGTCAGCGCCAGCTCTCTTTACCAGCACGGGTTTTGTTTGCAATGAAGCAATGAAGCTTCTTTTGGGATTGGAAAAAGTTGCTTATAATCGTTATTTTTTGTTCAATCAGTATTTTAGTAAGGATATTGTGAATACTCCCAGTTATTTAAGTGTGACCTTTCCTTTTAGTGAGCATTTTAAACAGCTCTGTCATGAACAAGGCTATGATTGGGAAACTGGTGGACGAGAGAAGTATCTTGAGGAGTTAGAAATTGCGCCAGATCCCGATTGCCCAGTCTGTGGTCACTTACATAAAGATCCTCAACAATTGGATAAGGAGCAAATTAAAACAATTTATGCTACACCTCAATTAAGTCCAATAGCAGTCTTGCTTGAAAATGGAATGGAATTTGCCACTTCGTTCTTGGGAGTATTTATATCAGGAAATGTCTTATTACCTTTAAATTCTAATATGAAAGATGAAACTTTGTTAGAAATTTTGAGAGATGCCGGTTGTCGCCAGATTATTACTAATCAACATCATTTGGCACGTGTTTCAAAATGGTCAATGCTCCTTTCGATGGAGCTACAGATAATCAATCTTTCTGAGATGGAATGGCAAACTAAAGCAAATTATGAAATTGCATTAACTAGTCAAATGCCAGCGATGTTGCTTTATATGTTAGATGACAAGGATTTAGTTCGACGTAAAGTTTATACAGGAGAAATCTTGCAGGCATTATGTGAGCAATATCAGTCCATATTAAATCTGAATAAGCCCAAGTTATTTGCAGAACTACCATCTAAAGATCATTTATTGACAATCTTCACTTGTTTAACTGCATTTTATACTGGGAGTACGATTGTTGATTCATTAACCTTAGATGAAACAAATGGTGGTAATTTAGTGGTAATTGGGACTAAACAAGCATGGATAGAAGTTGATTTTGAGAGAAAAGGTCTCTCGAGAAAGTTGCTTTGGGGTGAGCCAACAGAAAATGATAGAGTGGATAAGCTGATTCTGTACCCCTTGGCGGGATTATTGCCAATTCTATATACCGATCCAATTCAATTTTCATTTGAAGTTACTCATCCTTTAACTGGGGTACAGGTGAAAATATTGGATGAAAATAATAAAGAACTCGAATTTTTTCAAAAAGGTCAACTACAACTGGAAGGACTAATTCCTGATGATGCTGGTAAAATTGGGACATCTTTGGATCTGTTTGATTATGGGAAAGGGTTAGAAAGTAGGATAAGACTTAAAGATACTGGACAGCTTTTGCCTGTTAATGCTTTGATTTTGGATGAGATTGTTACTATAAACGAAGTTAAACTCCAAGCAGTGAATGAGACTGAGATTTTGAAACTTGCAGATTTTGAGTTTGAGTATGAAAATGAGGAGTTTTTGTAGTCTAATGCATTTAATTTAAATGGATCGAAAGTATCTGTGGGGGTCATGATTATGATACGAATAGGTGTGGTAGGAGGGCTAGGTCCGTATGCAGGAATTGATTTAGTCAGAAAAATATTCGATCAAACAATCGCAACTATTGATCAAGAGCATCTTTCGGTAGCATTACTTTCTATTTCTGAAGAAGTAACTGATCGAACTGATTTTTTATTAGGGAAAAGTAAAATTAATCCTGCTTATGCGATTTATGAGGCAATTAAAAAATTCGAATTGCTTGGAGTGGAGGTGGTGGGTATTCCTTGTAATACTTCACATTCACCACTGATTTTTAATTTGATCCAGGGAAAAATAGTGAAAGATCAGAGTAAGATAAAAGTTCTTAACATGGTAAAAGAAGTGGGCGAGTTTATCGTCAATTATTATCCAACTTCAAAAAACATTGGGGTTTTATCGACCACGGGAACTTATCGTGCCGGAGTTTATGGTGATTTTTTGCAAAAATTTGGTTTGCAGGCAGTCATTCCGAATGAGGAAGAACAAAACTTACTAGTACATCAAGCAATCTATCATCCAGAGCATGGAATTAAGGCGAAGTCGAATCCAGTAAGTAGAAGAGCGAAGCAGAATCTACTAGAGGCGATCGAAATCCTTAAACAAAAAGGAGCAGAGATGGTAGTGTTTGGTTGTACAGAGCTAGCTTTAGCTTTGCCGGAAAAAGTAATCTTTGGCTTGCCAATAGTTGATTCTAACTTAGTTTTAGCTCGTGCCTTAATTCGCGAGGTAGAACCAGAAAAATTACGTGATTTAATCTTATATGAAAATCAGAATATCTTGATATGCAGGTGAAAAAGTATGAAAAATTACAATAATTTAGTCTATCAAATAGCAGAGCAAGCTTTACAAGCTCCAGAACAGATTGCGATTGAATATGGTAGTGAAGTGATTACTTATGTGAAATTGATTCAAATTACAAAGCAGATTGCTAACTTTTTTTCTAAACTGACAACACCAGCAAGCAAGGTTGTTTTATTACTAGATAATTCGCCTGAACTAATCTATGCGATCTTAGGCGTAATGACGGCGGGAGATATTTTTGCTCCATTAAATATTACATTTCCCCCAGCAAGAATTAGTATGATTATGAAACAATTAGCAACTAGCTGGGCGATTTGTGATAAAAAATATTTATTCCTTTTAAATGAAGTTGCTACTTTATTAGGAGAAAAATTACAGGTGTTAGTCTTTGAAACGGTTCGGGCAGAAGATTTTCCTAATTTAGAGCTTTACTGGATAGATCAGAGTGTCACAGCAGAAAGAGAGTTTACAGCGAAGATTACTACTAAAAATTTGTATCTCTATTTTACCTCTGGATCTACTGGGAGACCAAAAGGTGTTTTGGGAAGACATCGTAGTTTAGCTCATTTTATTGATTGGCAAATGAAAGAGTTTAAGGTGGATCAGACTTTTCGAGTTAGTCAGTTTACAGCTCCTTCATTCGATGCATCTTTAAGAGATATTTTTCTGCCTTTATGTGCAGGAGGGACAGTTTGTATCCCGGAAGATCTAGAGATTTTTTTGAATCCCAAATTGAAAGCAGAATGGTTGGCAAAACATCGAATTACGTTGACCCATATGGTACCAACACTTTTTCGTGATTTAATGCAATATATCGATCGGATAGAAGATTATCTGTATTTGCGATATATTTTTTTAGCAGGTGAAATGTTGCGTGGTAAAGATTTAGCAAAATTTTTTGATGTATTTAAAGGAAAGGTAGAATTGGTTAATCTCTATGGAGCAACTGAAACTACTTTAATAAAATTTTTCTATCGGGTGACACCAAATGATCTTCAAAAAACAGTTATTCCAGTGGGACAAGGAATAACTGATACTCAAGCTTTAATTTTAAAGAAAGATTTATCATTATGTCAACTAGGTGAAATAGGAGAGATCTATATTCGAACTCCCTTTATTACCTCGGGATATTTAGAGCAACCAGAGCTAACGAAGCAGGTTTTTTGTAAGAATCCATTTAGTACTAACCTGCAAGATATTATTTATAAAACTGGTGATTTAGGGCGTTTTCTTGCAGATGGCAATCTTGAGGTGATGGGACGAATTGATAAACAGATCAAGATACGTGGGATTAGGATTGAAACCGAAGAGATTGAAAGTATTATACTTGAGAATCCAGAGATTAAGGAAGTAGTGGTAGTTGCTTGTGAGGAGAAAGAAGATGATAGTTTTTTATGTGCTTATTATACTGGAAGCGAGAGAATAACTAAGGAAATTTTAAGAAGAGAGCTTGAAAAAAAGCTGCCTGACTATATGATTCCTTCGTATTTTGTATATTTAACAGTTTTACCGTGTTTAACCAATGGAAAGCTTGACCGTCAAGCTCTTCCACAGCCCAAAACTGTTTTGGATTTAACTAAAACCTATATAGCACCTCAGAATGAAATTGAAGCGAAACTGCAAAGAATCTGGCAGGAGACTCTAGGAATTGAAAAGATTGGTACTAATGAGAATTTTTTTGAGATCGGAGGTGATTCTTTAAAGGCGGTAAAGATTGCGGCAGAAGCAACTAAACAAGCAATCAGTATTTCTACTGTAGATGTCTTTAAATTACGTACAATTATTAAATTAGCCGAATATGTAGCTACTAAAGCGAAGTCTAAAAAAGACAAAACATTAGTTTTGGGTCAAACAGGGTCTTTAAAGGAAGAAAAATTAATTTCTGTCAAGAAAATTGAGGTAGAGAGTAGTTCGTTGGAGTTGCCTATCTGTCTTCAAGAACGAATTACTACCTATTTGCACCGTTCGCTACCACTTTGTATTTTTATGGCTTATCCTCAATTCCTTTCATGGTATTATAGTCATTTTATTCAAATCTTTGCAAATACCTTATCGGATGGTCTGGTTGAATTGAATTATTTAGAAACTTTTGATTGTTATCAAGATCTGGCAGATGTTATCTGTTTAGGATATAACCTTTTACCAGAGCAAGAAATTAAGAGTTTTATCAAGGGAAAAATTAAGTTGGGCTATTATTTGATTATGAATGTAGATGAGTATTATTTATTTTCTAAATCACGTTATCAACAGAGTCATTTTGTACATCCTTCATTGATTTATGGTTATGATGATGTTAATAATCAGTTTTTAGCTATCGGTTTTGATGATAGTCAAATCTTAAGTAAACTTTCATATGGAGATCAAGAATTGGAGGATGCTTATTTAGGAGGACGGACTTCTTATTCAGAATCAGCACCTTGGGCAGAATGGTCAGCAGTCCAGTTAATTAAACCATATCTAATCCACAAACAAGATTATCCTTTCACGTTAGAACATTTTATGGAGGAGTTAAAAGATTACCTTTACTCACGTAGTAATCCTCATAAAACTTATTTAATGCGCTTGAATGAAAGCAAATTGACCTATGGATTTGAAGTATATGAGGTATTTATAGATAATTTGAAAAAAATTTTACTAGGTCAGACTAAAATTGATTATCGGGCAATTCACTTGCTTTATGAACACAAAAAAGTAATTTTAGAGCGTCTACAATATATTTTGGATAAATTTAATATATCAGGTCTGCTCGAAAGTTTGGTGGCTGAATATGCGATTGTGGTAACTGATTTTAATTTGTTGAGGATTAAGTATTTGGAATGTAAATATGGGGAATTGAAATTGAATGATCTTGAAGGAAAGATTAATAATTATATAAAGGAGATAAAAAAAATGAAGGAGCGCGAGTATAGTCTCTTGGTAAGAATCTATTGGGAGTTGAGTTTATTAAAGAAGAGGGTTGCCTCATGTTTGAGTGAAGGTTAAGGAGAATGAAGAGATGAAGAAATATAGCTTTGTCATTCCTGCATATCAAAGTAAAAAGATGTTGCGGAATACTTTGGAGGTATTAAATTTACAGTGTGGCTTTGGCAAGCAGGATTATGAAGTCATTATAGTAGATGATGGTTCTACTGATAATACCGAAATGTTTATTCATGGTGTGAATCGTAATTATGATTTGAAATATATCTATCTAGAAAGAAATGAAGCTTCCTGTCGTTCAAGAGCAAGGAATTTTGGCTGGCGGGCAGCCGAGGGTGAATTTATCATTTTTATTGATGCTGATATTTTAGTGAAAAATAATTATCTTCTGGAATTGGAACGTTTTTTTAGGATAAACCAAGATCTATTAGTAGTGGGAACAAGAATTATGCTTCCTCATGAGGTTGGTACAGATATTATCTTAAATGGAAGTGTTTTTGAAAAATATCAGTTTAATCAACAAAATCAAGAAAATATGGAATTCAGACATAAAATCTTTATGGAACTCTCGTATAATGCTTCAAGGATGCGTTACCCTTTTTTATACTCATTAAGTTGTAATCTTGCTTTACATAAAAAATGGTTGGAAAGAATAGATGGTTTTGATGAAGAATTAAAAAAATGGGGCATCGAAGATATTGAGATGGTCTATCGTGCTTATGAAAAAGGGATAAAAATTGTCATCAATAGTCATAATGAAGTGTTGCATCAGTTTCATGGAGTTCATGGCAATTTTGTAGAGGAAGATAAAGTAGCAGGAGTACGTGAAAACACGGAGATTTTTTTGCGGAAACATCGTGGTGCGATTTTGAGCAATGATCAAGAAATCTATGAATTATTTAACAGCATTGCTACTTGTTTTCGTAAGCTTGAATCAAAAGAACAGATGAAAAATGGTAGAGTGATCGTTGAGTTTGATAATTTAGATAAATTGAATGATATAAAAAAGATTATTTTAACTTTATCTAAGCTTAATGGTATAGATATTTTGGTGAATGATTATGTTGAAGACACAGATTTGGACATTTGGATTCAGCTATTAGAAGATTGTAACAGTATACCAGCATATTATCCAATTTCCAAAAAAATCATTAGTGAAGAAGA
>Ga0315295_10005954_pt1 | contig 10430 bp, 7 predicted proteins | sample YL17G14_0_MG_FD_204453 | JGI IMG/M metagenome (GOLD analysis project Ga0315295, IMG submission 204453) | Sediment microbial communities from Yellowstone Lake, YNP, Wyoming, USA - YL17G14_0 | ecosystem: Environmental > Aquatic > Freshwater > Lake > Sediment | place: USA: Wyoming | collected... | reverse complement strand
GAATTGGTAACCCCTGGCCTGCTGAAAAAAATAGCTGTTGAACACAAAGCAGGCCGCAGGTTGTATGTAGGTACGGTGAACCTCGACCATGGAAAGTTTATCGTCTGGGATATGGGCGCGATCGCCGTCAAAGGAGACAAAAAGCTTTTTGCCGATGTCATCCGGGCATCAGCCGCTATACCGGTCATATTTCCGCCGGTCTTCATTCATGTCGAAGCTGACGGTAAGCAGTACGATGAGATGCATGTTGACGGCGGTACGATTACCCAGGCCTTCACGGTATACAGGCTGATCGATCCAATGATAGAAAAAATCAAAGCAGCCGGAGTAGATCCGTCAAGACTCAAGGCGAAATGTTATGTCATACGAAACGGCTATGTGACAGGTAACTATGACGCTGTGGAAGACAGCCTGTCTTCGATAGCCGCCCGCGCTTCCGATACCATGATAAACTCGCAGGGAGTAGGCGATACCTACCGGATCTATACATACATGAAGGATAGAGGCAATGATTTTTATCTGGCTTTTATACCTTCAGATTACAGGCCAACTAAGAAGGAAGAGTTCGATCCTCAACAGATGAGGCAGCTGTTTGAAAAAGGATATCAGGATGCTGTTAAAGGCTACAAGTGGCACAGGTTGCCACCCGGGATGAAAGAGCAGGGCGATTGATTGAAGATGAGAAGTATATGAAGAAGATGGCGCTTTTCCCTGCTGGAAAGAAAAAAGGCGCGTAACAATTCGGGAAGGACTTATAGATAAAGAGGCGACAAAGGAGGATTGATATGGCAGAGGTCAAAATGAATGCAGAACAAGGGCGTCTTGCTGACGCAGGAAAAGGCACTCCATGGAAAAAATGGGGTCCTTATTTGAGCGAACGTCAGTGGGGCACAGTGCGTGAAGACTATAGCGAGGGCGGCGATGCCTGGAATTATTTCACGCATGACCATGCCCGTTCCCGCGCATACCGTTGGGGCGAAGACGGCTTGGGAGGGATTTCCGACGAGAAACAACTGCTCTGTTTTGCTATTGCCCTCTGGAATGGCAAGGATCCCATTCTTAAAGAGCGCCTCTTCGGACTTACCAACAGCGAGGGAAACCACGGCGAGGACGTCAAGGAGTATTATTTTTACCTGGATAGCACGCCGACGCATTCATACATGAAATTCCTGTATAAATACCCGCAGGCAGCCTTTCCCTATGGCGACCTGGTATCTACTAACGGCAGGCGTTCAAAGACGGAGTCTGAATATGAGCTGCTCGATACAGGTGTTTTTAATGAAAATCGCTACTTCGATGTTTTTGTGGAATATGCAAAAGCCGGCCCGGAGGATATTCTGATTCAGATCACCGTGTTCAACAGGGGGCCGGAGGCTGCGGAATTGCATTTGTTGCCGACCTTATGGTTCCGCAACGACTGGGCGCTGTGGATAGATAATCCTTCCAAGAAACCGATGTTAAAGAAAATTAAGGGACCGGCGGGCGCCAGTGTGATTGCGGCGACACATCCGGTACTGGGGGCGTATTACTTGTATTGCGATGATGACGCGCCACTGCTTTTTACCGATAATGTAACCAACAACAGCCGGCTTTTCCCTAATATCCCGAACGAAAGTCCTTTTGTAAAAGACGGTATCAATAACTATGTGGTTAATGGTCAGCGTGAGGCAGTGAATCCTGATTCACGCGGCACCAAGTCCGCGGCTCATTACCGCCTGAAGATCGGAGCGGGCAAGTCGGCCACAGTGAGACTGCGTCTTAGCGACCAGGATCTCACTGGTAAAGCTTTCGGAGAGGAGTTTAACGAGGTTATGTCCGGCCGACTACGCGAAGCAGATGAGTTCTATAAATCTGTCACTCCGCCGTCGGTATCTGCGGATGCAGCTAATGTAATGCGCCAGGCCATCTCCGGCATGCTCTGGTCCAAGCAGTTCTATTACTTTGATCTCGACAAGTGGCTCAAGGAACACCGCGCCCATCCGCTGCAGCACGATAGTCAACCCTCCCGGAACCGGGAGTGGTTTCACATGACAAACGGGGACATTATCTCCATGCCGGATAAATGGGAATATCCATGGTACGCAGCGTGGGACTTGGCTTTCCATACTTTGCCGCTTTCAATAGTGGACCCCGAATTCGCCAAAGAACAGATGAAGTTGATGTTGAAAGGGGCTTATTTACACCCCAGCGGTCAACTCCCTGCCTATGAGTGGAATTTCAGCGATGTGAATCCTCCGGTTCATGCCTGGGCGACTCTGTTTCTGCACCGCACTGAACTGGCTTTACGTGGCAAGAGCGATGTTGATTTTCTTAAGTCTGCGTATATCAAACTCCTGCTGAATTTTACCTGGTGGGTGAATCGCAAAGATAGATTCGGCAAGAACGTCTTTGAGGGCGGGTTTCTTGGCCTTGACAATATCGGCGTTTTTGACCGCAGCGCACCGCTTCCCACAGGAGGCTGTCTTGAGCAGGCTGACGGCACAGCGTGGATGGCTCTTTTTTCGCAGAATATGCTTGAGTTGAGCATTGAGCTAGCCGCTCACGATCCTGTCTATGAGGATATGGTCCCCAAGTTTGTAGAGCATTTTTACTATATTGCCGCGGCCATGAACCGGACCGGTCAAGATGGCATGTGGGATGAAGAAGATGGTTTTTACTATGATCTCTTGCGTTTTCCCGACGGCAGCTCCACGCGGCTTAAGGTGCGTTCCATGGTGGGGCTCCTGCCTCTTTGTGCTACGACAATAATTGAAGATTGGCAACGCAAACGCGTTCCGCAGGCAGTGGCTTTGTTGCTGGCGCGCCTGAAACAAATGCCGGAACTTTCTAAGACCATGCATGCTACAGGACCCGGCCATCAAGGTATCGCCGAGCGGGGGATACTTGCCCTAGTCAATGAGGAGCGGCTGCGTAGGATCCTTTCGAAGATGCTTGATGAGAATGAATTCCTGAGCCCCTACGGCATCCGCGCGCTTTCCAAATTTCACGAGAAGAATCCTTACGTTTTCCACACGGGCGGCCAGGAGTACCGTGTGGATTACTTACCGGGTGAGTCTAATTCCGGCATGTTCGGTGGCAACTCTAATTGGCGCGGACCGGTTTGGATGCCGGTGAATGCTATGATAATCAGAGCGCTCCTGCAATTCTATCTCTATTACGGAGACAACTTCAAAATTGAGTGTCCTACGGGCTCAGGCAAATTGATGAATCTTTTCGAAGTGGCCAAGGAAATCTCGGATAGGCTCACTAGTATCTTTCTTAAGGATAAACGCTCTAAGCGTCCTGTCTATGGCGGAAATGAGAAGTTTCAGAATGACCCTCAATGGCGCGACTACATCTTGTTTCACGAGTACTTCCATGGAGAAAACGGCGCAGGGTTGGGCGCCAGTCACCAGACGGGCTGGACAGGGTTAGTCGCCAAGATGATTCAACTTTTCGGGCTCCTTGATCAGAAAAAGGCTCTTGAGGCCGGAATTGCTGCGGCCTTCGAGCGCGGGAAACCGGAAGCAAAGGAGAAGAAATGAAGGCTTGGCCGAAACATCCTGTTATCTATGAAATAAATACCTGGGTCTGGCTTAACGAGTTGAGCCAGAAACACAATCGCTCCGTCACGTTAGCCACAGTGCCTCCGGAGGAATGGGATTTTTTATCCTCCTTCGGTTTTGATGCCATATGGTTCATGGGTGTCTGGGAACGAAGTCCGGCAGGTATCGCTATTTCAAATCAGAATAAAGGATTATTAGAAGATTTCCGACGGGCACTTCCTGATTTTAAGCTGCAAGATAATGTAGGTTCTCCTTATTGCGTGCGGCAGTACGTGGTTGACAAACAGCTGGGGGGCCGCAAAGGTCTGGCTGTCGCTCGGAAAGAACTTGCCAAGCGGGGACTTAAACTCATACTCGATTTTGTGCCGAATCACGTAGCACCGGATCATCCATGGGTCGTGAAACACTCTGAATATTTTGTTCGGGGTAATGCCGATGATGCCAGGAACGATCCTGTGTCATTCGTTGAGATAGAGGGAAAAGTATTTGCCCGCGGCAGAGACCCATATTTTCCTGCATGGCCGGATGTTTTGCAGCTGAATGCTTTTCAGCCGGGACTCCGAGAAGCGGTGATAGAGACTCTCTCCGATATCGCGGGACAGAGCGATGGCGTGCGCTGCGACATGGCGATGCTTTTCTTGAACCAGATTTTCGAACGCACCTGGGGTAACCGTGCGGGGCAACGGCCTGCAACAGAGTATTGGGCCGACGTTATTTCAGCCGTTAAAAAAGCGTATCCGGATTTTCTTTTTATGGCAGAGGCTTATTGGGATCTTGAGTGGGAACTCCAGCAGAAGGGGTTTGACTATTGTTATGATAAGCGCCTGTACGACCGCCTGGAACACGACAGCGCGGAGAGTGTCCGGTTGCATCTTTGCGCTGACCTTGTTTATCAGAGTAAACTAGTCCGTTTTATCGAGAACCACGATGAGCCTCGTGCTCTTTCGGCATTTTCTCTTCCAAAGGCGCGCGCCGCCGCCGTCGTAACTTCCACGATTCCGGGAGCAAAACTTTTTTATGAAGGCCAGTTCGAAGGAAGAAAGGTGAGGCTGCCTGTTTTTCTTGGCCGCCGTCCTATCGAGCCAGTAGATTCAGATCTTCAGGCTTTCTACCGCAGGCTTATAAAGGTTGCTTCTCTTGAGGGAATCCGAGATGGCAATTGGCAGCTCTGTGAACGAACAGGTTGTCAGGACATCATTGCCTGGTGCTGGCGCAATGCCGGTGAGCATCGGCTTATAGTGGTAAATCTTTCTGACCGGGTCGCGCAGGGAAAGGTACTGTTGCCTTGGGATGAACTCTCGGGTAAGTCATGGAAGATAACCGATTATTTTAGCGAAAAAGAGTTTGAATGGAGCGGCGATGAGATGCGCACCCAGGGATTGTATGTGGATCTTCCCCCGTGGGGTTACCACGTCTTTACACGATGGCTGCCGAAAAGTTAATTATTGTAATGTGCAAGAAATAGGAGGTTGACGTATGGACATAGGCCTTATTTTCAAAGAAATTCCCTCTTGGGCGACTTACGTGGGGACGACTGTGATTGTCTTGATTTCGATTTACAGTGGATTCATGCTTGCCCGTTCCCGTAAGAAGCTCAATGAAAAGGATGTAGAATCTCCCATCAATACTGTTGTTGGTGCAACGTTGGCGTTGCTGGCGTTCATCATGGCATTTACGTTCGGGGTCGTGACATCCCGTTTTGATACGAGAAGGGAGTTAATGCTCGATGAAGTTAATGCCATTGAAACCACTTACTTACGGACAAGCGTCATCCCAGAGCCTCACCGTTCGGAAGTACGAGCGCTTCTGAAACAGTATGTCGATACCCGTGTTGAAGTGATGAAGGATCCGGGAAAAGTCGCTCAAGTTATCGAGCGGTCGCAACAGCTGCAGAGGAAGATTTGGGCGCACGCGGAAGAGCTTGCGCAGGCAGACCTCAAGAATCCCGATATTGTTTCGCTTTTCGTCGATTCAGTAAACCAGATGTTTGAACTGCACACTAAGCGAGTAACGGTGGGTTTAATAACCCGTCTTCCGCCGCTCATGTGGATAATCCTCTATGTCCTTACTATACTTTCTATGTTTGAAGTGGGATATCTTTTTGGGATATCCGGCAGAACAAATTGGCCGCTTATTCTTGTGTTATCTCTGGCTTTTTCATCTGTTATTCTGATTATCGCAGATCTGGATAGAAGTACGGGGATGATCAGAGTCAATCCGAAGCCGACGTTTGATCTTCAGCTAAGAATCAGTGGAAGATAGGGGGGGGGATAATGACAGAACAACAAAATTCTCTGACCAAGGCTAATTTGAAGACTCCGCGCGTTGCCGCTTATGCCGGCATCGTTTTTTCGCTTTTATTCATGACCAGTCTTATTCTGCTTCGTCTTAGCGTCCCTGCAGATCCATGGGAAGAAGGGAAGTGGCTTCACCAGCAATGGAAAACTGTCGGTTTTGCGCTAAACCTGTTGCCATTTGCAGGCATAGCCTTCTTATGGTTTCTCGGGGTGCTGCGCGACCGTATCGGCGCATACGAAGACCGCTTTTTTGCTACCGTGTTCCTTGGCAGCGGGCTCTTGTTTCTGGCCTTACTGTTTGTTACTTCAGGGCTAGGAGGAAGCTTAATTATGTTCTACGGGCCTACATCCGAAAAGTTAAAGGAATCGGGTACCTATCAGTTCGTCCGCGTCTTAATATACCACCTGACACACGTTTACATGATCAGGATGGAAGCTATGTTCATGTTTTGCGCAAGCACCATTTCAATCCGCACCGCGATCCTGCCGCGCTGGATTACGTTACTGGGGTACGTATTGGGGCTGCTTTTGTTGTTTAGCCTCAAATATTTTTCATGGATCACCATGGTATTCCCGCTATGGATTTTTCTTATTAGTTTGTACGTGCTCCTAAGAAAAAGTAATTAACCCCGCAATTCCGATCAGAGTTGAAATTTAGCTTGACTTTTTTAGGATTTCTTTTATTATAATAGTAGAACTAAAATATATTTACCTAAATAGAATTACTTTAATACACACATTATAATATATGATTGGACAAAACATCAGGAAGTTAAGGCAGAAGATGGGCATTTCGCAGGACCGGCTTTCAAAGCTTGCGGATCTCTCCCTTAATACCATCGCAAAGATGGAGAGCAGCAGGAACGCTAACCCAAGGATCGCGACCTTGCTCAAGATAGCCAAGGCAATGGGGGCGCAGGTAAATGACCTCATAAGAATCATCCTCATAGCGATGATCCTGTCGGGGTTGATTTCAAACGGCTTTTGCGAAAAAAATGAAGTTTTAAAGGCCGATCTTTCAGTAAAAGAAGCGGTTTCGCTTGCCTACAGAAATAATAAGGATATCCAGATACAACAGCAGGGTATACAGATAGCAAAGGCCGGTGTGCTGGGCGCCAAAAGCGGCTTCCTGCCAAAAGTAGACCTCGGCGCCAGTTACAACCGCAATGATTATGTGCCGCGTACAACTCACTTGCCGGGGGAGAAGAAGGACCCGTCAATTCTCTTCGGATACAAAAATGACAATCTGTTTGAAACCACGGTCAACCAGATGATTTATGACGGAGGCGCGGTCAACGCAAGCTATCAAGAGGCTAAAGTCAACATGAAAAGCAGCCTGGAAACCTTGCGCGCCAAAAAGCTCACCGTGGAATTTGAGTCCAGGAGGCTTTATTACGGCCTGCTTCTGGCGAACGAAACAGCGCGCATCGCCAGGGAGCTCCTCGACCAGGCGCAGGCTCACTACGAAGACGTGAAAAAGAAATTTGAGCAGGGCACTTCTTCCAAATTCGACCTGCTCCAGTCAAAAGTCGCTCTCTCCCAGGCTATGCCGCAGCTGGTCAAGGCAGAAAATTCCGTGGACCTGATAGGAGTGGAGTTGAAGAAGCTGCTGGGCCTTAAGCTCGATGTTGTCCTAACCCCGAAAGAGAGCCTGGATTACTCTTCCATCGAAATCAAAGAAGCGGAGTTCCTCAAAGAAGCGTACCTTAAAAATCCCGAGATGAATTTAAAGACATTGGGGATAGATCTGAACAAATGGAATATCCAGATGGCAAAGGCAGGCTGGCGTCCGCAGATAAACGCCGCAGGCTCTTATTATTACAGGTCCAATGACATAGGTGACATGCTTAACAGCGAGCACAATAATTGGCAGTTGGGTGTCGGTTTGACATTTCCGATCTTCGATGCCTGGAGCTCAAAGGCCAAAGTTGATGAGGCAAAGGCAAAGTATGCGCAGGCGCTGCTTGAAAAGGATGACATGCATGACCAGATAGCAGTGGGAATCCGGCGCTCCTGCCTTGACCTGAAACAATCGGAACAGATAATCATGTCGCAGAAAGACAGCGTCGAGGAAGCAAGAGAGGCGCTCAGGATCGCTAATATAAGATACGATAACGGAGTGGGGACTAATCTTGACGTCCTGGATGCGCAGACTTCCCTTGCGCAGGTGCAGCTTAATCTTTCCCAGGGCATATACGACTATCTCATGGCAGAGGCTTATCTTGACAGGACAATGGGCAGGAGTCTTATACAGGAGGCAAAATTATGAAGAAGAAGTTAAGTTTAATAATCGTGATCGTTCTTGCTGGGGCTATCGGCGCGGCAGTGACTTATTTTGTCCGAGAAAATGAATTAAAGAACGCCAAAGAAATCAAGGTGTCGGGCAATATAGAGGGGGATGAGGTGCGTCTATCATTTCGGGTCGCCGGTAAGATCAAAGAGCTGCTGGTAGATGAAGGAAGCGTGGTCAAGGCAGGAGATATTGTTGCCCGTCTTGAGACGGATGAGCTTACCAAGACCAGGGACCAGGCCAAAGGCCAATTGCTGGCGGCAGAGCACCAGTACAGCCTGGATAAATTAGATTATGAACGCTCGGAAAACCTTTTTAAAGAAGGCGCTATCTCCCAGCAGGACAGGGACTCTGCAAAGACTCTTGCCGACACAGATAAAGCCAATGTCGAGGCGCTTAAGGCGGCGCTGGACCTTGCGGAAACGCATCTAGGGTTTACGGAACTTGCCAGTCCCATTAATAGTTATGTTTTAGTTAAAAGCGGGCTTGAGGGCGAAGTGATGCAAGTCGGCTCTCCGGTTATTTCCGTCATAGACCTGAATAATCTCTGGGTCACCGCTTATATCAATGAAAAGGATCTAGGAAAAGTAAAACTCAACCAGCAAGCTAATGTCACAACCGATACATTCCCGGGCAAGAAATACAAAGGTTTTGTTTCTTTTGTCTCAAGCCAGGCGGAATTCACTCCCAAGACCATCCAGACACAGGAAGAAAGGGTAAAGCTTGTGTATAGAATAAAGGTAAAGGTGGATAATTCTTCCTTAGAGCTTAAACCCGGCATGCCTGCCGACGCCTATCTGATCGAATAAATGTTTACAATAAAAGCAACGAACCTCACCAGGAAGTTCGCTGATAATACTGCTGTCAACAACCTGAATCTCGAAATTGAAGAGGGTGAGATTTTCGGCCTGGTCGGGCCGGACGGCGCGGGAAAGACCACGACGATGCGGCTCTTGACCGGCATACTTGAGCCCACGGCCGGAGAGGCCTGGGTCTATGACAAGCATATAATAAAGGATAACGAGGCGTTAAAAGAAAGCATCGCTTACATGTCCCAGCGCTTCGGGCTTTATGAGGACCTGACTGTTTTAGAGAATATCAATTTTTACGCGGATGTCTTCTGCGTGGCGAAGGAAACCAGGGGCGCGGTGATTGAAAAGCTTCTGGGCTTTTCCGGGCTCCTGCCTTTTAAAGAGAGGCTGGCAGGAAAACTTTCCGGCGGCATGAAGCAGAAGCTGGGGCTTTCCTGCGCCCTGATACACACGCCAAAAGTTTTATTTTTAGATGAGCCTACCAATGGCGTTGACCCTGTCAGCCGCCGCGATTTCTGGAAGATACTCTACGACCTGCTCAAAGAAAAAGTCACCATTCTATATTCTACTTCTTACCTTGATGAAGCGGAACGTTGCCGCCGCGTCGGACTTATCCATAAAGGCAGGTTGCTTAGGTGCGATACGCCAGACGCTATTAAAGGGGAATTTAAGGTAAAGACCCTTGAAGCGGCATTTATCAGGATAGTAAACGACTATGAATCCAGCCACAAGCAACAATAATATTGCTGTCAAGGTAGAAAACCTGGAGAAGAAATTCGGGAATTTTACCGCCGTCAACCGCATTAACTTTGAAGTAAAGCAGGGAGAGATCTTCGGGTTCCTCGGGCCCAATGGCGCCGGAAAATCAACTACCATCAGGATGCTTTGCGGTATATATTCGCCTACTTCCGGAAGCGGCACGGTAGGGGGTTTTGATATCATAAAAGATCAGTATAAGATCAAGCAGCACATCGGCTACATGTCCCAGAAGTTTTCCCTCTACGATGACCTTACCGTCGAGGAGAATATCGATTTTTACAGCCGCATTTACAGTATCCCGAAAAGCGAAAGAGAAAAGCGCAAGGAAGAGACCATAAAGCTTGCCGGCATAGAAGATTTCCGCAAGAGCCTGACCAATACTCTTTCCGGAGGATGGAAACAGCGCCTTGCCTTAGGATGCGCCATCATCCACCAGCCGGGGATCATCTTCCTCGATGAGCCGACCTCGGGAGTAGACCCTATCACGCGCAGTAATTTCTGGAATATCATCAAGGACATGGCCTCGAAAGGCCGGACTGTCTTTGTGACCACGCATTATATGGATGAGGCAGAGAACTGCAACCGCCTGGTGATGATCTACCGCGGCACGATGATCGCCATGGGCACTCCGGAAGAAATGAAGACCAAGACCATGAAGAATGAGATCCTCGAGATTGTCGTTGCGAAGGCAGAGACTTTGATGGATAAGATCTCCGAGCTTGAATCG
>Ga0315295_10005951_pt1 | contig 10432 bp, 7 predicted proteins | sample YL17G14_0_MG_FD_204453 | JGI IMG/M metagenome (GOLD analysis project Ga0315295, IMG submission 204453) | Sediment microbial communities from Yellowstone Lake, YNP, Wyoming, USA - YL17G14_0 | ecosystem: Environmental > Aquatic > Freshwater > Lake > Sediment | place: USA: Wyoming | collected... | reverse complement strand
CACGTGCACGATGGGGGCCGCCAGCCAGTCCTCGAGCGGGGCGTCGCCGCGCAGGGTCTGCCAGGCGACGTACTCGCCGCCCACGCGCCTCTCCAGGTAGCGGACGAGGTGATCGAGGTCCCGCGGATCGCGCCGCCACCCTGGCACGGCAGGCGTGCCGCGGCCCGACGGCGGGCCGTCCCACTCCAGGCGCTGCACCAGGAGCGGGCGGTAACCCTTGGCCAGAAAGAGCAGGCACAACGCATCGTGGTAGAGGCGGTCGGTCCACGAGCCGTCGGCCCGCTGGCTCTCGACGAGCAGGGCCGTGCCTTCGCGGAACCAGTCGTGGTCGCCCAAAGTGCGGCGGCCTGTGGCCACGCTGGCCCGTTCCATGCCGTAGAGCCAGAAGTAGTACCACGCCAGGGCCCGCCCCGGGTTCTCGGCCAGCGTGTAATGCTTCGCAATCCACGCGAGGCCCTTGTCGATGGCCGCAAGGCGCTCGGCGGCCGCCTCCGGCGTATCCGTGCTGGCAAGGCGGTCGTGGCAGAGGGTCAGGCTCGCGACCGACACCGCCGTGCTGCTGCCGTAAGACTCCTCGGGCTCCGCTTCACTGCCGGCGTCCTTACCCCTGGCCGGGGCCGTGCCCTGGCCCTTGAAGACGTAGCCCCAGCCGCCATCGGCCAGTTGCGTCATGCGGAGGTACCTCTCGGCCTTCTTCCAGACGTCGAGGGGCACCTGCGCGCCGGCCCGCTCGGCTTCCGAGAGGCCGAGGACGGCGAACTGCGTGTTCGAGGCGTCGGACCGATCGCTGAGGCGGCGCCGTGCGGCCTCGTCCTTGACGGACGCCAGGCCGAAGTCGAAGTTCGGGTTGGCCGGCATCGGCCCGTAGCGCCCGTAACCCCACCCGCCGGCGGCGCCCTGAATGCGCACAAGACAGTCGGCGCACACCTGAAGGTCGGCGCGGTACTTCTTCGGGTCGGCCGCCGCCAGCACCATCGCCTTGAGGGCAACCACGTAAGTGTCTTCGTCCGGGGTGCGGCGGAGGGCTTGGAGGGCGGCCTCCACGGCCCGGTCGTCGGGCGCAAGGCCCGCCTGAAGCAGTGCGTAGGTCACCAGCGCCGTCACGCCGCCGTCCTGGGCGTAGTCGGGCCAGCGCCCGTCGGGCGCCTGGAGGCTGCGGAGGCCGTCGATGGCCCTGAGGATCGTCGCCCGCACTTGCCGCCCCGTCGGCGTGTTGGCCGGCGCCGGCGAGACAGCCGGCTGGGGCAAGGCGGCAGGCGGCGCCTCGCCCGCGGCGGCATCAGGCGGAAAAACACTAAGCGAGGCCACGACAATGGCCGATAACACTGCCAGGCGTCGTGCATAACGGCGCGAACTCGGTTGGGCTTGTGGCATGGCGGTCACGCCTTCATTATCGTCCTTGGGCGGCGCCGTGTCGCATGAATTTATGCGCGCCGCGCGTACTGGGTGCGCGAAGAACGTAGGGGCGAGGCATGCCTCGCCCGAACGCTTGTGGGGCTTCCTCGGGCGAGGCATGCCTCGCCCCTACAGCCTCACACGCACCCATGCATCAGGGATTGCCGCACCGCGGGGTAACGAATGAGCGATATGGATTTCGACCGGCGATTGTCCGAGTTCAAGCGCGTCCGCGACCGCCTCGTTACCGAGGTCGGCAGGCAGATCATCGGACAGCGCGAGACCATCGACCAGATGCTGGCCACGGTCTTCGTGCGCGGCCACTGCCTGCTGGTGGGCGTGCCGGGGCTGGCGAAAACGATGATGGTCCGGAGCCTGGCGGGGGCGCTGGACCTGAAGTTCCGCCGCGTCCAGTTCACGCCCGACCTGATGCCCTCGGACATCACCGGCACGGACCTCGTGGAACAGACGGCCGACGGCCGTCGCGTGTTCCGGTTCGTCGAGGGGCCGCTGTTCGCCAACATCGTGCTGGCCGACGAGATCAACCGCGCGCCGCCCAAAACCCAGTCGGCCCTGCTCGAGGCGATGCAGGAACGCCAGGTCACCGTGGGCCAGAAGACGTGGCCCCTGCCCCGGCCGTTCTTCGTCATCGCCACGCAGAACCCCATCGAGCAGGAAGGCACCTACCCGCTGCCCGAGGCCCAGCTCGACCGGTTCCTCTTCGCCCTGCACGTGCCGTACCCGTCGCCGGCCGAGGAAGAGCGCATCCTGATGGCCCCCGGCGGCGAGGCGGCTGAGGCGAGCGTCCCCATTATCGGCGCCGAGCACATCTGCGACCTCCAGGAAATCGTCATGGCCGTGCCCGTGTCGCGGTACGTCGTGGCCTACGTGGCCAGGCTGGTGCGCGCCACGCGGCCGAGCGACCCGACGGCCACGCCCTTCATCCGCGAGATGGTGGAGTGGGGCGCCGGGCCGAGGGCCGGCCAGCACCTGATCCTGGCCGGCAAGGCCTTCGCGGCGATGGCGGGGCGCGCGGCCGTCAGCCTCGACGACATCCGCGCCGCCGCCGTGCCCGTGCTGCGGCACCGCGTGGCCACGACCTTTGCGGCCGAGGCGGCCGGGCTGGACTCGGTCGCCATCATCCAGCGATTACTGAAAGAAGTGCCCGAGCCGGCCGTGCGGAGGTTTGCCGGGGCAACCGTGAACGAAGGTTGATATTTAGCCCCGGCAGGGGCGTCTTTCTTAGTACGACAGCGCAAGTTCGTGATTTGCGCGGCGGGTCTCCCGACCCGCCGCGCAAAAGTGCCGCATAAACGCGCCGACAACGGGCAATCCGCGCGGCGGTTCGGGAGAACCGCCGCGCTCATTAGCGAAGTTGCGCTGTCGCACTAAGAAAGACGCCCCTGCCGGGGCTGACGGCTGCCTTGCAAACCGGCGATTCCGGGGATGCAATGAACTTTACTTTTACCGGGATCGGTAAACAAAGGCCCATATGCTCACCGCCGAACAATACCTGAACCCCGACGTCGTCCGACAGGTCCGCCGCCTGGACCTGCGCGCCAAGTTCATCGTCGAAGGTTTCCTGGCCGGCCTGCATGACTCGCCCTATCGCGGCTTCAGCCTGGAGTTCTCCGAGCACCGCCGCTATGCCCCCGGCGACGATCCGCGAAACCTCGACTGGACCGTCTGGGCCAAAACCGACCGCCTCTTCGTCCGCACGTACCAGGCCGAGACAAGCCTCGCCGCGTACCTCGTGGTCGATACCAGCCGCAGCATGGCCTACGCCGGCCCCGACGGCTCGATGAGCAAACGCGAGTACGCAACGGCCCTGGCCGCGGCGCTCGGGTACCTGCTCGTCCACCAAGGCGACAACGTGGGCCTCGGCCTCGTGGGCGACGGCCTCAACCGCTTTCTGCGGCCTCGCGGCGGGCGGCGGCAACTGGCGCGGGTCCTGGCCGAACTCACACGCACCGAGAGCGCGGGCGGCACAAACCTGGCGGCGGGGCTGCACACGCTCGCCAGGCGCGTGCGGCGCAGAAGCCTCATGCTCATCCTCTCGGACCTCGTTGACGAGCCCGGGCTGGTGCTGGGGGCGGTGAAGCACCTTGCGGCCCGCGGACACGACGTCGTGGTCTTCCAGGTCCTCGATGCGACCGAGCGGAACCTCGATTTTTCCGGCCCGGTCATCCTCGAGGACCCCGAGACCGGCCAGCGCGTCGAGACCGACGCCGACGGCATCCGCGACGCCTACCGCGAGCGCCTGAACGAAATAGTTGCCGCGTATGAGCGCGGCGTGCGGGAAGTCGGCGGCGACTTCGTCTCGATGACCACCGCCACGGCCTTCGACAAGGCCCTGCAGAAGTTCCTGCACGAACGCAAGCGAAGGTTTTGAGGCCGGGGGCGATAACACCGCCATGTTTAGCCGCGGCCGCACACGGCCGCGATATTGTTTCGTCGCCGTGTGCGGCGACGGCTAAACGTGCGCGGCCGCAGGTGCAAAACGCATGACCTTCACCGACGCGACCATCCTGACGGCCCTGGCGGCGCTGGCTGTGCCGCTCGTGATTCACCTCCTGGGCCGACGCCGCGCGCGCATCGTACAGTTGCCGACGATGCGATTCGCCGAAGGGGCGCACATCGCGTCGCGCGGCCGGCGGTGGCTGAAGGGCGCCGCCCTGCTGGCGGCCCGCCTCGCCGTCATCGCCCTGCTCGTGCTCGCGCTGGCCGGGCCATACCTTACGAGCGATCGAGCCCCGGCCGTAAGGTCGGGGTCAGCCGTGTCGGCCGACAAGACTCTCGCACCGCAAGAGCGTGACCCCGACCTTACGGTCGGGGCTCGAACGGCAACTCTCGCACCGGCGAACTCGCCGCTTCGCGTACTCATCGTCGACGCCGCGGGGCAAGAAGCCGGGCGGCTTCGCTCGGCCGACCTCGTTGCGGCGACGTTTGCCTATGAGGTGTCTGAACCGGTTGCTTCAACAGAACCTTCGCGCGGTGGGTCTCCCGACCCACCGCGCGGGAAACGCCGCGACGGGCCATACGCGGCAGGTCAGGAGACCCGCCGCGCAACGGTCGCACAGACCGGCCGCGAAGCGCTCGGTGCGGCCGACGTCGTCTTCTGGGTCGGCCCGCAGGCGCCGCAGGATGCGGCGCCGCTGGCGGAGTACCTCGCGCGCGGCGGGGCGGTGGTGTGGGTCCCCGGCGATACGCCTCAGCCGCCCGAGCCGGCGCTGGCGGCGGTGCTGGGCGTGCGCCCCGCGGGCGTACAGGAGGTCGGCGCCGGCATCACCATCGATCCCGGCGGTTACACGAGCGACCTGGTGGCGGCGTTCGAGGGCGGCACGGGCGGCGACCTGGGGGCGCCGGTGTTTCGCCGGCGGTTGACGTTCGACAGCACCGTTGCCCCCCTCGCCTTCCGCGACGGGCGTGCGGCAGCCGTGGAGGGGCGCGTCGAGAACGGCCGCACGCTGGCCCTGGCGGCCGGCCCCGGCCCGGCGTGGGGCGACCTGGCGGGCCGGGCCGAGTTCGTCGTGCTCATGCACTCGCTGGCCGAGGCCGTGGCGCCCTCGCGCGAACATGCGTATTTAGCCCCCGGTGAATACACCGTGGGCCGAACGCTCGAAGGCGCGACCTCCGCCGCAGCGCAAGTGCCGGTGGCGAACTTCGCCCCGTGGCTGGCGCTGGCGCTGGTCGCTGTGCTTGCGGTCGAGAGCGTGCTCGCAGCCCTCGGCCAATTGCGCCCCGCAAGGGCGTAACCCAACTAAAACCAGGGACAGTCACCTATTGTTTGACCGCCAGACCTAGACCTTGCGATGTACGTTCCAGACCTGTATTTACAAGCCATGCACAGTGTCCTCCCCTCCCCATCCAAGCCGAATTCGCGCGATGAAAAATAGGTGGCTGTCCCTATTTGTTCGACAAGACTTTCGCAACGCCAGGGCGCGACCCCGGGCTCACGCTCGGGGCTCGATCTTCAACGACACCCCTCGCCCCATGGCTGGCGCTGACGCTGGTCGTTGCGCTCGCGATCGAAAGCGTGCTCGCGGCGTATGGCGCGCGACGGGCAAATGCAGCCTTCGAGCCCCGACCGTAAAACTAGGGACAGCCACCTATTTTATGACCGCCAGACCTTGCGATGTGCGTTCCAGACCTGTATTTACAGGCCCTCCGCAATATCCGCCTCCAGGCCGAGAACACGCGACAAAAATAGGTGGCTGTCCCTAGTTGTTATTACTTTTTGTCGCGGGCCTCGGTCAGCGATTGCACGAGTCGGGCAATATCTTCCTCGGTATGCTCGGCCGTGAGGCTGATGCGCAGGCGGCTGGTGCCGGGTGGCACGGTGGGCGGGCGAATCGCGGGGCAGAAGATGCCGCGCGCGAGAAGCGCGCCGGCCATCGCCAGGGCCCGGGCTGGCTCGCCGACGATGACCGGAATGATGGGCGTTTCGCTACGTCCGCAATCGAAGTCGCGCTCGCGGAGTTCGCGGCGAAGCCGGTCCGCCAGGGCCAGCAGGCGTGTGCGCCGCTCGGGCTCGGACCGCAGGATCGCCAGGGCCGCCCGCGCAGCCTCGCACGCCGCCGCCGGCAGCGCGGTCGTGTAGACGAACGGCCGGGCGCGGTTCACGAGCAACTCGATCACGTCGCGCGACGCCGCCACGAATCCGCCGACGCCACCGAGGGCCTTCGAGAGCGTGCCGACCGAGGCTGTGATCGCGCCGCTGAAAAAGGGGGCTGCACCCGTTTCCGGCCGTTCGGAAACAGGGGCTGTCCCCTTTTTCGAGGAAATGGGGACAGTCCCCTTTTCGCAACGGCGCGAAAAGGGTACAGCCCCCATTTCCTCGGCCAGCCCCGCTCCGGTGGGGCCGAGAACGCCCAGGGCGTGGGCCTCGTCAACCACAAGCATCGCTCGCGATGCGGCACAGGCCTCGGCCAGTTCGGCCAGCGGCGCAAGGTCGCCGCCCATCGAAAAGACGGTATCGGTAACGAGCAGCGTGCGTGATCGCTCGGGGCTCGATGCGCCCAGCAGTTCGGCTGCCGCCCCGGTGTCGCCGTGCGGGTACCTCGCAAGCTCGGCCCCCGAGAGGCGAATGGCATCGTAGATGCTCGCGTGGTTCTCGCGGTCGCAAACGACCGTTTCGCCGCGCCCGACGAGGGCGGTCATGACGCCGAGGTTCGCCATGTAACCGCTCGGAAACACGAGGGCCGCCTCGGTCCCCTTGAAGGCCGCAAGGTCGGCCTCCAGCGCGGCGTGGGCGTCGGTGTGGCCCGCGAGCAGGCGGCTGGCCCCCGCGCCCCAGCCCCACCGCTCGATGGCGCGGGTGGCGGCCTCGCGCACCCGCGGATCGGCCGCAAGGCCCAGGTAATTGTTGGAGGCAAACTGGAGGACCCTCCGGCCGCCGATGTCGACGCGCGGCCCGGCCGCCGACCCGACGGCCACGAGACGACGGTAGAGGCCGCGGGCCTGGAGGTCGTCGAGCGTCTCGCGTACGAAGTCGGGGGTGGCCATGGGCGGCATTATACACGCGGGGCGGGCGTTTGGCGACTCGCGCAGGCGCGCGGCGGGTCGGGAGACCCGCCGCGCAAAGTGTGGGGATCCAACATCGTTACTGCTTCCGCCGCTTGAGGTGCTCCTTGACGTTCAGCGCCGCGACGACGCCGTCGCCGGCGGCCGTGGCGGCCTGCTTCAGTGCCCCGGAGCGCACATCGCCGGCGGCCCAGATGCCGGGCACGCTCGTCTGAAGCGTGCACGCATGCGTGCGGATGAACCCCTGCTCGTCGAGGTCCACCACGCCGCGCAGGAACTGCGTCATGGGCGTCATGCCGATGAAAACGAAGACGCCGTCGCACGGTACGACCTGCTCCGCGGCGGTCTTGCTGCCGCGGACGCGCACGGCCTCGACCTTCTTTTCGCCGAGGATCTCGGTGATCCGGCTCGCGAAGTGCGTGGTCACGTGGTCGCCCTGCTTCGCGAGTTCGTCGATGCCGATCTGTGCGCCGGTGAAGCGGTCGCCGAGGACGACGTACGTCAGCCGCCCGGCGAACTTCAGCAGGTGCAGCCCCTCGTCCACGGCCGTGTTGCCGCCGCCCGCCACGACGACGTGCTTGCCGTGGTAGAACGGGGCGTCGCACGTGCCGCAGTAACTGACGCCGTAGCCGGTGAGGCGTTTCTCGCCGGGGACGTCGAGGCGGCGGTACTCGGAGCCGACGGCCAGGATCATGGCGCGCCCGCGGTGGCGCCGGTCGCCGACGCAGGCGTCGACCGTGCCGGCCTCGGGGTGCGGATCGATGCGCGTGACCTGAGCCTGCGTGACGATGTCGGCCCCGAAGCGCGTGGCCTGCTCCGCGAGGCGGTCGGCGAGTTCCATGCCGCCGATCGCCGCCGGAAAGCCCGGGTAGTTCTCGACGCGGGCGGTCGTCAGTATCTGGCCGCCGGGGATCTGGCGTTCCAGCAGACGCGTGCACAGCCGCTCGCGGGTGGAGTAGATGGCGGCCGAGAGGCCGGCGATGCCGGCGCCGACGATGAGCACGTCGCAGGTGCCGGCGGCGTCAGGGGCAGGGGCGGGGATAGGCGGTTCGGGCATATGTGCGCATTCCTCCATGTTTAGCCGCGGCCGCACACGGCGACGGTAATCATCGCGGCCGTGTGCGGCCGCGGCTAAACAACGACGACGGCATCGTCGCCGTGTGCGGCGACGGCTAAACGTGTTCGACGAACTCCCGTACCGCCCGCACGGCCCCGGGGTCGGCGTGGGTATCGATCGTGCAGGTCGAGCCGAGAACGAACGGGCGGCCGGCCATCGCGTCGCGTGCGGCCCGGGCCTGGCGAAGGAGCGATTCCTTGCCGCCGGGCTCGACGAACAGCCGCCGGTTCAGGCCGCCGACGAGGGCCTTGCCGCCGGCGAGGCCGATCATGTCGGCCAGGCCCGGGTTCGAGGGCTCGGCGGTGTCCCAGTTCAAGAGGGCCGCCGGATAGTCGGCCAACTCGCGCACGAAGGCCTGCGCCTTGCAGACGTGCAGCAGGTTCAGCGGCGCGGCTCGCGCGGCGGCAAGGACTTCGAGGTCATACGGGCGGCCGAACTCCTCGTATTGCTCGGGGGTGAAATTCGCCCACGTGGCCACGTGCGTCGTGGCCAGGAAGATGCCGTCGGCGCCGGCGGCGACGCATCGCGCGGCAAAGTCGGCGAAGGTGTCGGTGATCGTGCGCAGCCCCGCGTGGACGGCCCGCGGGTCGGCCGCGATGAGGGCGGCGAGGTCCTGCGGCCCGCCCGCCAGGTCGGCCGCGATCGACATCGGCGTAAAGACGGTCATCAGCATCGGCACGTCGGGGCCGAGGGCCTTGCGGAGGTCGGCGACGGCGGCCAACTGCTCGGCGAGCACGGGTGCGGCCTCGGCGCCCGGCGTAAGCCGCTCAAGCGTGCGAAAGCCCTCGGGTGCGTGGATGCGGGTGCTGACGAGCGTGGGCGGCACGTGCTCGCGCCCGGAGTGTTCGTAGCGGTTCCCCCAGTCCTCGACGTGGTAGCCGGCGCGCGGGTTGATCTTCAGGAAGTCCCAATCGTAGGTGCGCTGCCAGCGGGCCATCGCCTCGACGAGGCCCTCGCGCGAGGTCTCCTCGACGAAGAAGTGCCGCCAGAGGGCCACCGGCAGGCGGTCCACGGGGCGGCCGGCGATCGTGGCGGCAAGGCGCTCGCGTTTCGTCATGGGTCTGGCCATACCTCGATGGTAAGGCGCCCGCACGGGCGCAAGCAAGCCCTATTTGCGCGCGTACGCGCCGGCCGATTGACGTTGACGCACCCTACGCCGGCCGTTTAGAATCGTCTTATCGGGGCCGGCCCGCACGGGCGGCCCGAGGCCATCCACCGTATAAGGAGTTCGCCCATGACCGACACGCCGTTGCCTCCCGGCCCGCCGCCCCTGTCAGGCCCGCCGCCCATGCCTCCGGCCCGGATTCCTTCCGGCGGACCCTACATGCCGCAGGCCCAGAAACCCGCCAAGCGCCGCAGCGTGCTGACGGTGATCGCCTTGTTGCTGCTGGGCCTTTCGGTGGTGGCCAACGCGCTCCTCATCATCGCGGTGGTGGCGGTGGCGGGGTTCTCGAGCATTTCCAACATCGACGGGTTCGGCTACGGCGAGGAGTCGGCCTTTGTCGAGCGCGTGGTCGAGAAGGGGCCGGCGTCGCACAAGATTGCGGTGATCCGCGTTGACGGGATCATCGAGGAGTCGATGGCGGCGTCGCTCAGGCAGCAACTGCTGCGGGCCGCACGCGACAACACCGTCAAGGCCGTCATCCTGCGCATCAATTCGCCCGGCGGCGGCCTGACGGCCAGCGACATGATCTACCACGACGTGCACACGATCCTGAAGGACAAGCCGGTCGTGGCGGCGATGGATTCCCTGGCGGCCTCGGGCGGGTACTACATCGCCTGCGCCGCCGACAAGATCGTCGCCCAGCACACGACGATCACCGGCTCGATCGGCGTCATCGGCGAGTTCTTCTGCCTGGGCGGCCTGTTGAAGGACAAGTTGGGCGTCCAGGTCGTGACGCTTAAGATGGGCGACCAGAAGGACTGGCCGAACATGTTCGCGGCCGACATACCGCTCGAGCAACGCGAGTACCTGATGGACTCGCTCCTGAAGCCCGGCTACGACCGCTTCGTTGACACGGTGGCCGAGGCGCGCGAGTTGAAGCGCGACGAGGTCCTGAAACTGGCCACCGGCCGCGTCTTCATGGCCACCGAGGCCAAGAAGAACAAGTTGATCGACGAGATCGGCTACTTCGAACGGGCCGTCGAGATCGCCAAGGAGCAGGCGAACATCTCCGATGCGCGCGTCGTCGAGTACATCCAGCCGTTCCGGCTGTTCGACCTCCTGGGCGCCCAGGCCAAGGCCGACACGGTGCTGAACCTCAGCCGCGACAAACTTGCCGGCCTCGCCGCGCCGCGGATCATGTATCTGTGGACGGGGTACTAACCAAACTTACGCAGTTGCGCCTCAAAAAGTGCCTTGGCGGGGGTGCCAGGGCCATTCGGGAGCGAAAGTTT
>Ga0315295_10005947_pt1 | contig 10434 bp, 10 predicted proteins | sample YL17G14_0_MG_FD_204453 | JGI IMG/M metagenome (GOLD analysis project Ga0315295, IMG submission 204453) | Sediment microbial communities from Yellowstone Lake, YNP, Wyoming, USA - YL17G14_0 | ecosystem: Environmental > Aquatic > Freshwater > Lake > Sediment | place: USA: Wyoming | collected... | reverse complement strand
GGAGTTGTGCTCGATGTTCATGACCCCCGGGTACTGCGACGAGAAGATCCACATATTCGCTGCGGCGGACCTGGCACCGTCCGTGACCAGTCCCGACGAAGACGAGATCCTGGCTCCGGTGGAAGTCGAATTGAACGAGGCAATGCGGATGATAGACGACGGACGGATCCAGGACGCGAAGACCGTGGCGGGGATCCTGGAATTCGTGCGGAAGAAGAAATGGAGCCTGGGTCCCGGAGGGACTCGATAGGCTCCGCGGGCACGCGGCGCCAGCCCGGACACTCCTGAGACGCCGTGGGCAGGTGCCGCGAGCCGATACTCTCTCAGCACTCGCTCACCTGGAAACGGCGCCCAGCTTTTCCTCTGCCAGCCTTGCCTCCACGCTCAAGGGGAATTTTTCCACCAGCTCTTCCAGGAACGCCCGGCCCTCCTTGTTCTTCCCGAGCGCCAGAGCACAGTATCCCGCCTTCAGCAGGGCACTCGGAATCTTGTCGCCCTTCGGGTAGACGTCCAGGACTCTCTTGAAGGCGTCGTACGCCGGCTGATACTGTTCCCTGGCGTAGTAGCACTCGCCTACCCAGTACTGCGCGTTGTCCGAAAGCTCGCTGTCCGGGTAATTTCTCAAGAACTCCTCGAATCCCATCAGTGCCAGGTCGTAGTTCCCGGCGGTCATGTCAGTGTAAGCGTTGGTGTAGGCCTTCCTGGCGTCCGCGAATCCGATGGAGACCGAGTCTCCGCCGGCCGCGAGGGAATCCGGCGCGCCCTGGGAAATTCCCTGAGCCGGGTACCTGACCTCGTCTACCTTCTCAGAGAGTCTCTCGAAACGATAGGCCGTATCGTCGGTCTTGCCGTCGAGGACCTGTATCCTCTGCATCAATTCCTCGAACAGGCTTCCCGTGTCGGCCTTGAGCTCTCGCAGGAACCCGCCGTTTTCCTCGATCCTGGCCTGCAATTCACGCACCAGCCGGTTTGTTTCCTCCTGGCTTCTGCGCAGTTCCTGCACTTCCGCCCGGGTCTGGTCCACAGTGTTCGGAACGTTGACGAGTTTCCTGCCGTAGCATCCGGTCAGCATCAGGACGATGGCTAGGACCGCGCATGAGAGTGGTAAGACGCGTTTCATCTCAACCTGCCAGTTTCTGTTCCCCCTGCCCGGCCGTCCGACCGGGCAGGGGAGAGAGTTACTTCTGAACCACAAAGTGGGCGCGCCTGTTCTGCGCCCAGGCCTCTTCGCCATGGCCGGGGTCGAACGGCCGCTCCTTGCCGTAACTGATTATCGAGATTCCAGAACCGTCGATGCCGTAGTTGACGAGGTAGTTCTTCGCACCAAGAGCTCTTTTCTCGCCGAGAGCGAGGTTGTATTCTACGGTTCCTCTCTCGTCGCAATGCCCCTCGATCGTGATCTTGACCGATTTGTTCTCGCCGAGGAGCTTGGCGTCCGCCGCCAGAATGGTCCTCGCCTCTTCGCTCAACGAGTAGTCGTCAAAAGCGAAAAAGACGTCGCGGAGCCCTGCCGCCACTTTCTGGTCCGCCGATTCCTCCTCGAAAGACGGAGGAATGGCCTCTTCCTGCGCCCTGGGCTCTTCTGCCTGTTGTCGGGCCGGTGCGCTGGGCAGTTCCGACACCGGAGGAGCCATCTTCTTCTTGGCGCAACCGACGCACATGACGAGTGCCGCGGCGACAAGGATGACCAGGATCACCAGTGCTCTGTTTTTCAACAATACCCTCACCTCCTTTCCTGTTTACTTCTCACGACATCTAATTCCAGTCAAAGCGGGGAGACCACGAGGCGCCGAAGTTCTCGCCGCTGGAAGTGAGACGCCTCACGTTCGCGCCGTCGGCGTTCATGACGTAGATCTGTCTTTTTCCGTCTCTGGAGGAGCTGAACGCTATGTGCCTTCCGTCCGGAGACCAGCTGGGATTCTCGTTGTTGCCCCTACTCGCTGTCAACTGGGCAATGCCGACGCCTGCGACGTCCGTTATGAATATCTGAAAATTGTTACCCATCCTGGCCGCGTACGCTATCCTGTCGCCTCTGGGCGACCAGGCGGGGGAGTCGTTGTAGGAACCGGCGAACGTGAATCGCCGGACGTTCGAGCCGTCGGATTCCATGACGTACACCTGCGGGCTGCCGCTTCTGTCGGACGTGAAGGCGATGTGCCTTCCGTTCGGCGACCAGGAGGGGGAAGAGTCGATGGCGGGATGCTTGGTAAGACGCCTCAATCCTGAGCCGTCCGAGTTCATCACGTAGACCTCGGCGTTTCCGTCCTTGGTCAGCGTGAGCGCAATCCGCTTTCCATCCGGCGACCAGGCCGGGCTCGAGTTCAGGCCCTTGAAGGCGGAAAGGACGCCGGGCTTTCCGCCGTACCTGCCCACCACGTGAAGGTCGGGATTTCCCCTCGAATAGCTCGTGTACGCAATGCGCTGGCCGTCCGGGCTCCACTTGGGCGACAGACAGAGCGATTTCTCCGCGGTCAGGCGCTTCATCCCGTTTCCGTCACAGTCCACCACGAAGACTTCCTTTGTTCCCGGGAGATCAGAGATGAAGGCGATGCTGGTTGAGCCTATCCCTCTCTCGCCGGTGAGCTGCAGCACGATCTCGTCAGAGAACCGGTGCGCGGCCGTCCGCAGCGCACCTTCTCCGAACTTATAGCGTTTGCGCAGGACCTCTTTCGAGCTCCTGGCGTCGTAGAGCCGGCCCTCGAAGATCAGCTTGTCGCCCTCGGCCTGCGTCCTTCCGTCTACCAGGAACTGCTCGGTCAGGCCGCCCTGGCCCTTCAACGTCGCGAGCAGGGGATTCACGTCGTTCGCCTGTATGCGCCTTATCTCGAAAAGTCCCGAGAACGCGAGGTCGGACGAGACCACTTCCTCGAACTGTCTGGCGGAGCTCGCGGCTCTGCCTCCTGATGGAGAAACGAAACTTGCGATGTAGAGCTTTATCAGCCTCACCTCGGAGGTCTTTATCTCGAGGCGCACTTCTTGTTCCTGCAGGGACGCGCTCTGCGCTGTCGCGAGCAGCGACATCACGCAGACCAGGACCGCCAGCGCGACGGCGCGTTTTCTGGGACCGCAGCTCAGATCATCGTTTTTCGGACCACACGTCACGCGATCTCACCTCGCATACTCGAACCCGAAATGGACTCCCAGCGAACCGCCGGGGAAGCCACCCGGGAGGGGAGGAAAGGGTTCCGATCTGACCACGGCCCGCAGGGCAGACTGGTCGAACAGCACGATGCCCGACGGAGTTTCAGTCTTGAGGTCTCCGATTTTTCCACCTCTCTGTATCTTGAAATAGACCACCGTCCTCGCCTTGGTAGTCTGCGTGCCCAGTCCGGCCGGAGGACTCCAGTTCGAACTCACCTTGTTTCTGACGGCCACCAGGTAGTAGCTGAACTCGAAGTTCTCGATGTCCAGCTGCAGCTGGGAAGAAAATCCCGGTGGCCCGACCCCTCCTCCTCCAGCGCCTCCACCCCCCTTGACGAGGGAATGGAGCCCAGAATCGGATGAGCCGGAGGTCTTCTTGGTTCCTGAGCTCTTTGAAGTGAGCTGGGCGTCCTTTGCCTTGGCCTTCTCATCCTGCTTCTTGATCTCCTTAGCGGGCTCGGTCAGCTTCGGCCGGGTGGTCTGTGATTCTGCCGGTGCCACGGTGGCGTCGGGAGGGTCGTCGCTCCCGGCCGCCCGTGCGTCCGGCGCACCCGGCATCCCTGCCGGCAAAGACACCAGACTCACGTCGTACACCAGTCCGGTGGGAAGGACGGCCGTCCTCAAGCTCACCGGCAGGAACACGGCCACCAGCAGACCAACGTGCGCGGAAAGAGAGATAATGAAACCGTTCCTCATGCGACATTCATTTCGTGGCCGAAAACTCTGCGCCATCAGAGATTCATCATTGTGGCCGAAAGCGCCGCGCTCCCGCGCCGGCTCCCTCTCGACCGGCCGTTGTTACGGCCGGCCATTCTCAGACCAGCTTTTCCTGCGACCCTCTCTACTCACCGCCGGCCCTTCTCTGTGTACTCCGCGACGAGGCCCAGGTTCTCTATTCCGACTGTCTTCAGAATGGAGACTATCTCGACCACGAATCCGTAAGGAACCTCCTTGTCGGCTCGAAGAAACACGGGCCGGCCCGGAAACGCCTCCTTGAATATGCCCAGTTTGTATTCGAGGTCCGACAGGGCGACGATCTCCTTGTCCAGATAGACGTGCTTGTCCCTGCCGACGGAGAGAATAAGACCCTCCTTCAGATCGACCTGTTTGGCCTCAGCGCGGGGCAGGTCCACGTCGACCGCGCCCTGTATGAACGGGGCAGTCAGCATGAAGATGACCAACAGCACCAACACGACGTCCACGAACGGCGTGACGTTTATGTCTGACAGACTCCTTCTTTCCAGGTTCATATCACAATGCTCCTGTTGCCAGCCTGTCGGAAAACTCCGAGATGAAATCGGCCATTTGGTTTTCCGCAGCTCTCACCTTTCCCAGGAAGTAGTTGTAGGCGATCACCGCAGGAATCGCTGCGGCCAGGCCCGCCACCGTCGCGATCAGTGCCTCCGCTATCCCTGGCGCCACTACTGCAAGCGTCGCTGACCCTCGCACTCCCATGCTGAGGAACGCGCTCATAACGCCCCACACGGTGCCGAGGAGGCCCACGAAGGGTGTCACGCTTCCGGTGGTCGCGAGAAAGTCCAGATACGTTTCCATTGTTGTGACCTCAACTCCGGCCGAGCGATTCATGGCGGAGCGGACCCTCGCGAGCTCTTCGGAGCTCAACGATTGGCCGGGGCCGGTCTGCTCCCGCTGGCGGGCGGCCGGCATCTGTGAGAGAGCCTGCAGCAGGATCTTCGAATACGGACCCGACTGCATCTGCCTCGAGATCGCGGACAGCTCTTCGAGTCCGGCACCCTCGCGGAATCTCCGGAGAAACATTTCCGAGTAACGTGCCGCCGCCTTGAAGGTCCTGAGTTTGTCGACGATTATCGCCCACGAGACCACCGAGAAAGCCAGCAGCACAACGAGGATGACCTTCGCGAACGGACTAGCATCGAGGATCAGTCTGTAAATGCTGCTCTGGCTGAGGCAGAGCAAGTTTGGCCACTGAGACATGCTTACTCCTGATGAGATGGATGCACGAGAACATCCGTTACACGCTACAGTCCTGAACACGTTTGTCAGAGCACAGAGAATTCCGGCAGGGACAGAAGACACGTTTGCTAGAAAAAGAGCCGCAGGCCATATTTTCGTACGACACTATATGCGGAGGTCTGCGGTGTCAAGATGAAATGGCATTTCGCGTCACGGGACCCTCGTTCCAGTAAAGTGATAGCAGGAATCGGCAGGACTCCGAACCCGGAGAGGCGCACGGAGCAAAGGACTCCGCTCTACCCCCTCTCTCAGCCGAGATTTGAAGCCAGAAAGCGATTGGTCAAAAATTCAAAACATCGCAGTTTTCTCTTGACCGATTTGGGGGCCTTTGGTACAAAGGACCTGGGCATGACGCCGAAATCTAATACGAAGGTGAGGTGATATCATGAACAAGGCAGAGCTGATCGACATGGTTACCAAGGCATCGAAGCTCACGAAGAAGGACGCCACGGCAGCTGTCGAGGCGACCCTCGACGCCATCAAGAAGAACACTAAGAAGGGTGTTCAGTTGGTGGGATTTGGCAGCTTCGCTGTCGCGAAGAGGAAGGGCAGAATGGGAAGAAATCCTCGCACCGGCGAGGAGATCAAGATCGCCCCTTCGAAGACCGTCCGTTTCAGACCGGGCGCTGCTTACAAAGAGCTCCTGTAGTTCCTGACAGTCGGTTGAAGCTTGGGCTGGCCTACCATGGCCAGCCCTTCTGTTTTGTGACGCAATGCCGCCTTCGGCCAGGGCGTGAGCTCCAACGTGCCTCTGCTTCTGTTGCGGTCGTCTCGCCAGCCGGATGGTTCCAGGTGGGAAGCCGGCTGCTCTAGTGTGGGTAGAGCGTATCCACAGTAACCATTTTCAATTAAACGAGATAGGCCGCACTCCCTGCATGCAGGGGACATTGGTTTCGCCGGTGACGCGCACCCTGGTAACCACTTCAGCTCCGCCCGAAGAGCCCCAGTCCAACTCGTTTTGGAATAACAGATTGCGCGGTCGTTCCCCAGAGAAACAAAGACCCGGTTTGGCACGCTGTGTGCAATATTGCTTTGACGCAATGGGTTCTGAGGCCGCGACCTGTTCAACCAACCCCGGCAGGAGCAATCGGCCAAGAAGGCAACAGGGCAGCCACAGGCAGATTGCGGTCGCGGCTCAGAACCTTTGCACTGGAGAAGAACAGAGCTTAGGAGTGCGAACGGGACAACGCAGCCAGAGCTTCTCAAAAAGACAGCGCGACTGTACCTCCTCGTGCTTGAGGCTACGCGGCTAGGCTCCCTGTTACTCACGTGGTGCTTCACAGAGTCACGACCTCTTAGCGGTCGGGCTTGATGCCTCCCTTGCGTCTTGCTGAAGCCACGGTGTACGATGGGGAGCCCGCTCCTTTTCGGGTCTCTTTCAGGGACCCGTTTTTGTTGTGAGAGGCTCTCTCTGGCTCGCAGGGCCGATTTCGCTTGATTTTACCCTCCGTTCCGTGGTAGAAGAGAGCTGTGAAAAGGCGGAATCCTCTCCTGCCTTCCCCGGGCGAGGGCAGTAAATCCAGCTTCCCGACTCCTGAATGCCTCATCCCGAAGAGATACAGGGTTCTCGAGCCCATTTTTTCAGGAGGGCGGGCCTCGGTATTCAGAGTCCTTGACGAGGACTGTGGTCAGGTCAGGGCCCTCAAACTCCTCTCCCTGGCCGAAAGCAGCCCGACCGAGGTCGAGCTCTTCCGGCTGGAATTCTCGCGCATCTCTTCGCTCAGGCATCCTTCCATAGTGCGAGTCCACGAATTCGGCTCCATTGACTTCAGAGCCGCATACTTTGTGATGGAATATCTGGAGGGCGAGCATTTCGACCGGGCTCTGAGAGGGAAGCCGCTCGAGCAGGTCGTGGGGGCGAGCCTTCAGGTGTGCGACGCTCTGAACTACGTTCACACTCGAGGCATCGTACACGGCGACATCAAGTCCTCAAACATCCTCGTGGCTCCGGAAAAACATGACCACGCTCCGGCCGTTGCCGGAGCGCGTGTTGTCACGCTCACTGACTTCGGGCTGGCCAGAATGATGCGGGACGCGGGGCTGGCAGGCGGCACTCACGCGTACGTCGCACCCGAGGTCATCAGGGGGCTGCCTGTCGACGGCAGGACGGATCTCTATTCATTCGGAGCCATGCTCTACGAGGCTCTGACGGGCGCAAGGCTGTTTCCGGGAGTCTCGGGGGAGCATCTCCTGAGGGCCCATCTCCTGGCCAAACCCATCTCACCCAGGGACGTCAATCCGTCCCTTCCGGTGCGGGTGCAGAGCGTGCTCCTGAAGCTGCTCGAGAAGGACCCGGGCCGCAGATACCAGACGTCAGAAGAGCTCGCGGACGCCCTGAGGGACGCCGGTGGAATCACCGAGAAACTGGCCATAACAGTCCCCGTGCCTGTCACGCTTCTTTCTCCGGAAATGGTCGGGAGAGAAGCCGGACTCGATACTTTCAAGCAAGCGCTCAGGTCCCTCAGGGAACAGGGCAGGGGAGGGTTCCTCCTCGTGCTGGGCGACCCCGGCGCCGGCAAGAGCCGGCTCGTGGAATGGCTTCGCTTCGCCGCATCCATGGAAGGTGAACGTGTGGGGCACGTGAAATGCGATGAGCAGGAGCCGTACTCCGCGATGCAGGGTGTTCAATGGAGCGGCCGGCTCACCGAGATGCGGTCGGCCCGGAAAGGCCGGGCCGGGGGCGATGCCGGCGTGCATACGGCGCCTGGTCACGACAAAGGGGCGACCGGCCGCAGCAGCGGACGTGTCTGCGCGGAGGACAGTCTCTCACTCATAAGGAGCGTTTATCCGAGCCACGTGGAACCGCAGGACCCCTGCGTGATCGTTTTCGAGGACTTACACCTAGCGCCGCAGACCCTGCTTCGGGAACTTGCGGCATCGGTTTCCCTCACGCGCGCGTTTCCGCTGCTCATCGTATGCACGTGTGAGCCGCAGGCGCTCGATTCCCGAACAGATGTGCGCCAGCTGTTTGGGCAGCTCCGGAGCAACCCCGTCACAGTAATCGTGGAAGTCGCACCCCTTTCCCGGCAGGGAATCGCGTCGCTCGTCTCCTCCATGCTGGGCGCAGGAGCAGAGGCAGCACTCGATCTCCTGGCGGACTGGGTGTTTTCTGCATCTCGCGGGATTCCAGGCACTGCGGAGGAACTAGTCAGACAGTTGGCTGCGAGGGGCCACTTGAGAAGGCTGGGAGAGCGGCTCATCTGTGACCTGCCCAAGGAGGCCGAAATCCTCTCTTCCTTGAGCGTGCCTGAGACTCTGGCTCGCCAGGTCCAGCACCTGCCCCCGGCTGAGCTTTCATTCCTCAAAGCCGCCTCCATCGCCGGGAACGTATTCGGCATCGAGACCATCACCAGACTTCTGGCTGAGCAGCCGGATCGGGTCGCGGCGGCCGCAGACGGCCTCATCGGAAAAGGTCTGATAAGGCACGCGGAGCCCGGCCGCTTCGCTTTTTGTCACGCCGTGACCCCGGCCTTGATCGCCGGGCTCATGTCAGGCGAGGCCGGGAAGGAGCTGCACGCGAGGATGGCCTTCCTGCTGGAAGAGGATGGAGAAGTCAGAAACGCCGCCCTGCTTGCGAGGCATTACGAGGAGTCAGGGCAGCCAGAGAAGGCACTGAAGGCGAGATTGGAGGCTGTGGAAGCCGCTGTCGGGGATGGCCGGCATGAGGACGCTCTGTCGCAGGCCGAGCCCGCACTCCGGAGCGTTCGAGCTCTCGGACGGGTCGACGTTCTGCCCGGGCTTTTGGACAGGGCGGCCCAGGCAGCAGAGAGGACCGGAAGACTGGAAAGGGCAATCGAGCTCTCCGAGGAACGTCTTGCACTCCTCTCCGGAAGCAGGCCGGAGGAGCAGGCAACTGCGAATCTCGAGATCGGCCGCCTGTGCCTCAGGCTGTCGCGCTACTCTGATGCCCAGAAGCACTTCTCGGAGGCGCTCGAGGGGGCGACCGAGAACGCGCTCGAGCACCTGAGAGCAGAAGCGCTGGCTGACATGGCCTGGACCCTTTTCCGGGTCCTGAAGCACGACGAGGCCCTGAGATTGCTCGAGGAAGCCTCGGCCCTGGCAGCAGTCAGGGAGGCACCCCGGCTACTCGCTCTCATCCAGAATCGAAGAGGGGTGATTCTCTCGGAGCTGGGCAGGCTGGCTGAATCCGAGGCGCGGCTCAGGGACGCAGTCCGTCTGGCCGAGGTTGCAGGCGACGCAGGCACAACGGCCAGCTGCCTCAACAACCTGGGTCTTACGCTCATTAACATGGGCAGGCCCGAGGAGGCCGAGTCCGTCACGTCCCTCGCCTGCCTCAAGGCCGATGAAGCAGGCGACCTCACGCTGCTCTCCATCTGCCACAACAATCTTGGCATCGCGAGGAAGGAGCTCCTGAAATTCGATGCGGCTCTCGAGAGCTACCTCAAGGGCATGGAACTCCGCAAGAGGTGCGGGGATTTTGCGGGCAGCGGCCGCACAGCCCTCAACGTGGCCGTTCTCTATCGCCTGAGAGGAGAAATGGGGCTTGCGCTCAGATATAATGAGGAGAGTTACCGGCTTGCCCTGGAGTTCACGCCTGAAGGGGACAGGTCCATCGCCGCCTCTAACATTGGAGAGATACACGGTATGAGAGGGAATATCGCCGAAGCAGAGAAGTACTATCTCGAGGCCCTGGCCATGAAGGAAAAGGCCGGAGACCCGAATGGAGTGGCCTTCTGCGCGACCGGTCTCGGCTACGCTTTTCTTAGAAACGGAGACAACGAGAAGGCGATGCGTTGGGCCGAAAGGGCCGTCGAGACGTCCACAGGAGAATCCACAGAGAAAACTTCTGCCAGACTTCTTCTTGCGGAAGTCCTCGCTTCGGCAGGCAGGTTGGAGGAGGCGAACCGAGAGATGAGCGCACTGGAGGCAGCTCATTCAGTACGCCTGCCGGTCTACACGGGCCTGCTCAGAAGAGTGCGTGGCATCGTGCAGGAGAAGGCCGGGCAGCCGGCCGATGCGATTGAGAGTTTCCGTTCGTCGTGTTCGGTGCTCGGAGGTGTCGGGGATACTCTGGAGAGGGCACACAGTCTCTTCTGCCTGGGCAGGGCACTGGCCGTGCGTTCCGGTGAGTTGGGCTCTGGAGAGAGGGCGGGGGAAAAGGAAGAAATCCTCAAAGAAGCGTCTGCGACCCTCGAGGAGTCCTGTCAGATATTCGAACGGATGGACGCAGGTCTCGAGAGAGCGTCCTGTCTTTCCGCCCTGGCCGGCGCCTACAGGGAGATGCTGACTCTCCCCGGTTCACAGGTCTCGCCGGATGACACCGCGACTCTGTTGAGG
>Ga0315295_10005946_pt1 | contig 10434 bp, 4 predicted proteins | sample YL17G14_0_MG_FD_204453 | JGI IMG/M metagenome (GOLD analysis project Ga0315295, IMG submission 204453) | Sediment microbial communities from Yellowstone Lake, YNP, Wyoming, USA - YL17G14_0 | ecosystem: Environmental > Aquatic > Freshwater > Lake > Sediment | place: USA: Wyoming | collected... | reverse complement strand
AACCGACGAGGTCTGCTCGAAGCATCCGAACGGCATACGCAGCATCTTGTCTAATCCTTCGATTACCTGACTGAGCACGCCTGGATAAATCTTCACGAATATCTTGCTGGCATCGTCGATTGCTCCATCCGGTATAGTTATGGTGTGAGTGATAGTGCCTTCCAGACGGCCGCTCTGGCTAACGAGACATTCTTTGCCATCCGGGACAATCTCAACTGTTCGAGCGACAGCATCGCTTTTTTTAGCGCCGCGGGCCGTTACGGTAAATTTCTGGAAACCAATCTTGCGGGCGGTAATTGGGAAATACACTGCCCTTACCTCCGATGGCGCCAGCGTTACTGTTTTTTCCGCCACACCCTGCAGCTCGAACCAGTCCTCTTTCTGGACCGCAAGCACAATATTCTGGTCAGTTTTGAGATAATTATATATAGCTACGGGGACGTGGACCTCGTCATTTTGTGTCAGAGAAACGGGAAAATCAATATCCACAAAGAAATCCTGGAACACGCGGATGCCAGCAGTTGTCGAGCCGAGCTGACCTGCGAGCGATGAAGCCATACAGGTCATCCGCCAGGTGGTTATTGAATCAGCCAACGGGACATTCAACACTGCCCGGCCATCTCCATCAGTAATCAAAGCGGGATTAAAGTATAGCGTCTCCGGGAAGAACTGGCGAATCCGAACCGGCTCTGCTGCGACGCCGCCTGACGTCGCCGTAGGGGCAGTTCGCGAACTGCCCTTACTATCTGCGGCCTTCATCATTGGCATTGCCTTGGCCGCTTCCTCCAGTCTCATCGGTGCAGCAGCATCGAGGGCAACGCCACCGCGTGCGCCTAAAGCGAATTGCCGCGCATCACCTCCGAATCCAGCCATTCCCTCAGGGCCGAAAGACGGCACAGCTAAATCGTCTATGGTATCCCACTTTCCATCTATCCCCGCCGATGCAAGCACAAAGCCATGATAGTTCTGGCAACTCTCACACCATCTGCCGGTAATCTTCATTGCGCAGCCCCAGGGGTCAAGAATATCTGTTTCTTTAAGATACCCCTGCTGCACCAGAACAGTAAGCTCAATGCCCGCCGTCGCGAAGCCCGCTATGTCGGGCGTAGAACGGCCTTTTATGAAAGTAGGGGCAGTTTGCGAACTGCCCTTACTGCCGCGGTGCTTCTCAGAAAACTTATTGAGTGCCTCTTGTATCTTCTGGTATCGCGGCATCATACGCTGGGACATTTTTTCCTGAAAGGCCCGGGCTTTGTTGTCCCGCTCGTAGGTGTTGACGTGGAGGGGATAATCGCCCACTCCTTTGGCTGACGCCAGAAGCACGCGGGCGGCGGTATCACGGCGAGCTTCAATCGGCCTTACGCCCGGAAGTGGTATCGGCGGACATATACACTGGTCAAGCTCGTAGCCGTGGATTTCATAGCGAGGCGTCGCAATCTCCTTCTCAAGGTAGAAATAGACCTTCTCCAGTCCCGGCTGCATCTCCTGCAGGGCAAAGACCGCCTCGTCAACCACCATAACCCCCAGCGCCGATGCCACTCCACTGCCGCTCTTGCTTGTTACCTTAAATTCCAGCTTCGCCTCGGTACCGGGCAGGTAGGTTTCACTGTCACTGGTAATCTTTATTTGCAAATCGTTTGCCGGGTCCACCAGCAACAATCGCTGGTCGCGGACGATTACGCCGTTTTTGCCGATAAAGTAAGCGTTAATCTGTACCGTCCCTGCCAGTGTCGCATCTAATGTCACCTTATCCGATACGTGGCCAGCTTTTAGCTCCAGCGTCCGCGTCAGATATGTTTGACGGTCCTTAATAATGTCGATGTAAATTGCTCCTGATTTGCGCGTGGTAAATACAGAAAGCACCACTTCTTCGCCCACTTTGTAAAGTGATTTATTTGTGCGAAGCAGCACTACATCATCATCTTTGCGCTCTTTTGGTTTCAATTCTACTCTTGCCTGGCCGGTGTGGCCTTTGGCATCTTTAGCAGTCAGCTCCATTTTGATAGCGTTATCATCGCCAGGTGTGAAGGTAACTTCACCAAAACCGGCTTCATCGGTCTCAATGGTTATGGATTTAGCCTGGTGGGGCGGATTGTCCCAAATAACTTTGCACGATGCCGGCGTTGCGTCCGCATAAGTGGTAACTATATAGACTTTATTTTCCAGCCCTGGTACCAACTCGCCGCTTTCGGGCACAGCAGCCACAATAATAGGTGAAGCAGTTACGGTAATGTTTTTAGTAATGGTTTCCTTGTGGTCGGCGGTATCGATTATCGAAATCTCGAACTTGGCCGAGGCCTTGCCCGCCTCTAACGGCTGTCCAACAAATTGGTCCGGTAAGCGGGCCTCGAAGGTATAGTGCCCCTTTTCATCAGTCTTGCCTTCAATGGACTGGAAATCAACGTAGGCAACGTCAAACTTTGAGCATTTTATCTGAACCTTGCCTCCCGCAACGGCCTTACCAAAAAAGTAGTCCACCTGTATCTCGCCTTTGATGGTCTCGCCCGGCTGATAAAAATTGTGGTCGCTGGTAAAAACGATTTTGAACTTCGGCAGCACGTATCGCTCGACTGTAACGGTCTTTTCTTCTTTAGCTCCTGCTACAATCGTGCGTATGCGGTAGGTACCCATATTTAATTCATCAGCCAGAACAAAGTCCGTATGTGAGATGCCAAAGCGGTCGGTATTTTTGCGAACTTTAAACACCTTATTGCCCTTGGAGTCCTCTACTTCAAATATGACCTCCGCCTCGCTCAAAGGTTTCATTTCTGGCTGCGACAGAGACAACGCACGGATGTGAATGGTTTGGCCCGGCTGGTAAAGCGGTTTGTCCGTAGTAAGCAATGTCCGCAAGGCGCTTCTGACCTGAATGGTCTCCTCCACCGTATCTTTTCCGGTTTTTGATGTAACCGTAACCTTGAGCCGGGCATCGCGCAGCGGTGCATCCGGCATTTCAAGCCGTGCTGCCACCTCGCCGTTTTTGTCGGTTTTTGCACTGAACTTGGAAATTACCTTGTCTTCATACGTCAGCTCGACTGCAACATCTGCTCCATAGATAGGGACACCGCCGGCGCGGTCCCGCACCAGCACCCTTATCACTGGAGAGGTCCCTGCTACAAACTCGCGCTGCCCCAGAACGGTAGTTTCAAGAATTTCGCCGACAAACAACAGACTTCGCTGCCGAAATGTTTCGCCGGAATCGAAACGATATCGCAGATAATAGTTTGCTAAATCTTTCTTATCTATCTGTGCAAACATCTCAATTTGAAGCGGCCGGCCTTGGTGTCTTCGCGTTACCTTTGCCAGAAGCTTGCCCGCCCCGCCTGCGGCGGGCTGGCCGTCAAGCTGGTAAAGTTCCACCTCAAGTGCTCCGCTCGTGCCATCCGGCGGATGAAACTCTATGGTAATCTTTTCAGATGTTATCTCCAAAAGAGACAGGTCTGTATTTGCCTGTTTCTCCTGGTTTGACCGTGAAGCCGCCAGGCCCATCTGAAAAAGCAGAAGAATACCTATTGCACAAGAAACCGCTAATCCAACCCCTGTCATTTTCTTACACATCGTTATGGTCCTCTCATATATATAAAACTTGAATAAGATTCACTCTGGGCTCAAATTGCAGATTAAAAAGCCCACCTACACATTTAGACGTCTCAACAACTCAACAGTTGACAACAGCGGTACAATTTTATCTCATTTTACCCTAAGCCTATCTTTGTAAAGCGTTTAAGAAAAGTAAAATATATGTAAAATAACAAGCTGGCTTCTCTGCAAAAAATTTACAAACCCTATTGCTCTGTTGAAAAGAGTTCAGAATGTCATTTCGAGCAAGCCGTAAACGAGTCGAGAAATCCCTCGACTCTGCTCGGGACAGGTCTGTTTTTGAATAGATTTCTCCACTTCGCGGCACTTCGTGCCGCTTCGGTCGAAATGACGGTGGGGCTTTTCAACAGAGCAAAACCCTATATTTATTTGTCCGGCCCGCCTGCCCAGAGAGTTCGGCGGGCAGGTGTGGGAATAGATGTGGGATGAACGGTCAAGACACACTTATTTTGTATGAACCATATCAGACCGCCCGTACTGTGCGCCTTGTTCAATCCTATGACGTGCTGCCCTTGTATTTCTCCCAGTAATCAGGAAGAAACTCCCTGGCTTTTGCTTCAAGCTCCTGGTCGCTGATAGGCGTGGTACGGGCGGTTCGCGAACCGCCCCTACCCTCATATTGGTCGATGACCCACCGTGCCAGGCGGTGGACCTTAATTTTGTTAATGCGGTCGTCACCTTTCAGGCCGAAGAACTCATTAACCCAATGTGCTACTCCGTCAGCCCCGCTCTTGTCGGTAATGGCGACCCGCGGCGGCCGGTCAAGCAGCTTCTCAGTATCGAAGATATTGTATATCCGCTCATCCTGCCGCAACCCACCAGCGTGAATACCCGCCCGCGTGGTATTAAACGCCCTGCCGGCGAAAGGATAATTATCGGGAATCGGAAGGCCGATGGAACGCATATACTCGGCTAACTCTGTAATCGCCATCGTATCAATGCCACACAGGTCGCCTTTGAGCGATATATATTCGAAGATTGCCGCTTCCAACGGCGGATTGCCTGTGCGCTCGCCGAACCCGAACAGCGTGGTGTTGACCATATCGCAGCCGTACAGCCATGCTGTCGCCGCATTAACGTGCACTTTGTGAAAGTCATTATGTCCGTGCCACTCCAGCCGGCTGCTCGGCACTCCGCACTCTCTATTGAGCTTATAAATAAGCTTAGGGATGCTTCTGGGAAGCTCGGCCCCCGGATAGCTAATGCCGAATCCCATCGTATCGCACAGCCGAATCTTAACAGACAGTTCTTCCGGCACCTGCCGACTCATCTCCATCAGCCGAGCCACAAACGGAAGAACAAATCCCTCAATGTCCGCACGAGTGAGGTCTTCAAGATGACAGCGAGGTCTAACGCCCGCCTCAAATGCCGCATCCACCACCTCACAATAGCTGTCTATGCACTCTTTTCTGCTGCGGAACTTCATCTTATGGAAGATATGGTAGTCCGAGCAGCTCGTCAGCATCCCCGTTTCTTTCAAGCCGGCCTCCTTGACTAACCGAAAGTCGCCTTTCACGGCTCGAATCCAGCCGGTGCATTCAGGATACTTATGACCAAGCGCCCGGCAGCGGTCCAGCGCCTCACGGTCATTCCTGGTGTAAAGGAAGAATTCCGTCTGCCTCACGACTCCATTGGGGCCGCTCAGCCGCGACATCAGGTCGTAAATGTGCACTATCTGGTCAACTTTATATGGGGGACCGGCCTGCTGACCATCGCGAAAGGTCGTGTCCGTTATCAGAATCTCTCTATCCTTAACTGTCCTGAAATCGAACTCCACCGGCTCGCCGTTAATATGCTCAACAACGGGGCCCTCAAAACGAATCAAAGGCGGCAAACTGTAAGGAAATATCTCCTCCAGCAGATTTGGTCTGGTTGCGTCAACCAACGGATGCCGTTTGCTTGCTTTGTGCATTGCAAATCCTTTCGCTTTCTGGATTAAAGCTTATTACTTCACATCCACGCCCTGTTTCCTGCAGATGCCGGTGATAAACTCAACCGCCTCACCAACGGTTTGGACCGCAAGAGCGGCATCCTCATCCATCTCGATGCCGAATTCTTCTTCAAACATAGCCACAAGCTCGATAGACTGGATGCTTTCCGCCCCCAAATCCTCTGTGAAACTGTCCTCCAATCTGATTTCATCCGGGCTGAGTTTCAAAACCTGGGCGGTCACCGCCTTAACCCGTTCTTCCACTGTCGCCATTGATTAACCTCCTGTTTGCCATTATTGCCTGACCAGTGTTCTACGGCCTTTTTTAATTGCCTTTTCTCGCTGGTCTGATGTCATCGCATAGACGGCATCCCACATAGATTCTTCGGCCACAGACCATTCGCATCCGCGCCGGCTCATTGCTACCTTAGCCGCCTCATACAACCTCGCTTTGCCGAAACCTTTGGTCACGATACCTTCTACAAACCACGCAAATGACGGGATGAACTTTGGCAGCGGCTTGCCTGTCGCCATAATAACAGCCATAGACCCCACATACGAGCCCGTATTCAACAACGTCCCGATAGACGTCCTGGTATGGTCTCCTATCAGAGACCCCACCTTCGTGGAGCCGGTATCAATAGACCGCCGTCCATCCAGAATTATCGAGACGGTTGAATAATCGTTTTTCAGGTCGCTGTTAGTTGTAAGTGCACCGAGGTTGACCCACTCACCAACATAACTATGCCCGATAAAACCGTCATGATATTTATTGGAATAGCCGTGAATAATCGACTCTTCCACCTCTCCACCAATCCGGCATACAGGCCCGATTGAGTTGCCCTCGCGGCATTTTGCGCCAATGAGAACAGACTTTTTTCCAATATAGCAGGGTCCTTCGATTCGGCTGAAGGGTTGTATCTGGGCACCCTGGTCGATATAGACCGGTCCGTTCTCAGCATCGATAACCACCATCGGATGCACCACCACACCTGGCGCGATATATACATCCTTTTTGCCGCCCCTGATAGCATTCGGCTGCTCGACTACCCCTTCAATACCACTGCGCCCCAGCGATGTGAAGTCCTCGGTTATCTGCTCGGCGTTAGCCAGAATCAGCTCCCAGATGTACCGCCACCTCCGAAACTCGCATCGGACATTGGGCAGCTTCGTTTTAGCTGACTCCAGAAATTCATCCACATCTGTAGGGGCAGTTCGCGAACTGCCCTTACCCGTAATCTTACCTGAATCGCCTTTGACAATGCGGGCATACAATATCCGTCCTTCGCCGTCCAGACCGACTTCACTTGCCCCCTTAGCCGGAACATTGAAGTCCTGCGCCTTAACCAGCGGGTCCACGATAAGCAGGTCATCACCCCCCAAAGCGGATAGCTCGTTGACGGCGTGCTTTACTTTCGCCCGGTACGCATCCGCCATATAGTCAGGCACAAAACAGGCGATATCGCTGGCCCCAACCCTGGCCACGAGTTTCTCACCCAGAGACGTGATACCGCATCGAAGCTCCCACAGCGGACGACTTAACGCCGTGGGGTAAAAACTACTTCTGACTTCCTCGGACCTGTCAACCAAAATCAGCCGCATAAAATACCGTTCCTTCACCGCCACACGAACCTGCGTTAGAAGCTTCTTCCGGGGATGGAACGAGGACGCTCGCCCAAGTGTATTATAAAAGCATGCTTGATAGCTGCTTCTAACCTTTGCACGGTCTGCTCCAGCCCGTGGCAGCGTTGCGCGCCGCCAACCGTCTTACCCTTCCCTCAGCTTTCCGCGTTCCGTTCTTCCTCTGCAGGATTGGCGGAATTCTACTGAAACTTGGAATGGTAAATCAAGAGAAAATAGCTCAAACTTCAAAATTTTTCAAGAGATATTTTCGAGGGCTGATTTACTCAAGGCACACTCGCCGTGCTTAACGATATGATATAATGGATAATTATTCGAGTTTTATAAACCATTATTGGCGAACAGCTCATTTGTCTTATGATATCCTTCATCGGATAAGGCAGATTTCCTTTTCTATCGTCCTTTGGCAGGACTTACACAGGCCCTTACAACAAAAGCCCGAAGTTTGAGAAATAAAAGTGTTGACAAAAAGGAAGAAAAACCGTATATACTTACCGCAAAAGAAGATGTGATATTTTGTGCGGGCGTAATTCAGCGGCAGAATGTCAGCTTCCCAAGCAGGATCAAGCCTTTTCTAACCTCTTGTCAATAAAGAGCTTAGTAATCGTCATATAAGGACTTAGGCACTGTTTTTGAACTGGCTTGAAACTGACTTTCTGGACTGTTTTTAGACTGAAACTGCCACAAAATTGCCACAAAATGCTGGGGTGTATTGAAAGCCCAATATGTGAAAACAGTTTTTTTATTTCAGATGGCTTGAGTCACAGGCAAACAATCGCTAAGGTTGTCTCCTTGGAGCAGAATCGTGGTAAAGACAAAATGCTCATATGACCCAGTTGGACAATCAGACGGTGACCGAATATTGGTCACTCGTTATTGGCCCCGAGGTGTTTCAGGGGAACGTCTGTCAATAACAGATTGGCTGCCGAATCTCGCACCAAGCAAAGAGCTTCTCAAGGATTGGAAAGGGTAGAGAGTTTCTTGGCAAGAGTACACGGTGCGCTACCACCAAGAAATGCGTAGTAAGCAAAAAACAATTAGGGATTTGGCAAACAGTGCAAAACGTGGTACGATAACCTTGCTCTGCTACGAGCGTGAGGACAATCCTTGCTGCCACAGGCATTTGCTCAAGGAGCTGATCGAAAACGAAGAACGAAATGTGTAGTAAATACCTTCGGATTCGAAGTCCGAAAACAGTGTTTGTAAGTATTTGTCAATAAATGATTAATGATTGTCAAATAATAACTTACGATGCTGGCCGAAGCGCAACCGAAAGCTAACCGTAGGCTAAACGTACCTGTTTGGTGCAAATTTTGGTGCAAATCGCTGGCTCATGTAATCTACTTGGGTATCACTTTTCCACATCGAGGCCGAAGACTCTTGTTCCACAAGAGTAGTTCCACATCTGCCATCAGCGTCAGCTATTTCAGTGGAGTTGCTGTCGGAATCGGTTATTCATTCTATTGGTTTATTTCTTTATATTTTCTCAAACTGAGCAAGCACATAATCTCGTGCTGCAGAGACCTCGGGGAGCGTGAGATGCTCGACTGCCAGATATATTTCACGGTCCAGTTGCGCTAGCAGCCGCAAATACAGCGGGTAATCAAGCACACCTTTACCCGCGGCAGGCAAGTCGGTGTCATCGGCATTGGCCGAATCCTTGACATCCTTAGCGTGTGCAAGGACGGTCTGTTTCCCGACCCGCTGGAAGATGTCCTTGAGCATCGTCTGCATCTTAGCAAGCTCGGCTTTGCGAAAATAATTGCACGGATCCATCACCAGTTTGAGGGCTGGCGACCGAATATCGCGGAACAGCCGCTCCGCCCGCTCGGCAGAGCCGATGACGTTTTTCCAATAGGGCTCTATAGAGATTACGGCGCCAGTCTTCTCCGCCAGCTTGGCGAATTTCTCCAGCGAAGCACGGCATTGCTGGTAGGCCTTTTCCGTGGTGTTCTCTGGCGAATCGTTCCACTCCGACTGCGGGTTGAGCGACCCCGTTTCGGTAGAGATATTGTGGGATCCCAGACGCTTCCAGTTTTCAATCAGAAATTGCATCCGCTGCTCACCGCGTTTGCGGTTTTCCGGATCCGGCGAGACCACGTTGTAGTAACCATACAGGCCGACCACCTTGATACCGTTACGTTCCAGGCAGCTTGTGATCTTTTTCGCGGCCTCCCAATCAGGCGCAAAGGGGTCAAAACGGACATCGGCAAAGGCGTATTCCAGCACTACGCCGCTGAAACCGTCTGCCTTGATTTTCTTGGCGGCCTCTTCTAAGGGCAGGCCGGCATACACGCTGGTAAAGATGGCCAGCTTAAGGTTCTTTTTAGCCTTGGACTTGAGATCCTCAGCCGCCCTGCCGGCCAACGGCACAGCGAGGGTGACGGCGCCAGCGAGTTTCAGACAATCACGACGAGACAACAGTCCGGTTTGTTTTTTCATGGCAATCTCCTATTGGGAAATCAATGGCAAATTGTTTGGAATTTCCCATATTAAACGCTTGACTACGCAACCAAGCTATTCAATTCCATAAAAATATCAAAATCTTGTCTGATATGCAACGGTTTTGAGGTGTTGTGTTGTAATTGTCCCAAATATTGTGGGGAAATTTTCGGAGTTGTTTTTCAGTTTTTGTGTCAACTGAACTTTTTGTGATTTGCAAGTAATCGACAAAATTTTTGATTTTGTAGATTTTTACCCTCTTATCTATACGACTTCGGATAGCTCATCCCACCGGGTTGTAAAGCGACTTGAGCGTCTTTTGAATTTCACCTGCCAGGGCTGATTGATTCCCTCAACTGCCCAGCGAATGGGTGAGCTTACTTTGGTATTTATCACATCAATGGCTTGCATCAGCCGTCTGGCTCTTTCTCTCTCGGCGTCATCAAACAAACCCCGCTGTATCTGACCTTCGGGCACAAGACCAATCAGGATTACGCCACACTTTTTGAACCGACAGTTCTTACGGTACAGTTTGTCTATACTTGATAATGCCGCCTGAATATTTGACGGTTTCTGTTGTGTTGTGAGGTTTTTGGAAGTACCGTATTTGCAGTAAGTTAAGGGGTCACAGCATTTTGCCTCGTCTGTTTGACACGCAGGAGGTCAGAGGTTCAAGTCCTCTACCGCCCATTCTTCTAATTCCTTCTATTCAATTATCCAACCAACTTACAATGGTCCCTGCTTTTTTCCGATGAGATTCAGTTGATTCAAGTACCGCATTACAAACCGTAACTAATGACTGTTGCAATGCTCCCCTTCGC
>Ga0315295_10005944_pt1 | contig 10435 bp, 8 predicted proteins | sample YL17G14_0_MG_FD_204453 | JGI IMG/M metagenome (GOLD analysis project Ga0315295, IMG submission 204453) | Sediment microbial communities from Yellowstone Lake, YNP, Wyoming, USA - YL17G14_0 | ecosystem: Environmental > Aquatic > Freshwater > Lake > Sediment | place: USA: Wyoming | collected... | reverse complement strand
AAGATACGCGGACAACGAAGAAGTTATTAGAACATTACGGGATAAAAACCCAAACTTTAAGCTATCATCAGCATTCAAGACTTCAGAAAATTGAGTACATTATCCAGCTTTTGGAACGGGGAAAAAATTTAGCTTTGGTTTCTGATGCCGGAACCCCGGGAATTTCGGATCCAGGAAACAAATTAATAAGCTTGATAGTGGAAAATTTGAAAAATGTTAAAATCATACCAATTCCTGGAGCAAGCGCAGGAATAACGGCCGCCAGCATTTCTGGTTTTCCGATGGAAAAGTTTGTTTTTTTGGGATTTCCGCCAGCTAAAAAGAAAAGGAAAAAATTTTTCGAAGAGGTATTAAATTCTAAATACCCGGTTATTTTTTATGAATCACCTTACAGGATAGTCAAAACCTTAAATGAATTAGGAATTAAGGTCGCTGAGGCGAAGCCTCATCTTCCGTCTCGCTTACGCTTAGCGAATAAAGAATTAAGAATTGTCGTTTGTCGAGAGTTAACTAAAAAATTTGAGACAGTTTATCGAGGAACGATTGAGGAAGTGATAAAACAAATAGAAAAAGATATAATCAAAGGAGAATTCGTTGTAATTGTTGATAAAGCTTGAAGAGATAAATCTCTTCAACACCTTCGCCTTCGCTTTGCGAAGACTTGATAAATGAAAAAGAAATTTTATATTACAACCAGCATAGCTTATACCAATATGTCGCCACATCTCGGTTTTGCTCTAGAATTAATCCAGGCTGATGTTTTGGCTCGACATCATCGGATATTGGGCGAAAACGTATTCTTTTTAACCGGGACGGATGAACACGGGAGAAAAGTGGCAGAAGCGGCGGGAAAAATCGGCAAATCGCCGGCAAGATTCAGTAGCGAAATTGCAACCCAATTTAAGGCACTGACAAAGATTTTGAATTTGTCTAACAACAATTTTATTCGAACAACCGATAAAAAACGCCACTGGCCCGTTGTCAAAAAAGTTTGGTTGGGTTTAAAGAAAAAAGGCGATATTTGCAAAAAGAAATACAGAGGGCTTTATTGTGTTGGATGCGAAGCCTTTATCACAAAAAAAGATTTAATTAACGGAAAGTGTGTTATTCATCAGAAAGAGCCGGAAAGAATTGAAGAAGAAAATTATTTCTTTCGACTTTCCAAATATGCAAAAAAAATAGAAAAAAGTATTAAAAATAATGAAATTAAAATAATTCCCGGATCTCGGAAAAACGAAATGTTAAGTTTTATCAGACAGGGATTGGAAGACGTCAGTTTTTCGAGACCAAGGAAAGATTTAAAATGGGGAATTTCCGTTCCTGATGATGATAGTCATACCATTTACTGCTGGGCGGATGCCTTGACTAACTATCTTTCCGGAGCTCCGGGACGCTGGCCCGCAGATATACATTGCATAGGCAAAGATATCCAAAAATTCCATTGCTTAATTTGGCCGGGCATGCTTCTTTCTTTAGGTTTAAAGTTGCCCCGAATTATTTTTGTTCATGGGTTTATTACGGTTGTCGGTCAGAAGATGTCAAAAAGTTTAGGAAACGTTATTGACCCGTTTGAATTAGTGAAGAAATATGGGGTAGATGCTGTTCGTTATTTTCTTTTAAGGGAAATTCCGTCAACCGAAGATGGCGACTTTACTTATGAAAAATTTGAAGCGAGATATAATTCGGATTTAGCAAAGGGGCTCGGAAATTTAGTGGCGAGAGTGATAACAATGGTAATAAAAAGTAAGTCTGTTGAAACCAGGTATCAACAAACTAAAGGAAATAGACTTTTTATCTCTTTTGTAAAGAAAACTCAAAATAAATATAAAAAATTCGTGGAAAACTTTAAATTTAATGAAGCTTTGATTTCAATCTGGGATTTAATTAGTTTCTGCGACAAATACATTGAGAAAGAGAGGCCTTGGGAAGAAAAAGAAAATCAAAAAGAAGTTATTAGTAATTTATTATTTTCTCTTAGTGAAATAGCAAAATTACTACAGCCGTTTTTACCAGAGACATCAGAGAAAATTTACCAACAGCTAAAAAATAAAAAAAGCGAACCATTATTCCCAAGAATTTGATTATGCTAATAGACACCCATGCGCACTTAAATTTTAATGTTTACAAAAACGATGCCGATGAAGTGATTCATCGGTCTTTGAATAATAATATCCAAATTATAAATGTTGGAACCAAGTATGAAACGAGCAAAAAAGCAGCAGAATTGGCCCAAGAATATGAAAAAGGAGTTTATGCTACCGTGGGTTTGCACCCCATTCATTTAGAGACAGGCCTGGTAAAAATAAAAAATGATACAGAAGAGATTGAAGTAAACACAAAAGAAGAAGATTTCGATTATGAAAAATACAAAGACCTCGTCCTCCGTAGTCTTGGCGAAGGAGGGAAGGTAGTGGCAATTGGTGAAATTGGTTTGGATTATTACTGGAGACCAAAAACTACTAAAAAGAAAGAAATATTCAAACAAAAACAAAAAGAGCTGCTTTTAAAACAATTAGGATTAGCTAAAGAACTGAACCTGCCCGTAATTTTTCATTGCCGAATGGCTCACCAAGATTTAATTCAATTCTTAAGAGAAAATAAAGAAATCAGGCCAAAAAGCGCGGTAGCTCACGGGTTTGTCGGAAATTTAGAAGAATTAAAAGAATATTTAAATTTCGGATATTGTATCGGTTTTAATGGAATAATTTTTAAAAACATTGAAGGAATCAATTTCAAAGAAAATATAAAAAATACACCCTTAGATAAGATTTTAATTGAAACCGATTGTCCATATTTAACTCCGCCTCAGGTTGAAGGTAGAAATGAGCCACTTTATGTTAAATATGTAGCTGAAAAAATTGGCCAAATTAAAAATATTGACCTAGAAGAATTAGCTAAAATTACCACCGAAAATGCCAAAAAATTATTTCAAATCTAAAATTGCTATTATTGGAGGAACGGGACTGGAAGATCCTAAATTTTTCAAAAAAATTAAAGAAGTTAAGATAAAAACTCCATTTGGTTACCCCTCAACTGTAATTCATATTACTGATTTTTTAGGTGATAAAGTTGCCTTTTTGTCTCGTCATGGAAAATCACACAGCATTCCGCCTCATCGAATTAATTCAAGAGCTAATATTTGGGCTTTAAAGAAGATAGGAGTTGAAAGAATAATTGGTATTTGTACTGTTGGATCATTAAAGAAAAATTTCAAACCAGGAGAAATTGTAGTTTGCGACCAATTTATTGATTTCACTAAAAAAAGAGATTATACATTTTATAATAAAAGAACCGTTCATATCTCTTTAGCTGATCCATTTTGTCCGGAGTTAAGAAAAATATTTTATGAAGAGGCTAAAAAATTAAAAATTCCAGTTCATCAAAAAGGTACCTATTTATGCATAGAAGGGCCGAGATTTTCAACTCGGGCCGAATCAAGGTTTTTCAGAAATTTTGCGGACGTCATTGGAATGACCCTAATTCCAGAAGCAACCTTAGCTAGAGAACTTGAAATTTGCTATTTATCTGTAGCGATGATTACTGATTATGATGTTTGGCAACCCAATCCAGTAAACGTAAAGGAAGTAATCAAAACAATGAAAGAAAATCTGAAGAAAATTAAAAAACTTCTAATAGGCGCTATTCCTAAGATTAAAGATGGGAGAAATTGCCCCTGTAGAAAATCATTAGAAGATGCTAAATTTTAAAAAAAAGAATAAATTATGAATTATAAAAAATTTATCAAAGAAAAAATAAAAGAAATTAAAAAAGTTATCGGCAAAGAAAAAGCATTGAGTGTTTTGTCTGGTGGGGTTGACAGCTCTACGGTGACCGTTTTAGCTTGGCGAGCCATAGGTTATCAATTAAAAACCGTTTTTATTAATAATGGTTTGATGAGGGATAAAGAACCAGAGAATGTTGTTAAAACATTTAAAAAACTTGGAATAAAAGTTGAAGTAGTAGGTGCCCAGAATAAATTTTTTAGAAGTTTAAAGGGAATAACCGATCCCGAAGAGAAAAGAGAAGCAATTACTAAGAGTTTTTATGGAGATGTTTTTAAAGAAATTATTAAAAAAAAGAAAATTAAATTTTTATTACAAGGCACAATTTTAACCGACATTGAAGAAACGGTAGCGGGGATTAAAAGACAACACAATGTTTTGGCCCAAATTGGCATTGACCCCCAAAAAGAATTTGGTTATCAAATTATTGAGCCTCTGATTGAACTTCGCAAAGACGGAGTAAGGAAAGTGGCTAAACTTTTAGGATTACCCAAATCAACTTACCAAAAAATGCCTTTTCCCGGCCCTGCCTTAGCTGCCAGGGTGATTGGTGAAGCTAAACCAGAGAGAATCGCTATTATTAGAAAAGCCACTGAGGTTGTTGAAAAAGAATTAAAAAACACTGGCGCTTTCCAGTATTTCCCGGTTTTAATGGAAGATAAGGCTACTGGCTTAAGAAATAATAAAAGAGAGTTTGGTAATATCATTATCATTAGATGTGTTGAAAGTAAAGATGCCAGAATGGCTACACCAACAAAAATTCCTTGGAAAATTCTGGAAAAAATTACCAAAAGATTAACTACTGAAATCCCTGGGGTAAACAGGGTCTGTTATGATTTAACTCCCAAGCCGCCAGCCACGATAGAATATGTGTAAGCCAATTTGACAACTCTTTAAAATTTGATAGTTTCAAAAAGGGGAGGGATTGCCCTCCTTTAATATTTTCTAAGGAGGAGAAAATGTAGTTTTAATTTACAATTGAATAATGAAAAGAGACCCAAAAGAAGGAGGTGGCTATAATGCCAACAGCGCTATTATCTGTCTGGGAAAAAGAAGGAATTACTTATTTTGCCCGACAATTGGTTGAACTTGGCTGGGAGATTATTGCTTCTGGTGGAACTACTGAGGAACTTACAAGAGCGGATATTCGAGTCCGTAATGTAGCTAAGCTGGTTGGTGGCGGTGCCATCCTTGGTCATCGAGTAGTCACTTTATCGCGAGAAGTTCATGCTGGACTTTTAGCAAAAGACACTCCAGAAGATCGTCAAGAACTAAAGAGACTGGGTCTTCCCTGGATTGATATGGTTTGTGTTGATTTATATCCGCTCCAAAAAGAAATTAATAACCCTGATGCTACCCGGGAATCGGTTATTGAAAAGACTGACATCGGCGGTCCAACAATGCTTCGTTCAGCTGCCAAAGGCAGACGGATTGTCATTTGTGACCCCTCTGACCGACAGAGAGTAATTGATTGGCTAAAAGCGGGTCGGCCTGATGAAGATAACTTCATTACTGAGTTAGCCGCTAAAGCTGAAGTAATTGTTGCTGAGTATTGTCTGGCTTCAGCTAAATATCACAGCCAAAATGCCTATGATGGGATAATTGGCAGAAGAACTCTGAAATGTCTCTACGGTGAAAACGCCTGGCAGGCGCCAGCAGCTTTATATACTACAGGTTCGGGTGATGCTTTAGCTATGGAAAATTTTAAGGTCGTTGCTGGCACATCGCCAAGTTACAACAATCTTTGTGATGTTGACCGACTACTCCAAACCACTACTCATATTGCTGCCGCCTTCGCTGTTAATCGAGGGAAAACATTACTGACTGCCGTTGGCTGCAAACATGGTAATCCCTGTGGAGCAACAGTAGGAGATGATCCTATCGAAGTCATCCAAAAAATGATAAAGGGTGATACTAGGGCTATTTTGGGCGGATTAGTGATGGTTAATTTCCCTTTAGATGTCGAGACTGCCGAGGAGTTACTTACTTATATGATGCCAACTGGAGAGCGCCGTCTCTTGGATGGGGTTATTGCTCCGTCCTTCGGGGAGAAAACTATTGATATGCTCAGACGGAAGGGAGATAAGTGCCGATTTCTGGCGAACCCAGCTCTCAAACTTCTCGGTCTTGATTTAGCGCTTCGCTTCCGCTACGTCCGGGGAGGATTTCTGCGCCAGCCAAATTACACCTTTGTTTTAGACCTCAAAGATCCTCAGGTGACAAAGATTGGAAAACTAACTCCAGAACAAGAAGATAATCTTCTTCTGGCCTGGGCGGTTGGCTCAACCAGCAATAGCAACACTATCACTCTTGTTAAGGACGGTTACCTGATAGGTAATGGTGTTGGCCAGCAAGAGAGAGTAGGAGGTTGCGTTTTAGCAGTTCGGCGAGCTAGAGATGCCAACCATGAAATTCCAGGAGCCTCTGCCTATAGCGATAGTTTCTTCCCATTTACTGACGGCCCAGAAGCTCTGGCTGAAGCTGGAGTAAAGACAATCTTCGCTTCCAGTGGATCAGTTAGAGACAAGGAGGTTCAGCAATTCTGTCAGAAAGGAGATATGGTCTTATATCTGATTCCTGACAAATTTGGTCGTGGTTTCTTCGGCCACTAAGTTGGTTATTGAAACATTTCCCGTCCAGCAGTTTATTGTCTGTTAGGGCGGGATTTTTTTGACAAAAATTTTTAATTTGCTAATTTAAAGGAAGGAGGGAAACCTCGTTTTTTTTGTGGAGAAACTCCACAAAACCAGAACCTTCCAAATAAAATAAAGGAAAGAGGTGAAAGAAATGATAAAAAGATACGAACAAGCTGAAATTACTGGAATTTGGTCTAACCAGAATAAATTGAATCTCTGGCAAGAAACCGAATTGGCGGTGATTCAGGCTAAGGCCATATTGGGTCAAATAGAGGAAGGAGTCTTTCTGGAGATGTCGGGGATTTTAATAGGGATACCGATCGATATAGAATGGTGGTTAAAGCGAGATAGCGAAATCAGTCATGACCTCAACGCTTTTATTGAAGAAAGGGTACGGCATTTACCTCTTCAGCTTAGACCCTATTTTCACGGGGAAGAGGAACTTACCTCTTACGATGTAGAGGAGCCAGCTTTTAGCCGGATGTTAAAAATGTCTCTTGGGCCAGTAAAAGAAAATCTCTCGAGCCTAATCCATCTCCTTGAAGAAATGGCCAGGAGATATCGCTACACCGTCATGATGGGCCGGACCCACGGCCAGGGAGCTGAACTTCAAACCTTTGGCAAGCGCTGTCTGACCTGGCATCAACTTTTAGAAGTTGACCTGACGACCTTGAGGATGACCGAGAGAGGTTTAAGATATTCAAAAATCTCAGGTGCCCTCGGTAATTATGGAAGTATAGATCCTCAGGTGGAAAAAGAAGCCTTAAGAATTTTGGGCTTTCAGCCCTTCTATGGAGCAACCCAAATTCTTCCCAGAGAACTTTATGTGCCATTGGCTGGAGCTCTTTGTCAAATTGTCAAAACTCTCGACAAAATCGCTACTGATATTCGTCTGGGCGCCCGCAGCGGCCAGCCGATTTATCAAGAACCATTTGGCAGAAGGCAGAAAGGCTCTTCAAGAATGCCTCATAAGAAAAACACTATCTCAAATGAACAGATGGAAGGTATGGCCCGAATGGCAAAGGGATTCCAGGGTATGATTATGGATAATATCGAGACCTGGGAAGAAAGAACAATTGAGCAGTCTTCGGTGGAAAGAGTGGCTTGGCCCGATCTTTTTCATGTTGCCCTTCACTCAATTAGGATAATGACCAGAGTGTTAAAGGGTTTGGTAGTTTATCCAGACAATATGCTGAAAGAGGTGATAGATTCCCGTGGTTGTTATGCAGCTGGCGAAGTAAAGAAATTCCTAGCGAAGAAAGGTGTTACTTTTGGCTTATCTACTGAGGAAGCTTACCGGATAACCCAATTAGTCGCCTTCAATGTTTTTGAACCTTCACCCGAAGCTCAACAGCTCCGCGAGAGCCCATTTTCCTCTCTGGAAGAGGCGAACGAGGCCATTTTGAAATTTCAACAGATGCCGATAAGCGCCCCCATTTTCATCAAAGATATCATTTTCAAGGGAGAGCTTAGGGTTTCACCTGAACTAGAGGCTAACGAGGTTGATGTTAAGAAATGGAATGGCGTTCTTGGACAGATTTTCCAAAACCAGGATAACGTTAAAGAATTCCATCAAATTTTCTCAGCGCCGTATCTTCTAAGACACGAAGCTAAGCTCTATCAAGAGATATTGGGTATTTAACTAGCAAAACTAGAAAGGAGGAACAAAGATGACGCAAGTGATTATTGTAATCGGAAGCAAGACTGATCTACCTGTTTTTGACGAGTCAAAATCCACTGAAGTTCTAGATAGTTGCGGAGTCAGTTGGGAATTATCAATTATCTCAGCTGATCGGAATCCGGGCAAACTGACCGATTATTGCGACCAGCTCAAAAACCAAGGGGTGAGTGTAATTATTGCTGGTGCTGGTATGGCGGCACGTCTTCCAGCAACTATAGCTGCTCAGATGAAATATCATACACCTGTGATTGGAGTTGCTCTGCCGTCTACGGAGTTTCACGATGCTTTAGACGCTCTGCTTTCCATAACTAGGACACCTTCGGGTTGTCCGGTACTGTTCGCCGGCATTGGAAAAGCGGGATTTAGAAACGCAGCCATGGCAGCTGTCCAAATTTTAGCCGCAGGAGAAGACGAGGTAAACAAAAAGATAAAAAATAAGCTTGTCAATTACCTCTTTAATGCCAGAAAAGATCCTCAATTAGGATTCAGGAAGATTTTAGGAAAGGAAGTGTAAGATGGATAAAGCAAGAGAGTGTTTTCTGGGATTAGAAAAAGGATGGACTTACCGAGGGAAAGTAAGAGATACTTACGATCTCGGCGATGGCCTGCTTTTAATAGTGGCCACTGACCGGATATCAGCCTTTGATGTAGTAATTCCTAACGGTGTTCCCAGTAAGGGTTTTGTCCTTAATAATCTTTCTGCCTTTTGGTTTGAATTAACAAAACACATTATACCAAACCACCTAGTTAGAGTGGTTGATGATGTTGCAACTTTATCAGGGCATTTCCCCCATGTTTTCAATGGTCGTTCAATGGTGGTACGTAAGGCAGAGAGGATTGATGTTGAGTGTATAGCTCGTGGCTATTTATCAGGTTCAGCTTGGGCCGAGTATAAACAGTATGGAACTGTTGCGGGTTTATCAATGCCCAAAGGACTAAAGGAAAGTGATAAACTTCCTCAGGTTCTTTTTACGCCCACCACTAAAGCTGAAAAAGATCACGATGAGCCCATTACCATCAAACAGATGGAGGATATGTTTGGAAAGGAATTGACTGAGAAGATGGTCATTAAAACCCTAGGAGTTTACAGTTTTGCCGATGACTACGCCAGAAAGAGAGGAATTATTATCGCCGATACCAAAATGGAGTTTGGGATGATAAACGATAAACTTTCCTTAATAGATGAACTCCTAACTCCGGACTCTAGTCGCTTCTGGGATGCGGTAGATTATGAACCAGGGAGAGTCCAGAAAAGATTTGATAAACAACCGGTTAGAGATTATCTGGTAGCCAGTGGGTGGAATAAAGAACCGCCAGCGCCGGAATTACCAGAAGAAGTAATTCTAGCAACAACACAAAGGTATAGGGAGGTCTACGAACGGCTTACTGGTCGTCCGCTTGATTAAATTAATTCGTCTCTAAAGGAGAGAGCATTGATGCCCTCTCCTATTTTATTTTTAAAAGCAAAATAGACAAAATTAAAAAAACGAGTTAAAATTAAAAATCGTATGAAATATAACCCTCAAAAAATAGACCCCGCACTAGAACAAGGTTCGGTACGGGGCAAGGAAAAAATGGCGTATAATCCTCAACAGATAGAGAAAAAGTGGCAGAAAATTTGGGAAGAATCTGAAATTTATAAAGCTTCCGATGAGGTTAAAGGAAAAAAGAATTTTTATCATTTGGTAATGTTTCCTTATCCTTCGGGAGACCTTCACATTGGCCACTGGTATAATTTTGTCGGAGGTGATATTTGCGCCAGATTAAAACGTCTCCAGGGATTTAACGTTATGTCACCTATTGGTTTTGATGCTTTTGGCCTGCCGGCTGAAAATGCGGCCATTCAACGGCAAATTCATCCTAAAACCTGGACTTACAAAAACATTAAGAGGATGAGAAAACAATTAAAATCAATTGGAACCTGTTATGATTGGTCAAGAGAAATTATTACTTCAGAACCAGATTATTATAAGTGGACCCAATGGATGTTTTTACAATTATATAAAGCTGGTTTAGCCTATCGGGCGAAAACACCCTGCAATTTTTGTCCTTCCTGTAAAACAGTTTTGGCTAATGAGCAAGTGGTTGACGGAAAGTGTGAAAGATGTGATTCCCAGGTTATTCAAAAGGAAATTGAGCAGTGGCTTTTTAAAATTACGGCTTATGCTGAAGATCTTTTAAAAGACCTTGAAAATCTGGGCTGGCCAGAGACAACAAAAATGATGCAGAAAAATTGGATAGGAAAATCAGAAGGATGGGAGATAGTTTTTGAAATAAAAAATAAAACATCAAATATCAAAAAAATCGAGGTTTTTACAACTAGAACAGATACCTTA
>Ga0315295_10005943_pt1 | contig 10436 bp, 10 predicted proteins | sample YL17G14_0_MG_FD_204453 | JGI IMG/M metagenome (GOLD analysis project Ga0315295, IMG submission 204453) | Sediment microbial communities from Yellowstone Lake, YNP, Wyoming, USA - YL17G14_0 | ecosystem: Environmental > Aquatic > Freshwater > Lake > Sediment | place: USA: Wyoming | collected... | reverse complement strand
AGGGTTTTTCCCGTGACGCTGTTAAAGGGCCCCCGAAGAAGCTGGATGAGGACGAAGGCAGCGGCCAACGCGATCAAGGTGAAGAGGGCCGACTCGCCGAAAAACTGCCTGGCGATCTGTGACCTCCGCGCCCCGACGACCTTTCTCAGACCGACCTCTTTAGCCCGTTTCTCAGACCGGGCCGTGGACAGGTTGACGTAATTGATGCAGGCGATCATCAGGATGAAGGCCGCGATAGCCGAGAAGAAGTAGACGTATTTCATGCCCTCTTCCTGGCCGTCGGGGGTATAAAGATGGAGCTGGGCCAGGGATTGAAGATTCAGAGAGATTTTCTCCTCGGGGAGGCGGTCCTGGATGATCGTGGAGAGCCTCGACTCCAGGCCCGCGATGTCAGCATCTTTTCTCAGGAGGGCGAACGTCAAATAATAATGAGAATGCCAGTTCTCGGCCGTGTCGGGGGTGACGTAGCCGGGAGCCGCCACGAAAATGTCGTATCTTAGGTCTGAATTGGAGGGGATGTCTTTGACGACACCGGTAATGAGGAGTTCTTTCGTCTGGTCCAGGGTTATGGTTTTCCCCATGGGGTCCTGGTTGCCGAAATATTTGGCCGCGATGGTTTCCGTGACCACGGCCGAACCGGCCTGGGTCAGCGCCGATTGCGGTTCGCCCTTGACAAAGGGGAAACTGAACATCCTGAAAAAGGACGTATCGGCGATGCAAACGCCACGTTCAAAGAAGACCTTGTCCTCGAATTTTAAAAGCCCCGAGATCCTGGTATACCCGGTCACGTCTTCGACCTCGGGAAAATTCCCCCGGACCGCCCGAGCCAGCGGATAGGGCGTCATAGGGTTGGACTCGGTCTTTGCTCCCACCTGATAAACCTTGTTGATTCTGTACAAACGGTCGGCGTTTTCGTGGAACATGTTGAAGCCGAGTTCGTCTCTGACCCAGAAAAGGATCAGGATTGAGCAGGCCAGGCCGAAGGCCAGGCCGACGATGTTGATGAAGGAATAGGCCTTCTGTTTCCTCATCTTCCGGAGGGCGACCTTCAAGTAGCTCCAGGCGAGCGAAGACGTCAGGCGGACCTTGCCGTATTCGTCCTCCAGGGCCTTCGCCTCTTCGGGGTCCTCCGTCGCCGCCCGGAAGGCCGCCTCCTCGCTCATCCCGTCCTTAATAAACCGGGTTATTTCATCCCTGACGTGGGATTCGAGCTCCGCGACGTCGGCCTCCTCCAAATTGCGGCCGCGGCCGAGCTTTCTCGTCCACTGTTGAATCTCCTTTTCAAGTTCGAACATGTTCGTCTCTCCCTGCCAGCGCTTCTTCGTTCTTAGTCCAAGGACGGCAGGGGCTTCCACAGCTTGGCGAGCGCCTGGCCGACGCTTTGCCACTGCCGTCTTTCCGCGTCGAGTTCCTTCCGGCCTTTGTCTGTTATCTTGTAATAGCGGCGCAGCCGCCCCTCCCCGGAGATCTTCCAGCGGGAGAGGAGGAATCCCTCCTTTTCCATGCGATGGAGGACCGGATAGAGCATTTTATCCGACCACTTGAGCTCTCCGCCGGACAGATGTTTCACCCGTTGGATGATCTGATAGCCGTAATCCTCCCCGGCGGTCAGGATGGAGAGGATGATCGGCTTTGCCGAAGCGGCAACGAGTGCCTTGTCAACCATCTTATACTCCTAAAACTCGGATATCCTGTAATATAGGGTATGCAAGGAACATGCCATTTCTTACATCGATCCGTCATCTGTTCTCGGCCCCGCATCTCCTAGGAATTGGCACGTCGTGTTTGGATTTGAACAGCCGCTGTCCGATTTCGGGCATAAACAGGCTTTATGGTGCGGAGACCTTCATCTTTCCGCCCCTGTAAACCTTTTTGCCGTTATAAGAATTCGTGCCTGTTTCTTATAGCGTATTTTTCACCGGCTGCTTGGGTGACGCAAGTTTGGAAATCAAGCAAATAATGATAAGCCTGGTCCATAATTAGTCCCTTTGGTATTTGGCATTTAAGGGTTCTTGACATCTTAAGCTCCTGCGCATATTTTCAAAGAGGATGGATAAAATCGTTCGGGTTTATCTTAAAGAAACGGAAATTCTTCACGAGCCATATATGAGAACGACCATAACGTATGATAAGGAAATATTATGAAAAGAACGATGGGTGTCTTACTCTTATTCTTATCCGGGTTCTTTTTTTCACAAATTGGATTCGCCGGAGAAAGTGACATCATCGAGGCCGCTAAGTCCGGCAATGCGGAGCAAGTTAAGGCTCTTTTAAAGGCCGATCCCAAACTTATTGATACCCAAGACAGCGAAATAGGGGCAACAGCTCTTCACTGGGCCCTCATTTATGGGAAAAAAGAAGTCATAAAGGCTATCCTGGCTTATCATCCGGATGTCAACAAATCCGAAGCCCACGATGGAACCCCAATGCACTGGGCCGCCCATTATGATGATGCGGAGAACATTCAATGGCTTTTGGATAGAGGGGCGAAAATCGATCATGTCAACCAGTATGGGAGGACACCTCTCCTGGTCGCGGCAAGGAGGGGATGTCTGAATGTGGCGAAGCTCCTTTTAGAGCGGGGTGCGGATATCCAGGCCAAAGTGAAGGATGGAAGCACGGCGCTTCATATCGCCGCCAGAAACGGGCATAAAGAAATCATCGATCTATTCATGAGTAAAGGGCTTGATCCGGGCATAAAAGACAATAACGGCCGGACATACAAGGATGTTTTATTCACCCGGCCCGGAATTGTTGAGATAGACCCATCTTTATACGCCCAATATGCCGGATTATACGCTCCGCCGGAGGGACCTCAGCTGGAAATTCGCCTTGAGAACAACAGGCTTTATTATTATGCGTACGGAAAAGATGAGCTTCTTCCGATTTCCGAGACTCGGTTCATTACCAGCGCGGAGGTCAAATATTTTGAGTTTGTCAAGGACCAAGAAGGGAATATAACGGAGGTCGTCGCCAGCCTGGGAGATGTAGAAGTCCGATTGAAAAAAAAAGGACTCATTCACCTCGTTCATCTTGAGCTGACCGCGAACCGTATCGGCTTGCTTAATAGGGCTGAATGAGGAAATGGAAATGAAACAGTATAGGTTGATTTGCTTGCTAATGGTCACGATGGTTTTGCCAATCGGCGCGCAGGAGAAGATCGAAATTCGCAAGGACGTCGAGGTCTATCCCCTGACTCCCGGTATATGGAGGCACGTAACGTATAAGGAGATGGAGAAAGGTAGCTTTGCGCCGGCCAATGGGTTAATCATTCGAGACAATTGGCACGCTGTCATGATCGACACCCCCTGGACGCCCGAGCAGACGGCGGTGCTGCTCGATTGGATGGAGAAGAGCCTCGAAGCGAAGGTGGAGGCGGTCGTCGTCTGCCATTCCCACCAGGACTGCCTGGGCGGCCTTCCCGAGATCCACCGCCGCGGCATCGCTTCCATCGGCCTGGAAAAGACGCGCGCGCTGGCCTTGGCCAGAGGCGTCGAAGCCCCCCGCGAGACCTTCTCCGGCGAGCAGCGAATCAAGGCTGGAGAGCGGGAGCTGGAGCTTTTTTATCTAGGCGCAGGGCATACCATCGACAACATCGTCGTTTGGATCGCCGACGAGCGGGTGCTTTTCGGCGGCTGCCTGGTCAGGGCCGGCGACTCGCGGACGTTAGGATATACCGCCGAAGCGGACCTGGCCTCCTGGCCCGCTACCTTGAATACCATAAGAACGAGGTACCCCACGGCCCGCTGGGTGGTGCCCGGACACGGAGATCCCGGAGGATGGGAGCTTGTCGACAACACCTTGAAGCTTATTGCGGAACGCTCCAAATAATTTATCTTAGGCCGCTTTTCCTGAATTCGTCGCTGCCGCGGATGGGCAGGAATTGATCGGGACCGGCGGCGGGTGCTATGATCCGCGCGCGGGCTAGAATGACCTATCACCTGGGGACTTCGGGCTGGAGCTATCCAGGCTGGAGAGAGAGGTTTTATCCGGCCGGCCTTTCCTCGAAAGATTGGCTGGAATTTTACGCCTCGACCCTTTCCCCGGACTACAGGAACGTCATCGAATTCCGCCATGAGAGCTGGTATGAGGATCGGGACTGCTATATTTATTTCAACAACGATTACAAAGCCTACGCCGTAGCCAATTGCCGGCGCCTCGCCGCCCTGCTCGAGGACGAATCATAACAAGAAATCGGCAAATTCGTGTCCTCCCATATCGTGTCCAATAATTTGATTTAAAACCCAATACGCTGCTTTTCGTATTTCAACCTATCGGCCGGTCCAGAAGGGAGGCCGCTGCCGGTTTGGATAGATATACACTGGCAGAAATATTAAGATGAGCCTTCAAAAGGAGAACATTCCATGTTATTCAGGAAACGTATTGTTCTAGCCGCAGCGCTCATGGCCGCGGTTCTTGTTGCTGCCATAGCGGCGGGAGGAGATGATCCGATGTCTACGAAGATCGAACGAAGGACCTGTCCGGCGCCGGACGGAGTGAACCTCGTCTATTCGGTTGCCGGGGCGGGAGAGCCGGCCCTCGTTTTCATCCACGGAGGGCTTGCAGATCGGGACTTCTGGACAAGCCAGCTCGAGGCCTTCTCCGGGCGCTATAAGGTCATCGCCCTCGACCTCCCCGGGCACGGCGAATCGGGCGCGAACCGGACGAAATGGGGCATTCCTGAGTTCGGGGCAGACGTCAAGGCCGTGGTCGACGCCGAAAAGGTCAAGCGAGCTATCATCTTTGGAAACTCGCTCGGCGGTCCCGTGGCCATAGAAGCGGCCCTGCTCCTCCCGGGACGGGCCCTGGGGGTCGTCGGGGTGGACACCTTCCAAAGCCTCGATTACTCGACTACCCCCGAGGAAGCGCGCCAGAGAGGAGAGGCATTTCGGGATGACTACGCCGGAACACTCAAGCAGATGGTCCTCGCCCTCTTTCACAAGGACGCCGACCCGGCCCTCGTCGCCGACGCCGAGCGGCGGATGATGAAGACCTCTCCGGCCGCGGCCTACGCCGTGTTCATAGGAATGGCCGGTTACGTCCCGGCGGCATCCGCCCGCAGGCTTACAGTGCCCCTCCGGGCTATCAACGGCGACCTCTACCCGACCGACGTAGAGGGCGTCCGCAAGATCAAGCCCGATTTCGAGGCCGTGGTCATGGTCCACATGGGGCACTACCCCATGCTTGAGCGCCCGGACGAGTTCAACCGGCACGTGGCCGCGGTCGTCGCGGAGCTTGAGAAGAAATAGGAGAAACCGGGCGATGAAACGAACTCCTGTCAAGCACAGCTATCTGTGCGTCGCTGCCGTCATCGTGATCCTGTCTTTATCCTGCCAAAGCAAAGGCTCCCGTTCAGCGATCCCGACGGCCCCCTTGGAATCCTACATCGAGGCTGAGCTTTTCCGCTTGGGAGAAACATATCGGCTCCTTGATCGCTATGGCGAAGAGCTCTGGCCCGGTTGGAAGGATTACGTTGACGTCCCCGTCGAGGTCAATTTCCCCAACGGCGTCATCCTTTTTGTTACGCCGCAGACGAAGAGCCCGCGGGATTTTGAACGCATTGCGGGGCGGGCCGTTTTCGGAAAGGCTGTCTATATCAACGGGCAAAATCAGACAACGGTCGAGATCCGGCCGCCTTTTTTTGCGCAAGGAGCGCGTGGCGGGGATCTCATTCACCTGCAGATGGGACAGACGGATCTACCTGCCCTCGAAGCGGAGAGATCCGCCGCTCTGGAAGCGCGATTGAAGGATAAGTCTCGGCACGAGGCCCCCTTCGATCTGGCTCCTCTCGGCGACTCCGACGCGCACATTCTCACGTACATACACGAGCATTTCCACGCCCATCAAGCCCGCCTCCAGCGCCCCGGCCCTGTGCGAGCTTTCAAAATCAACGCGGAATATGCCGCCTGGGCCCACATAGAAGGGCTAGCCCTGCGCCGGGCTTACCTCGAAAGTCAAGATGCCGCGGCCCGCGATTTTATCAAGGACTTCGTCGTGGCGCGCGAGATAAAGCATGCCCACATGCCTCCCGATGCTGCTCCCGCCGAAGCCTACTTCTCAATGAAGGAAGGCACGGCGAGCTACGTCAGCCTCAAGACGGCTATGCTTCTCAGGGATTCAAGCGGCAAGCCCGGCATCGACCGGGCCAAAGATCCCTTTTTCTACGGTTTTGCCTATGTCAACGGCTATGTCGATAACATCATGAGGAAGGGCATGGACTTCGCCGTCTCCTTGACCGAGGACAGGGGGGGGAAATACTACTTCTATGGCGCTTATCAATGCTTCCTTCTCGATCGATTCGCGCCGGGCTGGAAGCGGGGCTTCCTGGAGAAAAAGAAAAATCTCGACTCGGCGATGGCCGCCGTGCTTAAGCTTTCATCAGAGGAAAAAGAGGAAATCAAGCAAAGACTCTCGACCCGATACGCTTACGATGAGATACTCTCTTTTCACAAAAACGCCCTGAAGAAAAAATAGCTTCGAGCGCTTCGCGGCCGAGTAGGCTTGATTTTTCAGCAATCTGCTCGGATGATAGCCAGGATTTCCAGGGGTGTCCGGAATTGGACGGAAGTGTCCCGGTTCCGGACGAGGCTCCGGCCCGGCCCGCCGATTACACGTTGTCCCTGCCCGTAGATTGCCGGATAAGGATTGGCACGGCCCTTGCATACCCAATGATATGAGATATCTCAAGGTATGAGGTTAACATGCTGTCAAAAACCCTGGTTGCTGCTTCGACCAAGCCGATGATCCTTTCCATCCTGGTCGGGGGGGAGGATTACGGCTATCAAATCATCCAGAGGGTCAAGAAAATCTCGGGAGGCGTCCTGGAGTGGTCCGACAACATGCTTTATCCGGTCCTGCACCGGATGGAGGACGACGGATTTCTCGTCTCCCACTGGAAGCTTTCCGATGAAGGCCGTCTTAGGAAATACTACAGGCTCACGGAGAAGGGGAGGAAAGAGCTGGAATCCGACCGGAGGCAGTGGACGAGCGTCAACGAAGCCCTGGTCAAGCTCTGGGAATTCCTCCCGGCCGGGGACTGAGGGAGCGAGAGAATCGCCTAAAGCGCCGTAATGGAGATGAGCCATGTTTGACTTGGAAAGAGCCGTGAAAAAATGGAGAAAATCCCATCTTGGGATGGGGTCGATCGAAGACGGGGACCTGGCGGAGCTCGAATCCCACCTCCGCGATGAGATCGATTCGCTCATCAGTCAGGGAAAAAGCGCTGAGGAGGCCTTCCAGGAGGCCGTCGGCAAGAGCGCCGGGCCTGCCGAGATGGGCGTCGAGCTCTACAGGGCCCACGCCCGCCGACGGGGCACGAGGCGTCCCTTAGATGATGGCGGCTTTACCCTGGCCCTCCTTGGGAGCAACGCCAGGATGGCCGTCCGCAAAATGAAAAAACACAAGGGGTCGACGTTCATCAACATCGCCGGACTCGCCGTCGGGCTGACCTTTTTCATCCTGGTCGGCCTCTACATTCAGTTCGAGCTCGGGTTCGACAGGTTCCACAAGAACGGTGAGCGGATATTCAGGGTTGAGCAGATCCTGGTTCATGATTCGGGCCCGGAGGCGACCGCGGGGTGCCCCACGCCCCTCTTTAAAGCCCTGCCCGCCGACCTTCCCGAGGTCGAGGCCGCGAGCCGGGTCGTAAGGGCCGGCCCCGTATTGATCACGACTCCAGAGAACACAAGGATCGAGGCTCCGGGCGCCTTTTACGTCGACGGCGCCTTCCTCTCCATGTTCTCTTTCCCCCTCCTCAAAGGGGACGCGGCGACGGCCTTGAGCGAACCCAATACCCTGGTTCTCACCAAGTCGCTGGCCCGGAAGGTCTTCCATGATGAGGAGCCTCTCGGACGAGTCGTCAGGGTTGCTGGTGATGATTGCAAAATCACCGGCGTGGCCGAGGAGGTTCCGGCGAACTCGCACCTCCAGTTTGAAGCCCTTCTTTCCGTGTCCACAATCAGCGCAGAATCCTTCACCCGGTGGTTTGACAACTGGGTTCCCCTGTACATCATGACATCTCCGGGACAATCCGCCCAAGCGCTGGGCCAAAAGATCCGCTATTTCCTCAAGAAATACCAAGGGGATAGGAGCCGGAATGAGCTTTATCTCAGGCCCTTGCCGGAGATTCACTTGCAGGCCCGCGTCCACTGGGAGCCCGGCCTGGTTGGGAGCTCGAAGAACGTCCTCATCTTCGCTGCGGTCTCCATCCTGACTCTTCTCCTGGGCTGCATCAACTTCATGAACCTGGCTACGGCCCGGTCCACGGACAGGGCCCTGGAGGTCGGGATGAGGAAGGTCGCGGGAGCGGACAGGCCTTCCCTGGTGAAACAGTTCCTGGGGGAATCCTTGATAACCGTCATCTTTTCCATGGTTTTGGCCGTTCTCGCCGCTTGGGCCGTTCTCCCGTCATTCGGCCAAATCGTAAATCGGACGCTCATTTTGGACCCGCTTCAAAATTGGCCCCTGACTTTCGGACTCTTGGGGCTGACTTTGATCGTAGGCGGCTTGGCCGGCTTCTATCCCGCGATTGTCCTCTCGTCCTTCCGGCCAGCGAAAGTTTTAAGGGGCGCAAGGTCCTCGGGAGGTCGGAATCCGGCCTTGAGAAAGGTTCTGGTCGTCTTCCAGTTTTTCATCTCCATCGGCCTGATCATAGGAGCGCTGGTCATCTATCGGCAGAACCGTTTCCTCCTGAACAAGGATTTGGGCTATACGAGCGACCAGGTCGTTGTCGTTCCCATGCGGGGCCCTCGGGAAAAATTTGCAGCCTTCCGGCAAGAGCTCTTAAGGAACCCGAATATCCTGAATGTCGCGGATTCCGACTATCTGCCCTATGATTCATCGAACTGGACCAACGTTTCCTGGGAGGGGGCGGGACCGGAAGATTACATCAAGATTAACGTGAACTATGTCGACGAGAATTTCATCCCCACTTTCGCCATGACCGTCCTTAAGGGGACGGCCTTCACGGAAGGGATGAGATCCTGGAAGGAGAATGCGGCCATCCTGAACGAGGCCGCGGCCCGGAAGATAGGCTGGGACGATCCCGTCGGCAAGCGCCTGCTCTACAATGTCGATTATCGGTCTCGGACGGTGGGCGGGGCCACGGTCGTAGGGGTGGTGAAGGATTTTCATTTTCTTTCCCTGCACCACCCGATCGGGCCGATCATGCTGAGGCTTGGGTCCACAGACTGGCTCGGCGGCAACCTGTACGCCAAGATCTCGACTCGGGACGTTCCCGGAACCATCGCCTCGATGAAGAAAGAGTTCGAGAAGGCCTACCCCGGCTTCGACTTCGCCTACCGCTTCCTCGACGAGGATTTCAGGCAGGTCTACCTGGAGGAACGGAAGGCCGGACGGATTGTCTCGGGGCTTTCTCTGATCGCGGTTTTCATCGCCTGCCTGGGCCTCGTCGGCTTATCCAGCCTGGCGATCGGGCAAAAAACCAAGGAGATAGGCATCCGCAGAGTGATGGGCGCTCCGATTTCGGAAATCGCCTTGCGTTTTACGCGCGAATTTCTATTCCTGGTGGCCCTGGCTAACGTTTTGGCCTGGCCCGTGGCATATTTTGCAGTCCGGGAATGGCTCAACAATTTTCCATACCGGATTGACCTCGGTTGGCCGGTCTTCCTGCTGGCGGGAGGCGCGGCGCTCGTCCTCGCCTTTGTTACGGTGGGCTTCCTGGCCTTCCGCGCGGCCGCCGCCGATCCGGTGGAGAGCCTGCGTTATGAATGATGAGCCGAGATTCCGCCGCTTCTCTTCGGAGCCTGTTTAGAATTATGCTGAGGCGGTAAGGAGGCCTTGATGAACAAGTTCCTGCGCTCAAAGAATCTCGCTCTTATCTGTTTCGTCGCCCTAGCCCTGGCCCCGCCGACCATGCCCGGCCAGGCAGTTCCGGACAACAGCAAGGTCCTGGGAGCCTGGGATGTCGAAGTCTACGCTGACGGCCAATACTTCAACCTGATATTGGCCATGGTGGAAGCGGAGGGGAAGCCGGCCGCGAATCATCTTGGTTCGTTTCAAATAATTGATCTATTGTTTCCTGAATTCGTCGCTGCCGCGGATGCGCAGGATCTCGCCGAAAAAGATGCGGTGGAAATCCCGTTGAGGGTAGTTTTCCATGATTTGCGGCGAGAGAAAATTTCGCTCATCCAGGTCCTGCCAGTATATTTTTCGGCACTCAATGACCAAGTCTGCCTCCTTGAAACAGGGGGCGGCGACAGCTTCGGATTTTATCGGCGTCAGACGCGTGAGCGCGATCTTGTCTCCGTCGCGGCCCGATCGGCTGCCCAGGATGGCCAGGTCCTTGCGGTATTTTGGAGGGAATGAGCACAGAGTGAAGCCATCGAACTCGTTCATGAAGCCGAAGGTGAAGCGGACGGGGCGCACGACGACCTGGACAAAAGGCACCTCCCAGATGCCGCCGACGCTGCCCCAGC
>Ga0315295_10005940_pt1 | contig 10438 bp, 3 predicted proteins | sample YL17G14_0_MG_FD_204453 | JGI IMG/M metagenome (GOLD analysis project Ga0315295, IMG submission 204453) | Sediment microbial communities from Yellowstone Lake, YNP, Wyoming, USA - YL17G14_0 | ecosystem: Environmental > Aquatic > Freshwater > Lake > Sediment | place: USA: Wyoming | collected... | reverse complement strand
TCGGCCCAGGGCGTGGCTGACACCGACCTTGTCGGCGAGACGGCCGCCGCCGGAAAGATGTTCATGGACGGGGGCGCCACGGCCTCGCGGGGCGAGTGCTCCGGCATGTTGCGGTTCGACCTGGCGATTCCGGCAGGCGGGGCGAAAACGCTCGGTTTCATCTGCCCCGTCCTTCCTGGCCGCCGCGCGGTTGCGCACCAGTGGGACGGCAAGAGCCCGTGGGCGCAATTCGACCTGGCGGCGCCTGACCCGCCGGAAGACGGCATCCTTCAGCCCGACCCCGGCCTGGTGTATTACCGCGGCCTCAAGGCCGATGCGATCTTCGACGAGGCGGCGGCGTTCTGGAAAGAGTTCGTCGGCAAGTTCGCGCTCACGGCGCCAGATGCGCGCTGGCCGGAGGCACTGGCCGCCATCGTCGCCCACGCCGCCATCGCCATGAACGACGGCGCGCCCGACGTGGCGGTCATCAACTACAACGTCTACAACCGCGACGGCGTCTACACGGCCAACATCCTCCAGAAGGCCGGGCAGTTCGAGCCTGCGGCCATGGCCATAGATTACTTCCTCGCGCACCCCTTCAACGGCCGCGCGTATCCCGAGGCCGATAATCCGGGACAAATCCTCTGGATCATGGGCGAGCAGTGGCTCTTCGCTCGCGACGAGCAGTGGCTGCGCCGTGTGTACCCTGGCATACGGCAGCTTGCGGCCATGATCAAGTACTACCGTACGACGCCCGGCCCGCACTGGGTCGGCATGAACAGCCTGAAGTTCGGCGATGCACTCTCGAAAGACGAGCGGCAGGAACTGAAAGCCGGCCGCTGCGACGGATCGCACCCCGAGTACACCGAGGCGTTCGACATCGCGGGCCTCTGGCGGGCGGCCGCGCTCGCGAAGGCGCTCGAAAAGAAAGACGATGCCAAAGAATGGGCCGACCTGGCCGATGCGCTCCTCGCGGCCTACCAGGGCCGGTTTGCCGCAGACCTCGGCAAGGGTTACGGCAGTTACTGCGTCCTCTGGCCCTGCCGCCTGTTTCCGTTGGACTCGGGGCCCGCGTACGAGCGGTTCAAGAAGACGGGTGCGCAGAAGCCGAGCGGCTGGCGGTACTTCCCGCTGGCGACCGCCCACCAGGGCCTCCTGGCGGGCAACCGCGAGGCGGCCGCCGAAACCCTCGCAACTCATCTTGACCACGAGCAGATGCGCGGCTGGTACGCGTTTGATGAGGGCGGCAAAAGCGGCTCGGGCGGATGGCAGTACGCACGCACCACGTGGGACCCTTCGGTCGCCATGCCACACGGCTGGGCGATTGCCGAGATGTGGCTTCTCCTTCGCGACGCCCTGCTCTTTGAGGACGGCGACCGGCTGGTGCTCCTGGGCGGCGTGCCTGCGGAGTGGCTTACGGGCAGGCAGCCGATCAAGGTCGAGCGGATGCCGACGCACTTCGGCCCGTGCTCTTTCGCGTATACGCGCGTGGAAGGCGGAGCGGTGCTCACGCTGAGCGGCGAGGCGGCCCCCGCCGACGGATTTTTCCTGCGGCTGCCGCCGACGCTGGGCGCGATTGTGAAGGTGGGCGGCAGGGCGATCCTGCCGCAGGCCGGCAGCGGTTTCCTACTGCCGGCGGGGACGAAAAGGGCGGAGATTGCGTTCGGCGAAACCAGGTAGCGTATGCCGACGCTCGAGCCCCGACCGTAAACCACTGGCTCAACGCGACTGCTATTACGGCTACTTCTTCTTCGCCAGCTTGGCTTCCCAAGAGTCGGCCTCGGCCGTGCGGCCGGCGGTGCGAAGGGCGCCGACGTACGTCTTCACGACATGGACCCATTCCGTGTTCTTCAGGTCGTACTTCCGGTCGAGATCGTCCTGGTACTCGGGCACCTTCGCCACCATCATCGCCACGTACTTCGGAAGCAGGTCCTGCTTCTTGTCTTCCTGCATAATCTTGACGGCGCGGTCGAAGAGGACCAGAAAGCCGTAGTGCTGGCCGGCGTACTTCTCGGAGCAGAGGACGTAGCCCTTGAGGGCGTCCTCGCGGCGGCCGACGGCCTCGGTGTACTGCCCCTGGAAGACCCGCTGGCGCACGGCAAGGTCGGGGCGCTTGGCCGCCTCATACATGGCGAAGGCCTTCTCCAGAAGTTGGAGGTTCTTCGCCACCTCCGCGTCGGGGGGCTTGGAGTCGGGCTTCATGCGAGGCTGGAGGATCTTACTGAGGACCTCGAAGGTCAGGTCGGGGTAGTTGGCGAAGGACTTCTGCATCGTATCGTACATCTTCTCGCCCAGTTCCTGCGAGATGATGCCCCGCTCGCACCACCCCGCCACGAGGCGCCACGGCATGTCGCAGTAGGGGTTGCGCTGCACAGCGCCCTCCAGGAGGCCGAGGGCCTTGGTGCAATCCTCCTGCTGGATCATCTGGGCGATGAAAAACGCCGCCGCGGCGTCGAGCCAGCCGGGGTAGGACTTGGCGAGGGCTACGGCGTCGAGTTCGAGATCGCGGTCGAGCATGCTCTGATGCGTCAGCGGGTTGTAGACGTCGCCCGTGTAGTAGCGGTCATAGTCGAAGCGGCCGCTGGAGAGGAGCCCCACCGACTTGCCCTCGCGCCCGACCCATGCGGCCCACGCATGCCCGCCGCGCTCGCCTTCCCCGCGGTCGTAGACGCTCGGGATGCCGAGGCTCTTGAGTATCCGCGTCGTGTAGTACGCACGGTGCGTGCAGATGCCGCCCTTGGCCAGGATCGTGGGCAGCGTCCAGACCGTTTCGTTTTTCGTCGCGTTGAGGAGCTTGTCCTCGTACGAAACCTCGTAGTAGATCGTGCCGTACGCGCCCTGCTGGTAGTTGCCGTAGCGAGCCAGTGCCCAGTTGCGCTCTTCCAGGGGCAGGTCGTTATCCGCCACAAAGACGAGCAGCGGCCACGGCGTGGTCTTGAGCGGCATTTTCATCATCCGCTCGTTCTTGAGGTACCAGCCGAAGGACTCCTCCATCGTGGGCACGGAGCGGCCGTTGTCCGTGAACCTTACGTCCGGCCCGCGAATCGACTTCGTGCCTGCCCGGCCGTACACGATCGCCAGCGCCAGCGACAGGTGCGGGTAGGCGGAAACCTGGTCTCCGAACTTCTCTTTCAGGGCCGCCAGGCACTTGAACACTTCGGGGTCGAACGCGGGAAAGAGGATCACCACCAGCGGGTCGCGGAGGTCCTTGTGCGCGGAGAGCCAGGTCCAGAACTCTTCGGAGACGCCGGCGGCCTTGAGTTTTTGCCACGCCATGACCGCGGCCAGTTCCTTGAACTGGCTGACGAGGCCGTCGGTCAGTTTGCCCTTGAGGGCTTCGGCCTTCACGCTCGCCAACAGTTCTTCGGGGGACGACGGGGCCGCAGATGGCGCCGCGGGGGCACCCGGGGCGCCGGCCGCAGGGGCGACGGGCTGCTTCGCCGCAGGGCGGGAAGCCGGCGGGCTCAAAGCTCCAAGCGCCGTCGTGCCCGCCGCCGCCCACAGGAGAATCGCCGCTACAAACCTTGCACTCATGATCATGGTCGCCCCCTTCTCTCGCAGTGAACCCGACCTCGCCAAGGCCCCTTCGACCAAGGAAGACTATCCCCATATCAGACGGCTGTCAACGAGATATTTCTGCCGCAGTCGGCGCAGGGGCATCCGCCGAGATCGCCTCCAGGATCGCCCGACGATTGCGCTGCCAGCACTCGGCGCCGGGGCGGCTTTCCGGCAACTCCAGCGTGATCACCGGGACGCCGCGGTCGATGCCCGCCCAGCTTCCCAAGCTGCCGGGGGTGGGATGCCCGACGTTCGCCAAGACGGGGTAGCCGTTCTGTGCGGCCATGAGGCGTGCGATTTCCTCAGCCGGGCCGTCGAAGTTGTTGCAAACTGATTCCCGCGCGGTGGAGTGCATGGCGATAATGCGCTCGGGCCGAAGAATCTCCATCGCGCGGAGGATCGCCTGCGTTTCGGGTTCGCTGCAGGGAGAAGGCCCGGGGTAATCCCGCCTGCCCATCACGCCCGGCCGCCAATTGCGGGCGGAGAAGTTGCGGTTCAGGTCAACCCCGTTTGCATTGGTCCGAGTATGGCCGGCCGCACCCGTGGGATTGGCATTGACGAGAACGGCCACCGTCTTACCGATGACGGCCTCCGGGGTCGCCGCCAGGTGGTCCGCCAGGAACCGGGCAACCTCGACCGAACGCGTCTCGTCGCCATGGATGCCGCCCAGGACGAGCACCGTCTTCGGCCCGCTGCCGAACACCGTCACGGTGAGCGGTCCGCCGTCAACGGCATAACCGACGTCCAGCGTGCAGCGGGTGGAGGCCCGCGCCCTGTCGGCAGGCAGGCCCTGGAACCGGGTGGAATGCGGCTGGAAGTCGGGCGGCCGGTCGGACCGGACGATCTGGGCCTGCGGCGCGCAGCCGCCCGCGCCTGCGACCATCAGGATTGCCGTGGCCAGCGCGGGACCGGCAAGGCGGCACAGGATCATCTGCATCGCATCATGGGGCCTGGTCATGGGGCCATTATAGAGGGAATTCGGCCAATAACCACTGGAACACAACGCGGAAATTGGCGCGGCGGGTCCGGAGACCCGCCGCGCAAAACTGTAATCCAGCGCTTTCGTATTAGTTGGTTTCGGGCGGCGTCAGGTCAATCGGGCACGGTTTGACGTTCCAGATCTCCCGTGCGTACTCGCGGATCGTGTAGTCCGAACTGAAGCGGCCCATGTTGGCAATGTTCAGAAGGCTCATCCTCGTCCACTTGTCCTGGTCGCGGTAGGTCTGATCGACCTTTTCCTGGCATTCCAGGTACGAGTGGAAGTCGGCAAGATTGAAGAAGAAGTCGCCGCGGTCGAAGATGGCCTCCCAGAGGGACTTGTAGAGGCCCGGCTGCTCGAGGTTGAAGAAGTTCCCCTGGAAGTAATCCATGATGCGCCGGATCTCGGGGAACTGGTGATAGTAGCGCCACGGGTCGTAGCCATTGGCGCGCAGGGCGTCAAGTTGCTCGACGGTGTTGCCGAAGCAGAAGAAGTTCTCGTGGCCGACAGCCTCGCGGATTTCGATGTTCGCGCCGTCGAGCGTGCCGATCGTCAGCGCCCCGTTCAGCGAGAGCTTCATGTTGCCCGTGCCGCTGGCCTCGGTGCCGGCCGCGCTGATCTGCTCGCTGAGGTCGGCGGCCGGAATGATGCGTTCGGCCAGGGAAACGCGATAGTCGCTCAGGAAGACCACGGCCATCTTGTTTCGCACGTCGGCATCGTTGTTGACGATGAACGCCAGGTCGTTGACGAGTTTGATGATGAGTTTGGCCGTCGCGTAGCCCGGGGCGGCCTTGCCCGCCAGGATGAACGTCCGCGGGACGAGGTCGAGGGCCGGGTTCTCCTTCAGCCGCGTGTACCGGTGGATGATGTGCATGACGTTCAGCAACTGGCGCTTGTACTCGTGGATGCGCTTGACCTGCACGTCGAAGAGCGAGTCCGGATCGACATGGATGCAGCGTTCCTCGGCGATGAGTTCGGCCAGGCGTTTCTTGTTGTCGCGCTTGACCTGACGCAGGCGGGCCTTGAACTCTTCGTCGTCCACAAGCGGCGCCAAGCGATTGAGTTGCTCGAGTTCCCTGATCCAGCCGTCGCCGATGCGCTCGGTGACCAGCCTGGCGAGGCCCGGATTGGCCTTCAGCAGCCAGCGCCGGTGCGTGATGCCGTTGGTCTTGTTGTTGAACTTCTCGGGCGTCATGTCGTGGAAATCGCGGAAAAGGCGGCTGGTCACGAGGTCCGAGTGGACCGCCGAGACGCCGTTGACGCTGTGGCTGCCGACGACCGACAGGTGGGCCATGCGGACCTTCTTATCGCCGCCCTCCTCGACGAGCGACATCCGCTCCAGGCGGCCGGTGTCGTTCGGGAACTTGTTGGCCACCTGGCGCAGGTGACGCCGGTTGACCTCGTAGATGATCTGCAGGTGGCGCGGCAGGAGTTCCTCGAACATCCGGACGGGCCACCGCTCCAGAGCCTCGGGCATCAGCGTGTGGTTCGTGTAGCCGAACGTGCGGGTCGTGATGTCCCAGGCGGGCTCCCAGTCCAGTTCCTCGACGTCCAGCAGCAGGCGCATCAACTCGGCGACCGCCAGGGCCGGGTGCGTGTCGTTGAGTTGGATCGCCACCTTGTCGGAGAACTGCGAGAAGTCGGGGTGGCTCACCTTGTAGCGGCGGACGATGTCCTGGATCGAGCACGAGATGAAGAAGTACTGCTGCTTGAACCGCAACTCGCGGCCTTCCTCGACGCGGTCGTCCGGATAGAGGACCTTCGTGAGGTTCTCGCTGAGGGTCTTCTGCTCGTAGGCCTTGATGTATTCGCCGTCGCTGAAGAACCGCAGATCGAACTCTTCGCTCGCCTTCGCGGTCCAAAGGCGCAGGTTGTTAACCGTGTTGTTGCCGTAACCGGCGATCGGGAAATCGTACGGAATGCCCACAAGGGTCTTGTCGGGCATCCAGCGGTAGACCGAGCGGCCGCTTCGGCTGCGCCCCTGCTCCACGCGCCCGCCGTAACGGACCCAGAACTGGTACTCCGGCCGCTCGATCTCCCACGGATACCCGTGCCGCAGCCAGTTGTCGGGCTCCTCCACCTGGTATCCGTCGCGGAGAATCTGGCGGAAGATGCCGTAGTCGTAACGGATGCCGTAGCCGTAGCCCGGCATTTCGAGCGCGGCCAGCGAGTCCATGAAGCACGCCGCAAGGCGGCCGAGGCCGCCGTTGCCGAGGCCGGCGTCGCGCTCGATCTCGCGCAGGCAATGCCAATCGACGCCGAGTTCTTCCATCGCCCGGGTGACGGCGTCGTCCAGACGCAGGTTGATGATGTTGTTGCCCATCGCGCGGCCGATGAGGTACTCGACCGAGAGGTAGTACACGCGCTTGACGTCGTTAGAGTAGTACTGCTGGCTGGTGGCGATCCACCGCTCGATCAGGCGGTCACGGACCGTCAGCGCAAGGGCGTAGTAGCGGTCGCGCTCGGTCGCCGAGAAGTGGTCCTTGGCCAACGTGTACTTCAGGTGGTTCTGGAACGACAGCTTGATGGCCTCGACAGTCCCCAACTGGGGGTAATCCTGCACGAGGGCCTGGCAGGCAGGACGCGTGGTGAGTTCCGGCACGGTTGACATTGGGCGCACCCCTCTCCTAATGATGCTGGGTGCGCTTCGTAGGGTACTTTATACATCGGCAAAAGCAGCCCGGCGCATTAAACGATTGTCAAACGCGGCCACACCCGGCCGTACTGACAAGTGGTGCTTACATTGACGCCGGCGCGCATGTCCGATATACTTTGCCTTGGATGCCGCGCCCTTAGCGCGGCCTTCTTTGCGCAGCCACTCGTGAGAACTCTATGGGTTTGGAAGTCGTAACCGACTACATCGGCAAGGCCGCAGCCGCGGTCTTCGGATCACGAAACCAGCGCCTGGTCCGCGCCTATCGCCAGAAGGTGGCGATGGTCAACGCCTTTGAACTCGACATGCAGGGCTTGTCGGACGAGCAACTCCTCGACAGGGCCCGCCAGATGCGCAGCCGCGTCGCCCCTGCCGTCGCCCGGCTCGACGAGGAGTTTTCGAGCCGCGAGGATTTCGACGATCCGAAGCTGAAGGCCGACTACCGCGAGCGCCTCGGCGCCATCCTCGACCCCATCCTGCCCGAGGCATTCGCCGCCGCACGCGAAGCCGCCAAACGCACCATCTGGTTCGGCTACGAAGAGGCCCCGCCCGACCATCACCCGGAGGTCCAGGACCTCATTCGCAAGGCGATGCGCGGCCAGGCCAGCCTCATCGACCCTTCAACCGGCCAGCCGATCGAACTGTTCGGCCTCTACGGCATGCGCCCGTACGACGTGCAGATCGTAGGGGCGATGGTCCTCAACGACGGCCGCATCGCCGAACTGGCGACCGGCGAAGGCAAGACGCTGGTGGCCTCGCTGGCGGCGTACCTGAACACCCTGACGGGGCACCAGGTCCATGTCGTCAGCGTCAACGATTACCTCGTCCGCCGCGACTGCAACTGGAACCGGCCGATCTTCCGGCGGCTGGGCTTGACGGTCGGCGCCATCCAGGCCAGCATGGACAGCAAGGAGCGCCAGGCCCAGTACGCCTGCGACATCACCTACGGCACCAACAACGAGTTCGGCTTCGATTACCTTCGCGACAACATGAAGATCTCGCGCGGCGAGCAGGTGCAGGGCGAACTGGCCTACGCCATCGTCGACGAGTGCGACTCGGTCCTGATTGACGAGGCCCGCACCCCGCTCATCATCTCGGGCCCCGCTTTCGAGTCGACCGACAAGTACGTCAAGGCCGACGCCGTGGCCCGGCAACTCAAGGCCCAGCGCGACTTCCTCATCAAGGAGAAAGAGCACCAGTGCCCGATGACCGAGGAAGGCAGCCGCCGCGCCGAGGAACTCATCGGCGCCGGCAGCTTCTACGTCGCCGGCAACATGGACTGGCCGCACCTCATTGACCAGTCTCTCCGCGCCCACAACCTCTATCGTCTCGACAAGGAGTACGTCGTCGTGGGCGACGAGGTCATCATCGTCGACGAGTTCACCGGCCGCCTCATGCCGGGGCGTCAGTGGTCCGACGGCCTCCACCAGGCCGTCGAGGCCAAGGAACGCATCCGCATCAAGGAAGAAACGCAGACCCTTGCCACGATCACCCTCCAGAACTTTTTCCGGATGTACAAGAAACTCTCGGGCATGACCGGCACGGCCATGACCGAGGCCGCCGAGTTCGACAAGATCTACCAGCTCGAAGTCGTCGCCATCCCGACGAACCGGCAACTCTCGCGCATCGAGCATGCCGACGTCGTCTACCGCACCGACAACGAGAAGTACGACGACCTCGTCGAGGAGATCAAGCGGTACCACGACCGCGGCCGACCGGTCCTGGTGGGCACCACGAGCATCGAGAACTCCGAGCGCCTCAGCCGCATGCTCCATCGCACCTACGGCATCGCGCACGAGGTCCTCAACGCCAAGTTCCACGAGAAGGAAGCCGAGATCGTGGCCAAGGCCGGCCAGCAGCACGTCGGGCCGGACGGCAAAATGAAGGGCAACGTCACAATCGCCACCAACATGGCCGGCCGCGGCACCGACATCAAGCTCGGACCCAGCGTCGTCTGGACCAACTGCTTCGGCCCGTGGGACCTCGCCAAGCAGGTCATCCCCTCCGACTTCGGCAACAAGTGCTGCGTCGGATGCAACGAGTACAACCCCAAGACCTGCTGCGCCCACTGCTTCAAGCCCAAGATCGACCCTGCCTTCCCTGAGCGAGGCAAGAACGAGTGTCTGAACGATCCGCCGTGCGGCTTGCACGTCGTGGGCACCGAGCGCCACGAGGCCCGCCGCATCGACAACCAGTTGCGCGGGCGCGCCGGCCGCCAGGGCGACCCCGGCTCCAGCCGGTTCTTCCTTTCCCTGAACGACGACCTGATGCGGATCTTCGCCAAGGACTGGGTCTCGGGCGCCCTTCAGAAACTCGGCATGGAAGATGGGATGGCGCTTGAGCACCGCTGGCTGTCGCGCGGCATCGAGAACGCGCAGAAGAAGGTCGAGGAACGCAACTTCGACATCCGCAAGCACCTCCTCGAATACGACGAGGTCATGGACCGCCAGCGCAAGATTTTCTACGGCCGCCGCCAGAACATCCTGGAGGCCCAGGACCTCCGCCAGTTCGTCCTGGAAATGCTGACCGACAGCGTCGAAGCCGCGTGCGACTCATACCTCTCGCCCGACTACGGCTACGAAACCACCGCCGAGTGGGCCCGCCGCAACCTTGCGGCCCAGGTCGACGCCTTACAGCTTCACGAGAAGTCGGCCGAGGAACTGATCGAATTCCTGCAGAACATGGCCGAGCAGGCCGCCCGCGACGTCATAGAAGAGTCGCTGCCCGAGTTCATCCCCGAAGAACTCGATGAGGCCGTCGAGGAACCGGAAGAAGGCGAAGAAGAGGAGGCGGAGGAAGTCGGGCCGCCGCCCAAGGCCGATTACCGGGCCCTGGCGGCGTGGGCCGAGACGCGGCTGTCGGTGCGCCTGCGCGAGGCGGACCTGAAGAAACTCAGCCGCGACGAGATCCAGAACCTGCTCGTTCGTGCCGCCGAAGAACGCATCAAGGGCATCGACTGTACGCCCATCCAGGCGTTCCTCAAGCAGGATTACCGCCTGGCGGCACTGGCCGACTGGGCCAACAAGAAGTTCGACTTGCGCCTTGCGACGGCCGACTTCCAGGACAAGGATCGCGACGGCGCCGTCCGGTTCCTCCTGGAACGCCTCGAAAAACTGTACGATGAGAAGGGGCGGTCGTACCCGATCGAGTCGGCCATCGAGGAATACCTTGTGGCCCAGGCGGGCATGGGCCAGCAGAACTTCGACGGGCTGGCGCTGTGGGCATCGCGGTATTACCTGGCGAACGTCACGGCCGATCGCCTGCGCGCT
>Ga0315295_10005937_pt1 | contig 10439 bp, 12 predicted proteins | sample YL17G14_0_MG_FD_204453 | JGI IMG/M metagenome (GOLD analysis project Ga0315295, IMG submission 204453) | Sediment microbial communities from Yellowstone Lake, YNP, Wyoming, USA - YL17G14_0 | ecosystem: Environmental > Aquatic > Freshwater > Lake > Sediment | place: USA: Wyoming | collected... | reverse complement strand
CACCCCTTCATAGCTGCCCTGGATCTCCTCCAGCTGAGTCAACAGGTTTTTCTCGCTCAGCGCCAGCTCAGCCCTCTGGTCATCCTTGAATGTCTCGTAGGATTGTTCCACGAGGGTCACAAATCTCTCTGTCTGGTCGAGTTGCCTGTCCTTGAGATCCTTGAAGCTGTTCAGGAATTTTAAATATTCGTCTCCAGTTAGATCCTGATCAGCCGGTATTCCCTTCAATAACTTTTCAAAACCCTGTATGAGGGCCGCCTGGTTCTCCAGGAGAGTCTCATAGCTCTCCACGGATTCGTACCTGACGGCACTCACATTGAAGCCGAGGGCTATGACTGCCATCAAAGCGATGGCTAGCAAAGCCCCCGTCCTGAGGCCGGAATCCTTCATTACTAATCACCCCTTGTTAGGATTTAAATATGTCAACCATATTTAAATGTTTTGTAAGTTGGAACTAATCGGAGAGATACATTTGAAATATATATGTCTGAAAATTCCATAATTCTGATAGATCTTCTAGCCAAAAATTGACATCGAATATTTCTTTTATAAAGCTCCACCCGACAATATGAGACTCAAAAATATAATATTTTTTTAAAAAAAAATGGGTCCCTTCAAGGCCTATGCGGAGCTACAGAAGCTCTCTGCCGAGGCTATGCGCTTCATCTGGCAGCATCCCACAGCGGCTGCGCCATTGAAAGTGGAGGTCTTCAGGGCTCGGATCCTTCCCGAGTCCCTGCATAACGGCGTCAGCAGCCTCGACGCCCAGGAGGTCATCAAGTCTCTCACCATGATGCCCTGGATTATCAGAACCGGTAGGACCCAGTTCTCATCCAGCCCCACAAAAATTTGAGAGCGGGGCTAAGGCCGTGGCTGCTTCATGGCCGGGGCCTCCCGAGCTCCTCTTGGTCTTCGCCAGACTCCTGCATTTTCCCCAGGACCTCGAAGCCGAGGATCCAGGCCACTCTCTCCAGAGCGGGAAGCGGGCGCTTGCAGGCCTCAGCTATGATCTTCTGTTTGGCCTTCTCGGCCCGGGCCGCCGCTTTTCTCGGGCTCTTATCTCCCCAATCCTGGCGGGCGTTTGGGCAGCAGCGGGGCAGGACTCATAGAAAATGTCCTGCCTGGGGTCGGAGCCGGCACGATTCCCAAAAACCACCCTGCAAGCAGGGAGCGCCTCCCGCACTCCACTCCCCCCCGGATTGCGGGCTGCACTCATCTCCCGCCACCTGACGGGCATGCCGAGTGGGAGACAGCGCCCTCTTCTTGTGGGCTACGTCTATCGCTTGATGCTAAGAACAAGCGTCTGTTAGCTAGACGAGAACAAAGCTGCAGCACCGTAGGATAGCTATGCTAAAGCCAATCCAGGCCACCATTAAGTCTGATTTACTTGCAAGAATTAGGCTGATCCCTTCCAGCCGCCCGAATGATCCGCAGCGATGGCCACGTGCGGGGGATGAGACATCCGCACTTGAACGGTAGTGTGCCCATGGTGGGCCCAATTATCCATGGTGGGAGCCGAAATAATCTACAATTTTTTTAAAATTTATTAAACTAACTATTTGCTGCAACAAATTTTCTTAATTAAAGCTAAGACATAACAATTAGCGTTTAGTTAAATAATATTGTTCATTAATAGCTCCATGGCATAATTACAATACAGGAACAAAATTATATATACTTTTGTTTCTTCATTAGAATCATGCGCCTTAGCGAAAACGAAGTAAGACTCCTTATCGAGGTAGTGCGCTCGGAAGGGGCTTTAGAGCCCAATGATCTAGCAGCAGCACTCAAAATAAAAGTTACTTCGATATATAAAATCATAAATCGCCTAGAGCATAAAGGATTAATCGATAAGGAGTTTAGCAGAATTATTCTGTCTATTTCGCAGCAAGCGCAAAGTTTTAAGAAATTGTATTATACCCACCATACATCCCCTTTTGAGAGAGTACTTGTAGGCGAAAGGATAAATCTCCTTTTCAGTATTAATCGAACTCCAAAAAGCGTTGAAGAACTCAGCAGTGAGTCCGGTATTCCAAAGTCCTCAGTGTATTATTTTTTGAATGATCTTGTCAAGCTAGGCATAGTTAGAAAAATTAAGAAAAAAGGAAATGCGTTTCAATACTCATTTAATTACACTATTTGGGGGGAATTAAAGGAGTTTTTAGCCCATCTTTCAGAGATCGAAAGCCTAATGAAAGTTCCAACTGGCGGGTTATTAATTAAGGACTATGGAAATAACGTGCTTTTTAAGAGCATCAGGCAGTTGGATGCAACCCCAACTTCGTTCAGTGCCTACGGAAATTATGGGATTGTGCTTTTCCTCACGAAAATAAGTAACTATTATACTTTGCCGAAGAGGGAATTATCGATAAGAGATGTTTTTGTCCATTCTTTAGATTCCGCAGATGAAATTCAAAATAAGCTGCTTTGCATATTATTTTATTTAAAAAACAGGCATAAATTAAAAAATATAAAACATCCGATGATGATAGATATACGCGCAATTCTTAGGCACAAGCGTATTAAGGGATATCCAACTTATGAAGAAGTGATGGATCGGATGGTTGTTTATGCTCTCTAATCGAGAAAATATCTATCAGATCTTCGACGAATTAGGAAATGAGTTAGCATCTACAGTCCAAGTCATAGTTATAGGCGGAGCAGCCTTACTGGAATTTGATTTGAAAAATGCTACCAAGGATATTGATGTTGTATGTATCTCGCAAGAGGATAGGACCAATCTATTGAATTGTGCGATAAGGATTGGGTTCAAACTTAAGGTTCCAGAAGAACGACATTGCAGATTAGTCTTAGAGCGGATTGCAGTCAGAGGGGTGCATACAATCGATGTTTTTGGGGGCAAGATCTCGAACGGATTTGGATTAACTCCAGAAATGTGGAATAGAGGAAAAATAATTAAACGCTTTGGGCCGTTAGAACTCAAATATGCATCGCTGGAAGACATTTTCGTAATGAAGATAATTGCCCATCGACCTGGAGATCTCGAAGATTGTGCAAAATTGATCGCAACAGGTCTTGATTTTGACGTTATTTACAGCGAAATTAAATCACAATACGATCACAAGGTTGATCTCACTCTAAAAGAGTGGGTAACATATTTGGATGAAGGAATCGGCGAACTCGAGAAGGAATTCGGTGTTAGTGTCCCAATTGCCGACATGATATCCGCTTTATCTGACGATTACTACAACAATTGGGCGAGGCCGAAATCTCAGCCTTGAATATGTTTTCAGGGCACTCGGTCGAACTATTGAAGCAGATGCGGCCTTTGTTAAGGCCGGGGAGCTAGGGTACATGGGCAAATCCTAGCTCCAAGTAGTACGTGTAACCTGTAATCCATCCCCTCTTTTTTCGATATGCTTTGAACTGCAAGATATTATTATAAGGACTCTTTCCGCCTCGAACCCCCTGGGTATAAGCGCCGGATTCTACAGGATAGCCGATAGCGATTTTTCGCCATCAGCAAACCACCTCTTTTTGTGCTTATAGACTATAGGAACATTGGATTAGCTAGAAAGGAGTTTGGCCGGATTTTTGATGGTTGTTCAATTTGATACGTGCAACTTGCAACCCAGCCAGCCAGGCCACCTGAGCACCAAGACGGCGCTGAGGACTATAGACCGCCTGGCAAAGGCGGCCGGGATCCAGGAGATCTCCCCCCGAAAGAAGCTCTCTCGCAGGAAGGTCACTCCCCACCTCCTCAGGCACAGCCACGTGGTCTCGGCCCTGATGAGCGGCGTGCCCCTTCCAACAGTCCAGACGCAGGTGGGGCACAAGAGGCTGTCCACCACGGAGATCTACGCCACCGTGGCCCCGGCGCTGGTGAAGGAGGCCTACGAGATGCGGGGATTCGGGCCGGTGGGTAGATCGGGCTGAATCGCATGCAGTCCCAATGTCTTATGTGCCATAGGTAACAAGAAATATCTAAAAGTACACATAAGACATATGGACGCAAGCCGGATCGACGACCTCAAAAGAAGGATCGGGGACCTCCGAGACCAGAGGGGTCGCATAGACTACGCCATAGAGCTGCATATGGCCGAGCTCCATGCCCTGGAGGCCAGAGGGGTGGCTGAAGAGAAGGGTGCGGAGGTCCTGGAGGTCAAACCCGCCCGGGGAGGTGGGTCCTACGTCCTGCAGAAGGTGAAGTGCGGAAAGGATCACTGCCGCTGCTCTAAAGCGGGCGGAGATCTGCACGGGCCTTAATGGTATCTATTCACTAAAACGGGCGGGAAGACGAAGTCGAAATACATAGGCAAGGACAAGCCCGCGGGGGCGTGAGCCGGGGCTTGTCTTATGTGTCGGCAGTTTTTGAGTCTATCAATCTGGCACATAAGACAGTTGCATGAGAAAGGATCTACCAATCCTTACCTTCCAGGTTTTCCTGCAGCAGCGCCTGAGCATCCGCATGCATGCCGCTCAGCTTCCTGGTGATCGGATGCTGCAGGCCAAACTCCTGCTCCACCAGCCCCTTGATCCGCCAGATGTCGGAAAGAAGCCTGCCGCTTTCCCTCTTGATGTACCTGCGATTCTGCGCGGTCATGATTTCCATCACACATTCTCTGCCATTAACCCGGTTGAGGTTCACTTAAATTTCCGATACAGCCGCGCCCGATATTCATACACCAGCACAGATATCCTGTCGCCTGTGAGGCTAAAAATACTTATATTTCGATGTAATGATCAAAATGATCTTGCGTCAGGGACCCGTGTTTGGGAATCCCTGGCCTGCCGTTCTACCGCATTTTCTGCACCTTATTATTCCGCCGATATTTGCAATATCATGTGCTCCCGCACAAGTGTTTGGAAACCCCTGGGCTGCTGTTCTGCCACATTTTCTGCACATTGTTATTCCATTAATGACGGTTATGTCGTGAGCCATACATCAAAGTTCATTTTCAAATAAATCAGGTTTTCTAGTTTTTGGACCTGAAGAGCAGCAAGCCACTAAAAGGCGAGATCGACCGAGCAAACTCACAAGCGGACCTTAAAGGAGCTTCCAGACACTATTTTCGCTTAACGGTAAAGGATTTGCGGGTGTCAACTACCCCACCCTGAAGGATGGGGCCTCCTTGGGCAACGAGGTGAAATACTCCTGCCATGCCTTTGGTTTGACCACGAGCACCTCACGGTTGTTCTTGGTGCTCTTCTCGATGTGGATCGTGCCCGCCCGCTCCAGCCTCCGGGCTGCGGTGTAGGTCTTGCCGGTGCTCCAGACCATCGCTTTCGAGAGAGCATATATGGACGTGCCGGGCATCTCCTCGATCTTGCCGTAGAGCTGCAAATCGGTATCTATCCCCTTCTCCCTCACGGCTTCGATGGCATGGTGAATGGTCTTCCCTCGCATGGCAGATACAAACGTTTGAAGATATTTAAAATTTGTTTCGATCCTTCAAGAGCAGTGATAGTAATATTTAAACCATTATAAGCTATTCTAATAAGCATGGTGGGCGAGCATGAGCGGCATGTTCTGGTCAGCATATGCAGAGGGGTAAGAGAGAGCAAGATGGCTCATATTCCAAGGCAACATTTCACGAAAAGGTTCCAAAACGATAAGCACCAGAAGAAAGAGGCCGAAAAGGGCACTGCGTTCGCTCATAGCTCGCGGATCCCTGAGGATGCGTCCCAGGCATGGTGAGATGACCTATGAGCTTACCGATGATGGGCTGGCGTTCTGCCGCGGGATCGTTCGCCGACCAACATGAAAACGCCCCTGCCTTCTGCCAGGCACCGTACGCTTAGTTCCAGGCATCTGGATCATGTCTTTGCTTCTGCTATGTGGATAGAAATAAGGAAAGGACAGGTAAAATTCGGTTAGGAGTAATGGTAGATGTTCGAAGAGCTTTTGGAGCTGTACAAGACGAAGTTAACTGAGAACGAAAAGGAGCTGAGAGGATACCAGGCAATGATTCAGCTGGCGAAGGCTATCGAAAATATCTCCCAAGAGGCCCTCTCTGCTCAGAGCGACGCGGTTCTTCTCAAGAAGCTGGAGGACCAGGTCGACAGTCAATCCAAAGAGCTGAGAGATCTGAAAATGGAGCTTGAGGCTGGAAAAAGAATCTCGCCACCAATTGAGGAACAAAAGAGAAATGCTCTGGACAACCACGCTTGGACGCTTATCTCTCTCTTGAGCAATAAACAGGGCAGTTATACTACTAATGAGATAGTAGAGATGCTCAGCCTGACCAAGGCAACTGTGATTGGCGTTATGAAGAGGGCAGCAGCTCTAGATCCGGATCACCTCAAGCTGACAAGAGGGAAGAGGAGGAAGATTAGCCTGACATATGTTCCATGAGAGTACGACCAGATGCAATATATAGCCAGGTCGCTTTTAGCTGGAGAGCTTATGGAATATCGGAAATCGAGAACATCGAAGCCGAGGCTCACGGACCCAGAACAGGCAAAGGAGACCGAAAAATGAGAGAACCAGGTTGGCACAAGCGCGCTGTAGCGCTGGAGGACACGGCTCCAGCGTCATGCCCTCGTTGTCACGCGATTGATGACATGTCAGACAAAGAGATCGACAGGAGGCTCGCTAGGGATTTCGATTTCTTTGAAGGCCGAAGAGATTACCTTGGCTCCTTAACGGATCTCCCAGACCACAGCCCAAACTGTCCACTGTACCAGAAGACGGCGGCCAGGTCTGAGAAGGAAGTAGACACTAGGCTTGCAGGGCTAATTGAGATCATGAAAAAGAGGAGAATGTGAAGGCAGGTAGCTTAAAAATGCAGGCTCGAGAGGCTCGGAAAACACGGTCCTGGTTGATGATTGTAGCGAGGTGCCTAATAAGATAATAATAAAATTAAATAAAAAATTAGATCAAACCATGGATAGAATAGTAACCGGGTCCGTAGGCGCTACGTCCCGGCGTCGGAGATAGGCAGTATATATTATCAAAATTATATCTTAATATAGTTTTCGGTTAAAATAGGCCATTTTAAAATATGACACAAAAAAATTAGTTAATAAAGAATATATCTGGGATTGGCTGAGCAGATCAGCGGGATCGGTAGGTACGAGCTGTATCCCGCCTTTGAAAAGGAGGGGATTAGCCCTGCCTAATCCCTAAAAGGTATCCCAGGACACGGTAAAAAATAGATCTTCAGATCGTCTCTACCTTCTCTACGCCCACCTTCTTGACCTTCGGCCGCCAGATCTTATCCGGCATCCATGCCGGGGCCTCTTTAGGTTTCTTCACCTGGACCCTCTCTCCAGTGAACACATGGACCTTCTTTGTGCCCCGCTCTCTGAGCCTGATCTCCTTGTGGCCCCGGTTGGCCGCCTTCAAAGCCGCCTGTCGGGGCGATTTTCCCGAAAATACTCCAATCTCGTTGCCCTGGTCGTCTCGCAGGGCGAAATTTCTTTTCTCCTTCTCGGCTATTACGATCCCTCCTGAGTCTGTGTCTAACTAATGTGCCCTAATGACTTATATTGTTTGCCGGAGCATGATGTTCTGTCGAGGGTTGAGAGAGAGAGGAAGGCGTGAGATGGTATCCATCGCCGTCTACGACGGAGCAAAGGGGATCGGCGGGAACAGATCTTCGTCGAAGAGATGGGCAAGGGCGTCTTCCAGCGAAATCTAAGCGGTGGCGGATGATAAGAACAAATGTAGGGTGGGTGGTGGCGCTGGCAGCATTTGTGGCTATTTGCTTGTCGAGCGAAAAGCATAGGTGGCAATTCTGGGGAGATGATTCCAGATGGCTGGCGATGAAAAGAAACAGAGAATGGACCTAATATATAAAAATCTGGAATATGTATCCAATGCCTACTCAACTGCTGAAGGAGGATTTCCGTATTGGGAAACAATATTTGCATTTATAGTAGGCCAGATTTTAATTGCATATTTTACTATAAAAGTAGATCAAGCCACAGGAATCAATGTAGTGATCAGTGAACAAAAATTCTGGTTAGAGGTTGTTGGTTTCGGATTATCTTATATCTGGTTCATTTTAGTTAGTCTAAACCTCCAGAATGTGCTGCACATGAATAGAATAATGGAGTGCTTGATAACCAGCTTAAATGAGGAATTACAGAACGTTTCCTCTCATTCTGCTGGCGGTTGCATGTCGCTTTTCATGCGTCTTCGGTTAAGAGCAGAATCGCATTCCTGCTGCCAAAATTGCAGGCTTGATACCAGCGGCGACTATCATGTCCTGTGATCGCTGCAATCGAAATGGAGATTCGCCAGATTTAATTGCGTCCCGAATTTGTAAAAATAAAATTTGGAAATTAGTTATTCATTCCTTAACCGAAGACCAATGTGTCGCTTTTGCCACGGTCTCCGGGCCAAGAATTTATTAGTCCATGGCCGTCGGATAATGACAAGAGAAATTGGTCTCCAATGAACATAATCATAGGAAAAACAAGAGAGCGAGGCTTGACGGAAGCGATTGTCAAAGCTCCTAAAGCTACATGGTTTTGGAGAAGATGTCTTCCATTCACCTTATGTACCGTCTGGTGCTATGTATTTCTTAAAACAAGTTTGCCCTTATCAGATGTTGGAACATTAGTAGGTGGGATAATATTAATGATTTTTATATTTTTTTGCTTGATACCAATAATTGTCTTTGATCCGTGATAAAAGGCGCTTATTTGTCGCTGGCCTTCTCCTTAGAAGGCACATCAAACTCGACCTCCTGCCCGCCGTCTCCCTGCACCCAGAGACCCTTGAGCCGTCCTCATCGCCCCGGAGGAGATGCTGGCCCGGGCCCTTAACGGCAACCCCCTTCTGCAGCAATTCAGGATCCTCTCTATCGCCGGCATCCGCTCCGGCACCCTCAACCGGCTGGACCACAGTTCCCCAGACATGAGGAAGGCCTTCGCCTCCGTCCGAGCCATGGCCCCTCTTGGAGGAGGACCACCACCCATTCCTGATAGTGGAGCATCCGGCGCACGAAAGGCCAAGGGATATGGCGGGCCACGTTGCCCACCCAGGCCATGAAGCAGGCCTCTCGGGAGGCACCCTCCTTTACGCCCCTGCAGTGGACCGGCACCTGGAAACCATGGCCGAGCTCGCCGACCGGGTCTTCTGCTTCTGTTGAATATGCAGAGGCCGGCCTACAACCAGCGCAAAGGCATCTCGGAGGAGATGGCAAGCCAGATCACCAGGGAGGCCTTCTCATGAGATTGCCAGGGTGGCGCGGACAGGAGCTCAGCGCAAAAAAGCCTGCCGTAGGTCCATAGCGCGGTAATAATCGGTGCGCAAGATTGTCACTACGCAGTGCAATGCGTTAGGTGGGATCAAAAAGCTCCAGCTCCTATTGGTCTGATTGCAATTGCTTGGCCTGAAGGACGCGGTCGGTTTTAACTCTCCAGACCATCTGAGGCATCTCTATTTATCAATTCGAGAGGGTTGGATTGAGGCGCTAGGATGGTGCTGAGATTCTCTGTGATTTCGCCGTTAAGGAACAAATCATATTCTTCTTCAGATATCTCTTGCCAGCCGGCCAGAACCATCTTCAAATTAGTCTCTAATTGAGATTTCTTTAGCCAATTGAAGGGGGGTTCGTCGATTACCTCGTTCTCAAAAAATTGCCTTCCCAATTTTCGGGTCACGTATGTAATAAAGTAATATTCTCCCATATTATTACTCCCCGAATTAGTTTAAAGTACTTATTAAATAATAAACTTTTTTGTTAGGATCATGATCAAGCCGCTGGCTGCTGCAGCAAGAGAGGATCACGCATCCAACAACCAGTAGCAGGAGAAGAGCCGAAGCCAAGACCAGCTTGGCCGGAGAGGTTCCAGCTGCCCAGGCTATGGATATTTGCGCCTACTGGACAAACGAGTACTGAGGCAATCGAACCCGCATAGGGGATAGCTTTTGATTCTTATGCTGAGCTAAGCTAAGCTAAGGCCATGCCTTGTCATTCAGATCTAGATCGAACATCAAGGCTGAGACACCGAACCAGAGAAAATCTCTCCAAGAGGGGGGGAGCGCAAGAAGGCGAGACGTGCATCTATAGCATTTATCTCGTCAGCTGCGTTTCCGATTTGCTCCAAAAGATAACGGCGACGCCTATGGAGGGCTTCAAATTCCGTCATGGCTACTAATGAGATAAAATTCACAATTTATAGATTTTTCTATTGAGATGATTAATCACGATGTTTTATGAGCCTTGAATCATAGAGGGGGGAATTCTAAAAACAAAAAGAGCTTGGCAAAACACGAGATCGAACGCTTGTGCCTTACGCTCCGTGCGAGATATTTCATATCATTGAAAAGTTATTAATACTAACAAGATAACTCTGAGCATGACATATGAAACAAAAGATTTGCCCCAAATGCGATTACGGCTGGAAGTCAAGGATCAATAAGCCCAAGTCATGTCCCAGATGCAAGACCAGGCTGGATGTGAGGCGGGCTAACAAGAGCCGACTTTGAAGTCACATTAGATTTCAAACGCAGACGATTGGCC
>Ga0315295_10005934_pt1 | contig 10442 bp, 5 predicted proteins | sample YL17G14_0_MG_FD_204453 | JGI IMG/M metagenome (GOLD analysis project Ga0315295, IMG submission 204453) | Sediment microbial communities from Yellowstone Lake, YNP, Wyoming, USA - YL17G14_0 | ecosystem: Environmental > Aquatic > Freshwater > Lake > Sediment | place: USA: Wyoming | collected... | reverse complement strand
TGGGTGCCAGCGACACCTATGTCAAGGTGGCCCACAACATAATCCAGACAAGCTTCTTCCCGCCGATACCGCTCGAGAGGGGAAAAACCTACTACTGGGCCGTCATCCCGAACGACGGCATCAATACTGGCATCTGCATGAACGGCGTTTGGAACTTCAAGGTCAAGCAAGAGGCGGTGAACTCGAATGTACCGACCGTGGTCCTCGGCAAGCCTGCCAACGGGACGACCTTGGCGTCACTCCCTGTCCAGCTCACATGGACCGGGGCAGACCCCCACAGCCTCCCACTGCTCTATGACCTGTACGTCTCCCAGGATCGTTCCTTGGTCCAGGGGCTGTCCCAGGTCGCGCTCAGGGGGAAGGGTATTAATGTCAGCGACTACATGGTCGATGGCATCTCGACGGAAACGGTGTACTACTGGACGGTAATACCGGCCAACGCGTTGGTCAAGGGCCAGTGCCTCAGCGGAATATGGTCCTTCAAGGTCTCCGTGAACGCCGCTGTGAACCATCCGCCGGCGATCACGAGCAAGCCTGTGACCACAGTTTATTCCGGAGACACCTACCAATATCAGGTGAACGCCTCGGACCAGGACAACGGGGACACGCTGTCCTACAGCCTGTCCGTGAGGCCCGTCGGCATGGTCATAGACCAGGGCCTCGGGATCATCATGTGGATGGTGGCCGACAAAGATTTGGGCGACCACCCGGTCGTCGTGCGCGTATCGGACGGCCATATCTTCGTGGAGCAGACATTCACCTTGAAGGTCCTGCCGAAGTCCTCAAAGAACCACATACCAAGTGTCGTCAGCTCCCCCAAGCTGGGGGCCACCGTAGGCGAGACCTACAGCTACAGCCTGGACGCCAGGGACCAGGATGCCGGCGACACGCTGAACTATTCCCTAGTGACGGCCCCCGATGGCATGACGATTTCGAAGGATGGCCGCATCACATGGACGCCGAAGAAAGAAGGTAAACAACCGGTCAAGGTCGCCGTCTCCGACGGGAAGGCCACGATCTACCAGGAGTTCGTAGTGACTGTCAAGGCCAAGCCATCCATCCTGAGCGGCACCACAGGTATCCTGTTGCTGATAATCCTGATCCTGGTCGTGTGCATCATCACGGCATTGGTGGCCATAATGGTCATACGGTCCCGCGCACGGCGGAAGGCGCAGAGGCAAGTGGCCGCACTGCCCGGAACTAAGGGCGCATCTTCCCAAGGTGAGGCGGCATCGGGCGCGGCGGCATCCGAGACGGCGGGCACTGTGACCCCGGCAGGCGTTCCCAAGGACGAGGGCGTCGAGGACTTCAGCATATCCGAGATCTTCCTGATATATAATGACGGGCGGCTCATCGCGCATACGACCACCGAGAAGAAGGTCGGCATCGACAAGCAGATAGTGAGCGGGATGCTGGTGGCCATCCAGAGCTTCGTCAAGGAATCCTTCCAGACCCAGCAGGGCCTGAACAGCTTCGAGTTCGGGAGCAAGAAGGTCGTCCTGATGGGCGGCAAGTACGTGATATTGGCCGCCGTCCTCGACGGCATCGAGCCCCATATGCTCAGGGACGAGATGCAGGGCATAATAACCAGAATCGAGACCCTCTATGCTGGAAGGGTCGAGCTTTGGGACGGGAACACGGAGACATTCAAGGAGGCCGTCCCTCAGATGTCCTCGCTGTTCCACCTGAGGGCGAGGATGAAGATAAGGGAAAGGGTCAAGGGCGTCCGGATGAAGAGCGGTGTCGAGTTCTACAGCGGATACGTCCGGCTGAAGGTCGGGGTGAGCAACGAGCTCGACGGGCCCATAGGGAACATCGTCCTGGACCTGGCATACGACATGAATACGCTGCGCATGAGCCGTATCGAGCCCCAGTACCCGCTGTCGGATAACACGATCTATCTGCCGGACATCCAGCCCGGCGAGAAGAGGACCGTGGCCGTCTACTTCGACCCGCTAATCTGCCAGGAGTCGCACATCGACGGGAAGGTCCGCTTCACGGACACCTCGGGGAACAATGGCGATGCCGAGATGAAGCGGAGGCCGGTGGACATTGTCTGCCCGATATTCTACACGGTCGAGACCATCAACGTGGCAATGCTGAAGAGGCTCCTGGGAGAGCTCAGCTTCAGCGATTCGCGGATCTATGAGGTCAAGGACCCCGGCGCGCTTCCCGAGGCCCACGCGCTGGCGGTGACCTCTGTCAAGGGCCATGATGTGAAGCTCGTGAGGGAGTTCAAGGAGGAGCCGTACCAGGTCGAGACCTGGTTCTACGGCGAGGCCAAGGAGACCGAGGAGAAGCTGGTCATCAAGGTCTCCGCCAGGTCCTCTGGGAGCATCCTCGAGATCTTCGTGGCCTCGGACAACCTGGCCTCGATGACCGGGCTGCTGGCCGAGCTTGGGGCCGAGTTCCGGAGGAAGCTGGACGATAAGGGCATCGACCGGGAATCCCTATTGCTATCGACCGACGAGAGGATGCGCGATGTGCTCAAGGAGACCGCGCTCCTGTTGGACAAGTACGCGGAGTCCGAGGCAAGGCCTGAGGATACGGAACAACGATGAAAGAAAGGGAAGGGCCCTGACCCACCTATTTCACATTGGCGGTTCTCATCGGAGAGGCAACCGTCAGGGCCCGATGCTCCATCCATGCCACTATCTTGTCGATCCGTTCATTCTTCTCGCAAACTGAGGAGCCAGTTGCAATTGGGACATCTTGGTGTGCCGGCCTTGACATCGATCCCGCACCAGGGGCATTTCAAGGTCTTCTCCGCCGGGCCGGGGCCGATGTTCGACCTCATCATGACGCTGCCCTTCACATCCACATTCTTGGCCGTCTTGTCGCCGACAACAGGCTCGCTGTGGAAATCATCATCGTCCTTTATCCCACCCTTATTGCCGCCCGTATCCCCGGCAACGATGTTCGACCTCATCAGGACGCTGTCCTTCACATCCACCTTTGTGCCGATCTTGTCGCCCATTATCGTCTCCTGGATGTTCGTGATCTCCTGGGTGATCTTCGGCGCTAGGTCCTCGGTGGTCATGTATCCCTGGAGCTCGTCCTCCTTGAAGGCGTTCCAGAGCGAGTTGAAGTCCTTCGCGGCCGCTAGGTAGTCCAGATTCCTTTCGATGACCGCCCTTGCGCTCTCGGCGTCGAACGAACGGGCCCTCCATGCGTCGTTGACAAGGAGGCCCCCGCTGAAACGCATGATGTCGGCCTGAGTGAGAGACCTGACCTGGTCCTTCCTCATACAGGCCTTCGTCTGGAACTGGTTGCAGACCAGTAGGTTTGTCGGAGGGCAATTGAGACATACCCGGGAGATGATCCTGACCGGGGCCGCCATACTAATTCCCCCGTCCTCGGACTTGAGCCATATTATGGGGTGAAGAACCGACACCTTGTCACCGAGCTTGATGCCCATCGGTTTCTCGACTGACCCCTTGGCCGTCTTCACTGGTTGGTTCCCGGCAACAATCCCGTGGCAGAAGAGGCCGTTGGCCTGGACCCCGCCCCTGACCGATTGGACGATGCCATGGACCACGACGCGGCCGTCTATGGTGACCTTCTCATAGCCAATGACCGGCCCCATGATTATCGCCTGGCCCCTTATGGAGACCCTGCGGCCGATCACGGGACCATAGATTATGATCGGTTTGGGGGTAAAGTCGCCCATCTTGATCCTGGGCTCGATGATCTGGACATCCCCGGAGCTCGTGACGCTCCCAAGCACCATGCCATAGCCCTTGGCCCCTGCGCCGTACTCCAGTTCGAGCAGGCGCCGCGCATAGACGGAGCTGTTGATCCTTGCTGAATAGCCTATCCGGACCGTCTCGGCGTAGATACCGGTCCGTTTTTCAGGATTGTAGATGGCGCCTTTTTCGATGGTCACTGCCCATTTCAGCTGCTTGGTCGGGGATTTCGCGGGTATGAGCGGGACCTTGCAGACCTGGTCGGCCGTAACCTTGGCGTAGGTGAGGTCGTCCGTCTCCACCTTCGATGTCACTATCTGAGTCTTGAACTGTTCGTCCATGACCTCACCTCTTGAAGATAAACCACTTCATCGCTCGCCAGAAGATGCTCTCGCCGCCCGGGTCCGTGGTGTCGAAGTAGGGCCTCAGTGCCTCAACATGGTGCGGCGATATCTTACGCACAGGATGGCTCCTCGCGATCTCGATCACCTTCGGGTTCTCGAATATCGATAGGTAGCTCGCGAAGGAATACGCGGGATGGGGGCTCAGGTGGTCCTGATACGGGGCCTCCCTTGGTGGAGGTGGAGCTGGGTCGAGGCTTTCCAGGACCGGTAGCACGATGTACCTCGGTGTATCTCCGCGCTTGAGGCCGATCATCCAGAAGGGGACGTAGACGGTGCAGGGAGCTCTTCGGGATATCTTGGTCTGCATCTTGGTTATTTGGGTCACGGTCCCTTTCCTTGTCCCCAAGAACTGGTTCATGCTATCTAGAGCACGCTTCTTCTTCTCACTGATGGCGTCCAGTCGTGCCTTGAAGTTCGCCACCGAGAGTGCCACCAAGGCGTTGGAATCGTCGAAGGCCGCTTTCATCATCGAGGCGATGAACTTGTAATCCTCCTTGACCTCGTCTATGGACTTGGTGTCCGCCGAGACCGACTCGGCGAAGTTCCCTATGAACTCCAGCTGGCTCTTATCGTAGTCCGCCTGGATGACGTTCTTTTGGAGGTCCAGCTCGTACTTCTTCTCGTCCACCTCGCCGGCGATGACGTTCAACTTCTCCTTGGCCTGCAGGCTCTGGGTCCTGGCCCTGGCGATGGCCATCTGGCGCATGGTATTGATCTCTGCGAGCAAGGCCGCCTGTGCCACCTTTATGGCCTCGAGCTCGATGCTCATGATCTTGGCCTGCTCGGCCGTCAAGTTCGTGTACTGGGCGATATTATTGAGCTGGTTCTGGAGATCGTTCAGCTTCGGATTGAGCGAGTTCCCCACCGCGTTACCTATTTCATAGGCCGACGGGAAGTTAGCGGTCATGGTCGACCACCTACCGTCACGATGCTGTCGGCGATCTTCCCAATGGCCTCGAGCCTGTTGCGCTCGATGTTGAGCAGTGTGATGTCCTGGGCGAAGGGCAGCAGGGCCAGCATCTGATCATTAAGCTTCTGCCTATTCTGGGTGACTATGATATTTGCCTCCTCGGCCTTCTTCCGGATGGGCGCCTCCATCTCCATCCAGACCTTGTCGGCTGTATGGGCAAAGACCTCGTCGTAGGCGTTCAAGGCGACAGGCAATTTGATGTCTCCATGGGTCGGGCAGGTCCAGTTCGCCCCCGACATTCCCAAGGTCTTAGGTCCGAGGATTACGACCATGGGGATCTCCTTAAGGTCCGCCTTGACCCTGGACTTGACCATTGACTCTGCCTTCGCCTGGGCGCTCCCAGGCAGGAATCGTATGACCGTCTTCCGTTTGCGGCACGAGGGGCATTCCTCGAACTGCGCCACGGATGAAATGTTGTTGCCGCAGGATGCGCAGACCTCGCCCCCGTGCATGGCATGTATCGAAGCGCTGAACTTGTCCATTATGAACTCGCCAAGGTCGTACCTGATCTCCATGGGCACCTTCTCGACGGATTCCAGCTCCTCTAAACAGTTGGGGCATACCTGGACCTGGGACAGGACCTTGCGGTAACCCGCGACCGAGGCGTTCAGGTCCTCACCTTGACCTATGGATGTGGACAGCCTTTGTTCGATGAGGTCCGTCGTGACCCTTAGGGTCTCCATCCAAGATGTCACGGTACTTGTCAGCCCGCCATCCAGGGACTGGCTCTCGGCCCCCCGGACCTTGGTCACCAGGTTCTCCGCATCGATGAGGGAGAGCTTCACAGGCACCGAGGGGATCTTCGAAGACCTCTTCTCATGTGCCATCATCTTTGTGATAGTGGTGCTGATGGGTGTATCTGGTGCATGGATCGAAAGTTTGAGGTTCTCTTGGAGCCAGTTCTCGGGCGAAACCGCATCGACTATGGTATCCAGCCGGCCCTCCACCTTTCGCTCCATCCGGTCGTTCGGGGTGAGGCCCTGGAAAGCGGCCTTGGCCCCATCAGGGGAAAGGAGCTCGCCGGCCTTGAAAACGGAATTGAAATCATTGATGTCCTTCAAAAGGCCGGTCAGGCCGGAAGTGACCTTGTCCGACATCATGTTGATCACTGAGATCTTCTCGGTGGTGCCCTTGCCCACGGTGTCGAAGAGGATCGAGGTGGTCGACGAGTATGGGACGATATGGAAGGGGACATAGATCTTGGAGATGAACTCGACCTCTTCGTCCGGAACCAGTTCCTCCATCTTCGCATCGTAGAATGCGATATTGGCCAGGGCACCTTGATAAACGCCCTGATAGAAATGCAGGTAGCTGACCGCGAGAAGGACCCCGCCGACGATCATCAGTATGATGCCTAGGGGCGGGCTGAGGAGCGCAAGGATGATCCCGACCACTAGCAGTATGACGCCGACGACCGCCATGTTCCGAAAGTTATCATATCCTTCATGGGAGAGCTGGATGGCTTTGTACTTCTCTCGTTCGAGTCCCACGATCTTCGGGAAGTATTCCTTCGCGCTCTCTTTGAAAGCGTAGGCCATCACCTCCGCAGCCTCGATCTCTTCGTTGACGGGTTCCGTTCCATGCCACAGGAACGGGACCGTCAGTTCGGTCAAATCCTCGTCCATGTTGAGCGCGTGCACTGTATGCGACGACGTGCCAATCCCCCCGTTCATCTCGTTCCGGTCCACGATCCTTTGCTAGTTGGTCCGATAATGATATTTGTTTGGGAAATATGCGGTAGGTTGGTGAATGGACCGGATGAGTGATGATTGTGACAGTAATTTAAGGTATTAACATTTACGGTTTCAATAGCTGTATATTAAAAATAGCTGTTGAGGATGTGATTTTGGAATCATGTTATCAAAATTGTTGTCATAATGTCACTGTTGAAAAAAATCATGCGGGGGATGGGATTTGAACTATAATTTGCATGCAAATATATTATCAGAATTGATACGGTTCAGACTATAGAATCCGCCTCATCCTAATTGGTTCCTCGGAATCATCCGTGAACAATATTCCAAGCCGTATCTTCTTTTTCCGTTTCTGGAAGGGGGTATCATCCAAGACCTCGATCACGTCCAGAATTTCCCATTCCTTGGATTTGATTGGAACAGAAATTCTATATCTTTTTTCTTTGATGGAAAGGGCAAGATGAAACATGCTTTTTTCTGATATCGAACCTATATATTCTCCGAGATATTCTGTCCATGGAGAAACTTCTAATTTTGGCAATTTAAGTATTTCCTTGGGGGTGAGCCTTAATGGTTCATTTGAAATGATTGTCATATACAATGAATATATTACTACTATCCATTAATAATTATGGTATCAATAAGATATATTTACTTGTATATCATTCTCTATTGATTGGGGGAGGAAAGCGGGAATGGGGTTATATTTACATCGGGGAAGTGCTCAAAATAGTAATGATGGCATCGAATATTGGTTATCTCATTCCTGAAGGGTTCCTTTTGCATTCTCCCGTTTCGATATCTCGAGGTGGTCTAATGATACGAAAATTTGGGAAATTCCAATGCTCGACGGTAACGGCGATTTTGATATCTCTGCTAATGGTCGTTCCCGGATTGGCCGATTTAGCAAAAGCCGAATGGCCTACGGCGGAGAACCAGAATTGGACAATCACAGAATCGGAGGAGTACCAGGACCGAGAGCTGGTCCTCGAGGGCTCCGTATATATACTCAGTGGAGGTCTCACCCTTACGAATGTCAACGTGAAAATAAAATCATCCCCAGGACATACGAATGGAATATTTGTGGAGGATGGGGGAACCCTAACGGTATCGGGCGGGTCGATTCAAGCCTATGACCCTCAATATCCAATGAAGATGGCTTTGAGGGGGTCAGCGATCCTTGACGGAACGAGCATCCAATACCTTTGGGGCGATAATACCAATCCGAAATCTGGGATAATGGTCCTCTCGGACAATGTCCAGATAACGAACTGCGACATCGGTTATGCTGGCGGCTCGGCAATTTATCTTTATCGTAGCCAGGCTGTCGTCGAGAGCAACAAGATTCACGACGCCCATTGGGGCGTGTTTCTCGACGGTGACACCATTTTCACAGAGCCGAATTTTAGAATAAGCGGTTCAGATATATCATATTCGCCAGCCAATCCTGCGCCCACGGCCGGTTCGACTTTGACCCTGACCGTCACGGTCCATAACGATGGCGGCAGGGATGCCGCCGCACTGGTCAGCATCTATGATGGAAATCCAAAAAGCGAAGGCATCCTGATTTCCGAAAGCACCAAGGTCATCCCGGGCGCTGGTTCTCTCGACTTCACGAAAGATTGGATGGCCACTGCTGGAAGTCACACATTCTATTTCGTAGTGGACCGGATTAATGCTGTCGGCGAAACCGACGAGGCCGACAACACGGCCTCGCTGAACATCGATGTCCGCTTCATGGTCATGGTCGGTGCTGGCCTTGAGATGTTGAACCCCGTAGCGGGCATTCCAGTTTATGCATTCCGCGGAGATTCATACCTCCTCAGTGCCGTCACCGATGAAATGGGCAGGGCCTTCTTCTCTATTCCGAATCCAACGGGGGAGTATGTCTTTAAAACCGATTACACGGGTTACCGATTCAAATCGGACCCCATCCAGATGCCCGCTTCTTCTTCGGGCTATATAACAATAAGGACCTGGATGGTATCCGTTGCGGTCCAAACCTCATATCAAGACGAGCCCGAAATTCTCAATAATATCCCGGTCTACTTATTTAGACCTGACTTGAGCTATTTGAACATGGAACGGACAACCGGCCAGGATGGCCCATATGCCGATTTCGATGTCCCGTTCATGCCGTATCAATATAGGGCGGATTATCTCGGCATCTCGCAGTTCTCGGAACCGTATACCGCGAATTATTATGATGAGTGCCCACAGGTCGCAATCACCTTCTTCGAGGGCCAAGCAAGCATTACTGTGAAGCAGGGCGATACCTTACTCGATGGCATACCCCTTTACATATTTTCCGCGGACGGTTCCTACCTGGGCCTCAGTGCAGTCACGGGGAGCGAAGGTGTCCCTGGCCAGGCCACATTCCGCTTACCGGAGGGTAATTACAAGATCAGAACAGATTTCGAAGGGAACCATTATTGGGCCAGGGCGAATGGCCAGGATATCATTACTATTAATAGGGACGTGGAGACCCCCATCGAGATAAACACCGATGGAGCCGTGGTCACGGTCACCGTGGACGATGGCGCAGGCAACGGCATTGTGAATATACCGGTCTATGCCTTCACCTCGGGGTCATACACAAATAAATTTGGCATCACGAATTCGAACGGTGAGGCGACGATCAGGCTGTCCCAGGGAGAATTCACGTTCAGGACAGATTATCTCGGAAACCCGTTCTGGTCCTCTGTCATCACTGTTCCAGACACCACGGCCATGACCATTTCCATACTCCATTCGAATGTTCAGGTCACGGTCTACAAGAACGATGATGGCACAAGGACCGCATTGAGCGGAGTACCGGTTTACTTATTCGCCCCCTCAGGGAACTATCTCGGCAAGTATGCCGCCAGCGATTCCAATGGGCAGGTCTCCTTCAATCTACCGAACGGGCAGGAATACAAATGGAGAGGGGACTATGAAGGATACCAGTTCTGGTCGGATGCATATACGATCCAGCAGGGCATTTCACCATATATCGACATTGTCCACAATCATGCGACCATCACTGTAAAGACCGAGTACAACGGTGTGGAGACCCCTGTCAGCGGCATTAATGTGTATGCTTTCACCTCCACGGAATCTTACATTGGTACATATGGCCAGACCCAATTGGATGGAACGGTCCAATTCCTGTTGCCGAACAAAGATTACAAATGCAGGTCCGATTATTTGGGACAGCAATATTGGTCCAATTTATTAACCTTGACCTCGGATCAGAGCGATACGATACATATCGATGAGGGCAAGGCCAGCGTCACGGTAACCAGCGGGGAAAATGCCGTTTCTATACACAGCGTCATAAGTAATTGCGTATAAATAGTACCTCTTCCATATACGGTATGGAGGAGGTTGGGCATGCGCAAATTAATAATTGAAGATGCCGAGGTAATGAAACTCGCGATTCAAGACGAAATAAACCGGTCTGAGGAGTCAAGATACGACCACAGACTGCATGGAATTCTCCTGGCCTGTGAAGGCATGAGCAGCTATGAAATTGGAGAGTTGTTCGGACAAAATCCTCGAACTGTTCAATATTGGATAAACCATTTCGAGAAGTCTGGATTCGCTGGCCTCCAGGATGGAGAAAGGACGGGCAGACCGAGAAAGATAGACGAGGAAATGATGGACCAGCTCGGGTTGGATCTGCGTCGAAGTCCGAGGGATTTCAAGT
>Ga0315295_10005933_pt1 | contig 10443 bp, 6 predicted proteins | sample YL17G14_0_MG_FD_204453 | JGI IMG/M metagenome (GOLD analysis project Ga0315295, IMG submission 204453) | Sediment microbial communities from Yellowstone Lake, YNP, Wyoming, USA - YL17G14_0 | ecosystem: Environmental > Aquatic > Freshwater > Lake > Sediment | place: USA: Wyoming | collected... | reverse complement strand
ATACCCGGCGTCCCATCGAGCGTGACATCCCAGTCCGCCGGCGCGGTGGGAAGCTTCTCGTAGATGATCTCCCAGACGGCGGCGGCAAACGCCTGGGCGGCGCCGTTCTGCTGGCTGGTATAAGGCCCGCCCGCGGCCCACGACGGATCGTAATAGCGGGCCCACAACTCCCGCAGATAGTTGGCCTTCGTGACTCCGAGGACCTCGCCGGTGAAGCTGTTGTAGACATTGTCCGGCATGGTCACGCTGTACGTGTACGTGCTGTGAGGCGGAGGTTCGTGCAGCTCCATGCAGAAGCCCGGGATCAGGCCGTTGTGCCACGTGTCTCCGATGCCCGTATCGCCCGTCTTGTTGAGCTGGTACACGCCTCCCATCACGTCGTCGCCGTAGGAGTCCGCCGCCCAGAAGGTGGTGGTGCCGTACGCACCATAGCCGTCGTGCACGATGTTCACCGTGTCCGCGCGGGCGGCGTCGGCCACGCCCAGCGACAGAACCAGGGAATAGGCGACATATAGAATCTTTTTAATTGGCTTCTTCGTCATCACCATACCCCCGTGAAGTTGCACTCTCTCTGCAAACGGTCCGTGCCGGTTTCAGGATGGAATTGTCGGCTCCCGCCGATTCCGCATTCCCTAAGGTGACTCGGATTACGATACCCCCAACCGTGAAGAGAAAACTCTCAAGCCACCGGATCCACCAACTTTATAGGTGCCCAAGCAGGAGAGAACTCTGAGCACCCCCCATTGTTCAATCACCCCCATGGCGATTTACAATGGTCAGTGTACCGGATTCGCGACCTCAAGTCAAGGAAATTGGGCGATGTTTCGGCGGGGCCGGACGTTTCTTGCGGTCCCGTCACCCCCGGGGCCGTCCGGCCGGCGATTATAGGATGAAGCACACCCGTTCCCGGAAATAACCGAGAGATTTTTCGTCGCCCATGCGCCGGGTGTACGACACAATGGTGGCCGGCCCAATACGCTGTCGGCTGTGCTAACGGTTCGGAAGGACTCCTGGCCTTTTTTTGTCATTTCGACCAAGGCCGAAGGCCGCGCGGAGAGATCTGGCCGCGAAGGGGCGCCACGTCCAATTCGGAGCCAGATGTCTCGACTGCGCTGCGCTGCGCTGCAAAGGCGCAACATCTTGTTTTTTTAGCAAGCATTTTTGGTTGCGGCCGGAGGCCGCGCCGCGCTCCGCTCGACATGACAGACGGTGCCAGATTCCCTCCGAATCGCGGAGAGGCCCCATGGAGCCACGCGCCCTCCACCGCCACTTTTTTGTCGGGCATCCCATGCGCCGGAGCCAGGCGATCCGCGCGAGACCACCGGCCCAAGACAGCAGTCGCCCGGCGCCCGCGGCCAGGTTCGCCGAGACGGCAATGACTGACACCGATTGTGATTGATTCCCGTGCACAGTCCGCCATCCTGAACGCCGCGCAGCGAAGGACCAAGGCCACGCATCGGAGAAACCTCCCGCTCGCCGCCCGGATGCCCTCGTCTTCGGCCGAGCTCAAGCGAGTTCGTCGAAGTCAGGATGACCACCCTCTTCGTCGGAGAGCTCTTCTTAGACCTAAGATGCCACGCGATTGTGGATAACCTGTTGAAAACTCGGCTCTTATCATCCTTTTCCGGTCTGAAGGACTCGATAATCCGTACGGCAGACATGCTTTCGTAACGGGTCGGCGGTTAGATTGTGACATCCACGTCGCGTCTGCCGCTCGTAAGCTTAGTTTTGTAAACATCTTACGGCAGCTTGCCCTATCGGTGGTCAAAAGTAGAGATAGGCGGGGACAAATGGGAGCACTGCCTCTTCCTGTCCTTTCTATTTCACCAAGTTCCGCAGGGTGCAACGCCTGCCGGGTGGAAAAGCCGTTGAAAAGCCGATTATGGAGAGGCATTTTGCGGCCGGTCGCGGCGGGCGTCAGCCCGCTTGCAAGTCCAGGTAACCACTCGTCGCCGCCATAAGTATAGAGCATTACTTGCTTAACGGCGTATGGACGAGCTTTGCCGGGTCCTCAGTCGGTTTTCTTGAGCTCCACGCGGCTTACTGCGAGCTCGATCTCGCCCCCGCTTGCAGCCAAGCGAAGGTCCGCGCCGTTGCAGCGATTCATAAAGCGGTAGTCGGGCAGCCGGAACTCGGCTGTCTTCCATACGCCCGTGCCCGTGACAGTGGTCCCGCCCGCCGGCCGAAACGCCCCGCCGTGCGGTCCCTCAGTCACCATGCTGTCATACTCAACGCCAAACGATGCGCAGCCGCCGTCGCGGTAAGTGACCTTCAACAGCACCCCCCTGCCGGCCAGCCCGTACGCGAAGGCATCATCCACATTGAAGTAGAGGTACCGGGTCGTCTGCGAATGTGGGTTCGGCGCGCAGACCGCCGCCTGCGTTCCCTCAAATGGGCGAAGCTCCCAGTTTCCATCGCCGCCGCTCGGCTGCAAATTCAGCCCGGTCGGCTTCCCCGGCTCCCAACTTACGCTATCCGCGTTGATGTAGCTTCCGGGCAGAGCCAGGCGCGTCCCGCTGTGCCACAGGTCGGCGAAGAGCCTCGTCAGAACGATGTAGCTTCGCCCGTACTCGCGGGAGTGCGCGACGTCGGTGCCCTCGTGCCACTCGTTCCAGGTCTCGACGTGCACCAGCCAAGGCCGCCGCTGCGGGTCGAGCTGGAGCACCTTCGTCCAACGTTCGATGTACGTCCCGCCGTCCTGGCGCGGGACAATCAGCGGCTGTCGCCCCGGCACCGCGCTGTGGTCGTACCCCGGCCCGAGGGCCACGACGTCCGGGAAGATGATCGGCCCGTTCACTGCCCCGCCCCAGGAGTAGACGGCATCCGCCTCGCCTTCCCAGCCGGGCGACTTCACAAGGAATGGCTCAACTCCGAAATCCTCTTTGAACCGGCTCTTCACATACTCGAACTGCCGGGCTGGGTCTTGCTGCTTCACGAACGCCGCCTCATAGAGAAAGACAATCGGCCGGCCGTCGAGGCGGGCCCACTTCGCCGGCGGGATCAGACTGAAGAAATCGCGAATCGCCGTGTAGAACCACTGCTTGCCGAACTCGGTGCTGAGGTCCACGTGGTACCGGCTGCCGTCCTTATTCGAGTTGTTCCACGACAGGATGGACGTATCGTAAAACATGCCGATCGCGGGCGGCTTGAGACCCTCCTTCTCCAAGGCCGTATGTGCCGCCACCAGCGGCGGCAGACCGACGAAGCTCCAGCCGTCGTAGCTGCCCGGCACGCCCCAGTACACCGGCATCAGAAAATCAACGCCGGCGTCCAGCATGTCCCGGAGCTGCCTCTCATGCCACGCCGGACGCTTGTAGCTGATCCCCTCCAGATCCGCCGGATGCGTCGTCAGAGCGTCGGTCCCATCGTGGTTGATGATATGGGCCTTGCTCTCGATGTCGTACCAGTAGAAGTACGTCGTCCCGACAATCGCCTGACCCTTCTTGAAAGACGCCGCCTTCTCATGCGCCTGTGCCTTCACCGGAAAGAACGCCCCCGGCGCCCGCCCCGGCAAGTCCTTCGGCTGCCCGGCCGCCATCCCGGCTATCGCTACTAACAAAACGATCGCAGCTTTCTGCATACAGCCCCTCGGATTCCTTCTCTTCCCGACACCTCAGTCGAAATAATACACGAACTGAATATCATCCGCGACCTGGAGAACTCTGCCGCGATCTTCTTCCACGGCGCCGACCTTCCCCTTCGGCGCCACCTGAAATCCCCAGTGTCCCGTCAGCGGTGAGCCCCAGTTTAGTTCGACCAGTCCGCCGCGTACGATCACAGTGCCCGCGCCGAATGTCCACTCGAGAAAAGGATACCGGCCGGCAAGGTCGTCCCACTGCTTTTGTCGCTCCTCGGATACCGGATTGCCCCCTATCCCCGGCTTTTGCAGGATTCCTTCGGGACCAAGTGGAAAGCCCTGTTGGGAAACCTCCCTGGCAAACTCCCGCATTTTGGGATATCCGACTTTCGTGACAAAGCGGTCCCTGAGACCGTGCAGGAATCCGGGCAAGTGCGGGGCAGAGAGGACAAAGACGCCGGTGGCGGCGAGGACAATCGCCAATGCCCCTATGGTCCAGGCACGGTCCCGCCGTACGACGAGCGATGCGATGACCGCCGTCACAAGTATGACCGCAGCAAACAACGCGATCCCCAAGGGCACAATCTCGGCGGGGAGCAGAGGCGGGACGGCCAAAGGGCTGCATAATCGGCCACCGACGTAGTCGATGATCGGGAATGCCGCGAGGCATAGCACGAAGACCGCGCTGCAAACGACAGTGACTACTTTTCTCATCGTTGTCTTTCGGACCGCTGAAGTCCTGCGGCCCCGTATCCTCAACTGCCTATACGCTACCACGAATCAACCTGGCGCAACCTCAATCTCAATCGTCCTGGCGAATCTCTTAAGCATCGGTGAATGTCACTCCTTCTGCAACCAAGTCACGGCGTATACCCGAGTTGGCCCCAGGCGGCGCGCTGGACCCGTTGGATGTCCGGGTTGTCCGGGGCGTTGACCAGGGCTTGCCAGTTGGCTTCCTGCCGGGCCACCTTGATGGTCCGTACGTCCTGCCACTTCCAATACACAGCCAGCAGGGCTCCTTCTTGTCGTCGTGACCTTCCGTGTTCTCGACCGTGCAGGAATTGACGATGCGCTGGTCGTTCTCATCCGCGTACAGGACCCAGGCGAGGCCGAACTGCTTGACGTTGCTCAGGCACACGGCCCGTCTGCCCTGCTCCCGCGCCCGCTGCAAAGCCGGCAGCAAAACCGCCATCAGAATGGCAATGATGGCGATGACCACGAGCAGCTCAATGAGCGTGAAACCCTTTCTTCCCATAGCCGTCCCTCCGATGTCTTTCCCACCGCATTGTGCTCCATTCTACGACCAACCGATCCGCCTACGACCCCGACCTGCCTCATTCTACCACTGTACCTGCGAACACGCCGCATCTGTTTCGCCGCCAACCAGACGGGGTCCGCGACGAGAAGGCGGCGGTTGAGACCGCATGGCTCCACGGGGACCTCACCCGGGTTTCAAGGGCATCTGGCGCCGTCTGTCATGTCGAGCGAAGCGCAGCGGAGCCGAGACATCTGGCCTCGAATCTGCCGTAGCGCCCCTTCGCGGCCAGATATCTGGACTCCCAAACGCGACCTTATGCGTTTGGGAACCCGACCCTGTTGTTGCCCGAACCCTCGGCTGGGGGAGCGGGCCCTGAAATTGGCTTTGTTTTTGCATGACCTCCTTTCCTAGTTTCTTCTCATAACCTGTTTTCCATGCAGACGTTAAGACTCATTTCTGGTACCCGGAAATTGGCTTTGTTTTGTACGGAGCCCCTGTTCGTAGTGACGCCGTAAGGCGTTTCTTTTATCCCGTTCGTAATGCCGCCGTAGAGACGCAAGATTTTGCGTCTCCACAGATGCCCTTACGGGCACACTACCAGCGCGCGAGGACAATTGGCTTTGTTTTTCCACATGCATCCTGCCTGTGATTTCCTCCTAATTCTTTTACCAACCGGAACTTAGCGTTCATCTTGCCCCTCGGGAAATTGGCTTTGTTTTGCATAGTCAAGATGCTCGCCGCCCTCCGTCCTCTGTCATCCGTCCTCCTTTGCGTCCTTGGCGAGAGTTGGTCTTGGTAGTGGCCGAGGCCGCACTGGGGATCTCCCGGCCTTCCGCCGGTTGGCGACGATTTGCGCTCTCCCGTCCATGAGCAAACCCCTCTGGATTTACTATTTACCATTTTCTATTTACTATTCGCGATTCCATAGTTGTGTAAATATCATACAAGTGTCACGATTGGCCGTCAAGCGAAATCCAAACAATGCCGGACTTTGTGTGCGACTACGTTTTGTGGGGGACCCATTCGCCTTTGTCATGCTGAACGAAGTGAAGCATCTGGGCATCGCAGGAAAAGCCCCCGACACGTCCAGTCCACGTACAGGTCTGTGGCCGGATCCTTCGCTGCCGCTCAGAGCCTGCCCTGAGCGGAGCCGAAGGGATGACACAATAGAGACGCGAGCCCACGAAAATTAGTCGCACACGGGCCTTACCACGGGTAGGAGACTATGGCAGCGCTCCAACCCGGGGCCAGCCGTCGTCCCACACGATAGTGGAAATCTTCAGCTCGGATCTGCCGGTTTGACCATGGTAGGCATGGAACACAAGATAGTCTCCGCTGGCGTCCTGGAGCACGGCCTGGTGGCCCGGTCCGCGCCAAGCCGGCGTCGTGGCTTCAACCACCAGCGTCCCGCCGCCCTCCATCATGGGCTTGCCGGCCCGATCCACGTAGGGGCCCGTGACGCGGCGCGCGCGGCCCACCATGACTTTGTACGTGCTGTTCGCCCCGCGACAACAGAAATCGAAGGAGACGAACAGGTACCAGTAGCCGCCGTGGCGCACGATGAATGGCGCCTCCACGGCACCCTCTCCCGGCGGGGAGCCGTCGGGACCGGTCCGAGGACGACCGGCCAGGGAGTGCAGCATCGTGTCCCTGGCGGACAACTTTCCGGTCTGCGGATCGACGCGCCTCATCTTGATTCCACTCCAGAAGCTTCCCCAGCATAGCCACACATTAGACCGGTCCTCGATAACGAGATTGCCGTCGATGGCGTTCCAGTCATCCTGGCCCGCATACGACCGGACCACGAGCCCCTCATCCACCCAGCGGTAGTCAGGACTGTTCGGATCGAGCGTCTTGTTGGTCACCAGCCCGATGGCGGAATCATTCTTGCCGAAGGTCGAAACGGAATAATAGAGATGGTACTTGCCCTGGTAATAGGAAATGTCTGGAGCCCAGGCTCCCCTGGTTCCTGGGATCTCCCGGGTCGCCCACTCCGGCAGTCTGTCGAACACGGCCCCGCAGCGCGTCCAGTGGTACAGGTCCTTCGAGCAACGGATGGGAAGAATGCCGCCGCGCCGGGGACCGCCGGTGCAGAAGACATAGAACGTGTCCCCCTGCCGGATGATGGCCGGGTCATGCACCGCCAGATCGCCTGTAAGATCGAGAACCTTTGCCGCCGGCGGTGCCGGGCGGATAGCCACGCTGCGGCAGGATACGCCCGTCACAAGAGCCGCCAGCAGCGCGCCCAGATGGATCGTGATGAGCGTTCGCGAGCTGTTCATGCCGGAGGAACCTCCAAGTCCGCGGCGTGCGTCGGCTTCTGGAGCCACGCCGGGACGGAATTCACCTTTACCGACGCAGTCACTGATGTTATCTTCCGAAGTGCTAAGACACAAGGTTTCAGGAGTAAGGGCCATGCCATACGCACTGCTCGCCGCCGTATTTGCCGCATTGACCTTGGGCGGGCGCGACCCCGCCCCATCCGGCGCCGGGGTGACCGCACCGCCGGATTCTTTTTTCGAGAAGGTCCGCGAGCAAGACCGGGACGCGGCTCGGGCATTCTATCGAAAATACCTGGATGTCGAAGGCATGCCGGTGGTCGCGGCGGCCGAGGTGTCGGACGTGGCGCTGCAGCGCACGCATGAGATTATCACGCATATGCTGGCCGGCCGGCCCGATGTGGTCAAGGCCCTCGTCGAGCGGGGCATGTACCTGACCATTATCGGCAAGGACCAGGTCTATACCGACCTTCCCGAAAACAGGAACGCACGCAATCCGCAGTACCTCAACGAGCGCGTGCGCGGCACGGGCGGCTTTCCCACAAGCTTCGGCGAGGAGAACCTGCTGAGCCTGGCCCTGGACCGCTATGACGACGAGAGCATCGCGGTGCACGAATTCTGTCACACGATCGACAGCACGCTCGCCCGGCTCGACCCGACCTGGAGAGAGCGCAAGAACGCCGCCTATCAGAACGCCGTCAACAAGGGGCTTTTCCTGAATACCTACGCCGGCTCCAACCCCTCCGAATACTGGGCCGAAATCGCGCAGGCCTACTTCGATAACAATCGCATCGACAACTGGAACCACGGACCCATCGGCACGCGCGAGCAGCTCAAGATCTACGATCCGGAGGGCTACGAACTGGTCCGAACCACGTTCAACCTGAGCCCCGGGCAGGACTGGCGCTACCGCTTTCTCCAGAAGCAGCCCAGCGTCACCGCGCCGCCCGCTCGGTTCAAGATCGATCCCTATTACACGAAATTCACCTGGGCCCGCGAGTTCATTGTGCTCGGGCGGCAGGCCAGCGACGAGGCCTTGCTCCAGGCCAACGACACGATCCGCAAGATGTTCGCCTATCGCCACGACATTCTCAAAGCACTCATCGCCGACGGCGTGAAGCTGGTCGTGCTGGGTCCGCACGAGAGCCTGTCCGATCTGCCGGAATGCAGGGTTGGTAGTGTGCCCGTGAGGGCATCGAAAGGGGACTCTAAAGGCGATACATCGTGTTCGGGAACCCGGGAAACGCCTTACGGCGTCACTACAAACCTGGACCACACGGCCCGGTTCCTCGATTACTCGCCGCAAACCAAGCTGCTCGTGGTCGGTCAGGAAAACGTGCTGGCCGAGCCCGAAGACCCCCACGCCACGGGAAGCCAGGTCATCCGTGTCTTCGCCAAGGCGCTCTACTACGTGACCGGCACGCGTCCGGTCGATCCCAACTGGGACAATCGGGGGCGGGACGTGCAGCAATATGAATTGCACGTCCAGCGGATGGACGCCCGGTTTGACGAGAGGCTCAAGACCATCTACGACAGCGCGATGAGCAAAGGCCGATGGAAAGGCACGGCCGCCGTCCATGACCGTGTCGAGTACTGGGCCGAAGGCGTGCTCGCTTACTTCGATGCCTCCGGCACCGGCATGACTCCCACCGACGCCGACCACCCGATTACCACACGCGAGGCCCTCAGAGAATACGACCCCGACCTGTTCGCGCTGGTGGACGAGACGATGGCCTACAAGGGCAAAGTGGACTGGCGCTATCGGTGATGTAAGCCGAGCGTCCCCCCGCGCCGCAAAGAGTCGCGCGACGACGCACGACCTGCTACTCTGGCTACTCTAAAGTTGTGATACGGATTATTTCTGGAAACTTCGTAGATGCTGGGCCTTTCGTTGTCATTTCGACCAAGGCCGAAGGCCGCGCGGAGAAATCTGGCCGCGCAAGGACGACGCGCTATATTCGATGCCAGATTTCTCGACTGCGCTGCGCTCCGCTCGAAATGACAAACGCCGACCCGCCAAGTGCTGTAGGTCGGGGGCCGGCTACGAAAAATCCAGCCGGGAACGGTATGAGTGGTCTCAGCAAGACGTCCGTCTGGGTGCCATGCTTACGCTTGCGTAAGCATGTCTTGTCGGCCCAATCGCGCATGTCTACGCGGGCGTAGACATGGCACCCGGCAGGATGGTTCAAAGCCGCCCACCAGATTGGCGTAGCCAGGGTACTACCAAGTCGTCAGCCAGTTCGCCGCCAATAGAGCAAGATCCGTCACATTGACGAGTCCGTCGCGGTCGAAATCCGCCCGCGCCTCGTATCCCGCCTGGGACCTAGACGACAGCCAGCATCGCGACAGGATAACGTAATCATCCAAGTCGACAAAATGGTCCTGATTGGCATCGCCGTCCAAGAACGTCGAGGCTGCCGACGGGCCTATGCTGACGATTGCCTGGGGGATGTGTGATCCGGGTAGATTGGCAGCGGCTTGAATGCTCTTGCGCTCGGTGGAAGTCAGATTGGGCCGGAAGTGACAGCCCAGACCCATTGCCGTTGCCTGAATGAGCATGTTGCCGGCCACGAAACCCGCCTCTAATTGAGCATACGGCTGGCTTACGTAAGAGGAATCCAGGCACAGTATCGCGTAACACGGCGCCTCAGGCAATCCACTGACCGCAGAGCGCAGCCTGACTCTCGCATCCGCCGGTGGCAGGCTCCCCTCATCATCAGCCGCTCGCTGCCTGCGCCCATCGCCGGCCGGGCCTATCGGCTCGAGTCGGTGGTCGCGGGTGGCCGTGCTGGTGCTCGGGTTCCGGTTGTGATAGCGAAAGACGCCATTTTCATTCACCAGATAGATGCTCCGGGACAAGTAGTAATTGGCATAGGCCGAAGGAACGGTCAGGCCCGCCCTGCCGTTGGTCGTCATATGAGCGGTGCAGCCATATCCCGCCCAGAGAATCTGCGAAATCTGCGGCAATGCCAGATTTGTCTGGGCGAAGGTGCTGACACATTTCAGGTGGCCGAGAACTTCTTCCAGGCTGTTATCACCGTCCGTGGAAGGGTCCGGCAGCCACCCTGGCTGATCTTCGGGCACAGAGCAATGCACCGCCAATTCCGTCGTCGGCCCCTGGACTGCCTGTACGCCAAAAAACAATCGTGTCTTCGGGTATCCGAGTCCTTTCGGGCAACTCGCCATCGGCGCTTCCGTGCTCCGCCCCAGAGAAACCGAGGCGAGCATCGCGGGCATGAACATAACGCCGGCGTCGAACTCAAGCTCTGCATCATAGAGGATGGCGAAAGCGCCATCGGATGTGGTTTCATTGGAATGGCGGCTCAGCG